>Ga0315900_10004573_pt1 | contig 19438 bp, 21 predicted proteins | sample LakEriMetagenome_FD_203521 | JGI IMG/M metagenome (GOLD analysis project Ga0315900, IMG submission 203521) | Freshwater fungal communities from buoy surface, Lake Erie, Ohio, United States - Buoy 12 MA114 | ecosystem: Environmental > Aquatic > Freshwater > Lake > Lake biofilm | place: USA: Lake...
GGTCCGGGAGCAGCAGCGCTCCGGGGCCGCACGGTCGTGTGGGTGGATGATGTGCTCATGTCCGGCCGTACGCTGATGCACGCCGCGGCCTTCCTCATTGCCCAGGATCCGGCGCGGCTCACCACCGTGGTGCTTGTGGACCGCAGGCACCGGACCTTCCCGATACGCGCGGACATCGTGGGGCTCACGCTGAGCACCACCTTGCAGGAGCACATCAGTGTGGAGCTGGGCCGCCGTGACGGGGTCTACCTGACCTGATCCAAATACCCGGGCTCCAGCGCCTTGGCGATGCGTTCGGCGAGCACGTCCGGTGCGTCCGCTGCATGCACATGCATCTGCGCACGGCGGTACACCGGTGCGCGTCGCTCCATCAGGGATCGTACGCGCTCCGCCAGCGTATCGCCCTGCAGCCCGAAGAGCAACGGCCGATCACCGCCCTTGCGTGCACAACGCTCGATCAGCAGATCCATGGGTACATCCAGGTAAACGACCGTGCCGGCACGTAGCATCCGGTCCATGGCGTCGCCCTCGCAGGGGGTGCCCCCTCCGGTGCTCACCACGGCGGGCGGTCCCTCCAGGACGCGGGAAAGCACTGCGGATTCGCGCTCCCGAAAGGCCACCTCCCCATGGAGACGCATCCATGGAAGCAGTGGACCCACCTCGGCCTCCACCAGGCGATCGGTGTCCAGGTGCGGAAGTCCGAGCCGCTGGGCCACGAGCCGGCCGATGTGGCTCTTGCCACTGCACATGAAGCCGACGATGAGCACGCTCATGATGCAAAGCAATGCAAGAGGATGCCTTGACGGCCGTGCATCGTTGGCATGCGTCCAAGGGATGACGCGGATGCCCCCGCCCCGAACGGATCCGTGAAGCGTATCCGTGGTCCGGCACAGGCGTGGCAGGCGGATGGAACCGACCGAAGCCCCCATCTTCGTGGCGATGAGGATAACGGAGGTCAACGATGCGCGCACACTGCGCGATTGGAGCAGGCTGCCCTGGCGCATCTATGCGCACGATCGCAACTGGGTGCCGCACCTGGTGCAGGATGTGGAAAAGGTCTTCGACCCGAAAAAGAACAAACTACTGCAGGAGGGCCGCATCACCCGCTGGGTGCTTTATACCGGCGACGGCACGGCCATCGGTCGCATAGCTGCATTCGTGAACCCGAAGACGGCACTTTCGGACCGGCAGCAACCCACCGGGGGCTGCGGCTTCTTCGAGTGCATCGACGACCAGGCCGCCGCGGACCTGTTGTTCAACACCGCACGCGACTGGCTGAAAAGCCAGGGCATGGAGGCCATGGACGGTCCGGTCAACCTGGGCGAACGCAACATGTTCTGGGGCCTGCTCATCGAGAACTTCACCGATCCGCCGATCTACGGCACCAACTACAACCCGACGTACTACGTGAAGCTGTTCGAGACGTACGGTTTCCGGGTGTACTTCAAGCAGCTGTTCTACCGCATGTCCGCCATCAAGGGTGTGCCGCCGATCTTTCACCGGAAGTACGAGCAGTTGAAGGCAGATCCCGACCTGGTGATCCGCGACGTGCGCGGCCTTTCCGTGGAGCGTATCGCGGAGGATTTCCGCACCGTGCTCAATGCCGCCTGGGTGGACCATGAGAACTTCAAACCGATGACCGCGGAGACCGCGCTGAAGGCCATCAAGGCCATGAAGCCGGTGATGGATCCGCGCATCATCGTGTTCGTGCACCACAAGCAGCGGCCGATCGCCTTCTTCGTGAACCTGCCCGAGCTCAACGAGATCTTCCGCCACGTGAACGGGGACCTTGACCTGTGGGGCAAACTGCGCTTCCTATGGCACAAATGGCGCGGGACGGCGAAGACCATGACCGGTATCGTGTTCGGCGTGGTGAAGGAGTGGCAGGGCAAGGGTGTGGAAGGCGCGATGATCGTGCACATGTCGAATTGGCTGCAACGCACGAACAGGTACACGGACACCGTGCTCACGTGGATCGGCGACTTCAATCCACCGATGCTGAAGGTGTGCGAGAACCTCGGGGCGACCAACTACCGCACGCTGGCCACCTATCGTTACCTGTTCGACCGGACAAAGCCGTTCGAGCGGCTGCCCGTCATCGAAAAGAGGGGCTGAAAACTTCGACTTGGAGGTGATCGCCGACTTTCTACTTTTGCGCCCTCATTCGCCGGGGGTACACCCCTTCGGTACATGTGGGAGGACTCGGTAGCTCAGTTGGTAGAGCACAACACTTTTAATGTTGGGGTCCCGGGTTCGAGCCCCGGCCGAGTCACAGAAGCCAGCGTGAAAGCGCTGGCTTCTTCGTTCTGAACATGCGCTGTGAAAAGGCCGGTCTGAAGGGACGATTCAACGCACGCCGTGCAGGCGCAACCGGTAGATGACCGTGCTCCGCATGGGGATCTTGTCCATGTCGCCGGCCAGTCCGTGGGCGCGGTGACTGGGGATCACGATCACGGCGCTGTCTCCCGGGCTCAGGGACTGGATGGCCTCGTGCAGGCCGCTCTCCACGTTGTCCTGCTCCACCCGGAAGTCGCGCACTTCGCCCCCACTGCTGTAGCACACCCGGCCATCGATCAGTTCCACCGTGAAGTCGATCGCGACGGTCTGTCCGGGTCGGGCCGTTGCACCGGCGCTGTCGACCACCCAACCGATGCGTACGCCGGTGCCGGTGCGGTGCATCAGCAGGCCATGGCGTTGCACCCAGCCATCGATATCGCGTTGCTCCAGCCGAGCGATGTCGCGGTTCTCCGCCATCAGCACCTCATCCTTGTCCACATGGCCGGCCGATCCCACCTTGGCGGGCGGGGGCTGCAGTGCCCCTCCGCAGGCCGCGGCCAGGCCGAGAAGCGCGAGGTATGCCGCCTTCATTCCGGATGTTGGGCCAGAAATACCGGCAGTGCGGCCATCAACTTGCTGCGCACGGTATCCAGCGGGGCCTTTTCCTGGCCACCCGCAGCATTCAGGTGACCGCCACCGTTGAAATGCGCCGCCAGGAAGGTGTTCACCGGCAGCGCCCCCTTGGAGCGCATGCTGATCTTCACCACATCCGGCCGTTCCACCAGGAACACGGCCAACCGTATGCCTGTCATGGTGAGCCCATAGTTCACCAGACCTTCCGTATCGCCGGGGCGATACTGGAAGCGCTGCAGATCATCGGTGCTCAAGGTGAACAGCGCGGTCCCCAGATCCGGGAACACCTCCATGCGCTCGTTGAGCGCAAAGCCCAGCAGGCGCAGGCGGTCCTCCCGATTGTTGTCCATGATGGCGGAGTGGATGCGCTCGGGCACCGCGCCCGCCTCCATCAATGCGGCGGCCACGCGCAGGGTATGGGGGGTGGTGCTGCTGAAGCGGAAGGAGCCGCTGTCCATCATGATACCGGCGTACAGGCAGGTGGCCGCCTCGGCATCCAGGTGGACCTGCCAGCCCATGGCCACCGCAAGGTCATGGATCATCTGTGCCGTGGCACAGGCGCTGGTATCGGTCCAGGCGAGCCGGGCGAATCCATCGGGCTCCCGGTGATGGTCGATCAGGACGTGCACAGGAGCCCTGCGCAGCGCGGCCTCGGCCTGCCCTACCCTGTCGGCCCGGTTGAAGTCCAGGCAGAAGAGCAGGTCACTGCCGGCAAGCACAGCCTCGCTTTCGGCCCGGCGCACATCGTGGCTGGTCACCTCGCGATAACCCGGCATCCAGTGCAGGTCGCCGCTGGGGGTGTTGGGCAGCACCACCTGCGCCTCGTGTCCGGCGGCGCGTAGCAGGTGCATCAGGCCAAGGCTGCTGCCCAAGGCATCCGCATCCGGGTTGAAATGCGTGGTGATGGCGCAGCGCCGGCGGGTGCTCAGCAATTCGCGCAGCTGCGGGAGGAAATAGGCCGGCGGCTTGTGGGACATGGCCGGCGAAGTTAGCCGCGTTGATCGCCTTACTTCCCGCCAAAGCCCATCGGGGGCGTGGGCATGTGCTCGATGAGGATGCCCACACAACCGATGTCGTATGCCTTGTCGCTGCGCTTCGGCCTGGGGTTCGTAGCCCCCGGCGCCGTCACCTCCACGATCAGCCGCTTGGTGGCCGTTGCGGTGAACTCAATGCTCTCCACCATTTCATGCTCGCTGTTGTCCCACAGCACCTTCTTCACTTCTTCGAACTCGGTGTGCTTCTCAACACGGGTCTCCTCACGGAAACGACCGGTGGGGTTGCCCCGTTCGTCGAGCACCTCTTCGCGGTGCACCACCGGACCCACCACTTCACGCGGCTCACGCACCTTCTCCAACAGGCGGGCCATCACATGGTCGCCAAGGATCTTCTCTTCGTAGCAAAGGGAGACCCGATAGTCCTGGCCCTTGTAAACGATGATGTTCAGCTCGGTGGGAACCCCTACCTGCACGCTCGCGCTCTTGCTCTGGCCGTTGATGCTGAAGCGTGTGTCACCCGACCGCTCGCAATTGAACCGATGATAATCCGCACACTCGCTCTGGCCATGCGCGGCCGGTACGGCCAGCAGGACACCGCACGTGAGGGAGATGAGGTAATGGGTTGGCGTCTTCATGGGTTACTGGTGCTGTCCTCGGGACGGGTGATGCGCGTACGCAATGCTACGACAGCTTGTTTCAATTGGTCGAACTTGTCCGCCGTGATGGAAACGGAAACGTCGTCACCGAGCACCATGCGGCCGCTGGGAGACGGACCTTCGTGGGGTTTGCGCACAACGTTCAACTGGTCATAGATGGAACGAATGGCGATGAGCTCTGTGCGCAGGGTGGCCACGTCGGGATCCGCTTGGAACGGCTCCATCATGTCCACCAACTGTTCCAGACCAACCTTCTGTTCGGCGATCCTTACCACCAGCGGATCTGCGGCATCGAAGGCTTGCACCTTGGAGAACACGAGGTGCATGCTTTCCAGCCAACCGCCGGCGAGCACCAAGGACAGCGTGGGGCCCATGCGGTCCTCCTGCAACTTCTGGTAGGCGGCAAAGTATGCGTCATTGGTCAGGACATCCAGTGAATCACCGCGGGTAAGGTTGCGCTCAAGGCGCTGCTGCACCCCTTGGTCGAAGCCGGCCGAAAGACCCAGCTGCTCACCCAGCACCTTGCACGCCAAGTAGTAGCGCACCACTTCACTGGTGATCTTGAAGTTGCTGGCGTAGACCATGTCCGTGGCATACACGCCAAAATTGAGCGCCCGTCCCCCGAGCGTGGCGAACCGATCGGCCTTCTGCAAGGGGCTCAGCGCGCTCTTGTCGCCGGTACCGTCCAGGGCGCGCACGATCTGGAACAACTCGTTCGGCGTGGGCATCTGGTAGATGCTGGCCGGTGCCGGCGCTGCGCTGTCGCCGCCGATCACCAGTGGCGCCTGTTCCGAAGGCACCGGTGCATCACCGCCGCAGGCGGCGAAGAGGCACACGGTGCAAAGAAGGCCGAAGGGAGTGTTACGCTGCATGAGCAAGGTGCCGTCGGCGCTGGCGCTTGGCGGCGATGCGAAGGAAGTCCCCACAGCTTCGGGCATGTTCGGCGAAGGCGCCTATTTTTGCGCCGCTTTTCAACAACCCAAGCAATGGCAGGCGAACGAACCTTCACCATGATCAAACCGGAAGCTGTGGCCGCAGGCCAAGCTGGCAAGATCCTGGACATGATCATGGCCAACGGTTTCCGTGTGGTGGCGCTGAAATACACCCGCCTCTCCCCCCAGGAGGCCGGCGCGTTCTACGAAGTGCACAAGGAGCGGCCGTTCTACGGCGAGCTGGTGGACTACATGGCCAGCGGCCCCATCTATGCCGCCATCCTGGAAAAAGCGAACGCCGTGGAGGACTTCCGCAAGCTCATCGGCGCCACCGACCCGGCCCAGGCCGCGGAGGGTACGATCCGCAAGCGCTTCGCCGAAAGCAAGGCGAAGAACGCGGTGCATGGCAGCGACAGCGATGCCAACGCGCTGATCGAGGGCCACTTCTTCTTCAGCTCGCGGGAGCAGTACTGAGCAAGCCGCTCACAGCAGGCGCAGCTCCTTCACCACGGTCCGGCCGAGGTGGCGGTTCACCAGCTCGATCAGGGCGCCGCGCATGTACGTGAGCTCCTGGCGGAGCGGGGCGCTGTCAACGCGTACCCGAAGTTCATCCTTGCGGAGCTTGACCTCCACGGTGTGCCTGGCGATCATGGCCCCGGCCAGCTCAGGCCACGCCGTGCGTATGGCCTGTTCGTCCAATCCGGCCTGCCAGCCGCGATCCTGGACCAGGAGCTCAAGCACGTCCTTCAACGACAGCTCGTTCCGGCGTTTCAAGGGAGATGTGCTCAAGGGTGAAGAAGCGGGTTTCCACATGCAGGCCGTCCAGCGCCGCACGTAAACGGCCGGCATCGGTATCGGTGATGATCACCTGGCCGAAGCGACCGCCCCCCAGCAGGCGCAGCAGATGACGCATGCGCTGGGGATCGATCTTGTCGAAGATGTCGTCGAGCAGGAGGATTGGTACACGCCCCCCCCGCTGCGTGGTCAGATCGAACTGGGCAAGCTTCAGCGCGATCAGGTAGGTCTTCTGCTGGCCCTGGCTGCCGTATCGCTTCAGCGGGCGGTCATCGATGGTGAACAGGAGATCATCCTTGTGAACACCTGCAGTGGTGTATCCGGTGAGCAGGTCACGCCCCCGGTAACGATCCAACAGCGCCTCGGGCGCCTCCGCGTTCAGTTCGCTGCGGTAGGTAAGGCCCACGCGCTCGGGCCCGCTGGTGATCCCGGAGTAATGGGCCTCCAGCAGCGGCACCAGCTCGGCCATGAACGCCGTGCGCACAGCATGCACATGGCGGCCATGGGCGGCCAATTGGGCATCCCAGGGCTCCAGGAGTTCGGCTGACACGCCGCCCCCCTCCCCCATGCGCTTCAGCAACAGGTTCCGCTGGACCAGGGCCCGGTTGTACCGCAGCAGCGCCTCCAGGTAACCCCGGTCGAACTGCGCAATGAGCCCGTCCAGGAAGCGCCGCCGCAACTCGCTGCCATCCAGCACAAGCTGGCCATCGTACGGGGTGATCATCACCACCGGCAAACGGCCCACATGGTCGCTGAGGCGGTCGTACTCTTTGCGATCGCGCGTGAACACCTTGCGCGCACCCTTCCGTACACTGCAGGCCAGTTCCTCCGTCCCCGCTTCCGTGCGCACCGTACCCCGCAGCAGGAACATCTCCTCGCCGTGCAGGATGTTCAAGGCATCCTGCGGCTCGAAATAGCTCTTGCACAACCCCAGGTAATGCACGGCATCCAACAAGTTGGTCTTGCCCGTACCGTTCGGGCCGGTGATGCAATTGACCTCCGGGCCCAAGGCCAGTTCGGCCTCCCGGTGGTTGCGGAAGTGGAGGACGGAAAGGCGCTGGAGGTGCTGCCGCATGGCATACGGCGGTACCGTGACCGCCGCGTTCCAAAGATAGACCTGCACCCGGCGCCCACCCGCAACCTGTCCCGGAAGCACCGCGCTGCACCATCGATGGCAGCGGGTTGGCCCGGAACCGCTACTTTTGCGGCCCGCCGGAAGACCCGGCTCCATTCCCCGTACGCGCCCATGGCCAGCCAAACTCCCCCCGCCACCGAGAACAAGGACCTCGACATCGGCGAGATGTACACGAAGACCGAGCTGTTCTTTGAACGCAACAAAAAAGCCTTCACCCTCGGCACGGTAGGGCTTCTGGCCGTGGTGGCGGGCCTGCTGGGCTACCGCAAGTTCGTGGCCGAACCCCGCGCTCAGTCCGCGCAGGAGGCCATCTGGAAAGCCCAGTATTATTTCGAGATCGATTCGTTGGACCTCGCGATCAACGGCGATGGCGCCTACCCCGGTTTCCTGGAAGTGGCCAGCTCTTACGGCAGCACACCGGCCGGTGAACTGGCCAACTTCTACCTGGGTGTGTGCCACCACCAGAAAGGTGAGTTCGAGACGGCGCTGAACTACTACAAGGAGGCCGACCTGGATGACAACGTGCTCAGCGTGATGGCCGAGGGCAACCAGGGCGATGTGCTGGTGGAACTGGGCCGGGCCGATGAAGCCCTCTCCCATTTCGAGAAAGCCGCGAACATGGTGCGCAGCGACTACACCACGCCGCTGTTCCTGATGAAGGCAGGCATCCTCTATGCGGAGAAGCAGGACCACCGCAACGCGGCCAAGTGCTTCGGCCGCATCGTGTCCGACTTCCCCAACTCCCCGGACATCCAGCAGGCCAGGAAGTACGCAGCGCGTGAGCAGGCGCTCAGCGGGCAGAGCTGACCATGGCCACGTCCGGCAAGGACCTTTCGCACTACGAGCCCGGCAATGTGCCCAGCGGTACGGGCCTGCGACTGGGGCTGGTGGTGAGCGATTGGAACAGCGAGATCACCGGAGCGCTGCGTGATGGTGCCGTGGAAACGCTCCTGCGACACGGTGTGAACCTGCGCTCGCTTGTAGAGGTTCGTGTTCCAGGCAGCTTCGAACTGCCGCTCGGTGCCCTCACCATCATGCGCGACCAGAACCTGGACGGCGCCATCTGCATCGGCAGCGTGATACGCGGGGAGACGCCGCATTTCGACTTCGTGTGCCAGGCCACAAGCCAGGGCATCATGGACCTGAATCTGCAACTGGGCCGGCCGGTCATCTTCTGCGTGCTCACGGACAACACCGTGGAGCAGGCACGGGACCGTAGCGGCGGCCGGCATGGTAATAAAGGCGTGGAATGTGCCGTGGCCCTGCTGCGCATGTGCGACCTGCAGCGCCGCCAAGGCCAGCACTGACGGTCACCAGCGCTCCTCCTCGGAAGGCTCAAAGCGTGTGCTGAAGCCCAGGCCGACCGTGAAGAACCGGTATGGTTCGCGCACCTCGGGATAACCCGGGAAGTTGGGTTCGCAGATAACGCCGGCGTTGAACTCCGCATCATCCCGCTCATAACCGACGGTGACACCGAAAGCGAGGTTGCGCGTGGCATGCACGTAATACCCCGCGTTCACGCCCCAGTGAAGCCCGCGCTGTTCCACGTTGTCCACGCAGGTGCTGCAATCCCATGTCCATCTGGCCGGACCCGCCTTCGCGTTCAGCTCATAAAAAGTCTTCTCCCCGGTATAGCGCGCATACTGCAGCTTTCCGAAGTACACGGACCGGCGTGCCTCGCCGATCGTTGAGAGCAGCGGGAAAGCCCGCTGCTGCAGGTCCCAGAACATGAAGGATGCACCCACCCCCACCCCCAGACCCTTCACCAAAGGCAGCTGGAAGGAGCCCTCCACTTCACCCAGCGGTGCCGTCAGGCGTCCGAACACGGGATTACGGAGCTGTGTGGGCAGCAACAACGTTCCCTGGAACGTGGGCTTCTGCTCGGGCAGGCGCTGCGCGCACAACAGCGGAGCGCTGGCCAGCAGGCACAGGAGCACCATGCTCCTCATGCGCTGCGCAGGATGAAACGCCGCACCGTACGCTGCGAATGGGTGGCCAGCTCAAAGAAGTGTTCACCGTCAGGCCGTCCCTCCAGCGAAAGTTCAAGCACCTGGGCGCCCCCCTCCAGCCGCTGGGGCGACCAGCGGTGCACAGGCCGGTGATGTGCATCCAGCATGGCCGGAAGCACCTCCTGCGGCTCCGGCAGCAATACCTCCGCACGCAGCCTTGGGGGGTGGTAGGCCACCTGCAGCGACAGCAGTTCGGCGTGGGCCGGTGCGGGCAGGTCGCGCGCCATCACGCGCTGTTTGAAGCGGCGCCACAATAACACCAGGGCCAGCAGGGCCAGGGATACGAGCAACGTCAACCGGAGGCGCTCCACCATGGCTACAAGGCGAGGACCCCGGGGATGTCCGAGGCCCGGTCATAACGATCCACCACCTCCTGCGCGCTCATCATCACCTCGCGCGCGGTGATGCTCACATACTTCCCACCTGTACTGTAGCGGCGCAGCACCTCGGCCTCCTCCGTGAAAAGCGCCAGCACGCGGTCCAGCCGCTCCTGTTCAGGCTCCAGCACGAACTTGAACATGTAGACGCTGGGCCACGTGTGCACCTCGTTCAACCGCATGCGCAGCCGGTCCCGCGTCTCCTCATTGAGCATGGCCCAAAAGTAGCGGCCCCGGGGCGGTGGACCGTTCACGGCCGATCCGATCGAACTTTGTCCACGGTCGCGTGTACGGCAACCGGACGAACGACATGGCAAGCGAACTGAAGCACTGGATCGGCCTGGCCCTACCCCTGCTGGCAGGCGCATCGGCCATGGGCCAGGCCGGATCACCGGCACAGGCACCCGCCACCGATGAGGCCCGGCAACAGGCGCCCTATGGTTATGCCGCACCGGCGCGGGAAGCGTACCAGGGCGCATGGAGCACCACCAGCACCCGGCAGGAGGCCGAGCTCTGGAGGAGCCTTTGCGCCGCACGGCCCGCCGACGTGGGCGCACAGCTGAATTGGTTCCGGAGCGAACGCAACGCACGCATGGCCACCAACAACGGCCGGCTCACCACAGCGGATGCGGACGCGCTCGACCACATCGCCACCGGCATCCAACGCACCGCGCCCGGCAGCTTCGAGCATCACCTGAGCATGTACTACCTGCGGTTCCCCGGGCCTGGGGCGGCCGAGGAGCTCCGGCAGGCCGAAGCGCTCGCCCCCCAGCGGCCGGAACTGGTGCTTCCGCTGTTCAACCGGGCCAACGCCACGGGCGACAAGGCGGCGCTGGACGCGGCATGCGCCCGGCTGGAGAACGAAGGTGGCCTGTCACCGGCCCTGCTGGAGGTGGCCGCGGACCTGCTCCGCAGCGTGGACCGCCGCGCGGTGCTCTTCGCCAACGGCGACATGGACGCGGCCCCGGCCATCGTGCAGCAGCGCCGCCACGACATCCGGCGCGATGTGCTCGTGGTGGACCAGCGGTTGCTGGCGGACGGCGACTATCGGGAACGCATCTGGCGTGAGGCCGGCGCCTCGGGACCGGTGCCGGGAAGCGGCCCCGCCTTCGCCCAAGCCTTGCGCCGGGCCGGCCCGCGTCCCGTGTTCCTTGCGCTGAGCCTCGACCGTTCCTGGTTCGATGCCTTCCCCGGGGAACTGTGCACCACGGGGATCGCCTTCGCCGTGCAGCCGCCGGGGAGCTGCACGATGGCCACGCTCGCGGAACGGTGGGCGGCCATGGGCAGGACCAGCGCCGCCGGTCCGCTCAGCCGCAACTACCTCCTACCCGGTGCCGTGCTCCTGCAGCATTACCGGAACACGCCGGCAGGTGAGTCCCAGGCCGCGCAACTGGAGCATGAACTGCGCCTGCTCGGAACCGCGCTGGGCGCCACGCGGGAGCTCATCGGGACCGGTATTCTCACGCATTGAGGTCATGGGGCTCTTCCGCACCGATCACCGCAGCCTGAGCGACGAGCGCCTGATGGAGCTCGTGGTGAAGGGCGATGAGCGCGCCTTCGGTGAACTGTACGACCGCTACCAGCGAAAGCTCCTGGCCTACTTCAGCCGCATGCTGTGGAACGACCGCGAGCGGGCGCAGGACTTCCTGCAGGACCTGTTCACCAAGATCGCGCGGCGGCCGGACAGCTACGACGCGGCGCGCCCGTTCAGCACCTGGCTGTACAGCGTGGCGAACAACATGTGCAAGAACGAATACCGGCGTGAAGGGACGCGGAAGGCGGCGGTGCCACACCTGCGCGCGGAGATGGCCCACGTGGACGGTGTGCACGGCGATGCCCTGGATCGCGAGCACTTCCGGCGCCGCCTGGATGAAGAGCTCGAGAAGCTGGACCCCGATCAGCGGGCCACCTTTGTGATGCGCCACCACCAGGACATGGCCATCAAGGAGATCGCCCTGGTGTTCGGCATCAGCGAGGGCACGGTGAAGAGCCGGCTCTTCTACACCTTGAAGAAGCTCGCCGAACGGCTGGGCGAGTTCAATACCCGGGAACTGGGATCAATGGCCGCGCCCGCCCAACGGCGCAACAACGATGGAACGGCGAGAACTATATGAACCCGAGGACATCGAGCAGCTGCTGCTGACACGCCGCTTCGATGAACTGCTGGCCGACGAGCGGTCCTTCGTGCTGCGCCACCTGGCGGGCCGTGAAGAGTACGAGCGCATGCGCGTACTGCTGCTCAGCTTGTCCACCGATGACCAAGCGCAGGATACCGTGGATGCCGATCCCGCGGTAAGGGACCGGGTGCTGGAGGTCTTCCGCTCGGAGCAGCGGCCGCGCTACACCATCTGGTTGAACAGCGTGGCGGCGTTCCTGGTACCCCAGCGCCCTGCGGACCGGTGGCGCATGGCGTTGGCGCTGGGCTCGGTGGCCGTGGTCATCTCGATCGCCCTGCTTGCACCCTGGGTGAACAAGGACATGGCATCGGCCACGATCGCACACGTCCGCGAGGAGCGGCGGCCGACAGCACCGGACGCTGCCGCAACGATCAAGGACACACCAGCGAACACCGGGGCGGTCACATCAACAAGCGCATCCGCCCCTGAAGATGCCGCAGAACCGGAGCCGACGGCGCCATCCGCTCCCATCGGGGATAACAGCAGTGGCGGGCTACCCATTGCGCTCACGCGGACGGTGACCAGTGACGATATGGCCGAGGGCGGCCTTGCCGAGGAGGACGCGGGGATCGCTGAACAAGAAGTGCGCCCGGCAATGGACGCGGTCGCCGGGGAAAAAGAGAAGCGGATGGATGAGGATGGCGCCACCATGCACAAGGTGGAAGCCGTTGAACTCCTTTCGAACCAAAGCCTGGCCAGCGGCACCATGGTGGTCGGCGGCGCGGTGATCGACAAGCACGCGGAGCACAAGACCGCGCGCTTGGAAAAAGCACGGGGCAGGACCAAGGACGCAAGGGACCAGGAAACAGCATCGATGCCCATGGACCCGTCACCATACATGGGCATGCTGCGGGCGGCCTGGTGAGGCCTCACTCCACAACGAACGGACGCTCGAGCTGGAAATCCCGGGCCTGCACGAACAGGGCGAGTGTTCCACGCGGGAAACCGCCCTTGTCCAGCCTGCGCACCAGTTCGGGTGTCAACGCCTTGCCTTCCTCCCGATAGAGCACCATGCCGCTGGCATCGCGCACCTCAATGCGCACGCGGCCGATCTTACGGTAGCTGTTGATGCTGACGTTCACAAAAGCCGAGCGCCGCTCACAGGTCACTTCCAACCGGGCCTCCCGTTCGGGCGGATCACTGGCTGACACCAATACGGTGCAGGCCAGGAGGGTTGAAAGGACACCGGTCCTCAGGAATGCGGCTGAACGCATGCGCCGGGATTTGTTCCAAAGTAATACAGAAAGGGTCGGCCACGCAAGAGTGCCAACAGGACCATGCATCCCCACATCACGCGCATCGGGATCCAACGAGCACAGGATGTGGTGGCGTCTCTACCGATCCTCAAGCTGTTGTCCACAGGGCGTCGGCCTTCACCAGCCGGGTTCCGCTGCTGTCACGTACAGCCACGGTGAAGCCCCCCTGGAGAGCGGCCGCGGCCCAGACACCATCGCTACGCAGCGCGATGAAACCGACCTGGTGATGCTCAGGTTCCGTGAGGAAACGCAGGATCCTGCGGATGGCCTGGCGGCAGGCCTCCATCGGCTCCACCCCCTGGCGCATGAGCTCCACCACGGTGTGGCTGCCCACCGTGCGGATCACCAGCTCACCGGTGCCCGTGGAGCAGGCCGCACCGGCATCACCATCCACGAAAAGGCCCGCACCGATGATCGGGCTGTCACCCACACGGCCGTGGATCTTGTAGGCCATGCCGCTGGTGGTGCAACTGCCTGCCATGCGCCCGTCCGCATCACGCACCACCAACCCGATGGTATCGTGGTTCTCGCGGTTGACCACGGGCGCGTAGTCGCTTGTGCGCAACCATTCCGCGTAGGCCTTGCGCACCTCGGGCAGGTCCACCTCGCGGTGCGTGAACCCGTTGGCGAGCGCCCACGTGTGCGCCCCCTCACCCACCAGCATCACATGCGGGGTGCGTTCCATGATCGCCCGTGCGACGCTGATGGGATGTTCGATGTGCTCCAGACAGGCCACGGCGCCGCAGCGCCCATCGTGGTCCTGAATGCACGCATCAAGCGTGGTACGACCGTCCCGGTCCGGCGTGCCACCGAGGCCAACGCTCCGGTTGCCCAGGTCGCTCTCCGTCACCATCACGCCCTGCTCGGCCGCATCCAGCGCCGACCCCTTCGCCTCCAGCGTGCGCCACGCCTGCTCCACCGCAGGAATGCCATGGTCCCAGGTGGCGAGGACGATCCTGCCGGGATCGGCGGCCGGGGATCCGGCCTTGTCGTTCACCCCGGACACCGCTCCATCGCCATCGTTGGCGCCGCAGCCCGCCATCAGCGCTGCTGCCCCGGCGATGCCGGTGCGCAGGAATTCCCGTCGATCGCTCATGGTGCCAAGCTATGCGTTGGCCCTCCACATGGGCACACCGCTTATCCTTGTTGCATGCGAACGGCCTCCTCCCCGAAACCATGGAAAGCCAGCGGCGGCGCTGTGTGGCCCATGGCGGTGCTCACCTCGCTCTTCTTCATGTGGGGCTTCATGACCGTGATGAACGATGTGCTGGTGCCGCATTTGAAAAAGGTCTTCACGCTTTCCTACACGGAGAGCCTGCTCATCCAATTCTGCTTCTTCGGCGCCTATTTCCTGGGTTCGATCGCGTACTACCTGGTCTCGGTGCGGGCGGGCGACCCCATTCACCGGATCGGGTACAGGCGTGGACTGCTGGCCGGCCTGCTGGTGAGCGCCTTGGGGGCCGCGCTCTTCGTTCCCGCCACCTTCCTGAACGCGTTCGCCTTCTACCTGGTGGCGCTGTTCGTGCTGGGCCTTGGGTTCACGCTCCTGCAGATCGCGGCCAATCCGCTGGTGGCGATCATCGGCGATCCGGCAGGTGCCAGCAGCCGCCTGAACCTGGCACAGGCCTTCAACTCGCTGGGCACCACGCTGGCCCCGGTGATCGGGGGGGCGCTGATCTTCGAACTGTTCAAAGGCGCTGACGCCGTGCGCTGGCCCTACGCCTTCTTCGCCGGGCTGCTTGTGCTACAGGCCATCTGGATCTCGTTCACCCACCTGCCCGAACCGGCGCGCGCCGGCGGCAGCGACCGGCGGCATGCATGGCGCCACCCCCACCTGCGCCGGGGCATGATCGCCATCTTCTGCTACGTGGGCGCCGAAGTGGCCATCGGCAGCCTGATCATCAACTACCTCGGCATGCCGGACATCCTGGGCCTGCCGGAAAGCAGCGCCAAGCACTTCCTGAGCCTCTACTGGGGCGGTGCCATGACGGGTCGCTTCCTGGGCGCACTGGCGCTGGACCGCACGCTCTCTCCGGGGCGTCGCCTGCTCTTCATGCTCCTGACCGGCGCCGGCATGTTCGCGCTCCTGTTCCTCATCAATGGCAGCGCACGCTTCGGTCTGGAGCATGGCTGGCCCATGGCCGTGCTCATCGGGGCGAACATGATGGCGTTCATGCTTGCGGGACCGGATCCACGCCGGGCCCTCGGGCTCTTCGCGATGGTCGCCTCCGTGCTGCTGGGCATCACCATCGGTGCGCATGGTGCGTGGGCCATGTGGGCGTTGATCGCGATCGGGCTCTTCAACTCCATCATGTGGAGCAACATCTTCACCCTGGCCATTGATGGCCTCGGGGACGACACCGCCCAGGGATCCTCGCTTTTGGTGATGATGATCGTGGGTGGCGCGCTCATTCCCCCGCTCCAAGGTGTCATCATCGACCTGGCGAAGGCTGCCGGACGGACGGAGGCCGGGTTCCATGCCAGCTTCGGGCTCCCGCTGCTGTGCTACGGCTACCTGGCCTGGTATGGGCTGCGTGGCGCACATCGTTCACTACCGGCCGCATGATCGCAGGCATTGACATCGGCGGCACAAGCACCAAGATCGGCCTTGTGCAGGGCGGCCAAGTGATCGCGCGGGCGCGTGAAGGCACAACAGGGCATCCGGATGCACCTGCGTTCGCCGAAGCCATCGCGCGCGCAGTCGAACAGCTGGCCGCAGCGCACGGAGAGCGCATCACGGCCATCGGCATCGGCGCGCCCAACGGCAACCAGCACACCGGTACCATCGACCGTGCTCCGAACCTGCCGTGGGGCCATGACGTGCCGCTTGCCGCGATGCTGCAGCAGCGCCTGGGTGTGCCCTGCGCCTTGGGTAACGATGCCAATGCCGCCGCCCTGGGGGAATGGCGGTACGGCGCGGGCAGGGGGCTGTCGGACCTGCTCGTGGTCACGCTGGGCACCGGACTGGGCAGCGGGTTCATCGTCGACGGCAGGCTGCTGCTGGGTCCGTTCGGGAATGCCGGTGAGCTGGGGCATACCACCGTAGTGATGGACGGAAGGCCCTGCACCTGCGGTCGTCGGGGATGCCTGGAGGCGTACGTGAGCATCCGCGGCATGCGCCGCACCTACGAGGAGCTCGGCGACCGCTCGGCTTTGTCCGACACAGCGGGTGTGCTGCCGATCGCCGAGGCCGCGCGCCGCGGTGACGATGCGGCCATGCAAACGTTCCGCGACACCGCCCGCTGGCTCGCGGTGGGCCTTGCGAACGCCGTGGCCATCACCTGCCCGCAGCGCATCGTGCTCTTCGGCGGCATCGCCCGCAACGAGGACCTGCTGATGCCCCCCCTGCGTGATCGGTTCCGCGAGGCGCTGCTGAACATCTACCAGGACCGCGTGGACCTGGTGGTGAGCGCACTGCCGGAGGACGATGCCGGCATCCTGGGCGCCGCAGCCCTGGCCCCATGAACTGCATGCAAGACCCCTTCACCGACCAAGAGCCATGGATCCTTTCCTCATCACCAGCACCAGGCGCGCAACATCCATCGCATGCGCACTCCTGCTGCCGTTGCTTGCGCGCCCGCAGGCCGGGGGCCCGGCGGTGGAACTGGTCAACCCCTTCATCGGTACGGGTGGCCACGGGCACACCTTCCCGGGCGCCTGCGTGCCGAACGGACTGGTGCAGTTGAGCCCCGATACGCGCGCGGACGGCGTGATGGACTGGGACGGCTGCGGGGGATACCATTACAGCGACTCCGTGATCCTGGGCTTCAGCCATACGCACCTCAGCGGCACCGGGGTGGCCGACCTGTGCGATGTGCTCCTGATGCCCATGACGGACCCGGATCTTCCGGCCACCGACCCGGCGGCGCGCCGATCGCGGTTCAGCCACACCCGTGAGGATGCCCATGCCGGTTACTACCGCGTTCACCTCGATGACCCCGGCGTGGAGGCCGAGCTGACCGCAACGGCCCGCGTGGGCATGCACCGCTACACGTTCCCCAGCGGTCGCCCGGCCCGCATGGTGCTCGACCTCCGTCACCGCGATGCACTGAAGGGCTTCAGCATCCTGAAGGTGGACGACCATGAAGTGGTGGGTGAACGGCGCTCCTCCTCCTGGGCACGCGATCAGCGCCTCTTCTTCTGCATCCGGTTCAGCGCCCCCATCCAGGGCGAGGATGCCATCCCCAGTGCATTGAACGGCCAGGTGGCCGGTTTCGACCTCGGCCTGCTCACCTCACCGTTGGTGGTGAAAGTGGGCATCAGTGCAGTGAGCGTGGAGGGTGCGCGTGCCAACCTGGAGGCCGAAGTGCCCGGCTGGGACTTTGACGCCGTGCGGCAGCAGGCCGAGGCCGCGTGGAACACCCGGCTGGGGAAGGTGCAGGTAACGGGAGGCTCGCGCGAGGAACAGCGCATCTTCCACACGGCGCTGTACCACTGCTACATCGCACCCTGCATCTTCAACGATGTGGACGGCCGCTACCGCGGCATGGATGGCCAGGTGCACCAGGCCGACCATCCCGTTTACACCATCTTCAGCCTGTGGGACACGTTCAGGGCACTGCACCCCTTGATGACGCTACTGGAGCCGGAACTGACCCGCGATGTGGTGCGCACCTTCCTGCTCCAGTACGAACAAGGCGGCCGCCTGCCGGTCTGGGAGCTCTGGGGGAACGAGACCGACTGCATGATCGGCTATCACAGCGTAAGCGTGATAGCGGACGCCTACCTGAAGGGGATCCGGGGCTTTGATGCCGACAAGGCCCTGGCCGCGATGGTGGCGAGCGCCATGGCCGCGGACCCCGTGCTGGAGGCCTACCGGCGGCAGGGCTACATCAGCAGCGAGGACGGCAGCGAGAGCGTGAGCAAGACCCTCGAGTACGCCTACGACGACTGGTGCATCGCGCGGATGGCGGAGGCACTCGGTCGCAAGGACCTCACGCGCACCTTCGACGAACGGGCAGGCAACTGGCGCAACCTGTATGACACCGGCAGCGGCTTCTTCCGGGCGCGGCGCAACGGCGGATTCGTGAAGCCCTTCGACCCGTATGAAGTGAACTTCCACTACACCGAGGCGAACGCATGGCAGTACAGCCTCTTCTACCCGCATACGGGATACCTGGTACAGCCTGCATCCTTCCTGGACAGCCTGTTCACCACGCACAGCAAAACCACCGGCAGGCAGCAGGCCGACATCACCGGCTTGATCGGGCAGTACGCGCACGGCAATGAGCCCAGCCACCACATGGCCTACCTGTACAGCCTGGTGCCCGACCATGCGCGCACACGGGCACTGGTGAAGCGCATCCTGCAAGAGCAGTACCGCGATGCCCCGGACGGCCTCAGCGGCAACGAGGACTGCGGGCAGATGAGCGCGTGGTACGTGATGAGCGCCATCGGCCTCTACCAGGTATGCCCCGGCGATCCGGTGTACACCACCGGTCACCCGCTGTTCCGGGAAGCGAGCATCTCGCTCGCGGACGGGGCCCGGTTCACCCTGGCCGTATCCGACAGCAGCTGGCAGGCCACCAAGAATCGGGAACGCACGCGCCTGCGGATGGCGATCAGTGCCCTGCCCCCGGGCTCGACCGAGTTGGAACGCATGCAGGGCGAGCTTGCGGCGCTGATGGAACGCAACTCCCACCTCCTGCATCACCCGTGGGTCAGCCATGCTTCGCTCATGCAGGGCGGAACCCTGCACTTCGACGTGGACCGCGTGCCGGAGGCGCGTCCCTTGCTGCGGGCAGCGCGCACTGCGCCGGCCACTACGGACCCTGTCCTCGGGGCACCCGTGATCGACGCGCCGGCCACGGCGTTCAGCGAGCCCATGGAGGTGACCGTTCGCGCAGGAGCCGGCTGGCGTGCCTACTTGAACGAGGATGGCCGGGAACGGGAACGCCCCGTGAACACGCCCTTCACCATCACGAGCAGCTGTACCGTGATCGCCCGCGCCAAGGGAAAGGCCGACGTGAGCGCCCGGTACACGCGCATGGACGGTACGCGGAAGATCGTCCTGGGCAGCCCCTATGCCGGCCAATACGCCGCCGGTGGCGAACGGGCCCTGATCGATGGCCTGCGCGGTGGCAGCGACTACCGCACGGGCGAATGGCAGGGCTTCGAAGGCCGGGACCTTCTTGTATCGATCGACCTCGGCACGGTGAAGGACCTGGAGCGGGCCGGGCTCAGCGTGCTGCAGGAC
>Ga0315900_10004574_pt1 | contig 19435 bp, 15 predicted proteins | sample LakEriMetagenome_FD_203521 | JGI IMG/M metagenome (GOLD analysis project Ga0315900, IMG submission 203521) | Freshwater fungal communities from buoy surface, Lake Erie, Ohio, United States - Buoy 12 MA114 | ecosystem: Environmental > Aquatic > Freshwater > Lake > Lake biofilm | place: USA: Lake...
CGCCTGCCGGCTATCCGGCCTTCCACCGGAGCAACTGCGGTGCGGTTGGTTTGGCCTGGAAGTTCGAGAGCCTGGTGTCAGGGTTGAGGTTTCGAACAGGTCGGGAATCCGTTCGCAAGCTTGCGAACGTTGAGCAGAGAGAGCAAGGATGCGGATCTTTTTTTCAGTCGGCGAACCGAGTGGCGACCTGCATGCCTCGAATCTGATTCGTCGGTTGCGGCAGCAGGTTCCGGAAATGGAATGCGTCGGGCTGGGCGGGCCGAAAATGGCGGCGGCCGGGTGCGAACTGGTCCGCGACCTGACGACTCTGGCTGTGATGGGATTTTCACAAGTCGTCGTGCATCTCCGAGAGTTCTTTCGGATTCTGGCTGAGGCCGAGGCCTACCTCGATGCCCATCCTGTCGACGCGGTGGTGCTGGTCGACTTTCCCGGATTCAATTGGCATTTGGCTCGGAAAGCCAAACAGCGGGGGATCCCGGTGTATTACTACGGCGTGCCCCAGATGTGGGCTTGGGCCCCGTGGCGGGTGCGGAAGTTGCGGCGGCTGGTCGATCTGGCGATTTGCAAGTTACCGTTTGAGCCCGAGTGGTTTGCCCGCCGCGGATGTCAGGCGGAATATGTTGGCCATCCCTTCTTTGACCAGTTGTCCAGCCAAACGTATGACGAGTCGTTTGTCGCGGAACAGAGCGAGGGAGCGGGCCCTTTGTTATTGTTGCTGCCAGGGTCGCGCAATCAGGAGGTCAAGACTCACTGGCCGATGTTGAGGAGTGCTGCCGAACAATGCTTGCGCGAGCATCCGAACTTGCGCGTTGCGGTGGGATGTTATCGCCAGTCTCAGTTTGAGCAAATCGATCGCGAGTTGCGTGCAGAAGGATCGGCAATCACGGCGCACTGGAATCGGACACCCGAATTGATGCGCGCGGCCGATGTTTGCCTGGCCTGCAGCGGCTCGGTCTCGCTGGAGCTGATGTACCATCGATTGCCGACGATCATCGTTTATCGGGTCTCGCGGCTGATGAATTTTTTCAAGAACCTGTTCCTCCGTTGTCGCTACATCACGCTGGTGAATTTGATGGCCAGCGATTCGATTGAGCGGACCAAGTGGCAGACCTATTGGCCGGACGCGGTGGGATCTAGCGATGTGCCGATGCCTGAATACTTGACGCGCCGCGATTGTTCGCAGGAGCTGGCACGGCGGGCCAGCGATCTGATCGCTCGTCCTCAGGAACGGGAACGGCGCCGCACTTGGCTTGGAAAGCTGAAGGAGCAGTTTGCGATTCCGGGAGCCTCGGAACGGGCGGCGGAGTTGATCCTCCAGCGGCTGGGGCGGAAGGCTGCGCAGCGCCGCGCGGCCTGAGGCGGAGGGGAACGCGGAAATGGGGAGGGGACAAGCGCTGAGGCTTGGCACTGCTGATTGTTTTGACTTTTCCCGGCTCCAGCTGGGCGCTGCCGGGCTTGGGCTCTTGAAGCCGCGCTCCGTCGCGGAAGCCGCGATGCGGAAGCCGCGGTGGTAAAGCCGCGGTGCTGAAGCGAGAGTTTCGCTTTTTCCCGGCGGGTATCCCGCTGCGGTGGAGCCGACCCGCATTCCGGCAAACTTCGGCCCGGGGGTGCTGGGGGAACGGCAGTTCAGCGGCTATCTTCATGGGATTGAATCCCTGCCTCACAGTGCCGATGGTAACAGCATGTTTTTGGCCGAGCCCCAACCGACTGGATTTGACCTGCGGTTTCAGATTTTTGGATTTCCGGTCCGAGTGCATCCGGCTTTTTTTCTGATGCCGCTGATTCTCGGCGGCAGCTTGTTGCAGGGTGACAATCCGGGAAGTACCGGGGTGAATTTCCTGGTGTTGACCGCGGTTTTTTTCGTGGCGATTCTGGTGCATGAATTGGGGCACGCTTTTGCGATGCGATACTTCGGTGAATCGGCCTCGATTGTGCTGTACTGGATGGGTGGGCTGGCGATCCCGAATATGGGCCGCTGGAATGCGGGCCGCGCCCGGCCGCGGACACCTTACTCCCAATTGATCATTTCTGCGGCAGGCCCTTTGGCGGGGATCCTCCTGGGGTTGGTGCTGGTCGCGGTGCTGGTCGCCATGGGGGGGAAGATTGTCTGGGAGACCGTCCTGGTTTTTCCGATTCCCATGCCTGACCTGCGGGCAACTGCCTTTGCCGACAATCAGGCGATGTGGGTGCTGATGACTTCGGGAATGTTTTCCTGTTTTTTCTGGAACCTGCTCAACCTCGCTCCGGTCCTGCCGCTGGATGGCGGGCGGATCCTGCAGTCGATTTTGACGATCTTCGACCCCTGGAATGGCACGCGAACCTGCTTGGTTGTTTCGATGATCACGGCAGGTGCCTTGGCTCTTCTCAGTCTGAGCAATAACGCCCAGTTTGGTGCCTTCTTTTTCGGCTTCATGGCCTTTGAGAGTTTCCAGGCGTTGCAGAGTTATGGCGGTGGGAGACGCTGACCGTGGTAACTCTGTTCTTCCGCAGCTTGGTCGGGATTCGGGGAGCGAATGGTTCATTCCAGGTCCAGACAAAGCAGTTCTCGGCCATAACGGACGAACAGTCTCCGGCCGACCAGGGCAGGATGCGCATGGGTTTCGATCGAGTCGTCGGTTCCCAACCGACACCTGCCCAGTTCACGATATTCTGTGCCTGCGGTATCAATCAGAATCAAATCGCCCGATTGCGTCAGGATGAGAGCGCGAGTGCCAGCGCCAATGATCGAACCATAACCGCCGTATTCGTCGGCGTCGTTAGTCCAGACCGGTTGGAGGGTAGTGGCCTCGAGGCAATGTAACCCATTCCAGATCCCCAGCAACCTCTCTCCCAACAGCACGGGGGAATGGGTGTCCGGTGCCAGCTCGGCATATGCGGCGGCTGGCTCACCGGCCGGTCCAGTCGCAGCGAGCTCATAACGCCGCGTTCCGTTGTTCTCCGTCGACAACCACAACTGCTGGCCTTGAATGAGGGGGGTGGGCACGTGAAAGTCGCCGGTGTGCCGGGGACGTAGGGTCCAGAGTCTTTTGCCGGTTGCTGCGTCCCAGCCTCCGAGTGATTTGGCGTCATAGCCAATAAGCTCTCCGCCGCTGGGTGTCTGGCGGAAGACAAAAGACGAATAGGCAATCCCTTCAGTGCCGCAGCGCCAGAGTTCTTGGCCATCGCTGGCGGAAAGGCAGATCAGATTGGCACCCGGGGCCGTCGTCTGCAGCAACAACTTGCCCTCCCAAGCCAGAGGCGAGCCGCAGTAGCCCCAGGTTGGCAGTTCGCCTGGGTACTCGGCTTGCAGGTCCCGTCGCCACTGGATCTCGCCAGACTCCGGCGCGACGGAGATTAAATGCCCAAATGCTCCCAGCAGAATGACTCTGTCGGCCAGCAGCAAGGGAGTCGCACGGGGCGCATTCCCGTAGTCCAGTTCACCAGGGGCGGGCTGGAGTATTTGCCAGCGACGACGGCCAGTTTGGGAATCAAAAGCTTGATAAAAGTCACTTTGATCGAGTGGGTCGCGGCCGCTGACCACGACCAACCGCTCGTCGGCGGCCAAACCTCCCAAGCTGTCGCTGGTCAGTTTCTTGCGCCATGCGATCACCGGCTCACTGGCGAGTCGGTCCGGCAATTCCGAGGCAATCGCATCGCGATTCGCGCCGCGCCACTGAGACCAAGTCGCCGCCGACGGCGCGGTCGCAAAAGTCAGTTCTTTTTTTTTGCAGCTGCTGCCGCGGCCGGAGCTTCAGTCCCAGCACCACCAGCCGGCGTTTCCTGGCTCCCGGTGGGTACAAAGCCATTTCGGGTTTCCAGGGCGTCGAGCAGTTCCTTCTCGGTCGCTAAGGCCAGCAAGGCTTGGGCGACTTGTTGTCGCGTATCCTCTGACAACTCGAGACTGATAAACGCGGTTACAAAGGGAACCGGCTCGGATTCCCCTATGACCCGCAAATCCCCTTTTTGGATCGTTCCGCAACCTTCCAGCAACGGACGAGCATAACTGGAAATGACGGCAGCGCCATCTTCGCCTTCCTCCAGTTCCATCAGGTTGGTTGCCGCCGTGCTGCAAGCCTCACAGGTCTCCGGTTCGGCCGCCACCTCGATTCCCGATTTGCGTAACAGCGAGATGACGGCAGCCGACTTCTCTTCGGCATCAGGAGTGCCGAAAAAGATCCGATAGCCGGCCAAATCGGCGACCTTTTTGGCCCGGTCTTTGGCCCGCACCACGATCAGCCCAGATTGGGTAGTCGACCCATCCCGGCCTGTCAGGCTGGCGATTGGGGCGAAGTTGCGAGCTTCCGCTGCAGTATCATGCCGCACGACGGAGTATTTTCCGATGATAAGGTCGGCACGCCCTCCCGATTCCTTCAATGCGGACTTCAAAGCGCCGGCCCAATAAACCTTGACTGGCCTCCCAAGTTTGGTCGACAGGAACGTTCCCAGCACCTCGTACTTTCGCTGGGCGTATCCCTTGACGCAGTCACAGGCGAGCGGGGCCGCCAGTGGGTCCATGACCACCAGGACGAACTCGTCGTCGCCATCGACTCCCGCCGGGCCAGCCTTGGCGGCCACTTCCTGAGCCGGCATCCCAGCGTGGAAACCGATTCCTCCAAGGCAGCAGCAGACCAGCACAAGTAGCAGGCGACGGGTAAGCATGCAATCAACTCCAGCGTGTGAGACAAATTAACCCGGTGAACGACGGTAAAGACAAACAATCAATTAAGGAATTTCAGCGCTGCGTCACCCCCGACGACGAACGGCGCGCGGGGGAAGACTCGCGGGAGCCACAAGCAAGTGCTCTAGCGGTCAATCGGCTTGGCGAACAAAAGAACCGAGCCACTGTGGCTCTGTATCTCCGTAGGACATGCCCAGCTTGAGCGTCCTGTCGTCAATGAACTCGATGGTCCATTGAAACGACTCGACTTTGTCCTGATAGATTCCGACTTTCAATTGCTTTCCGTTTTGGCGGATGCACTCGTAGGTGCAACCCTCCTCCATGCCTAGCATGTTCCCGCCAGTCATTGCCAGTTTGCCATCGGCAGAGAACGCAACTTGCGTGAAGTCGTAAAAGGGAATGGCATTGGGTTGATCACCGGCACCCTTTTTCCAGACGCCGACAAGTTGTTTTCCCAGACCCTCTCGGGCTTGGCGGGCAACGGCTTCGTCTTCCGTTTCACCCGTGATTTCAGACGTCGGGACTAGAACGCAAATCGTACTGGCATCCTGATACTGCATGTAATAGCGGTCGCGTTGCTCATCGTGAGCCAAAGCGACGTGTTTGCAACCACCGCTGATTTTCGCCTTGCCAATGTTGCCTACCAGCTTTCCATTGGCGTCGAACCGCTTGATGGTGCCGATGCTCGATTCCGCAGTCAGCACGTCCCCATTGGCACAACAGCGGATGTTCATTGGATTGCAGCAACTGCCGAACCCTGTTTCGCCAGCTCGGTCCTGGCTGCCAAAATGCCTGACCGGGCGGCCATCGCGATTATAGATCCCAACCCGGAACTTGGTGTTTTCGGCAATCAACAGGTTCTCACCATCGGACTGGATGTCGAGCTGCCCGCAACAGCCACCGAGTTTGGCTTTGACTTTTTTGGGGTTTTTGAAATCAAGATCGGTTCGCCAGATGTCGTAGCCAAAGCCACCGGTCGAGCCGGTCGTCACGAACAGCTCATCTTTGGCAACGGCGAGCGAGTTGATTTGACCCATCTGTTTAACCGTTTGGCGGATCATCGCCGGATTGGCGGTGTACTGTTCCTGGATTGTTTTCAGTCCCGCCGCCATCTGCTCCTTCAACTCGGCAAGTTGTGTGGCGTCAATCTGGAGAAATGGGTTTGGGCCTTCCTCCTCTGTTTCGTCTTCTTCAGCATCAGCTTCGCCCTCGGCCGGCTCTGCATCTTCCGCAGGCTCCTCTTCCTTGTTGCCGGCATTTTCTTCCGCAGCGGGCTGGTCCGAATCCCCTGACTCGGGCGTTTCGCTCGCTTTCCGGGCAGCAATGGCGGCTTCGATCTGCTCGAGTTGAGACTCGTAAATACCGGTCATTTGTTTGGCCTGGGCTTCCAGCGATTTGCGAGCTTCGGCTTCGAGTTCCTCGCGGGTGCGCCCCTCGAGGTTGGGGGCTGTGGATTGCGCCACCAAGTCACCTTCCGGCGAAAACTTGCAGAGCATTGAATCGCCGCCCACATAGAGATTGCCCGACGAATCGAAGTTGACAGCTGTGGGCTGAAACTCCAATGGAATCTCTTTCAGGAGTTGCCAATCGGGTGAATAGATTTGGACGAAGCCGACCGGAGCGGCGGACACTTCCGTTTGTTCGCCGGACTCTGTCTGTGCCGGGGCTTCATAAGCGCTGTTACCGCCGACAGCGGCAACGATGTTTCCCTCGCGATCGAGGCAAAACGTATTGAGGTGAATTGGTTTGCCGGCATGCAAAGGTTGAAAGGCGCGAACTTGCTTGTGGGTGGGCTCAGCCAGCTCGGGCCGCCGGTCTTCGTCTGTCTTATCCGCCACGGAAATACCCCGGATTGGAACCGCGGCCATGGACGCGACTGGGGATAGAGCCAGAATTCCCAAAAACAAACAGGTCAAGAACTGACGGATCACGGCGAATCTCCCTTTGCGGAATCCTGGGTTGGGGATCAGATTGCGGCTCGCCACGGCCTTCATGGAGCCATTCCTTACGAACCGAATTGAAAAGACAGGGCTCATTTGAATGCTGGGCGCGAACTGCGGCGAGACGGGTCCCCGCGATTATACGCTTCCCCCGCGGCAAAAGTTTCATGCAATTCGATCCCGCGGAGGGATGTCGATGAAGGTCGCGGAGACCCATGGAGATACCTAAAAGAAACTTGGCGCGCAGTTGCTGTTCGGAGAGCATCCCTCGGTTCCCGCGGCCGCGTCCGACCAAGACAGCATCGCGTGATTTCGGCGAATTGCGCGTTTGAGGCAGCTTGCTTTGGCTCAGGTCTCATTGGTTCATGAAGAATTAGCGAAGCGTGGAGGGGGGACTTCCGGGAGCACAATCAGCTGCCGGGGCTAATCGAAACCCTGGCTGCTGTCTCCCAAATGGACCTGGATTTGAGAGGCATTCCCGATGCCTTCCTGGCCGGAAAAAGTTAGATTTGAGCAACCATTCAGGCAGTTCCGGACGAGCAGGAGGGGGATGAGATGAACTCAAAAGCGGACGGGATTCCAGTCCGAATTCAGGTTTGGGTGGGAGACCTCACGACGTTGGGAGTCGATGCCATCGTCAATGCCGCCAATGAATCCTTGCTGGGCGGTGGGGGAGTCGACGGAGCGATTCACCGCGCCGCTGGACCGGAATTGCTGGCCGAGTGTCGCCAACTGGGGGGCTGTCCCACCGGCGCAGCGCGAATTACCGGCGGGTATCAGTTGCCGGCCAGGCATGTGATTCACACGGTCGGTCCGGTCTATCGCGATGGTCGCAGCGGTGAAGCCGCCTTGTTGCGTTCCTGTTATTGGGAGTCGCTGCGCTTGGCCCATGCGCAAGGAGTCGAGACGATCGCGTTCCCCTGCATTTCCACCGGCGTCTACGGCTACCCCAAGGAAGCTGCGACGGCAATCGCGGTTGAGGCGGTGCGCGACTGGATCACTCAATTCGATCGACCGCGGTCGGTAACGTTTTGTTGTTTCTCGCCGGCCGACGCGGAACGTTACCGCGCCGCGCTGGAGCAGTCCTGAGGCGGTTGGCCAACGCGAGCGGTTGCAAGAAGGCGAAGATGGAAAGCAAAGGAGCGGAGATGAATTTCGGTGATGCTGATCGGTCTGGCAGCTTTCACGGTTTGACTCCGGAGAAGTTGCAGCTCTTTGTGGCTGGGCTTTCGGGGCTGGACCCGGAAGAGGTCCGCAAGGCGAAACTGCTGTTTGTGCGCAACGAGTTGAGCAAGCTCAAGGCCATGCACACCAGTTTGGCTGGTTTTGGCGCGGCGCGGGGGTGCTTTTCGGTGATTCCGATTTTCTGGCCGATCCTCAGTGCCCAGAACAGTAGCATGAAGGCGATCCTGACCTTGCAGAAGGATCAGATTCGAAACGCGCTGCAAGTCTGGCGCGATGAGCTGGGCGAAGACGGTCGGGCGATTGAACGCGAATTGCACGCATTTGAGTTGGGACGCTGAATGCGAGGCAATGAAGGTCGTTGAGGGCTGGTCACCGGCCACCGCTAGCACTATTGGCTGCCTGCAGACGGTTCAAATTGTTTATTTGTTAAACCTTCTCAAGTCGCGCCGTGGAATTTGACGATGTAGCAGACATGTATCGTTGCCGGGGGGCAAGCATTTAAGGCTGCGCTGTGCGTTTTCAGAACGCAGCGTGGTCGAGCGAGTTGCCTGTGTCTACCGCCCTCCCCGTCGAACCTGCTCCTCAAGCCGAACCGCAGCGCGGTTGGCTTGATCCGCTGCTGGATTGGCTGGCGGGCTGGGGTGAGCTTGTACTCGAGACGTTCGCCGCGATTGGCGATTTCAGTCTCTTCTTTTTCCGCACGCTGGTTTGGCTGTTTACCCGTTTTCCCCGATTTGAAACGCTCTGGCCGAATTTTCATCAGGTCGGTGTTTCGAGCCTGCCTGTGATTGCCTTGACGGGGACCTTTATCGGGATGGTCCTGGCGGTCCAAAGTTACTATCAATTCCGGCAGTTGGGATTGGAAACGCGGCTGGGGGCCGTGATCAACATGTCGTTGGTCCGCGAGCTGGGGCCGGTTCTCGCGGCGACGATGCTGGCGGGGCGGGTCGGCAGCTCAATGGCAGCGGAACTCGGCACGATGCGGGTCACCGAGCAGATTGACGCGCTGTCGGCGATGGGTGCCAACCCGATCCGGTATCTGGTCGTGCCCCGGTTCCTCGCCTGTTTTCTGCTGATCCCGTTGCTGACGATCATGGCGGACTTCATGGGAGTGGCGGGCGGTCACTTTTACAGCGTGATGGTGCTGGGAATTGACATGCATCACTACTGGTTCAACTCGGCCCTGTTTGTCGGGCCCTACGATATTTTTGTCGGGATTTTTAAAAGCGTCTTTTTCGGCTCGGCAATTGCCATGGTCAGCTGTTATCAGGGGTTTCACTGTTCGGCGGGAGCGGAAGGGGTCGGTCGCGCGGCGACCGCGTCGTTTGTCTATTCGTTTGTCTTGATTCTGTTCCTCGATTTGGTGCTCGGGATTGTGCTCGACGCGATTTATTTCACGCTGTTTCCCGAGGGAGCGAGGTTGTTCTGAAATGATCGAATCGATTCTGGAGCAGCAGCGACCGCAACTGGAAGTTCGCAACGTCTCGGTCACGTTCGGCACGCAGCAGGTGCTGCGCAACATTCAGCTCTCGATTCCGGCAGGCCAAACCCTGGTCGTGCTCGGCGAGAGCGGCTGTGGCAAAACCGTGTTGATGAAGACGCTGATTGGACTGGTGGTGCCGACTCGGGGAGAGGTCTTGTTTGAAGGGGAGAATCTGGCTGATCTCGACGATCGGGAACTGAGCCAGTTGCGTCTGCGTTATGGATTCGTGTTCCAGAATGCGGCCTTGTTTGACAGCATGACCATTGCTCAAAACATTGCTTTTCCGTTAAAGCAGGAAGGGCGCTGGTCATCCGCGGAGGTTCGCGAAAAAGTTCTGGCCAAGCTGGCCGAGGTTGGCTTGCCGCCGGAAGTCATTTACAAAAAGCCGGCTCAGTTGTCGGGGGGGATGCGGAAGCGGGTTGGCTTGGCTCGGGCCCTGATCATGAACCCGGATGTGATTCTCTACGACGAGCCGACGACGGGGCTCGACCCAATCATGACCGATGTGATCAATCAATTGATTATTCGCACCCGTCGCCGCAATCCGGTAACCAGCGTGATTGTCACGCATAACATGGATACAGCCCGGCGGGTGCCTGATCGAGTCGTGATGCTTTACCCGCTCACTCGGCTCGACCCGGACGAACCGCAAACGGTGTTTGATGGACCGCCTGGGGAGTTGGACCAATGTCGCGATCGGCGCGTACGTCAATTCGTCAACGGCGAGGCCGGGCAGCGGTTGATGGAAATGCTGGCTTCGAGCCAGAGTACCGAGACGATTGGATTTTAGGCAAGTGCCGGCGAGCCTGCCGGTGAGACAAGGTTGAAGCATGGAAGATCGTTCGCTGAAAATCCAGATTGGCCTGTTTGTCGTTGCGGCCGTCGCGGTGCTCGTTTTTCTGGTCTTCCTCAACAGCGAGGGGTTCCGCCGGCAGTATACGGTTTACATCAAGCCCCAAACGGCTCCGGGTGTGACCAAGGACACGCCGATCCGCAAGAACGGAATCCTGATCGGACGGGTTGGCAGCGTGAAGTCGGAAGACGACCACGTCGTCCTGATGCTCCGGATCAATGCCGATGAAGCCGTCTATACCAATGACGTCTGCTCCATCGGCACCGATTCCTTCCTCGGTGACTCGGTGGTGGAAATCATTCCGCTCAAGGCAGAGGAACGTGGCGTCCCGCTGTCCAATGGCGGAGCTTTGACCACTGTCAACATCCGCCGCAATCCCCTCGAGATTGTCGATGTCGTGATGAAGCTGGAGTCCAAGGCCTCCGATACCATGACGGCGATGCAGAAAGCGAGCGATCAGGTCGCCGAGGCCGGAGCGGGAATCCGCAGCTTGACCGAGCAGGTGCAGGACGCAATTGGCAGCAATGACAGCGACTTCAAGAAGCTGATTGAGAACGTGCAACAGACCAGCAAGAAAGCCCAGTTGGCGCTCGATAACTTCAACAAACTGTTCGAAGGGATCAATGAAGTGGTGGGCACCCAGGAGTTCAAGGATCAGTTGCGAGACGCGATTCGCAAAGTCCCCGAGGTATTTGACGAGTTGCGGACCACGATTGCCGATACCCGCGAAACCATCAACACCTTCCGGGAGGTCTCTTCCAGCGCGAAAAAGAATTTGGAAAACCTGGAACCGCTCAGCGATGCGGTCCGGGAGCATGGGGCTGATATCGTCAAGCAGGTCCAGTCGAGCCTGCAGAACATTGACCAGCTGATGGCGGAGGCCAAGCGTTTTTCCGAGGTCCTGGCCAAGGTAAATCGGGGCGAGGGGACGCTGGGGAAACTCGTCAACGATCCGGAACTGTACAACAACGTGAATGCCGCGGCGAAGAACATCAAGCGAATGACCGTCCAACTGGAGCCGCTGATCGGAGATATCCGAATGTTTGCCGATTCGCTGGCTCGGGACCCGAGTTCGCTGGTCAAAGGAGCGCTCAACAAGAACCCGCCCGGCAGCGGCTACAAGGGGACGACCGCCGGGCAGGGACGCAGCGGCTTGCGTTAAGCCTGATGGTTAGGCCTTAGCGCTAGGCCTTAGCGCTAGGCCTTAGCGCTAGGCCTTGCCTGGGGGGATCCGCCCTTCGAGTTGAAACACCCCGGCCCCGCCGATTGAAACACCCCGGCCCCGCCGAAGGTCCCCGCCTCTGGGTTCTCCGAGCCTGATCGCCGAGCAGCGATCGTCTGTCGGTACTCTTTCCCCGCGGGGCTGCTGCGGGATTCGCTGCTCTGATTCCCAGTCCGCTGGTGGTGGTGTATTCTGCCTGCAATTCAAATCGCGGTCGCGGCGGCCCGCGGAGTTGGGGGTGGCAAGTCCAATCCTCTCGTCCCGCAGGGCCAACGTTGCGAACTCGGGCGCCTGATTTTTGGTGCTGCAGCCCAAGCCCGACAGTCTGCTGGTTGCCTGCTGGTTGCCGCCCGGTTGCAGGACCAGGAATGAGCAAGGAGAGAGGGTGTGTTTACGATTACAGCTGATCAGATTTTGCCATCAACCATCACCGGTTCTTGGCCTCGCCCCCGCTGGATGGATGAAAGCATGTGGGGGCGGTCGCTCGACACCTGCATGATGGATGTGCGCTTTCGCGAGAAGTTTCAGGATGCCCTTGCGGTCGTTGTTTCGGACCAGGATCGGGCCGGGATTGATATCCTCACCCACGGAGACCTGCACTGCGATGAAGACTATGCGGGCAGGAGTTGGCATCACTACCCCTTGCAGCGCTGGGGTGGATTTGAAGGAGACCATCTCCAGTCGTGGGCGACCCGATCGCCCTGGCTGAAATACCCCGCCGGGACCATGCTCAACGAGATCTACACCGGTTGGCGATGGCCTCGCGTGGTGGGGCCAATTACCTATCGGCCCCTCGACTATCCGAAAATCTGGCGCATGGCCCAAGCCAAAACAGACAAGCCGATCAAGTTCGGCACCTGCTGCACGCAGGTCATGGGCTTGTTTCTCGATTTGCATACCTCTCATTACAAGGACAAACGCCAGGTTTTGTGGGACATGGCCGAGTGCATGAACCGGGAGCTGATCGCACTCCGAGATGCTGGTTGCCGTTGTATCCAGATCGAGGAGCCCTGTCTCCATTTCATGGCCAATACCTTCGGCAAGGACCACGAGGACGTCCGATTCTATCTCGACTGTTATAACCGCGAGGTTCAGGGGTTGGAGGACATCGAGATTTGGATTCATACCTGTTGGGGCAATCCCAACATGCAGCGGGTGATCGAGAACGACAGTTACGCGGCTTCGCTGGAGATGTACATGCAGCAAGCGCGGGGCGATGTCTGGACCATTGAAACCAAAGACCGGGATTTTCGCGAGATCGAGCTGCTTGCTCCTTACATGCAGCGGGCCGGGAAGAAGGTATGCATCGGTGTCGTCAGTCATCGCCGCCTGCAGGTAGAAACGCCGGAAGAAGTTGCCGGAACGATTCGCCAGGCTTTGAAGTACATTCCGCCCGAGCGGCTGATCATCTCAACGGACTGCGGTTTTGGACGACAGGGTTGCAACCGCGAAATCGCCTTTTTCAAGACGACATCGATCGCTCAAGGGACGAATCTGGTGCGCCGCGAGTTGGGCTTGCCCGAGTCGCCGGTGCGGGCCGCAGCACCACAGCTGCAAACGGACTTGGTCCCCGACCAGTCCAGCTGACCTGGTACCCTCCCTGCGGCCGGTTTGAGGTCACGGCTCGGCGGCCGGTCGGCGTTTGGCTCTCCAAGAGGCAACTGAATGCGAGCTTCAGCGGGCCTGGCCGAGAGCAGCGCGGTAGTCGGCGAGTGCGGAGAAGTACTCGGCCTCGGCATCGATTACCTGTAACTCGGCCTCGGCCTCGGCTTGCTCATAGATGTTGAGCACAATCAAATCGATGTCGCCCTCCTGAAATTGCTGGCGGCCGATCTCCAGCGAGCGGATGGCGAGTTGTTTGTTGAGCATCGCCTGTTCGTAGCGACTGCGGGCATTGAGGATTGCCGAATAAGCATCCTGCATCGCCGTGGTGATTTTGTTGAACACAAAATCGCGTTTGGCGAGGAGTTGAGCCTGTTTGCCTTGAGCCGCGCGGAATTTGCCCCGGGCTTCCCGCCGTTGCAGGGGAACTTCGGCAAGCAGGCCCGCCTCCATTTCGAACGGAGTCTTGTCTTCCAGGGAACTGGCAGGGGTTCCTGTATCCTTGGAGGCCTCAACCACGGCATCGAGTTTGGGAAGCATTTGGTTTTGAGCAGCCGCCAACTCGACGTTCACCTTCTCCAATTCGAGATTGAGTTCACGGATGTCGGGACGGGAGGCAATCGCTTCTGCCAAGTCAGCTTCGAAATTGGCCTCCGGGAAGTCAGCCACGGCCGGAAAATCCTGGGGCAACTGAGCCGCATCCGGGAGAAGTGGCTGGCCGTCGGGAGTGCGCAGGAAAAGTGAGAGCTTGATCGAGGCCGCTTGAAATTTGCGGTTGGCCTCGATCAGCTTTGTTTGCCGTGCCGCGATGAACCGGTCGTTGTCGATGCTGGCGATCTCGGGCAGGTCGCCTTCCCGGACGCGGAGCGAGATTTGCTCGACGCGAGCCTGGGCCAACTGCAACTGGTTGCGAGCCACTTGCAGTGTCTGGCCAAGGGCTACCCAATACCAGTAAGCGTAGGCGGCGTCTCTGGAGAAAAGAATCAGTTGGGACCGGACCATCGGCTCGACCGCTTGTGAGCCAATTTGTGCCTGGAACAGTTCTGCTCGACGTTTGTCGATCTGCCGGTCCTTGAGCAGCGGAACGCCAAAACCGACCGCATACTCACCGTCGCCGTCGGTTTGACGCTCTTTGTACCAGGTGGGAAAGTCACCGCGACCGAGTTTGTAGCCACCGTAAACATACCCGCCGGAGTCGTACAGCGGCTGATTGAGCATCGCGCCTGCGCGATAGTTCTGATAGAAGCCCAACGGTTGGTTGAGCGTCGATGCCTTGGCTTGCAGGTCAAAGGCCCCTTGGGCGGCCAGGGCCTTGCCGTCGGCAATCTGCTGCTCGGCAGCCGCGGCAATCAGCAGCGGAAAGTGGTTTTGAACCGAGTTGAGAACATCTTCGAGCGTTACGGTTGCCGAGGGGAGCGGAGTCGGGAGTTCCTCGGCGGGTGTCATGGAAGCGGGGGCGCTGTCGCCCGAAAGCGACTGGGGTGGGAGCGCCGAGTTGTCGCTTTCGTCCAGCGAATCCTGACGAGGGATCTCTGGCAACTGGGCCGGGGGAGGGGGGGCCAGCGGCACTTGGCCTGAACCACTGGGCGGGGAATTGGCCGGAGCCGAATTGCCGTCCTGAAAACTGACTTGAATGAAGGGGTTTGTGCCCGAGTTGTTTGCGGGGTCTTGAGCGACTAACGGCGGTGCGGACGCAACGCTCGACGGAGGCAAAGAGTCCTTCGTCTGGGCTTTTCTCCCGAGCCGCGACGAGAGGCTCGCGGGCCGATTGGCGGGATGAACAGCGTTCGGAGCCGGACGAACTGCCAGAGCCCGGTCGCCGCGGAGATAGGCCGCGGAAGACGTCTGGCAGCCGCATTGAGCGAGCAGCAGCAGTCCGCAGGCCGAAACGAGAATCGATGCCACGCGGGCCGAGCACACGCGGGCCGAGCAAGCGCGGACAAAAGCGTTGTTCCGCGCGCTTACTTCGGCAGTGGAACCTTGGTGGGCTTTTCCCGGTTTGGGTCCTCGATCACCGGAGGGAATCCATTGATCTGACGCCAGATTTCGTAGCCCAGGCTGACCGTTTTGAGCATGACCCAACCGTTGGCGCGAACGCCTTGTCGAAGATTTTGGGTGGGTGGCCATTCGGTATCTTTCTCGGGGGTCACCTGAATCCGGAATTTTCCAGTCCCATCGTCGGTTGGATCGACTTTGGCAACTTGGCCGCCGAAGGTGCCAACGGCGACACTGGGCCAGCCCGAAAATTGAATTGCGGGCCAGCCCTCGAATTGCAGACGCACGTGGTCACCTACGTGAATCAGGGAAATGTCATTTCCATTAATAAACAGTTCAACCGCCCGCTCACTTGTTTCGGGAACAATCGTGAACAGGGTTTCGCCTTCCTTGATCGTTTGCCCACGCTCATACAGTGGGAGTCTGTAAATGGTGCCGTCGCGCGGAGCCGTGATTCGGAGCAACTTCAGTTCGCTGAGTTTGATATCGATGTCCCGGATCTCCTTTTGCACGGTGGCTTGGAGTCCCAAAGCATCCTGCTCCATCGCTTTGGCGTAGTCGATCTTGGTTTGGGCTTCGCTCCGTTTCTGTTCCAGTTCATGCTGCTTGGCATCCACCTCTTTCAAGGCAGACTGGACTTCGAACTTGGCCGAGGCCAGGTCCGAAATCGCCACATCGAGGTCCTTCTTCAGTTTCTCAAGCTCTTTTTCCGCAGTCGCGCCCTTGTCAAACAGGGAGCGTTGCCGCTCATAGTTCAGTCGAGCCTGCAACTCTTTGGCTTCATAGCCCGGCAGCAGCGTTTGTTTCGCCTGCAGCTTGGCTTGCGCCATTTCGACCATTTCTTCTGCTGCGCGAACACCATAGTCGCGGGCGTCAGTAAAGTCCTTGATATTCCGCTGATAAACCTCGGCCTTGATTTTTGCTGACTCCAGCTTCGCCCGCAGGTCAGCCAGCTGGAAGTTCATTTGTTCGACCATGTTCGCCGCTGCAGGCTGCAGCTCGAGAATCACGGCTCCCTGTTTGACGAAGTCGCCTTCGCGAAGGTCAGGGGCAATCATCGAGACCACGCCTTTGACGGGGGCCATGACCGGTTGTTGCCGCTCCTGCGGGACAAACGCAATCACCCGCCCGCTGCCCCGGGCCGATTGCTGCCACGGCAGGAGCAGCATCAGCAGCGAACTGATTAGCAACATGCCGAGCAACACGTAACCGAGCCAGCGAATCCAAGTCGAGGACTGGACCAGCCGGAGAGCCGGCAGTTCAGCCGCGAATTCGCCGTAATTTCCCCGGGCAACGGCCTTTTCTTGCATCGTCACAATCCTTACGGAACGTCCAGTTTGACTAGGGAAAAAAACGGTAAACGAGGTTTCGTCAGTTAGCCTTGCTTGCCGAGTTTGACCAGGTTCTGGCAAAGCTTGCCCAGCGATTCGCGACTTGTAAACAAAATCAAAGTACCTTGGAATTCGCGCTGAATGGATTCAATGATTTGTTTCGCTTCCTCCTGCGGCAAGGCGTCGAGCGTGCTGTCGATCAACAGCAGGCCGGGGTTGCCCGCGAGGGCTCGGGCAAGCATCAGCCGGGCAATCTGCGAGTCCGTCAGGGGGCGTCCACCCGTTTGGACTTCGGTCTGAGAGCCACTGCCGAGGGTGGCAATCGAATCCTGCAAGCCCGAGATTCGGAGTGCGTTTTTCACGTCCACTCCTGAAACGGTCTCGCGGCCGAGATGAATGTTCTCTTCAATCGTCCCGGCAAAAACGTCTTGTGCCTGGCGGGCGACGCCGATTTGCTCGCGAAGTGTCTCCAGCCGCAACTCGCGGGCATCAATTCCGTTCCACTCCCAGAAACCAGATTCTGTCTGCCGCAAACCGCAGAGCACTTCAACGAGGACCGATTTGCCGGAGCCAGGAGCGCCGACGACGGCGGTCATCGATCCAGCCGGGAAGTCCGCGCTCACTTCCGAAACGGACTGCTGGCCGTCAATCGCCGCGCTGACCTGATTCAGCCGGACGTGAGCCGCACCGCGGGGCATGACCCGCAGCTTGGCGTGCGGTTCCAGCGGAAGGTCGAGCAACGTCCCCAGCTTGTCGATCGCCGCCAAGAGGTCGTACCAGGTTTCAAGTTGCCGACCAAATTTGGTGAAGGCGCCGACCACCAGCATCACAATCAACTCGGCAGCAACCAATTGCCCCAGCGTCAACTCGCCGCTGACGACCAGCCACCCTCCCAACCCGAGCAGGGCTGTGGCAGCAACGGCATAGAGAATCCAGGAGAAAAGAAACTGCCGCAGGAGAATGCGGAAGTGTTTATGTTTCGAATCGAGATATTGGACAACGAGTTGGTCCATCCGGTTCAGGCCAAGTCCTTGCCCGCCATTCAACTTGAACGCCGTGGGATGGCGGGCGATTTCCTCCAGCCACTCCGCCACCTTGTACTTCGCCTTCGATTCCTTGATGGCGGTTTGAATTGCCCCCCGGCCCAATACAAACACCACAAACATCATCGCCGAAAGAAGGACAATATCGTAACCGAGCAGCCAAGGGTGATAAAAAGCGAGCACTGCCAGGCCGACGAAGGTTTGAATGATGACCGCCAACCCTTCCAACAACAGCTTGGGCATCGACTTTTGAACCGTCATAATGTCGAAGAAGCGATTGACCAGTTCCGGAGCGTACTCTCCATCCAGAGCTGATTGCTGGACACGCGGCAACCGAAAGGCGAGATCGTCGACTATCCGAACGAAAACCCGACGTTGAAGAATTTCCACGACATAAGTGGTGATTGCATTCAGCAGGGCCGAGAACATCAGAAAGGCAAAGACGATCAGCGAAAGCACGATGATCGGCTGCAGGTAGCGCCCCCAGGCAACGGTGTTGACCAAGGCCTCGATCGCCAAGGGCGTAGTCAAAGCAAGCAGCGAGATGACCAGCGAGAAAACGAAGATCGTCCAGATGTCGCGCTTCTCAACCCGGATCAAGCGAAGGAGACGGGGGAACGGCTCGAGGTGCTCGCCGGGAGGCGAACTCATTGCTCCAAACACCGCGGCCTCTTCGTCGAGCAGTGCGTTCCGGGCAATCAGCCACTCTCGGGTGTCGCTGTTCAATTTCATCCCGAGCATTTTCTTTAGGTCATTCCAGTGAACCCAGCGACCCTCTTCGCCCTCAACCATCGTCACAAAAAAACGGGAGCCTCGAGCGGCCGTGACGAGCAGCCAAGTTCCGTTTGAGCCAGCGGTATCGAGAAAGGCTCCGACAGGAATCTGGTTTCCAGCCAAACGGCGGACTTCGGCCAGGCTCAGCTGCTCGCTTTGAATTCTCAAGTTGACCAAGCTGCCGATTGCCCGCACGGCTTCCAGCGGAGCCAGCACCGTGCCGTCCACAGCCACGGTTTCGAGGTAGGCCCGCTGAGCCAATGAGCGATCAAACTGCAAGCCGAGCCGTGAACAAAACCCGGCGACGAGGCCCACGAGTTGAGAGGAAGGAGATGACATTCAGGGAGCTTTCCCGGTTTTGCGGGAAATCCGCGATGATTTGGTTGATTTCGCTGAGGCCTGCCCGCATTTATCGGCTGCACACAACCTAGCCCACGGAAGTTCTTTAACTGTTTTAAAAATAATGCCATTTACATGTTTTAATTTAGAAAAAATCAATCTTTTGAAGATGAGCTTCTCGCGGGGCGAGATTCAGCCCTTGGAGCCCGAGACGGAGGCTGCTGTCGAGGCTGCCGGAAGCCGCAGCGGCGGGAGAATCTCTCCGCAGGATTGCCCCCGCGCGGCTGCCCGCTGGTCCGCCGAGGACCTCGCTGGGGAGTGCGTGAAATTTCGAGGTTGCAATCCGGGGGGGTGTCACCGGGCCGCATCGGGGAATTCGGCCGCGTCGGGCTCAGTCCGGCTGCTGAGCCAGGCGGGCTCTCAAGTCGGGGATGATTGCGGCCGGAATGAAATTGGCGAGTTGCTGGTCATCGGCCAGCGGCGTGATCTGCTTGATCAGGCTGCTGGAAACGTGGGAGTAGTCACCATCGGCCATGAGAAAAATCGTCTCCATGTCCGGGTCCAAACGGCGGTTGGCCATGGTCATGGTAAATTCGGCCGCGATGTCGGTCAGCGGCCGAACACCGCGAATCATCACGTTGGCACCACACTCTTTGACAAATTTCACGGCCAACCCGCTGAAGGTGCGCACTTCGACATTGCCCAAATGCCGGGTGACCCGGGAAACGAGCTCCAGCCGCTCCTGGGGTGCGAACAGAGGGCGCTTTTCAATGTTCTCCCCAATCCCGACGATCAGTTTCTGGACGAGTCGACTGCCGCGCTCGATCACGTTCAGATGCCCCAGCGTGATCGGGTCAAAGGATCCGGTGTACACAGCCAGTCGCATACAAACCTCCGAGGTCCAAAAATTCAGGACGCAATCACGGGACAAGGGGTGAGTTGAACGCAAAAAGGAATGAGCATGGCCGTCGGAAAATCAGCATGGCCGTTGAGAAGTGAGCATCGCCGTTG
>Ga0315900_10004576_pt1 | contig 19427 bp, 17 predicted proteins | sample LakEriMetagenome_FD_203521 | JGI IMG/M metagenome (GOLD analysis project Ga0315900, IMG submission 203521) | Freshwater fungal communities from buoy surface, Lake Erie, Ohio, United States - Buoy 12 MA114 | ecosystem: Environmental > Aquatic > Freshwater > Lake > Lake biofilm | place: USA: Lake...
AAAAACAAGGCAAAACACCAAATTACCTGCCCGTATTCTGGCTCTTCGCTATAAAAGTTCACTGAACTTTTAAAACGACTTGAATCTCAGTGATTTAAAATTTTCAACAAATAAGATAGAACTAAAAAAGATTTGTTACTAACTGTGAAAGTGAAATTTTCATCTGCTAGAATATTTTACTTAAATTGGTAAAAATAATTGAATGGGAAAAGTCTTTAAAGGATTAATTTTACTGAATTTCACGCATTCTTTTCAATATTCGTTTGCGGATTTATGGAGAAACAAAAAAATTGTTCTAATAATTTTTCATGCAAAGAAATAATTAACGTTTGGCAATAAACCAATTGTTCAATAAATTTTCTCGGTTATAAATCATTGGCTCATGCGTTAAGTAGTCTATCAATGTACAATTAGATTCTTGCAAAATTGATTGTCCAGCAGCTGTATCCCACTCCATCGTTGGTCCAAAACGAGGATATTCATCTGCAACACCTTCAGCGACTAAACACATTTTAATGCTACTACCAGCATTGATAATTGTTACTACTTTATGATGCAATTTTAAATTTTCAATGTGGGTATATGTTTCGCTACTCATGTGAGATCGACTGGCAACCACTACATAATTTTTTCGTAAATTTTTTATGGGTAATTTTTTAGCTACTTCTAATATCGAATTGAAGCTTGTTTCTTTGATATGATTAATTAATAAACCAAAGGCTTCTCCATCGATTTTATAGGCTCCGTTATTTTTATATGAAAAATACATGTCCTTTGAAACGGGGCAATAAATAACGCCCAAACTTGGTGAATTGTTTTCAACAAGTGCAATGTTTACAGTAAATTCTCCATTTCTTTTGACAAATTCTTTTGTTCCATCAAGTGGATCTACAATCCATAAACTATTCCAGTTTTTTCGAATATGATAATCTTCGTGGTTTCCTTCTTCACTTAATATTTGTATATCAAAGGGCTTTAAATATTCAATAATTTTATCATTGGCATTTTTATCGGCCAAAGTAACGGGTGTTTTATCAGGTTTTGTTTCAACACTAAAATCAGTTTCGTATACTTTCAATATTTCTTCTCCAGCTAAAACAGATGCAATGATGGCTTGGTGCAAAAGCGAACGATAATTCATAAAAGAAGAATTTTAAATTAAAAATAGTGCTTTTACTTCAATAAATGAAATATGATAAAAGAAGATCCGTAAGCCAAGATACTCATAAAAACAAGTTGGATAAAAGGCCACTTCCAATGCTTGGTTTCGCTGTAAGTGGTTGCTAAAGTACTCATGCATTGCATGGCAAAAGCATAAAATATCAACAAGGACCAACACACGGCATTGGTATAAATGGGTTTTTGAGTGATAAGATCTTTTTGGGAAGATAATTTTTCTCGTAATGTTGTATTGCCGTTAGAGGTATTTGAACTATAAATAGTAGCCATAGTAGAAACAAATACTTCCCTTGCCGCAAATGAAGTGATCAGCGCAATACCAATTTTCCAATCAAATCCTATGGGTTGAATGAGCGGTTCAATTTTTTTTCCAAAAATTCCAGCATAAGAAGATTCTAATTTTTGCGCGTTCAATTCATTTTGGCTTGTTTTCAAAGCAGTCGGGTCATTTTTGAATTTTACGGGAAAATCAGTTGGGCCGTGGCTTACAAGAAACCAAAGAACAATAGAAATGGCTAAAATAATTTTGCCAGCATTGAATAAGAATAATTTTACTTTCTTAAAAACTAGCATGAAAACTGTTTGCCACTGAGGCATTCTGTAAACAGGAAGTTCCATCATAAAATAATTTTTTTCATTTGATTTAAGAATCAATTTTAAAATAAAAGCGGCTAAAAATGCCATCCCAAAGCCTAACAAATACATGAGCATTAATACAATTCCTTTATAATTAAACCCGTAGAACATGTGCTCATCTTTAAACATGATGCTGATGATTAAGGTGTAAACAGGTAAACGAGCCGAACAACTAATTAATGGCGTCACTAAAATTGTAATGATTCTTGTTTTCCAATTCGTGATGGTTCTGGTACTCATGATAGAAGGGATGGCGCATGCAACACTGCTTATTAATGGTATGACTGATTTCCCATTGAGTCCAAATTTTTGCATGATTTTATCTAAAATAAAGCTAGCTCTGGCCATATAGCCAGTATCTTCCAAAACGGTGATAAATAAAAATAACAAAGCAATTTGAGGTATAAAAACGACTATCCCACTAATTCCAGCTAAAACACCATTCACAATCAAATCATTTAACTCACCATTTGGTAAAACATTTGAAGTAACATTCATAAAATAAGCAAATGATTTTTCAATCCATGCCATTGGGAAATCCGCGATAAAAAACACAAACTGAAAAACTATAAAAAGAATAAAAAAGAAAAATATAAACCCAAAAAATTTATGCGTAAAAACAGCATCTAATTTTTGCGTTAAACTTTTATTGAGTTGTTCCGGTTTTTTTATACATTTCGCAATGATGTAATTTAACTTATGAAATCGACTGATATTATCTTCTTTTTCAAACTGTTTAATTTTTTTAGAGTCTTCGTCAGTACAATTAAATTGCAACTCTACCAGCTCTTTATAAGTTTTTAAATTAGGAAAAAGGTTTAACTGTTTTTCAAAATGATAGAAAATAGAATGAGAGTCTTTGGCATTTAAAATTTTACTTTTTAATTCTTCTAAGCCTGTTTTTTTTCTCGAATCAACAAACACAACATGAATTCCTAAAATATTTTCTAATTCAGTTTTATAAATGGTAATGTTTTGTTTTTTAGCTTCATCAATCATATTTAAAGCTAACACGCATGGAATTTTTAAATCAATTAATTGTGTTGCTAAGAGTAAATGGCGTTTTAAATTTGTTGAGTCTGCTACAATAACAATTACATCAGGTTTATCAGGCGCGTGACTTAAAATTGTTTTACATGAAACTTCTTCATCTAATGACTTTGGAAACAAGCTATAAGTGCCTGGCAAATCAGTTACTGAAAAGCTGGTATGATTATAGTTGAATTTTCCTTCATGCTTTTCAACTGTCACACCAGCATAATTGCCGGTTTTTTGAGTTAACCCAGTCAAAGAATTAAATAAAGTTGATTTTCCACTATTTGGATTCCCAACCAAGGCAATTCTAATTGTATGTGATTTGGCAATCAAATTGTTTTATTTAATATCACATCATTGAGTATTGTAACCACAACTGTTGATGCTTCTTGTTTTCTTAAACTGAGTACATATCCCGAAACTTCAATAGCAATAGGATCTCCCATGGGGGCAATATTTACAACCTTCACAATTTCGCCTGGCAGGCAACCCATTTCAATAAATTTAAGTGACAAAAAATCATCTGTAAATTCTTGTACAACGGCACTTTGCCCGATTTTTAATTGGTCGAGGGTCATAAATAAAATAGCCTTTAAAGTTACAATTTTAAAAATGATGTGACGCATACCTCAAATGTGGTATATCCTTCATTTTTGCTTTAAAAGGGCAAATACCATAAGCTAGCAATTTTATTATCTTTACAGCCTTAAAATGAATATTGGATGACATTTCTTGAAGAATTAAATAGGCGTAAGACCTTTGCTATCATTGCCCATCCTGACGCTGGAAAAACTACATTAACCGAAAAATTATTGTTGTTTGGCGGAGCAATACAATCGGCTGGAGCGGTAAAATCAAATAAAATAAAGAAAGCAACAACATCCGATTTTATGGAAATAGAAAAACAACGTGGTATTTCTGTTTCTACTTCTGTGATGGCTTTTGATTATAGAAATTTTAAAGTCAATATCTTAGATACGCCTGGACACGAAGATTTTGCTGAAGATACCTATAGAACACTTTCGGCAGTTGATAGTGTTATTATGGTGATTGATTGCGTGAAAGGTGTTGAGCCTCAAACAAGAAAATTATTAGAAGTTTGCAGAATGCGAAATACACCCGTTATTGTTTTTGTAAATAAATTGGATCGTGAAGGGCAAAACGCTTTTGATTTACTTGACGAAATTGAAAAAGAATTAAAAATTAGGGTACGTCCATTAACTTGGCCAATAGGCATTGGTAAATCTTTTAAGGGCGTTTATAATTTATATGAAAAAAAATTATCCTTATTTAAAGGAGATAGCAAAACAACTGTAGAGGAAAATATAGTTATTGAAAATATTCATGATTCGAAAATTGAAAAATTAATTACAGAAGATTTTGCTAAACAGTTGAGAGCAGATATAGAATTGATTGACGGCGTTTACGATAATTTTGATAAAGAATCTTATTTAAAAGCTAAGATTAGTCCCGTGTTTTTTGGAAGTGCAGTAAATAATTTTGGCATCAAAGAATTATTGGATTGTTTTGTTGAAATAGCACCAACACCTCAAGGAAGAGACACAGATGTGGCAGGAGAAATAAAATCTGACGCATCAAAATTCAGTGGATTTATCTTTAAAATTCATGCTAATTTAGATCCCAAGCACCGAGATAGAATTGCTTTTTTAAGAATTGTATCTGGGAAATTCGAAAGAAATAAATATTACTATAATGTGCGTGAAAATAAAGACATGCGTTTTAGCAATCCAACCGCTTTTATGGCACAACAAAAATCCGTTATTGATGAGTCCTTTCCAGGTGATGTAATTGGACTTTATGATGCCGGTAATTTTAAAATTGGTGACACATTAACTGAAGGTGTAAAATTTAATTTTAGAGGAATCCCAAGTTTTTCTCCAGAGTTGTTTAAGTATGTTACCAATCTCGATCCGATGAAAACTAAACAATTGCAGAAGGGATTGGAACAATTAACAGATGAAGGCGTCGCGCAACTATTTACAAAAAAAGCGGATGGACGAAAAGTTGTTGGAACAGTTGGAGCTTTACAATTTGAAGTAATTCAACACCGTTTAAAAAGTGAATATAATGCCTCATGTGGGTATGATTCAATCAATTTATACAAAGCACTTTGGATTGAATGCAATGATAAAAAAAAGATGGATGAGTTTTTAATAGACAAAGCAAATCATATTGCTTACGATAAAGAAAATCGTTTGGTTTTTTTAGCTGAATCAGCTTGGCTTTTAGAAATGGCACAAACTAAATTTCCTGAAATTAAATTTCATTTGAAGAGTGAGTTTTAATTAATATTTTAAAAAATTAGTTTGACTTCAAAAAATTAATAATAAACAACATGGCAAATATTTTCGAATTTAACGGCTATAAACCAGTCATTCATAAGTCATCTTTTGTACATCCAAATGCAGCTGTTACTGGCAATGTCATCATCGGAAAAAACGTTTATATAGGTCCAGGCGCTGCAATTAGAGGTGATTGGGGAAAAATAATCATTGAAGATGGATGCAATGTTCAAGAAAACTGCACCTTACACATGTTCCCCGGAACAACAGTGTTATTAAAAGAAGGTGCACATATTGGCCATGGTGCAATTATACATGGCGCAATAATTGGTAAAAATAGTTTAATTGGAATGAATGCGGTGGTGATGGACAATGTGCAAATTGGTGATCATTGCATTGTTGGAGCTTTATGTTTTGTGCCCGCAGAAATGATTATTGAGCATCGAAAAGTAGTGGTAGGAAATCCAGCTAAAGTTGTAAAAGATGTAAGCGACGACATGATTGCTTGGAAAACAAAAGGAACCGCATTGTATCAACAACTTCCAGCAGATTGCTTCGCTTCTCTGAAACCATGCGAACCACTTCGTAGAGCTCCAGCTTACCAAGCCATTCAACAAAACAACTATAAAACTTGGAAGGTAGAAAAAAAGAAAAAATAAAGCGTTCTTAATAATTCATCAAAGATTCTATTTCATCCGCTTCTAATGGAATATTTTTCATTAAATCAATATTTCCATCTTTGGTAATAACGATGTTATTTTCTAAACGAATTCCCAAACCTTCTTCTGGAATGTAAATACCTGGTTCAACCGTAAAGGCATTTCCAATTTGCATGGGCTCATAAAACAAACCCACATCATGCACATCTAAACCAATGAAATGAGAAGTGCCATGCATAAAGTATTTTTTATATGCGGGCCATTCTGGGTTTTGATTTTTAACATCTGTTGTTTTTAACAAACCCAATTGTAATAATTCTTCCGTCATTAAATCGCCCACGCTCTTATTATATTTTTCAAATGTATTGCCAGCTTTAAGCAAATTAGTTGCAGCTTTCATCACTTTTAAAACGGAATGATAAACCTCTTTTTGTCGTTTAGAAAACTTGCCATTAACGGGCAAACACCTTGTTAAATCACTCGCGTAATTAGAATATTCCGCGGCTACATCTAATAAAATCACATCCCCATCTTTACAAATTTTGTTATTATCTACATAGTGTAAAACACAAGCACTAGGTCCACTGGCAATGATTGGCCCATAAGCAAATCCTCGACTTTTATTTCTTATAAATTCGTGTATGAGTTCGGCTTCAATTTCGTATTCGGCAATGCCGGCTTTAATAAACTTTAATAAACGACGAAATCCTTTCTCAGTAATATTACAAGCCTGTTGCATTAATTCAATTTCAATGGGATGTTTAACAGAACGGATGCGATGTAAGATTGGTGCCGAACGTTGCATGGTATGTAATGGAAATTGCAATTTAATGCGATTATTAAAACGCATTTCAGCAGTTTCCATATCGATATAGCGGCGTGTATGTTCATTACTATTTAAGTAAATATTTTCTGCTTGAAAAATGAGCGACTTCAATATTTTATCAAATTCCGAAATCCAATAAATATGATCAATACCGCTTACTTTTTTAGCTTCATCTTTATTTAATTTAGCACCTTCCCATACGGCAATTAAATCACTTGTTTCTTTTAAAAATAGCACCTCTTTATGTTTGCCATCTTTCACGTCAGGAAACAAAAGCAAGATTGAATCTTCTTGATCGATGCCTGATAAATAAAATAAATCACTATTCTGAATAAATCCAAATGAGCCATCACCATTGGTGGGTAATATATCATTGCTCACAAAAAGGGCTAAAGAGTTTGGCTTTAAATGCTTGATATAGTTAGCTCTATTGTCCTTGAATTATTTATTTTTTATGGTTACATGGTATATGCTTTTTAGTCAATGGGATGGTGCTTTAGGCAAACATGGGTATTTCATCGTGTTTTTTTTAAATGATGAGATTAATTAATGCCTTTGTTTTAAGGTAAATTTAGCTGAACAAAAATATAATTAACTGGCGAATAAACAATATGATGCAAGACCTTCATAAAAAAGAAATTTGATGATTATAAATTGTGATTAATGAAAATAAATATATTCAAATTAAAAAGATACAATTGATGTTGCGATGAATCAAGAATCCTAATTAAAGCGCAAGAGCATTTTTTAATTCTTAGTAGTTTCAATAACTGTAAAATTTTGCCCCATTAAATTCAAATATAATTCCGTACTTTGCTTATTTATTAATTGCAAGTTTGAAAAATATTAAAGAATACTTTAATGAACTGGCCTCTAAAAGGAAGGGACGAATGTTTTCAGATTACTATTGGAAAGAGATTACTAATTATTGCAATTATTTTTCTCACCAAGACAATTCGGTTTTAGAAATTGGATGTGGAAGTGGTGATTTAATTGCAACTATTTCCGGGAAAGAAAAAACAGGCATTGATTTTAGCAAAGGGCAAATTGCTTGGGCAAAAGAAAAACATGACGGTAAAAATGTAGAGTTTTTATTAATGGATGCTGCCAATATCACTTTAACAAAAACATTTGATTATATCATCATCAGCAATTTAATTGGCTATTTGGATAACATACAAGTCGTTTTTGAGGAAGTAAAAAAAGTAAGTCATGCCAATACCAAAGTAATTGTTCAATACTATAATTCGCTGTGGGAACCTGTTTTAAAGTTTGCTGAGTTTCTTGGTTTAAAAACAAAAACGCCTACACAAAATTGGTTGAATTCTAAAGACGTCAATAACTTATTATTTATTTCTGGATTTGATGTTTATAGAAATAGTAAACGCTTTATTTTTCCTTTTTATGTTCCTTTAATTGCAGAAATATTTAATTTGGTTTTAGCCAAATTCCCTTTCTTTCGTTTTTTTAGTTTAAATAATTATTCGTTTGCAAAACCATTACCTTTAAGTGATGAATCAGATTATCAAACTAAATACAGCACCACAGTTGTTATTCCAGCACGTAATGAAAGTGGTAATATAGAAAATGCCATCACGCGTTTACCAAAATTTGGAAAGCATGTTGAAATTATTTTTATTGAAGGAAACAGCACTGATGATACTTGGGATAAAATCAAGGAAGTACAAAAAAAATATGCTTCTACTCATGATATAAAAATAGGTCAACAAAAAGGAAAAGGAAAGGCAGACGCTGTGCGCGAAGGTTATAAAATTGCTACTGGAGATATATTAATGATTTTAGATGCTGATTTGACGGTTCCACCAGAAGAGTTACCAAAATTTTACAATGCCATTGCTGGCAGCAAAGGTGATTTTATTAATGGCACCCGGTTGGTCTATCCAATGGAAAAAGAAGCCATGCGCTTGTTAAACTATTTAGGAAATCATTTTTTCAGTTGGGCATTTACCTGGTTGCTCGAACAGCGTTTTAAAGATACACTTTGCGGAACGAAAGTTATGTTTAGAGAAGATTATATTAAGCTGACTAAAAATCGCAGCTACTTTGGCGAATTTGATCCTTTTGGAGATTTTGATTTATTATTTGGCGCCTATAAATTAAATCTTAAAATTGTAGAAGTGCCCATTCGTTATAGGGAACGCACGTATGGCGAAACAAATATTTCTAGATTTAAGCATGGCATCATTTTATTGCGCATGTGTGCGTTTGCAAGCAGAAAATGTAAATTTATTTAATTAAAAGAATGATGCTAAAAGATATTGAAAACAGTAGAATTTGGATTTATACCTTAAGTAAAGAATTGTCGGAAGAAGAACTGACTACTTTCAAAAATAATTGTGAGGAGTTTGTAACCAATTGGAAAGCGCATGATATCAAACTAGATGCTTCATGCGAAATATATAAAAATAGGATTTTGATTATTAAAGTAAATGAGGATTCTTACAATGCCAGTGGTTGCAGTATAGATGCGCAAATAAGATTTATAAAAAATCAAGAAAAAATATTTCAAGTCGAGCTTTTAAATAGAATGTTAGTAGCTTATGAAATAAATTCAGAGCTCATCATCACAACTCAAAGTAATATAAAAAAATTGCTACAACAAGGCACGATAAATAAAAACACATTGGTGTATAATAACACGCTAACAAATTCCATAGATTTAGAAAATAAATGGAAAGTAGAACTTAAAGATACATGGTTAGCAACCAAGCTAAATTAAATAATGAAAAAATTAAACACAGTATTTTCAATTGTGGCATTTGGAATGATGTTTGTTTCCTGTAAAAATAATAAGTTTATGATTCCGGAAATTAGCCTTACAGATAAACAATTGTTTGATAGTTGCAGCAATGCCGCAAATTTAATTTATTATAAAAATAATTCGTCAACGATATATTCTGGCGCCAATGGCCCCCATGGTCAGTTTAAATTAAAGTTTAATAAAATTGCATCATTGGCATTAACAGATAATGGAAAACTTCCTGTAGGCCAAACATTTCCAGACGGATCTCTTATTGTAAAAGAAATTCAGCCAGCTGGAATATTTGCTTTTATGTACAAATTTAAAAAGTCTTGGTTATGGGGTGAAGCTGAAGCAAATGGATCGACCATTTTTAGCATTGATAGCGACCCAACTAGCAAATGCATCAATTGCCATAGCCAATCAGGCGAAAGAGATTTAGTTGTGAGCTTTAACTTTTATTGAGAAATCTTTTCAATTAATTCATTGCTGATGCCAGTAGAACTATAACCACCATCATGATATAGATTTTGCATGGTAACCATACGCGTTAAATCAGAAAATAAACTTACGGTGTAAGCAGCACAATCATCAGCACTGGCATTTCCAAGTGGAGATTGCAAATCAGCAAAAGTGTAAAAATCAGAGAATCCTTTTATTCCGCCACCAGCAGTTGTTTTGGTTGGTGATTGAGAAATTGTATTAATACGTACCTTTTTTTGCTTACCATAATGATAACCAAACGTACGCGCTATACTTTCTAGCATCGCTTTGATATCAGCCATATCAGTATAAAAAGGATAGCTGCGTTGTGCCGCTATGTATGATAATGCAACAACCGAAGCGTGTTCATTTAAAGCGTCTAATTTATGCGCAACTGCCAAAATTTTATGAAATGAAAAGGCTGAAACATCAATCCCTTTTTGATAGAAATCATAATTTAATTCCGTGTAAGGGATATTTTTACGAATGTTTACACTCATGCCAATTGAATGCAAAACAAAATCAATTTTACCTCCCAATACATCCATCGATTCGGTATATAGCTTGGTAATATCTTCAATATTAGTTGCATCAGCTGGTATAATTTTTGCTCCAGTTTCTTCTGCCAATTTATTTATCTCTCCCATTCGCATGGCAATAGGCGCATTTGTTAAAGTAAAAGTTGCGCCTTCTTCATGGCATTTTTGTGCCACTTTCCATGCAATTGAATTTGCGTCTAAAGCCCCAGTAATAATTCCTCGTTTTCCTTTTAATAAATTATACGCCATGTGTCAGGTTTTAAAAAAATGTTTTCAAATATAATAAGAATTTAATATAAATCGATTGCTGGCCTTAAGCCTTTATTTCATTAATGATGCCTTCTTCTCCGCTATAAAAATGAGTTTCGGCTTCAGTTCTATGATTGAGATATTGTTGGTATTTATCTGAAAATTGTTTCCGTTGTGTGACAACATCATCGTAATTGCCATTTAAACCAATGAGCAATTCACAGGCTTCTCTCACTGCGAAATTGCCGCACTGAGATCCCGTAATATAATCAGCTAATTTATTTTTAATGACATAAGCATTTAGCAATGGATTTGCCGTACGTGGAATAAATATTCTAACGCCACTAATTTCTGCCAGGCTCAAATCCAAGACATCATCAAAAATAAAACATATTTCATTCGGATTAATATGATGGCTTTCACACAAATGATTTGAAGCAATTAATTTATTTGCACATTTACCATACAGCGAATTCATTTTCTCGCGCGTGCACAAAATAGTAGCGGCTTTATTGTTTTCCCCTGAAATAATAGACGTTATAGGCAAATGGTTATGATTGATGTAATATGAAAACCTCAACAAGTTAGTTCCCATGCTATCTGCTTCATTAAATAAACTTTGCATACTTGCATCCTTTGAAGCATTTGTAAAAACACCATCCCAATCAAAGACAAAAGCTTTTATGTGTTTTAATTTTTCAATCATATCTACTTCAGAGCTTATAAACTGGCCTCCAATTCCATTAAATAACTGAGTGAGATGTGACATTGAGCAAATATACAAAAAAGTAGAATTAAATATTTAAGAGAAATATCTGTCAAATTATTGAATTGATTTAAACTTAAAAGTATTAACTTCACGCCTCAAAATAGCCCTAAAATATGACACGTACAAAAATAAAAGACATTTTAACGGGAGGATTGATCAACGAAACAGTCAACGTAAAAGGTTGGGTAAGAACATTTAGAAATAATTCATTTATTGCGTTAAACGATGGCTCAAGTATAAATAACTTACAAGCCGTGGTAAATTTTGAAACGACTGATCATACCATTTTAAAAAGAATTACGCCAGGCGCCTGTGTTAGTATAACTGGCTTATTGGTGGAATCTCAAGGCAAAGGGCAAACGGTTGAGGTCATCGTTAAAGATATTGAAATTTATGGAGATAGCGAGTCAGATGTTACGAAACCAAATTCATATCCATTGCAGCCTAAAGCACATTCTTTAGAATATTTAAGAGAAATTGCACATTTACGTTTCCGTACTAACACATTTGGCGCCATTTTTAGAGTACGTCACACACTGGCCTATGCCATCCATAAATTTTTTAATGATAAAGGATTTGTGTATTTACACACACCAATCATTACAAGTAGTGATGCAGAAGGTGCTGGAGAGATGTTTCGCGTTACAACATTGGATCAGAAAAATCCACCATTAACAGAAACCAATGAAGTTGATTTCAAACAAGATTTTTTTGGAAAAGCAACGAATCTTACTGTATCTGGACAATTGGAGGGTGAATTGGGAGCCATGGCTTTTAGTGATGTATACACATTTGGCCCAACTTTTAGAGCAGAAAACTCCAACACAACACGCCACTTAGCGGAGTTTTGGATGGTTGAACCAGAAATGGCATTTTATGATTTGAAAGATAACATGGCATTGGCTGAAGAAATGTTGAAATACTTGATTCATTATGCGTTGCAACATAATAAAGAAGATATTGAGTTTTTATCTAAACGTTTATTGGATGAAGAAAAACAAAAACCTCAAGCTGAAAGGAGTGAGTTATCCTTAATTGAAAAATTAAATTTTTGTTTGGTAAACAATTTTGCGAAAATTACTTACACGGAGGCTATTGACATTTTAAGAGAAAGTAACCACAATAAAAAGAAGAAGTTTCAATATGTTATTGAAGGCTGGGGCGCTGATTTACAAAGCGAACACGAACGGTATTTAGTAGAAAAACATTTTAAAAAGCCTGTTATTTTAACGGATTATCCCAAAGACATTAAATCATTTTATATGCGACAAAATGATGATGGCAAAACGGTAGCCGCTATGGATATTTTATTTCCAGGCATTGGAGAAATTATTGGTGGCTCACAACGGGAAGAGCGCTTAGAGAAATTAGAAAACCGAATGAATGAAATGAAAATTCCAACAAACGACTTGCAGTGGTACTTGGATACAAGGCGTTTTGGAACATGTCCACATGCTGGGTTTGGCTTAGGTTTTGAGCGACTGGTATTATTTATTACAGGTATGACAAACATTCGAGATGTGATTGCTTTCCCACGAACGCCTCATAATTGTGAGTTTTAGAAATAATCTTTTAATGATGACAACTTTTTAGGGTGTGATTAAAAAATTAATTGGTTAGAAAATTGGGTGTTATCCTCAAAAACATTTTATCATTTTTTTCTATTAAAAATTTTTCGATTTAATGCTATAAATTATTTAAAATGCTAGTTATAGCCAATTTTAGGAAACCCCTTCCAAAGACGACCGACCGACCAAAATTTAAACATTAAAAACAAAGACAAACCATTTTGACAGGTGACCAAAAACATACAGACCATATTGCAACTGGACAGCGAGTAATCTATTCCGACACTCAAGCCGACCCGATGTTTTTTATTTTTTTTCCCATCGCACTTTTTTAAAAACAATTTTAGCCAGCCCCACAAGTGGCACATTTGGTTTTGCTCGACACACAAGCCAACGCTTCGCAAAATCAAAACCGCCACTTTTTAGCCAAGGCATCAACAATAAATCGTATTTTGCACTAAGGAATTTGAATGAATAAATGATAGATAAAAAAACACTTTCTGAACGTGATATTTGCACCAAGTTTATTACTCCTGCGGTTGAAAAAGCGGGTTGGAATAGACTGACACAGCTATTGGAGGAAGTTTCGTTCACGGACGGAAAAATTTATGTTAGAGGTAAACTAACGGCAAGAAGCAATAAAAAACGCGCCGACTACATCCTGTATTTTAAACCCAACATTCCTGTTGCAATTATTGAAGCGAAAGACAATAAACATTCGGTGAGAGCCGGTATTCAACAGGCTTTGGACTATGCTCAAATACTCGACATTCCTTGTGTTTTCAGCAGCAACGGTGACGGCTTTTTATTTCACGACCGCACGGCAACAGACGGAAATATTGAAACCGAAATTGCTATTGACGACTTTCCTACTCCCGAACAACTTTGGGAGAAATACAAAAAATACAAAGGCATCACAACGCCAACGGCTGAAAAAATTGCTTCGCAAGATTATTACTTTGATGGAACAAACCGCAAACCAAGATACTATCAACAAATTGCAGTAAACAGAACTGTTGAAGCCATTGCCAACGAACAGAACCGAATTATTCTAGTAATGGCAACAGGTACAGGTAAAACTTATACTGCTTTTCAAATTATTTACCGTTTATGGAAATCAAGAAGTAAAAAAAGAATTTTGTTTCTTGCAGACAGAACAGCTTTAATTGACCAAACAAGAAAGGGCGATTTTAAGCACTTTAAAGATAAAATGACTATCATTAAAAAGAAAGTCGTTTCTAACAAAGATGGTAAAGACGAACTAGTTTCCAATAAAAAAAGGGGAATTGATACTGAAGATAAAGCCTACGAAGTATTTCTTGGTTTATACCAAGGCTTAACTAATAATGAACCAGGTATTGAGGATGCTTATAAAGATTTTTCGCCTGACTTTTTTGACTTGATTGTAATTGACGAGTGTCACAGAGGAAGTGCAAAAGAAGACAGCAGTTGGAGAGAAATTTTATCCTATTTCAAAAACGCTACGCATATTGGTTTAACTGCCACGCCAAAGGAAACCAAAGAAACAAGCAACACCGAATATTTTGGTGACCCTGTTTATACCTATTCATTGAAACAAGGTATTGATGATGGTTTCCTTGCTCCTTATCGTGTAGTAAGAATTGGTTTGAATATAGATGCAGAAGGCTGGCGACCAGATCAAGGCAAGACCGACAAAGATGGAAATGAATTTGAAGACAGAGTTTATAATCGCAAAGACTTTGACCGCAGTTTGGTAATTGAAGAACGAACAGACTTAGTTGCAAAAAAACTTACCGAGTTTTTAAAAGGTTACGACCGTTTTGCAAAAACGATTGTGTTTTGTGTGGACATTGACCACGCTGAACGAATGAGAACATCATTAGCCAAACAAAATGCTGATTTAGTTTCCGAGAATTACAAATACGTTATGCAAATAACTGGCGACAATGATGAAGGCAAACGAGAATTAGACAACTTCATAAATCCTGAAGAAAAATATCCTGTCATTGCGACTACTTCTGAATTAATGACTACTGGCGTTGATGCTCAAACTTGTAAAGTAATTGTGTTGGATGCCAACATCAATTCAATGACCAAGTTCAAACAAATTATTGGTAGAGGAACGCGTATCAATGAAGAATTCGGAAAACTCTATTTCACCATTCTTGATTTTAGAAACGCAACCGATTTGTTTGCCGACAAAGATTTTGATGGCGATCCCATTCGTGTGAAACCAGTTTCGCAAGACGAAGATTTATCATTGGTTGTAATTGAAGAAGAAGAAAACACGGTAACAGTTTTGGATGAAGCCACAGGAGAAGAAATCGTATTTGAAAAAGCTAAGATTCGTTATCCCGATGGTTCTACCTTAAATGGCGACTGGGTAGCAAAAGACCCCGATGCAAGAAGAGAAAAAATTTATGTAAATGGTGTTGATGTTTCTGTTTTGGTGAGCCGTGAAATATATTTTGACCAACACGGAAAACCAATTACTACAAGTTTAAAAGACCATACCAAAGAAATCATCAAAGAAAACTTTGCTTCGTTAGATGACTTTTTAAATAAATGGAACACCACCGCCCGCAAAGAAGCCATCATTGCTGAATTGCAAGAACAAGGCGTAATGGTGGAAGCTTTGTATGATGCCGTAAACAAAGACCTGCCCGCCTTTAAAGAAGGGAAATTTTATACTTATGTAATTGAATGCAAAGACGGAACTTTTTACAAAGGACATACACAAGATTTAAAAAGAAGATTTGATGAACACAAAAATGGATTAGGAGCTGAATGGACTAAAAATCATAAAGTGAGAGATTTAGTTCATTTTGAAGTTTTTAATACAAAGGTAGAAGCAATTAATAGAGAAGATTATTTTAAATCTGGTCGAGGTAGAGAATGGTTAAAAGCTCAAAGGGAGAAAGGACTGTTAAACGGCAGGCAGGCGGGAGTGGATTTGTTCGACTTGATTTGTCACGTAGCATTTGACCAACCGCCATTAAACAGACAAGAAAGAGCCAACAACGTAAAGAAGCGAAACTATTTTACAAAATATGGCGACCAAGCCAAAAAAGTATTGGAAGCATTGTTAGACAAATATGCAGACGAAGGAATCACAAACATTGAAAATCTGGGAATTTTAAGAGTAAATCCATTTGATGAATTTGGAAGTCCTATGGAAATTTTCAGTGAGTTTGGAAGCAAAGAAAAATATTTGCAAGCCGTAAAAGAATTAGAAATTGAATTGTATAAAAATATAGGATAGATAAATTGGAATGGGTTGAAACCTATTCTGTAAAAAAAATAGGGTTTAGCCAAAAAAAATAAAAATGCCATTTGTTAAAGTATATATCCATTTTGTTTGGAGTACAAAAAATAGATATCCATTCTTAGATTCAAAAGAATTGAGACTTAAAACATGGAATCATATAAGAGAAAATGCCAAAGAGAAAGGAATTTTTATTGATTTCATAAATGGATATTCAGACCATTGCCATTGTTTAGTTTCATTAAGTATTGATCAGACTATTCAAAAAGTCATGCAATTGATTAAAGGTGAATCTTCCTATTGGATAAACAAACACGGTTTGACAAAAGAAAAGTTTGAATGGCAAGATGAGTATTTTGCAGTTTCAGTTTCGGAATCTATAATTGACAAAGTCAGAGAATATATTAAAAATCAAGAAGAGCATCATAGCAAAAAAACATTTCAGGAGGAATATGATGAATTTATTAGCAAATATGAATTTGAGAAATTTAAAGGATAATATTTTGGCTAAAGCCTATGAAGGAATTGAATTTATTTGTCCTCCTGCTAAAGCAGGAGGCAATTCAAAAGCAGGAGGCAATTCAAAAGCAGGAGGCAATTCAAAAGCAGGAGGCAATTCAAAAGCAGGAGGCAATTCAAAAGCAGGAGGCAATTCAAATTTCATTTCCTTTAATAGGAATGTGGCTTTAGCCCATTCCATTAAAAACAAATAAGTAAAAATGGCTTTAGCCAAACAAAATAACTAACAAATGAGCAACATATCAGGCATAATAAAAAGCATACAAAACATCATGTGGCAAGACACCGGCCTCAATGGCGACGCACAGCGCATTGAGCAATTAGGCTGGATGCTTTTTCTAAAAATATTTTCAGATAAAGACAAAGAGCTAGAGTTGCTGGACGACAAATACACATCTCCAATTCCCGACAAATTTCATTGGGTAAAAGAAAAAGGAAATTGGGCGGGTGATGATGAAGGCATGACAGGCGATGAATTGTTGGAGTTTGTAGACAGACAATTGTTTCCCGCACTTCGCAATTTAGATTTAAGCACCGGCAACCAACGTGCAGTAATTGTGCGTGAAGTATTTGAAGGCAACAACAACTATATGAAAAGCGGCATCAACATTCGCAAAGTGTTGAACAAGCTCAACGAAATTGATTTTAACATAGCCAAAGACCGCCACGCTTTTGGTGAATTGTACGAAACTATTTTAAAGGAATTACAAAGTGCCGGCAAAAGCGGAGAGTTTTATACACCAAGAGCCATCACACAGTTTATTACCGAAACAATCAATCCACAAATGGGCGAAAAAGTACTTGACCCTGCTTGCGGAACCGGTGGCTATTTGACTTGCGCCATTGAGCATTTAAAAAAACAAGCTAAAAATGTAAAAGAAAGAAAAAGCATTGAAGACAACATTTCAGGCTGGGAATACAAACCTTTACCGTACTTATTGGCAACAACCAATCTCATTTTACACGACATTGAAATACCAAACATCAAATTTGGCGATGCTTTAGACCAACCGTTAAGCAACTTTACCGAAAAGCACCGAGTAAATGTCATATTAGCAAATCCGCCATTTGGTGGTATTGTAGCCAACAACAACGAAACTAATTTTCCACAAACTTATCGTACAAAAGAAAGTGCCGACTTGTTTTTAATCTTGATGATTCATTTACTCAAACAAGACGGACGAGCAGGAATTGTTTTGCCCGATGGCAGTTTAACAGGCGATGGCGTAAAACAACGCATACGCCAAAAATTGTTGGAAGATTGTAACCTACATACGATTATTCGTTTGCCAAATTCCGTTTTTCAACCTTACGCAACGGTGGCTACCAATTTGTTGTTTTTTGATAAGGGCAAACCCACTAAAGACATTTGGTATTACGAACACCGTATGCCCGAAGGGTATAAAGCATACAACAAAACACGACCAATTAAAGTTGAAGAATTTGAACCGATTAAAAAATGGTGGAACAAACGCAAAGAAAGTGATATTGCGTGGAAAGTAAACATTAAAACGATTATTGAACGTGGTTACGATTTGGATATTAAAAATCCAACTAAGCCACTTGAAGAAAAAGAATACAACAGTGCCGAGCTAATGCAGATGCTGAATGCCTCTTTTGAGAAAAGCCATCAATTGTTGAACCAACTTAAAAAGGCGGTGAAATGAGTTCGTCGTTAAAAATATCCATTCGTTTTTTTAATGATCGCGAAGTACGTGCCGTTTGGGATGAGCAAGATGCCAAATGGTGGTTTTCGGTATTGGATGTTGTGGCTGTACTAAACGAAGAACCCGATTACAACAAAGTACGAAACTACTGGAAATACCTCAAAGCAAAGTTAAAGAAGGAAAATAATGAAGTGGTTAGTCTTACTACACAGTTGAAATTTTTGGCACCTGATGGCAAAATGCGTTTAGCGGATATGCTTGATAGTGAAGGCGTAGCTATTTTGGCCAAAAATTTCCCTAACAACAGGGCAATGAAATTTTTAGACTGGTTTCTATACAGCGATACAAGTATTGATGGGCAAAGTAAAAAGAAAGCCTACACCTTGTTTGAAAGCAATTTGATAAACGAGTTTGAAGTTGGCACCACCAAAGGTTTACAACAAATACACGCCTATTTGTTTGGGGGCTTGTATGACTTTGCTGGACAAATCAGAGAAAAAAGCATTTCAAAAGGTGGTTATCAATTTGTGTATGCGCGGCAACTAAAAAGCAGCTTAAAAAAAATTGATGACATGCCACAGGCCACATTAGAAGAGATCATTTTAAAATATACCGAAATGAACAAGGCGCATCCCTTTATGGAAGGCAATGGCAGAAGCACAAGAATGTGGCTGGACATGCTGCTAAAAAAACAAATCAAAAGATGTGTGGACTGGAGCAAAATAAAAAAAAATCAGTATATGAATGCCATGATAATTAGTACCGTTGATTACACGGTGGTATTGCAACTAATTACAAACGCGCTAACCCCTAAAATTAATGACCGAGAAATGTATATGAAAGGCATTGATTATTCTTACTATTATGAGGAAAACAATTAAACAGGCTGGAAAATGAGTAGAGGAAGAAAACCAACGTCATACCTACCATCAAATAATTGGGAAGATATTTTCTGGAATAGTTTACCAACTTATATTGGAATTTTAA
>Ga0315900_10004577_pt1 | contig 19424 bp, 18 predicted proteins | sample LakEriMetagenome_FD_203521 | JGI IMG/M metagenome (GOLD analysis project Ga0315900, IMG submission 203521) | Freshwater fungal communities from buoy surface, Lake Erie, Ohio, United States - Buoy 12 MA114 | ecosystem: Environmental > Aquatic > Freshwater > Lake > Lake biofilm | place: USA: Lake...
GGTCAGACATGTTGAACCATTGCTGCAGGAAATAGATGCGTAGCATCCGTTCGATCCTGATCGGCGGGCGGCCTCGTTCCCCCGAGGGGTAATGAGGCTCAATCAGGGCTGAGAGCGCGGCCCAGGGAACCACCATCTCCATCTTGGCCAGGAAGCGCTCTCGTCGTGTCTGCTTGTGGTGGCGGTCAAAGCCGAGGCTTGAGAAGCTCTTTTGCTGCATGAGGGGCACCCTCAAGGGTTGATTGGCCAAGGCGGAAGAGAATCAGAAAATTAGTGGTAGGCCAAGAAGGCGAGATTAAATCAGAGGTTCCCTAAATCCTTGCCGGCGGCGGCTCTGGCGCTGTGTTGATTGTTTGCGCCGGGTGCTTTTCTTCCAGCACCAGCTTCTGATGCGGGTAGGGGATTTCAATCCCAAGCTCATCAAAGCGCCGCTTGATGCGCCGGTTCATCTCCCGCGCCACGGCCCAGCGTTGCGATGGCTCGGTCTTTAGCCGCACGCGCATCACCACGCCGGATTCGCCCAGTCGATCGACGCCCATCACATCCAGATCATCGCGGATCACGGGGCGCCAGCGCGGGTCTTCACGCATTTCACTCGCGATATGTCGCAGGGTTTCCGCGACCTTATCCGTATCCTCACGATAATCAATATTCACATCAATCACGGCAAAGGCGAAATCGCGCGTTTGATTCGTCACGCTGGTGACGGCGCTGAAGGGGATGATGTGCAGGCTGCCATCCACGGCGCGCAGCTTGATGGACCGGATGGAAAGATGTTCCACCACGCCATTCAGCCCGCCCAATTGCACCACATCCCCAACCGCGACTGCGTCTTCAAACAACAAGAAAATGCCGGTGATGACATCCTGCACCAAGCGCTGGCTGCCGAAACCAACCGCAATGCCGACCACACCAGCACCGGCAATAAGCGGCGCGACATTCACGCCGATTTCGGTCAAGATGGAGAGCACAACAAAGATCAGAATAACGGCCAGCAGTGCTGTCCGCAGCATGGGCAGAAGCGTGCGTACCCGCGCCCCTTGCGCGGCCTTCGCATCGCGTGAAAGGCGCTCCAAATGGCGCTGGATGGCGGCATTGATGCCTTCCCAGATCACCAGCGCCAAGGTGATGGTCAGCGTGATGGAAACGATGGAAGAAATCAGCCGATTGCCAAGCTTGCCATGGCCGAACCAGCTGAAGGCCTCAATGCCCCAGCTTTCCAGCAGGAACAGCAACGCGATACCGCCGATGAAAAGGCTGACGCTGCCCTTCAGCACCGGCAGGTAGCGATTGGCCCGCGCCTCCAGCCCCGGATAACGTGACGATAATTCTGGCGTTATTCTGAAGGCGCGGGTGATGACCCGGCGCAGCGCCAGATCGGCAAGCTTGGCAAGGCTCAGGATCAGTATGGTACTGACCGAAACGCGTGTCAGGCGCCAAAAGCCCTGATGAATCTCGAGCGCCCAGACACCCCAATGCGCAATCAACCAGGCAATGGCCACCAAATGCCAGATGTCCGCCACCCTATCGCGCAGCGCCCGGAAGAATGCCCGTGAACGCGTGGGCTCATCACCCTCCGCAAGTTCAGGCGCGCGCAACAAATCCGAAACCGCCTGCCGGTTCTGTAGAATGATGATCACCAGGAACAGCGTGACCAATAGCAGCGCCATCCGAAGCGTTGAATCATAGGCTGACCAGGGCAGGCCGAATTGCAGCCCGGCTTCGGCTGCGGCGTAGCTGGTAATCAGCACAACCACGATCCGCCTGAGCCAGACGGTCGCATAAGCTGCGGTTTCATCGGTGACAGGCAGCAGCCGCAAATGCGTGGAAGCCGGTGAAAGCAGCATTCGCGCTGCCGCCATGATGATGCAGGAAGCGATATAGGCGTTGTTTGCCGTCAGCATCACAAGCTGCGTGCTTGGCAGCGGATGCACTGCGCTGATCAGCCCATAGGAAACAAGGGCAAAGGCGGCGATGGGCACAAGATCAAGCCCGAGTCGCCCCAGCACCAAAGGCACGCGCTTCAACCTGGTCCAACCAGCGGCTTCGGCCGGCGCATGGGCATCCAACTGATCACGGAAGCGACGCAGGAAATACGCGGCGACCCATTCGGCCAGAAGGCCGAGCCCAAGCACCAGAATGACCTTCCAGGAAGCATCCAAGACCCGGCTTTGTGTGATGGGGTCCCGCACGATGGAGGACAACCAACTCAGTACCGCCGGCAAATCGGCAATGGTGCGCACGGCGGCGACAAGCTGATCCGATGCCCCGGCAAGGCGCTGCGACGCCCCCTGGAGCAATTGCGCACCAAGTGTATTCGGCGCCAGCAGCGCAGGTTCCGTGCTGGCTGGGGCAGCGGGCGCGGTGCCTTCTGCTTCTGGTGCGGCAGCGCGCAGCGCCCGGATCAATTCGGAACGGCGCGCATCATCCTGCAAAATCCTGAGCAGCGCTTCCACTTCCGGTGACGCCGCGCTGCTTGTTGGCGTCGCTGTGGCTGCGGGCGCATGGTGGATGGGATTGCCCGGTTCCGGCTGCGCGCGCGCCGGAACGGCCAGCATCAGAAAGCTCAAAACCAGCGCAATGAACGGGCGGAAATCCAGGGAAATGCTCATGGAGGGCTTCCGAGCCCATTGCCGGGCGCGGGTCAAGTCTTCTTCGCGCGCCAATTGCCGGCGGGGGGCAGCGCCGTTACACCGCGCAGATGCTCGCTTCTCCCTCTGTCTGGACAGTGATGATCGCCCTTTTGGGGACGCATCTGGCGGGGATGGGCGTTTTCCTGACCGTGCCGGTGCTCGCCCCCGCCATTGCGGCAGAGCTTGGCATCGCGGCGTCGCTTGCTGGGGTGCATACGGCGCTGGTCTATCTGGGGGCCATGGTGTCGGGGCCGCTGGCCGGGGCTTTCATACATCGCTTTGGTGGGATCCGGGTTTTGCAAGCGGGGATGCTGATCTCCGCCTTTGGCATTGCGCTCGCCATGCTGGGGCATCCGGCAGCGCTTTTTGCCTCGGCCGTTATTGCTGGGCTCGGCCATGGGCCGGTGACGCCGGCAGGCAGCCATTTACTGGCCGCGCGCACCCCGGCGCGGCGGCGGGGCCTGATTTTCAGCCTGAAGCAATGCGGTGTGCCGGCGGGTGCCATGCTGCTTGCCGCTGTTGTGCCACCCATTGCTGTGGCGGCCGGCTGGCGCCAGGGCGTGCTGGCGGTGGTGGTTTTCCTTGTGGTTTCGGCGCTTTGTCTGCAACCGCTCCGTGCCGCACTGGATGCGGAGCGCGATCCCAAGGCTATAATCCGGGGGCTAGGGCAAATTTGGGCGGCGGCGGCTGCGAGCCTTGGCTTGCTCCGCCAATTCCCGGTGCTGCGGCGCATGACCATCATGTCCGCGCTTTATGGCGTTTCCCAATTCTGCTTTTCGACCTTTTTCGTGGTGTTTCAGGTGGCAAGCCTGGGGGCATCGCTGACTGAAGCGGGCATGCGCCTCGCTTTTGCGCAGGCAGCCGGGGTGGCCGGACGCGTGCTTTGGGGGGTGGTGGCGGACCGCACCGGCGCGGCGCCGGTCTTCACCGGGCTTGGGATTGGCGCGGCGGTGGCGGGCTTGGCGCTTTTGCTGGCCGGGCCAGGCTGGCCGGGTTCGGTCATTATCCTGGCCGGGATGCTGATGGGCGCCACCGCCATAGGCTGGAATGGCGTGTTTCTGGCTGAAATGGCGCGGCTGGCGCCGACGGGGCAGGTAGGCGCTACCACCGCGGCGGGGGGCTTTGTCTTTGGTCTTTCCATGCTGGTCGCACCGCCCTTCTTTTCCCTGCTGGTGGATCTGACCGGCGGCTATGCGGCCGGATTCGCGCTTTGTGTCATCACGGCGTTGATTGGGGCGGCGCTCGCTTGGTCGGTGCGGGGCGGGGCTGTCTCTCGCCCTTAAAAGCCTGTAGGATCACGCTATGACGACGATCCTCACCATTCTGGTTGCGCTTGCCATGCTGGCCACTGTCGGCGTGCTTTTCGCCGGGATTCTGGGCATGGCGGGCGGCAAGGCGAACCCCAAAACCGCCAATTGGCTTATGCGCTGGCGCATTATCTTTCAATTCATCGCGGTCGCGCTTTTCGCCATTTTGCTTTTGCTGCTTAAAAGTTAGTTTGGTCGTATTTTCCGAGTCGCCAAGTGAAGCCACTTGGCTTGAAAATACTTCGCTTGGTCGTATTTTCCGAGTCGCCAAGTGAAGCCACTTGGCTTGAAAATACTTCGGCCCGCCTTGCCCGGCTCGGCACAGGGCTTTAATACGAATCTCGTCGGGCAAGGGGGCTAGATCCCCGCGCGCGGCATTCCGGCGCCAATCGTCCCCCCATTTCCTGAAGGCTATGGTTGCATCATGAAGCTTCTGGTCCCCGTCAAGCGGGTGGTGGATTACAACGTCAAGGTCCGCGTGAAGGCGGATGGCACGGGCGTTGAAACAGCCAATGTCAAAATGTCCATGAACCCCTTTGACGAAATCGCGGTGGAAGAAGCCGTGCGGTTGAAGGAAAAGGGCGTCGCCACCGAAATCATCGCGGTATCCGCCGGCCCCGCCGTGGCGCAGGAACAGATCCGCACCGCGCTTGCCATGGGTGCCGATCGCGGCATCCTGGTGGAGCATGATGGCGTGCTGGAACCGCTCGCGGTTGCCAAAATCCTGAAGGCGATTATCGCCAAGGAAGCGCCTGATCTGGTGATCCTGGGCAAGCAGGCGATTGATGATGACATGAACGCCACCGGCCAGATGCTGGCCGCCCTCATGGGCTGGCCGCAAGGCACCTTCGCGTCCAAGGTTGAGGTCGCCGATGGTGCGCTGAACATCACGCGCGAAGTGGATGGTGGCCTGGAAAAGCTGGCGCTGAAGCTGCCGGCGATCATCACCACCGATCTCCGCCTGAATGAACCGCGCTATGCGTCGCTGCCGAATATCATGAAGGCACGCAAGAAGCCGATTGAAACCGTGAAGCCCGCCGATCTGGGGGTTGACCCCGCGCCGCGCCTGACCGTGCTGAAGGTGAAAGAACCGCCCAAGCGCCAGGCCGGCAAGAAAGTGGGTTCCGTGCAGGAGCTTGTTGAAAAACTGCGCAATGAAGCGAAGGTGATTTGACCATGGCGGTGCTTGTTCTTGCCGATCATCAGGACGGCGCGCTGACGCAGCCAACCCGCAGCGCGGTCGCCGCCGCGGCCAAGCTGGGCGATGTGCATGTGCTTGTCGCGGGCGGCGCCACTGGCCCCGCCGCTGCCGCCGCTGCCAAGCTGCCATCAGTGGTGAAGGTGCTGACCGCCGAGGCTGACATCTACGCCCATGGCCTGGCTGAACCCATGGCCGCTTTGCTGGTGGCTTTGGCGCCTGGCTATTCGCATTTGCTGGCGCCGGCTTCCGCCGGGGGCAAGAATGTCATGCCGCGCGCCGCTGCGCTGCTTGATGTGCAGATCCTGTCTGACATTTCTGATGTGGTGGATGCCGATACCTTTGTGCGGCCGATCTATGCCGGCAATGCCCTTGCCACCGTGAAATCCGCCGATGCGAAGAAGGTGATCACGGTGCGCGCCGCGTCCTTCGATCCTGTCCCCGCCGAAGGTGGTGCGGCGCCGATTGAAGCCGCGGCGACCGCGGCCGACCCAGGGCTTTCGCGCTTCCTGGGTGCCGAGATTGTCAAAAGCGAACGCCCGGAACTGACGGCGGCGCGGATTGTGGTATCCGGCGGGCGCGCGATGGGCTCGGCAGAGAATTTCGTTATTGTCGAACGTGTTGCCGATAAACTCGGAGCCGCCATTGGTGCTTCCCGTGCGGCGGTGGATGCGGGCTATGCGCCGAATGACCATCAGGTTGGCCAGACCGGCAAGATTGTCGCGCCGGAGCTTTACGTGGCGGTTGGCATTTCTGGTGCCATCCAGCATCTGGCCGGCATGAAGGACAGCAAGGTTATCGTTGCCATCAATAAGGATGAAGAAGCGCCGATTTTCCAAGTGGCCGATTACGGGCTGGTGGCTGATCTGTTCAAGGCCATGCCGGAATTGGAAGCCGAACTCGATAAGAAGTGATTTGCCTAATGGGGGTGCCCGCTTGATCAGCGCCCCCATCACGCATGATAACAGGAGTATCCATCATGGCGGCAATCAATAAACTCGGCGTGATTGGCGCGGGGCTGATGGGCAATGGCATTGCCCATGTGGCGGCGCTTTCCGGCATTCCGGTGGTGCTGATGGATGTGCAGCAGCCCGCACTTGACCGCGCGCTGGCGACCATGGCGAAGAACATGGACCGGCAAGTGAGCAAGGGCAGCGTCAGCGGCGCTGACCGTGATGCCGCCTTGGCGCGGATTGTGACGGCGACGGATAATAGCGCCTTCGCCGATTGCGACATGGTCATTGAAGCGGCGACCGAGAATGAGGAGATCAAGAAAAAGATCTTCGCCGCCCTTTGCCCGGTGCTGAAGCCGGATGCCTTGCTGGCTTCCAATACGTCTTCCATCCCGATCACGCGGCTGGCAGCGGCGACGGATCGGCCCGGCCGCTTCATCGGCATGCATTTCTTCAACCCCGTGCCGATGATGAAGCTGGTTGAGATCATTCGCGGTCTGGCGACGGAAGACGCGACCTATCAGGCGGTGGAAGCGCTGGCGAAGCGCATGGGCAAGGCGCCGGTCATGGCTCAGGATTGGCCGGGCTTTGTCGTCAACCGCATCCTTTGCCCCATGATCAATGAGGCGATCCAGGCGCTGATGGAAGGTGTGGGCGACGTGGCCGCGATTGATGCCGGCATGAAGCTTGGCGCCAACCACCCGATGGGGCCTTTGGAGCTCGCTGATTTCGTCGGCCTCGATACGCTCTATTCGGTGATGAAAGTGCTGCATGAGGGCTTGGGCGATTCCAAATATCGGCCTTCGCCCTTGCTCGCGAAATATGTTGAAGCCGGCTGGTATGGGCGGAAATCCGGCCGCGGCTTTTACGATTACAGCACCACGCCGCCCACGCCAACGCGCTGACGCGATTTTTCCATGGCGGGGTTGGTGCAGTTCCAGGGCTGGCGCCTCAAGCTGCGAGAGCTTTATTTCGGCAGTTCCGCGATGTCGCGGCGCTTTCGCTACGGGATCATTTTCTTTGATCTGCTGACGTTGATTTTCGTCATCAGCACATCCTTCATACCGCGCGAGCCCTGGATTGGCGTGGTGGATGTGGTGATTGGGCTGATCCTGGCGGCCGAATATGCCGCGCATCTTGCGGCGCATCGCGCACCGGGGCGGCAGGCGCTGAAATTTTCAAGCCTGATTGATCTTGTTGCGGTGCTGTCCTTCCTGGCACCTCTGACGGGGGAGGGGTTTGGCTTTCTGCGCGTTTTGCGCACGCTTCGGCTTTTGCATACCTACCGGACGTTGATGGAACTCCGCCAGGATATGCCCTTCTTTCGCCGGCATGAGGAAGCGCTGATCGCCGGCGTGCATCTGACAGTCTTCGTCTTTGTCATGACGGCGGTGGTTTATGAAAGCCAGCGCGCCATCAATCCGAAAATCGCGGATTACGCTGATGCGCTGTATTTCACCGTGACCGCGCTAACCACGACCGGGTTTGGTGACATCACGCTGGAAGGCAAATTCGGTAAAATGCTTTCCGTCTTCATTATGATCTGCGGCGTGACGCTGTTTCTGCGCCTGGCGCAGGCGCTGTTCCGCCCGCGCAAGGTACGCTTTCCCTGCCCAAGCTGCGGGCTGCAACGCCATGATCCGGATGCGGTGCATTGCAAGGCTTGCGGGACAAGGCTTGCCATCCCCGACGAAGGCAGAGATTAAACCGGGGTCCGCCATTCCGTATGCGCATTGGTGGTGCCGCGCACAACGCTTTCATAGGCTTCCTGCAAGCGCATGGTGATCGCACCCGGCTTGCCATCACCGACTGGCAGCTTGTCCACACTCGTGATCGGCAGCAATTCCTGGCCGGTACCGCAGAAAAACAACTCATCGGCGATATAGAGTTCCGTGCGGTCAATGATGCCTTGTTCCACACTCAGCCCATGTTCGGCGGCGAGGTGGATCACGGTATCGCGCGTGACGCTTTCCAGAATGTCATTCTCACGTGATGGCGTGATCAATTTGCCGTCACGTACCATGAACAGGCAGGCGCCCGTGCCTTCACTGATCTTGCCCGCGCGGGTCATCAGCAGCGCATTGTCATAGCCATCCGCCTTGGCCTGCAACATGGCGATGCGCCCGGCATGGTAATTCGCTGTCGCCTTGATGCGCGGTGGCATGGTGGTGTCTGAAATACGCGTCCAGGAGGATACATGCACCGAAAGCCCGCTGCTGCGCTTGGCATTGCGTTCGCGCGGCATGGCACCGCAAGCCCAACCGACGCTGCCCGTACTCGCCATGGACCCCAGGCTTTCGATATGCACCTGGATGCGGATATAGGCATCATCATCCGGTTCATTGGCGCGCACCGCATCCAACACGGCCTGGCGCATTTCATCGCGCGATGGCGGATTATCGAAGCGCATGAATTTCATGCCCTGATCCAGCCGTACGAGGTGTTCTTCCAGCCTAAACACAGCAAGCTTGCCAGTGCTGTAATTCATATAGGCGCGAATGCCTTCAAACACCGTGCCGCCATAGGCATGCCCGACCGAGAAGGGATGCACGCGCGCTTCATCAAAACCGATCTTCTTGCCGTTCTGGATGATGTATTTTGCTGTCCAGGCCATTGGTTTCCTCATTTATCATTAGAGTTTTTCGCTGCCGCCTCGTCAAAGCCGCCCTGGCCGGTCAGCGCCGCCCAGGCGCGGTAGCGCTCTGAGGCCGCAACACGCCCCGCCGCGATCAAGCCGCGCCAAACACCGCAGGCTTCAACGAAACGCGGGATGGAACCGGGGAACATCGCAAGCGTGATGGCTTCCGCGATCTCATCTTCCGGCACGTGATCCGCATAGGCGGCTTCGATCTGCCATTCCAGCACCCGCCAACGCGCGCGGCAGACCTGCACGGCGCATTGCGCCAAATGCACCAGGCGGCGTGGCGCGGCGGGGGCGATGGCCGCCACAGCATCCAGATAGGCCGCGCGGGGATCAAAGGGTGCCAATTGCGCGCCCCAGCGATGGGCGGCGAAATCAAATGCCTCGGCACCTATCGCGAGCGCGGCGGCTGCGAAAGCCGCACCCATCAGCGCATCATCCCCGCCGGCGGCGCGGAATTTGGCGATATGGTGTGTGGCCAAAGCCTCATCAGTCGCGGCCAGCACCGCCAGCCAGACGAATTCGCGGTCATGATGCGTGAGCACGCGATCATCCAAGGCCATGGCGGAATAGGCAGCGTCATAGCCTTCCAGCAGGCGGGGGAAGGCGAGTGCCAGCAGCCCGTGATGGGGCAGCAGATAGCCGCGCTTGGCCTTGACCGCGGCGAGCCGCGCTTCCAGCGCCGCGGTGGTCTCGGCGGAAGCGTTTTCCTCTTGGTGTTTCATCCTGGGGTCAGGCTATACGGCTTCCGAGACCTTGTAATCCCCCGTCCGGGGCAGGAATATTCCGCCATGTCCAAGACAGAGCTGCAAAACACCCCCATCCTGCTGCGGGAAGATCGCCCGGGCGGGGTCTGCGTGATCACGCTGAACCGGCCTGCCCAACGCAATAGCCTTTCGCGTGCGCTATTGCAGGCGCTGGAAGATGTGCTGGCTGATATCGCCGCAGATAGCTCCACACGCGCGGTGGTGCTGGCCGGTGCCGGCACGGTGTTCTGCGCCGGGCATGATTTGCGCGAAATCACCGCGCATCGCGCCGATGCGGATGGCGGGCGCGGCTTTTACGCCGATGCCATGGCGGCTTGCGCGCGAGTGATGCAGGGGATTGTGGGGCTGCCGCAGCCGGTGATTGCCGCGGTGCAAGGGGTGGCGACTGCTGCTGGCTGCCAATTGGTCGCAAGCTGTGATTTGGCGGTGGCGGCAGAAGATGCGCGCTTTTGTACGCCCGGTGTGGATATCGGGCTGTTTTGTTCCACACCCGCCGTGGCCTTGGCGCGCGCGGTGCCGCGTAAGGCCGCGATGGAAATGCTGCTGTTGGGTGAGATGGTGCCGGCAGATGAAGCGCAGCGTTTGGGCCTGGTGAACCGCCTGGCGCCGCGTGAGGCTTTGATGGAAACCGCGCTGGGTCTTGCTGGGCGCATCGCTGCCCATTCGGCGATCACGGTGCGCATGGGCAAGCGCGGCTTCAACAGGCAAATCGAATTGCCGCTGGCAGAGGCTTATTGCGAAGCGGCTTCGGTGATGACGGAAAATCTGATGGCGCGCGATGCGGCGGAAGGCATTGGCGCCTTCCTGGAAAAGCGCCATCCGCAGTGGGAAGACAGGTGAAATTCATGGCTACCGGCAAATACGAAACCGCGCTGGATCGCAATGCGGCCAATCATCAGCCGCTAACGCCGCTGTTGTTTCTGGAACGTGCCGCGCAGGTTTATCCCGATTATCCTGCCGTGGTGCATGGCAGGATCCAGCGCGATTATGCCAGCCTGCGTAATCGTTCCGTACAATTGGCGCATGCGCTGACCAAGCGCGGCATTGGGCGCGGCGATACGGTGGCGGCGATCCTGCCGAATATTCCGGAAATGCTGGAATGCCATTACGGCGTGCCCATGGCCGGTGCTGTTCTGAACACCATCAATACGCGGCTTGATGCACCAACGGTGGCCTATATCTTGGATCACGGCGAAGCCAAGGCCGTGATGGTGGACCGCGAATTCATGCCGGTGCTGCGCGCCGCACTTGCCGAATGCGCCGCGAAGCCCATCATCATTGAAGTGCATGATGCGCTGGCACCGGAAGCGGTGCAGGGCGAAAGCCTGGGCGGGCAGGATTATGAAAGCTTCATCGCGGAAGGCAGCGCCGATTTCGCTTGGGCGATGCCAGGCGATGAATGGGATGCGATTACGCTGAACTATACGTCCGGCACCACGGGCAAGCCGAAAGGCGTTGTCTATCACCATCGCGGCGCCTGCCTTTTGGCGACCGGCAATGTGCTTTCCGCCGGCATGGGCAAGCATCCATCCTATTTATGGACGCTGCCGATGTTTCATTGCAATGGCTGGTGTTTTCCCTGGACCGTGACGGCGCAGGCCGGCTTGCATGTGTGCCTGCGCGCCGTACGCGGCCCCGATATGTGGCGGCTGATGGCCGAACATGCCGTGACGCATATGTGCGGTGCGCCGATTATGATGGCGACCTTGCTCGCGACACCTGCGGCCGAAAAGCGCGCGCTATCGCATCAGGTGCAATTTGTGGTGGCCGGTGCGCCGCCACCCGAAGCCGTACTCGCCGCCATGAAGGAAGCAGGCTTTGCTGTCTGCCATGTCTATGGCCTGACGGAAGTTTATGGCCCGGCCGTGGTGAATGAATGGCACAGCGAATGGGGCGCCAAGCCCGCGCCGGAACAGGCAGCGCTGATGGCGCGCCAGGGCGTGCGTTATCTGGCGCTTGAAGGGCTTGATGTGATGGACCCCGAAACCATGGTGCCCGTCCCCGCCGATGGTGTCACGATGGGTGAGGTGATGATGCGCGGCAATGTTGTCATGAAGGGCTATTTGAAGGACGCCGCCGCCACGCGATCTGCCTTTGCCGGCGGGTGGTTTCATACCGGTGATCTCGCGGTGAAATACCCGGATGGGTATATTCAGCTCAAGGATCGGTCGAAAGATATCATCATCTCAGGCGGTGAGAATATCAGCAGCATTGAAGTCGAAGATGCGCTCTATAAGCATCCCTCTGTCGCCGTGGTGGCGGTGGTGGCGAAGCCCGATGAGAAATGGGGTGAGACACCCTGCGCCTTTGTGGAATTGAAGCCAGGCATGGCGGCAACACCTGAGGAGCTGATCAATTTCGCGCGCCAGCATTTGGCGGCCTTCAAGCTGCCGCGCCATATTGTCTTTGCGGAATTGCCGAAGACATCCACCGGCAAGATCCAGAAGCATGTGCTGCGCGCACAGGCTCGGGCGCAGTAGGAAGCAGCTGATCATGCAAGAATTTCATGGGGTTTTCCCCTATCTTGTCTCACCCGTTGCCCCCGATGGCACGGTGCTGGAAGGCGAATTGCGCCGGCTGGTGGATCATCTGATCGCATCCGGCGTGCATGGGCTGACACCCTTGGGCAGTACGGGTGAATTTGCCTATCTGGATGCAGCGCAAAGGCGGCGGATTGTTGAAATTGTCGTCTCCCAAACCGCGGGCCGCGTGCCGGTGGTGGCCGGGGTGGCGGCGACCACGATTGCGGATGCCGAACGCCAGGCGCGTGATTACGCGGCGATTGGCGCGGATGGTATCCTCGCCATTCTGGAAGCCTATTTCCCGTTGAATGACGCCGCGGTGGTTTCCTATTTCACCGCCATTGCGGATGCCACTGAATTGCCGACGGTACTTTACACCAATCCGAATTTTCAGCGTTCCGATCTTTCCCTGCCGGCGATTGAAAAGCTTTCGCATCATCCGCGCATTTGCCTGATCAAGGATGCTTCCACCAATACCGGGCGCTTGCTGTCCATCATCAACCGTACGCAAGGGCGCATCGGGGTTTTTGCAGCTTCTGCGCATATCCCGGCGGCCGTGATGCTGATTGGCGGCAAGGGCTGGATGGCGGGGCCGGCTTGCGCCATTCCGCGCGAAAGTGTGCGGCTTTATGAGCTGTGCCGCGCTGGGCGTTGGGATGCGGCCATGGCGCTGCAACGCGCGCTGTGGCGGGTGAATGAACTATTCGCCGCGTATTCGCTTGCCGCCTGCATCAAGGGTGCGCTGCAAATTCAGGGTTTTGCCGTTGGTGATCCGATCTTGCCGCAAGCGCCACTCTCGCCCGAAGGGCGTGTCGCAGTCGAAGCCGCCCTCAAGCTGGCGGCGGAAGCGCTCGCAGCATCGCCCGAAATCTGAGGGCGTGAGCATTCCGCAAAAGCGCCTGCCCTTCATCCTGGGCGCGATGGCGGCCATTGGGCCGTTTTCAATTGACATGTATTTGCCGGCACTACCGATGCTGGGCCAATCACTCGGCACCACGGCGGGGGCAGCGCAGGCGAGCCTTGCGGTGTTTTTCCTCGGCATGGCGCTGGGGCAGATTTTTTATGGGCCGCTCGCGGATCGTTACGGGCGGCGCCTGCCGCTGTTCATCGGGCTTGGCGTCTACACCGTGGCTTCGCTGATTTGTGCGCTGGCGCCCAATATCGAGAGCCTGATTGCCGCACGTCTGATGCAAGCCCTTGGCGGTTGCGCCGGCATGGTGATTGCGCGCGCGGTGGTGCGCGATGTTGCGGATGAACGCGGCGCGATCCGCCTCATGGCGCGGCTGATGCTGGTGATGGGTGTTGCGCCCATTATCGCGCCCATCATCGGTGGTGCCTTGCTCGGCGTGATTGGCTGGCGCGGGATATTCCTGTGCCTGGCTGCCTATGGCGCCTTGTTGCTGTTGGTGATTGCGCTTTTCCTGCCGGAGACCCTGGCGCCTGGACGTCGCCGACGCGATGGCTTGCGCAAGGTTCTTGGCGTTTGGCGGCGCTTGCTGGGCGATGGCTATTTCATGGGCCACGCGCTGGCGGGTGGCCTCGTGATCGGGGGGATGTTTGCCTATATCGCTGGGTCGCCCTTCGTCTTCATGGAATTGCACGGCGTGCGGGCCGAGGATTACGGCTTCTATTTCGGCGCCAATGCCATTGGTATCATGCTGGTTGGGCAAATCACCGCGCGGCTGGTGGATCGCGTGCCGCCGGCACGCATGCTGACCGCAGCACTGACCATCAGCGCGGTATCGGGGCTGGCGCTGCTTGCTGTCACCATCACGGGGTTTGGAGGCTTTGCCGGGATTGTTGGCGCGCTTTTTGTTTATGTTTCCATGATCGGCGCAGTCATGCCGCTGACTGCCGCGCGCGCCATGGCGCCGCATGGCGCGATTGCGGGCAATGCCTCGGCCTTGATGGGCACCCTGCAATTCGGTGCGGGCGCGCTGGCCGGTGTCGCGCTGGGCGCGCTGCAAAACGGCACAGCACTGCCAATGGCGCTGGTGATTGCGCTTTGCGGCGTGGGTGGCTTTGTGGTGCGGCGCTTATTGGTTCGGGGGGCCTCATGACAGGCGATATCTTCTTCACCAATCGCAAGGAAGCGATCGCTGCGCCCGATATCTCCTATGTGGTGACGCTTTATCAGAAACTCAGCTTCCTGCCTTTTCTTTGCGCGGGGCTTGAGGCGCAGCGCGGCGGGATGCGGGCGGAGTTTATCTTCATTGATGATGGCTCCAGCGATGGCACGCCGGAAGCCTTGCGCGAACGCGTTTCGTCTTGGCCTGAAGTATTGATTATTCGCCAACGGAATACCGGCCCGGCGCCGGCGCTCAACCGCGGCATGGCGCTGGCGCGTGGGCGTTACATCAAGCCGATGGATGGCGATGATATACTGCTGCCCTGGGCGTCAGAGCGTATGCTGAAGGCCATGCTTGGCACCAAGGCAAGCGCGGCCTTGGCGCAGGGGGATGAGCAATCAACCTATGCGCCGGCTGAAACCCGCGCTGATGACATCGCGGCATTACCAGCGCTGGATGAAATACCTGCCCAAGCCAGCCCACTTCTGGAAAAAAGCCTGCGCCGCGCTCAGGCATCTCCATCCCATTGGATGTTCGAAGCAACGCTTCTGCCGCAGATCAAGGGCTGTGATCCCGGCGTTTTCATCCAGGATTATTCTCTGGAATTGGAAATCGCCCTGGCCAGCAAGGTCGCCATTGCGCGGGGGCCATTGCTGCTCATACCCGCCTCTGCCCCCGGTCGGCTTTCCGATAATGAGGGCCAGATCCTGCACGACATCAATCTGGCGCTACTGCGTTTTCTCCGCCGCCATCCGGAATTGCCAGCGAAGCTCCGCCGCTTTGCGCTGCAACGCGCTGTGCAGCGTGCGGCAAGCTGGGCCTTTCGGCGCGGCGGGGCGAACTTGCTGCATCCGGTGTCGCTGTTGCGTGTGCCGGCCGCGCTTGGCCTGTTGAAGCCTGATCTTGCCTTGCAAAAGCAAGTTTGTGACGTATTCCGCGCCACGCATCCTATCCGGCTGATGCCGGGTGGCGATGAATCCTAGAGCGTGTTGCGTTCACTTGGGTTCACGCAGCACGCTCTACATTGATGTTTTTTTGCATCTTCACACGTTCAGATGATTCCATCTGAACGTGATCTGCTCTTGAACGCGCGCCTCACGTCATTCTCTTGCCCAGTGTCCAGCCGCCATCCACCGTCAGTACTGCCCCGGTGGTGAAGGAGCTTTCCTCACTCGCCAGGAACATCATGGCCTTGGCCACTTCATGGGTTTCGCCGGAACGCCCCATGGCGTGGAGTTCCTGAATCTTTCGCGCAACATCCGCATCCTGGAAATAGCGTTCTGTCATTGGTGTACGGATCACGCCGGGTGCGACCGCATTCACGCGAATGCCACGCGGCGCCAATTCCATCGCCAGCGCCTTGGTCAGCCCCACCACCGCGTGCTTCGATGTCACGTAAGCGACCCGTTCCGGTGTTGCGACCAGGCCGAGCGTTGAGGCGATATTCACAATCCGCCCCGTCTTGCCGAGTGCAATCAACCGCCGCGCGAATGCCTGTGAAGGCAGGAAGCTGCCGGTCACGTTGATGTTCATGGTGCGCTGCCAATCGTCAAACGAAAGATCGAGCAGCGGGCTGATTTCACGCACGCCGGCGCAATTCGCCAGTACATCCAGCCGGCCGAGTACCGCTTCCGCGCCCGCGATGAAATCACGCACGGCATCGGGATTCACCACATCCAGCACAAAGGGATGGGCTTCGCCATCGCGCTTGCGGATATCGGCGGCCGTTGCTTCCACCGCGGCCTTATCAATATCGGCAATCGCAAGCCGCGCACCTTCCTCAGCGAAGGCAATGGCCAATTGGCGGCCAATGCCGCTCGCCGCACCGGTTATCAAAACGCCTTGATCACGAAATCTCATCTGCTCTCTCCCCAAACATTATACCGCGATCAAATCAGCGGCTTTTTCGGCAACCATATTGGTGGCGGCATAGGTATTGCCGGAAACCATGGTCGGCATGCAGGAAGCATCCGCCACGCGGAGCCCCTCAATCCCGATCACCTTCATGGTTGCAGGATCAACCACCGCCATGGGGTCAATCCCCATTTTGCAGGACCCGATCGGGTGATAGGTGGTGGAACCCGTGGCGCGCGCATGGGCCATCCATTGATCGTCGGTTTGCACGGCGGGGCCGGGAAAATTCTCGGCAACCACGTAATCGGCCAAGGGGCGTGTTTGCAGCAATTGCCGCATGTATTTCATCGCTGCCAGCAGCGCGTCACGGTCCATCTGATCCTGCAAGTAATTCGGCTGGATTTCCGGTTTGGCGCGCGGATCGGCTGATAGCGCCTTCAGCCAGCCCTTGCTTTCCGGGCGAAGCTGCGAACAGCCAAGCGTCATGCCCGGTTTTGTGTCCAAATCCGTTACGCCATAGCGCCCGGTCGGGTAGCTGGCGGGTGCGAAGTAAAGCTGCATGTCGGGGGTGGCCAGACCCTCGCGCGTTTTGAAGTAACCGCCCGCATGGCTTGGGCTTGCCGTCAGCAGCCCCTTGCGTGTGAAGGCATAGCGCAGCACTTCCATCGCCAAACGCAGGCCACGGGAACGTTCATTGAGCGAACCGGCACCCTTCACGAGCGCTGAGACTCGCACTGCGTAATGGTCGCGCAGGTTCTTCCCCACACCCGGCAGCGCATGCACAACATCAACGCCAATGCCGGATAGCCATTCCGGATCACCAACGCCCGAGATTTGCAAAAGCTGCGGCGTATTGATCGCACCACCGGAAAGGATCACATCGCGCCGCGCGCGAATGGTAATCGGCGCGCCGCCTTCCTGCGCATAGCGAATGCCCACCGCGCGCTTGCCTTCAAAGACAATTGCCTCAGCCAATGCGCGCTGGATCAGTTTCAGATTGGGCCGCGACAGCGCAGGACGGAGGTAAGCATCGGCCGGACTCCAGCGCCGACCACCGCGCATCATTTGCTGATAGAGAAACGTGCCTTCCTGATTGCCGGAATTGTAATCCGGCGTGCGCGGCAGGCCGAGTGCTTCATTGGCCGCGATATAGGCTTCCGAGAGTTCATGCGGGTCGCGCTGATCCTCGATGGAAAGCGGGCCATTATTGCCGCGCACGGAGGGATCGCCACCACCATTGCCGCGGGTTTCCGCGCGCTTGAAATAGGGCAGCACATCATCCCAGGACCAACCGCGGCAACCAAGCTGCGCCCACATATCGTAATCGGCAGATTGGCCGCGCACATAAAGATGGCCGTTGATGGAACCAGACCCACCTAAAACCTTGCCGCGTGGGAAAGGGATTTTGCGATTATCAATGTAGGGGCCGGGCGCGGTTTCATAGCCCCAATTCAGCTTCGGATTATAGACAGTTTTGTTGAAGCCGGCAGGGATTTTGATGAAGATATTATTGTCCTTGCCGCCAGCTTCCAGGATGGCAACGCTGTGTTTGCCCGAAGCGGTCAGCCGATTGGCCAGCACGCAGCCGGCGGCACCGGCGCCCACAATCACATAGTCGAATTCTTCCATGGCGATTTCCCCTCAACCTTTTGGGGAAGGCTAGGCCGAGCATCGCGCAGGGGGAAGGGCTAATCCTCGGTTTCTTCCGGCGTGACGGCGGCTGGGATGGCATAGGCTTCGGTCATCCAGCGGCCCAAATCCACCAGCCGGCAGCGATCGGAACAAAAGGGGCGCTGTTCCGGCGCGGGCGCGCGGCCACAAATCGGGCAGCGCGGGCGGCGTGGTTTTTTCTCGGCGTCAGTCACGCTGCACCTCCCGTATCTGCGCGGTGCCGGATGCCACGGCGCGCAATGCCAAGGCATGCCCCGTCAGTGCGGTGTATTCATCGAGCGCACCGGGCAAGTCACGCAATGCCGCGATCACCTCTGGCCGCGCTTCCAGCATCAGGCGTTCCGCAGGGCGTGCCGCAGCATCGCGCGCTGCCTGACGCAAAGCGGCCAAGCCCTCCGCCAAGGGGGTGTGCAGGATTTCGGCCAAGGGAGGATGGATGCGGTCACGCACCATCTCGATCAAGCCAAGCCCTGTCAGCCCAACCAACCGAGCGAGCTTATCCGGCGCCAGCGCCGCGCGCAGCGGTTCCAGCAAGGCCTGCCGGCGCTTGGCGGAAAGCCCCGCCACATCAAGCAAAATGGCACCTGAGAGATTACGCAGCCGGATTTGCCGCGCAATTTCCGGCAAAGCGGTTTCATTAAAGCGCGCCAGGCCATCGCCAGCGCCGCCGCTATCCACATCAAGCGCGGTCAGCGCGCGCGTGGTTTGGATATGCAGCACACCGCCGCCCAGCAAAGCCGCCGCGTTTTCTGCAAGCGCGGCGAATTCACCCTCAATCTCCTCGTCGAACACCGCACCATGCTGCGCCTGTACGCGATCACCCAGCGCGGCACGCAAGCGCGCCACAAGTGTGCCGCCGGAGACGCGTATCACCGCATGCGGATAGCGCGCGGCTAAGCGTTCGGCAGCACATGGCCCGCGCGCCACCAGCCGCGGCGCGCCGGGGGGCGCGGCGGCAACCAGCGCGGCTTCGGCATCCGTAAGCAACGCGGAAAGCCTTGGCCCCTTGCCGCCTTGTGCGGCGCGCGTCACGCGCAGCCCTAAAATCTGCCCCTCCTGCACCGCCTGTTTGATCGGCTGGCGCGGCGCGCTGGCCGCGCTTTCCGGCAGGAAGCCGGTTTCATTGCCCGCCAGCGCCACAAAGGCGCCCGACATGGCAGCCGAAATCGCCACCACCCGCCCGCGATGCAAATCACCGACGCCATCCGGCCGCGCCGGGCGTTCCACCCAGGCTTCCGTCAGCCTCCCACCCAGCAGCAGCGCGGTCCGCACCTCGCCAGGGGAGGCCTCGGCCAGGATCAGGGCTTCAGCCACCCAATCCCTCGCAGCATTTGCGCGGTTTCAAACAAAGGCAGGCCGACCACATTGGAATGGCTGCCCGAGATGAATCGTGTGAAAGCCTCGGCCCGGCCCTGAATGCCATAGGCGCCGGCCTTGCCCTGCCATTCGCCGGAAGCGATGTAGTCTTCCATCTGCGCTTCGGTCAGGCGCTGAAAGGTGACGTTGGTTTCGACCAGGCGCTGGATCCGCCGCCCATCGGGAAGCGCAAGTACCACGCCTGTGGTCACGCAATGCCGCCGGCCCGACAGCAGCGCCAGGCAGTGCCGAGCATCGGCTTCGGTTTCGCCCTTGGGCAGGATGCGCCGGCCAACGCCTACCACTGTATCGGCTGCCATAATCAAGGCGCCCTCGGCCAAAGGCACCGCCGCTTCCGCCTTGGCGCGCGAGAGCCTGGCCGCCAAGGCGCGCGGGACCTCGGCCTTCAAGGGCGTTTCATCAATATCGGTCGCGATCACGCGCGCGGGCGTA
>Ga0315900_10004578_pt1 | contig 19423 bp, 19 predicted proteins | sample LakEriMetagenome_FD_203521 | JGI IMG/M metagenome (GOLD analysis project Ga0315900, IMG submission 203521) | Freshwater fungal communities from buoy surface, Lake Erie, Ohio, United States - Buoy 12 MA114 | ecosystem: Environmental > Aquatic > Freshwater > Lake > Lake biofilm | place: USA: Lake...
TTTACCAGGGAGCCTCTGAACAATGACTCGATTCGAACTGGCCAGATGACGTTGGTGATGGCGGAGGCAGTTTGTTCAATTCGCTTAGATTTTATCTTGCTCTTGGTGATTTTCGTTGTTTTCTCTGCGGATACTGTCTTGTTTCTCATACTATTGGCATACCTATCCAATGGCTATTAAACGTCTCCTGACTCATGCGCAGGTTGGCAAGGGCAAAAAGTATACACAAGTGAGCCCGGTTCTTCGCTATCCCTCGGAATCAAGCCTTGATCAATCCGAACTAGATCTCGATGATTCGCAACGGGCGTCAGACCTTGACACGGACTCTGGCTCTGAGCGTCTCAGGCTGATTGGTGATACGGTCTTGGGTATTGCCGGTCAGTACACGTCGCTTTCCAGGTCGCATAGCAATACGCAAATCTGCTTGGGCTTTGGTGCTTCGTTTGGCCCCACGATAGCCCGCATCAGCAAAGATGGTGTTCTCTTCTCTCGTGAGAAGTTCTTCAACAGGAGTGAAATCGTGCACCTTGGAACTCGTCGCCTGAGTGTGCACAAGCCCCGTATTCCACATCAGCGAACCTCAATTGACACATGATAACCCCTGAAATTCCAATCCAAATTGGACCATATCCAGCACTCTATGTTCGAAAATCATACGAGTTTTCGAGAGTTATATAAGTTTATTCATGCTTACACTATTGCGCACAGGTAAAAATTCATAATAAAAAAGTGATTTTCTTGATCTTAACAACCGCATATCTCTGGAATCATTAATCACGACATCCTTTATTGCACTCCTCAACGAAAGCGGCAGATACGATCTAAGCCTAGCAGACAAGCTTAACGCAAGTACTACACCGCTCTTATCCTGCCCCTCTTTCTCCATAAACTCATTTAGCAGCTTTGTGACAAATTTCTTTGCATTACTCAACGAAAGATCACTGCTTTCATGGAGCGCAAGTGAAAGCGAATTTAAAACTTTATGGTATTCGGAAGACCAATCCTCTTGCAGTATCCAGTCCCAAAACCGTGGATGAGAAATCTCTTCGTGAATATTCCGAATCAGGTATAAACAATCAATAAACTTGGACTTCCCTCTAATAACAAACGTGAAGTTATGAAGGAGTTCGCCAACCTGGGGTTCTTTAATCTCCAAATAATCCTGGCTATCTTGTAAAAATTCTTCCGTTCGGTGAGTTGAAAACTGCGACGCAAAAGTTTTCTTCTCGAACGATATGCATCTTTCAGTACTTGTCTCTTCTTCAACGGCGTTTCTACCCCAATAATCTCCAAGCCCTCTAATTTCACCATAAGGTCCGCTGCGATCAAGAATCATGAGTGCCGCTCTGCCCTGCGCAATTCGGTAACTGGGATTCCTAGAGAGAAACTCGGCACATTTACTCAACGATGAAGGAACAAAAAAATCATCATCCCCATGAAATGCGCAATATTGACATTCTCTTAAAGCTTCTTGAGCGAGCTTTACAAGTGTTTGGTTTGCGCCCAGATCCTCCCAATGAAAATACCTCACCTCCACATTACTCAACCGTTTTATAGCAGCGGCGATTCTGGCGGAAGCTTCAGGACCACTGGCATCTCCGATGAAAACGGTATGTACGCTCTTTAGCGAGTCGTAATAAGCAAGGGTACGCTCAATAAAATCTGGTCGATTTTTTGTTGGAATTAAAATGGCGACTTTCATTGCATTACCGTTTACTCTCTGGTTTCTCTGAAAATATGATTGTCAAATCTAGTATCTATGAGCTCGGTCACTATAGATTGCCATAAAGTGAATTCTTAATCATTGCATAGCCCTGAACTAGCTCAGCAATACCTTGACCCAAACTTACCTGAGGTTTAAACCCAGAACGCTCAACTTTTTCATTGGAAACAATGTAGTTCCGCTGGTCGAGGTCTTTGCCAATGTGAGCCTCTATGAAGGTGAAGTCTTTCACATGTTTCTTTATCTCCTCGCAAAGTTCAAGCTTAGAAACATTTGCATTAGATAGACCAACATTGTAGATTTCGCCACGCATCTGAAAGAAATTTTCTATCCCATGCAGAAAAACTCGGGAGATGTCATGAATATGAATATAGTTGCGCTTGAAGTGGCCTTCAAATAACACTATGAACCGATCATTTACTGCACGATAAGTGAAATCGTTCACCAAGAGGTCAAGTCGCATCCGCGGTGACATACCGAAAACAGTTGCCAATCGAAAGCTGATCGCATTTTGGTGCTGCATTAGCCGTTTCTCGACCTCTACCTTGTCAATTGCGTATTTAGAGATTGGGTTTAACGGAGACTCCTCGGTACAAAAGTTATCCTTATCTCCCGAGCCATATGCACTATTAGTTGTAGGCATAAGCACGCATTGCTCTTTTGAAATTAGTTCCAGCATAAGCATGATGGAATCATGATTTACCGTTTGTGCTCCAACCGGATCCTTTTTGCACAAGGGGGCTCCCACGTATGCAGCCAATGGAATAACGAAGTCAGCGTGCCTTATTAGGGGTGCGATGACTTCTTTAAGCCGTACGTCACCATTTACCACGGAAAAATTGGGGTGATAACAAACATGGTTTAAGCTAGCCTGCTTATACATGAAGTTATCTAAGACAGTTACTTTATAACCCGCATCTAGGAGATGCGGTACTAAAATAGACCCTAGGTAACCCGCTCCGCCTGTAACCAGTATTCTCGCAGCCACTCGCACTCCCCTTTATTAATTCTCAAATATCGCGTTTTTAATATCTTCACACAAGATGGGCGCAATAACGGAATCGTTTCGTCATTTTCCCAAGGATTTGTCGCGAGAATAGCTAATCGCAACCATAATTGTTACCTATCGCGGTAGGGACGGAGCCATCTACGGTAAGCTACTCTGCGAGCAAGGGCGCCCGATCTTTGGCCAACTTACTAATGAGCTAAGCTGCTTTCTGCAGCACCCCTAAGACAGAGCTGCCATTTCCTGCAATGTCAAAGCGACCGCTACTAGGATAACGTGGAACAACTCCTGGCACTGCGCGCTCAACGTTTCAAACTGCTCTGGCAGAAAAATCTGTGCCTGTCTCGCCTCACTGGATAACCACAGGTTGGCCTATAGCACTTTGACCAAAGATTGAATCACTGTGTCCCTTTTGCAGCAAAAAACGTCTCTGCTCTTACGAGGTCAAGTGGTACGCCAATATCAATGAATCTACCAGAGAACTCGACCCCATGAACCTTGACACCAAGGGTCAAAAGCTCTGGGATAAACTCCCGCTCTAAGGAGCACACATCACCTGCGACAAATCTAGTGCTCGACATTAGGCCGGGACTGAAAAGGTAGACACCCCCATTTGCAAGAGTGCTAGGTAACGACTTGGCCGCGTCAAATGAAATTATCCTGTTCGATTCATCAATGGCGACGCCCCCAAAGCGCTGGTCTTCCCCCGTGCGAAACAATGAAAGAGTGCACTCCGAGGCATTCCTCTTGTAAAACGCCGTCAAGCTAGAGCGAGGCACCTCAAAGAACGTGTCACCGTTAAGAACCAAAAAAGGGGCTGCTAGATTACGGGAAGCGACAAGTAACGCCCCTCCCGTGCCCAGAGGGCTTTCCTCAGGGCTGTAAGTGATCGGAACGGAGCGATATAAGCTCCCAAAATGCTCGGTAATCACATTCTGCTGATAACCGATAGAAAGAATGAAATTATCGACCCCCTGTCGAATCCAGTAATCCATTAAATACTCGAGAAAAGGCCGACCATTGACTGGCGCCATCGGCTTAGGGCGGTCGGTTAGCACACTACGTAGCCTGGTACCCAACCCTCCAGCCAGGACAATTGCTGTCGTCACAATTGTCTATTGATCAGCACACTGAGTTCAATACTGTGCATATCTCATCTATTTCTTCATCCCGAAGATCCGGGAAGTTGCCAATATAAAACCCATAGAAATGAATATGCTCAACCTCTGGAAAGTTCTCATGGTGTCCATAAGGAACCACTCCTTTGAGGTACGGTTGCCGTAATTGGTTCCCGCCGCCCGCGCTACCGCGCCGGAACTCAATGCCAGAGTCTCGCATTTTTGTCATTAGTCGTTGTGCAAAGCCCTCATCCGGCTCTTTGAGCACAAGATTGAAGGCGTAATTACTCGATCCCTCGATTTTAAAGTCTGTGCGATATTTACTCGGGTCAATTTGGCGTAAAAATTTTAACAAGTTCTCGGTTCGCTTTCGAACATTCGCGTCTAGGCGCTTTAATTGACTGCGCCCGATAATTCCACCAATTTCAGTATTCCGCATGTTGTAAGCAGAAAAGGCAAATATAAAGTCGGGATTCAATTCCGGATTGGCTGTTTGATAGCTATCTCGAACGTTAGGATCTGTAGCCTCTCGTACCATGCCGTGTGATCGCAGCATCCTAAGTTGTTGATAGACCTCGGGGTCGTCAGTACAAACCATCCCGCCTTCGATCGTGCTCATGTGGTGGGCGTAGTAAAAAGAGAAGTTCGAAATCCATCCAAAACTCCCAAGCTTTTGTCCATCATGGGTTGCCCCGTGCGATTCGCATACATCCTCTAACAGCGGTATTTGCCTAACCCTGAGCTCTTCAATTAGCTCGTCGGTCAATCCATCAAAACCTTGAACATGGGTTAAGAAGATTGCGCGAGTCTGATCAGTAATCTTTGCTAGAATCTTTTTGGTGTCCATCGCAAGAGAGAATGGATCAATATCAACAAATACCGGAGTAAAGCCATTTTGAATAACAGAGGCGATATCCGATATCCACGTAAGCGGGGGAACAAGAACCTCCCCCCCCTCGGGATGCCGAATCTTTAGGATGGCCATCGTAATAAGGTTCGCCGAAGCGCCTGAGTTAACCATCACGCTGTGCTTAACACCCAACCATTGGGACCACTCTTCTTCGAAAGCGCGTACATTCGCCCCATTGGTCAGCATGGGATCATCTTGCTTTAAATAGCTTATTACCGCATCCAAATCCTCCCGGAGGATGTTGTTACGCATCAAAGGAAATTTCATGGAATTTATGCCAATAGTGAACTGGGGGGATGTATACCTTGAATGGATTTAAGGAAGTTCTTGACCCCTTGCATAATGGCATTAGGGCCGATTCCAGCCGCCTCATGCAATTCAGTTCGTGTACCAAGCTCAAAGCTATAGCCACCCTCAACGCCAATATTTAGCATTTGTAGCGGCAATGATCGCCTCGCAATAAACTCGAAAAGCAGAGAATCAAGTCCGCCCCGGCCACGAAAACCCTCCTCAAGGCTCACAAGCGCGGAGTATGGTTTTATTACGCTAGCTAGATGGTTAGTATCGAAGCTGACTAAGTCAAAGAGGTCAATAACTCCAACGAACAAGCCCTTTGATGCGAACCGGTTTGCAATATCGAGAGCTGTATGCAACATATAGCCAGTGGCAATAAAGCAGAGGGTTTCTCCGGTTTGATGTACGTGAAACCCGACAGAAACGCTGGGGAGGGTGTCGGAATAGATGACCGGCAGCACTTGAGCGTCTAATCTCAGATACTTTGGTCCTGCTGTATTTAGACAAGTATCGAATAGCTCGGCAGCAGTAATATGGTCGGCAGGCGAAAACACCTTAAAGTTCGGAAGGCAACGCATTAACGTTAAGTCTTCGTAGCACTGATGAGTCGGTCCAGAGACAACGTAGCTGTAACCGGCACCGACTCCAATTAAGGTTACGTTCATTCTGCGTACTTCGGAGAGTAGGGCTAGGCTAACCCTGATCTGCTCATAACAGCGCATCGTAATGAAAGGGGCTATTGCGTAGGCGAAAACAGTGTAGCCCTCGAGTGCAAGGCCTGCTGAGATATTAATCAAGTTCTGCTCGGCTATGCCCACATTTACGAATCGATTAGGGTAATCTACGCGGATCTTATCGAGCACAGGAGAACCGAAATCGGCGGTGACAAAGAAGATCGTCTGATCGTCTGCCATTTGAGACCAAACTCGTTCAAGTAAAGCATCGCGCATGGCTACAGGCTTTACAATCACCTTAGATCCTCAAGAAGTCTGTCAATAAGTTCGGTTTGGGGATTCATAACGTGTGAGAGCGGGGCGTTTTCTAAGCCTGGGATCCCGCGGCCTTTGCGCGTTCTTGCAATAATTGCCTTGGGCTTACCTAAATTTGTAACCTTACTCTTTAGTAAAGTTTGTAACGCGTAAACATCGTGGCCGTCGACCTCCGCACATTCCCAGCCAAAAGCTGACAAGCGACTCGATAAAGATCCGTGAGAGACGATCTCGTCAGTGTGGCCGAGCATGCTAATGCTGTTTTCATCAACGACCAGAACTAAGTTGTCTAAATTATGCTGGGATGCAAACATTATCGCCTCCCAGTTCGCTCCCTCGTGAAGTTCACCATCGCCAGTAATAACGAAGACTTTACTGTCTTGTTTCTTTCTTTTCAGCGCCAAAGCCATTCCCGTAGCCACACCCAAACCATGGCCAAGAGAGCCATTGACTGTTTCATAACCGGGGATTACGGGGTCAGGAATACCGCCAAGAAAACTTCCTCTCTTACAAACGCGCTGAAGTTCCTCCAGCGAGAAGAAGCCGAGGTCAGCCAAGATGGGGTACATGCAGATAGAGCCGTGTCCCTTACTAATAATGCATCGGTCGCGACGTTGGTCGAGAGGCATGGAAGGGTAGAACTTCAGAACCTTTCCGTAGTAAAGCGCAACAAAGATCTCTACAGACGACAATGAGGAGGCCAAGCGGGTTTCCGGGGCTCGCCTGTGAATGGCTAGGGTTTCCCGCCATACCCATTTTGCTTTTTCAACTAAATCAATTGTCGGACCGGCCATCAAACCACCGTGCCTTCAAGATGATTCTCAAGAAACCAACGGTAGTTGGACTGCAATCCGTTATCGAGATTTACGACTGGACGCCAACCGAAATTATACATACGACTGCTGTCGAGTAGTTTACGTGGAGCACCATCCGGCTTGGTTGGATCCCACTCAATCGCACCGTCAAAACCAATCACCCCAACAATTTTTTCGGCTAACTCCTTTATAGAGCAGTCATAACCCACACCTAGGTTCAAAAGCAACTCTAAACTTGTAGTATCCGAGTTGAGAAGCATCAGACAGGCTGCGGCAACGTCATCAGCGTAAATAAATTCTCGCCTTGGAGAACCAGTTCCCCACAGGGTGAGCGATCGCGCACCCGTGGAACGTGCGCTATGAAACCGTCGAATAAGTGCAGATAAGACACGCCCAGATTCGACGTCAAAATTGTCATTAGGGCCATACACACTGTTTGGAATAACTGGCAAGAAACGCCGTTCACCAAGTTGCTGATTATAAGAAAGACATAATTGTACGCCTGTTAACTTTGCGATCGCGTAGGCTAAACTCGTCGACTCAGGAATGCTAGATAGCAGAGCGGCTTCCGACATTGGCTGATCAGCTTCGCGGGGGTACATACATGAAGAGCCAAAAAATATGGTCTTTCGGACTCCTTTAAGAAAGGCTGCTGAAAGAACATTCAGTTGTATCGAAAGGTGCGTTGTCAGAAAATCCGCTGGGTATGCTTGATTTTCCGTAATACCTCCAACCTTTCCTGCGGCAAGAACAACGTAGTTAGGCGTGTGTCGATCAAAAAATTACTCTACCGCAATCGGGTTGGTGAGATCCAAAACCCTATGAGAGCACGCGATTAGATTGCTAAAGCCCTTTTCTGAAAGCAAACGCATAACCGCCGAACCAATAAGTCCCGTATGCCCAGCGATATAAATTGAGGCTCCTTTTTCCATAGGCTAGAAGCCATTGGGCTGATAGAGCACCACACGACTGCCGGAATCTTCGAAATTAAACGGCACATAAACAAGCTCTTTTAGCGTCTCACGAATCCGCGGCTGCGAGTCTGGGCGGGCGAATAACAGCATAAACCCACCACCTCCTGCACCGAGCAGCTTTCCGCCAATTGCACCTGAGTCAAGCGCCGCTTGATATATGGCATCGATATACGGATTCGATACCTTATCCGAAAGAGATCGCTTAAGTTGCCAACTCCGATGCATAAGTTTCCCAAAGGATTCAATAGGCTCCGAATCCCCATGAAGAATAGCTATCGCTTCATCGACCATCTCTCGAATAGCGACTAGCTCGGACTCTCGATTGCTTAGGTTTTGAATCTTTGACCTCGCGACGTCAGAGGCGATGCGTGATACGCCGGTAAAGAAAAGCATTAAATAACTATTGAGTTCTGTTAATCGATGAGGGGCTAGCGTGATGGGGACTAAGTCAAAGGAACCATCGCGCTTGAATTCAATGTAATTAAATCCACCGAATGCTGCAGAAACCTGGTCTTGTGAGCCAACATGCTCACCAATAAGCTTCTGTTCAATATATATCGCATCTTGTGCCAACTGTTCTTTGCTTGAAAGCTGACCCTTCAGCGCTTGCACAGCGTGAGCCAGACCCACAGTAAAAGAGGAACTAGAGCCTAGGCCAGACCTGGCGGGAAGGTCCCCGTCATGGTGAATCTCAAGCCCATCTTCCATGCCCGCCCACTTGAGGACTGCTTTAATTGACGGGTGCTTTATATCGTCAATGCTTTTAACGTCCTCGATCACAGAATAAACGAGCCGATGCTTATGCTCAAAAAAGGGCGGGAGCCTCCTACAACTTATATAGCAGTACTTATTAATAGTCGTCGCGAGTACGGCCCCCCCGTGGGTGCTAAACCATTTCGGATAGTCCGTTCCTCCCCCAAAAAAGGAAATCCTGAAAGGTGTTCGGGTTATTACCACCGTTTACTAGTGCCCAAGCAACTTGCGTTTCAGGGGGATTTTAGTCATCTCAACGACATTTTCCCTCTCAACTAATCCAAATCTCTTTTCGACCAAATCAAGATAGGCAGGGTTTGCGAAGTATGTCTGCCAGGCCTTGTCACGAAACTGCAGCACCTGAGCTGAACTTAAGTGCTTGGTTGGCAAAGGTTGACTCTCGTAAGATAAAAATGCGTAGCCTTCATAAGAGTCGGGCAATTTCCAACCGTTTCGCTTTGCTGTGTAATACATAGGGCTTCCAGGAAGCGCTTGGCATGGATACATATTAGCCATCTCAGTATTGAGCTCGAGTGCAAGATCGAGTGTCTCTTGCATCGTGTGGATGTTGTCATCAGGAAATCCAAATATATAGTTACTTATTATATTTATGTCTGCATCACCAATGTTTCTGCAAACCTCACGAATATTGACTTCCTTGAAGGACCCTTTTGATACCTCTTGTCGCACAAACTGATTACCCGCCTCTACTCCAAGAGCCAGCCAATTGACCCCCGCCTTCTTAAACAGCGGCAGCGCATCTTTCCTGACACTATCGACTCGAGAATATGTCCACATGCTAAACCCGAAACTCTCAGCGATAACCCTCTCCAGAATTGGCGTGTAATATTTCTTATTTAGAAAAAACATCTCGTCACTTATCCGAAGTGTCTTCACACCAAGGTCGGCCAGCTTTTTCATTTCTCGTTGAACCCAGGCTGGACTCCAAAAACGCATTCCCTTGGAATTTGCAGCGCTAATCCCATCCGAACTATCAACACGATTAACTATATTAATCATGCAAAAGTCACACGCGAAAGAGCACCCAAGCGAGGTGTAAATGGCTGCAAACGGGGTGCGCTTTTCGTGACTGAAATCAGCATGCCAAAAGTGAGCGCGATATAAATCAAGGGGTTTTGCTTTGTAGGGAAGAAGATCCCAAGCATATCCAGGCAGGTCTTCATCCATGCGCTCCTGGGGAACAACATGTTGAGGTGCGTTTAAAACCGCATCCTCCCCCCCCTTTTTTTTGAATCCAATTCCCTTAATGCTTCCCAAATCGTCCCTAAGATTACTACGCAGGAGGTCATGCAGCGCATAAACACCTTCGTTCAGCAAAACCAGATCAATACTTTCATGACCCAAAACTTCTAACGGCAGTGCGCTCGTGTGTGAACCAACGAAACACACTTTGGCTCTTTCCCCAGTCTCTTTTATCGCCTGGGCTAGTCGCATGGCGCCAATCATGCTTGTTGTGCCCGAGTTAGGGTTTTGACCATAAACAACCATCACAATCAGTCGTGGCTTAAGCGCTTCAATTCTGGCCACACTTTCGGTTAGATTCAGGCGTTCCGCGTCGCAATCCAATATCCCCACTTCGAAGCCCTTCGCTCTACAGGATTCAGCAAGCAGAAGAGCCCAGGTCGGTGGCTCGATAGCCGAGTAAGTCTTCGCCAGGGCTTGATAGGCGTTAGCTGCCGAGTCCGGATTAACAAAGAGAGCGTCCATTTAATCTCCCAAAGAATCGCCTTGTTTGCTTTGGTCCTGCAACTTGGTTGGCCTTACCTTTGACTAGTGCCAGGTGCGACATCAGTCAAGCCAACCTTATTCACTGCCGAGACTGCTCTTCTCTCCGTGATCAACGCCGTAATTAAATCGGAAGGCGTTACGTCAAAAACCGGATTATGAATAGAAATCCCAGGAGCAACCCAGTGACGATCGTGAAATCGCTTTACTTCCTCCGGATTTCATTCTTCGATGGAAATCTCGGCGCCACTTTTAACATTCATATCAATTGTTAAAAGGGAGGCAGCCACATAAAACGATAAAGTATGGAGTTGCACAGGAACAACGAGCATATAAGTACCGAGACAGTTAGTCAGGCACCCTAAAGAAGATAACGGTTTTCATTTGCCACCGCAGAAGCTGACTTACCAGCCTCATCAGCATACCGAATTCCCCTGGGTGCAGTACCGTGACCGGCTGTCGCTGACCCACCAGCATGACAATATATCATAAATCAATCAGCGCTTTTTAAAGGGTTTCTCTACAAGCCCTAATTCAGATGACCTCGGCTGATGCCCAGAGCTTTCAAATTGCGCATGCATAACCTTTTTATTTTACGCTACCCTGCGTATCATTTGTTCATACCCACCTACTGCTTTAATTCCGCCATTGGCGAGCTCCACGATCTGGTCACAGTTCTTTAAGGTGGTAAGGCGGTGTGCAATGATGAGAATAGTAATGTCGCGACCTAAAGTCTCTACTGCCTGCATGACAGCTGCTTCGGTTTCATTGTCGAGTGCACTGGTTGCTTCATCGAAGATAATCAAGTTCGTACGTTTATAGAGTGCGCGGGCTATACCAATACGTTGGCGTTGCCCGCCCGAGAGGCGCACACCGCGTTCGCCCACCAGGGTGTCGTAGCCGTTTTGCCAGCCCTCGATAGTCTGAGAAATCTGTGCTTGCTGGGCGGCGTGCTTAACTCGCTGCAAATCGATAGATTCAGCCGGTACCCCGAAGGCGATGTTTTCTGTAATGCTAGTGTCTGATAAGTAGATTGCCTGCGGCACATGCGAAATGTGCGCCTGCCACGCGCGGGTATTTTGGGGGTTCACAGGACTGGCATCGATAAGTAGCGCGCCTTCAGTCGGGGCAAGCAGACCCATTACAACGTCAAGCAAAGTGGTCTTGCCACTGCCAGTAATCCCCATAAAACCTACTCGGCTGCCTTTGGAAATCTGTAGGTTTAGGTGCCTTAGTACCCAAGGCCCTTGGGGGGTATACCGAAAACCGAGGTCTTTTAAATTGATATCAGTCTGGAAAGCCATGGGCTTTGCAGGTTGCGCATGGGCATGCTCTGGCATAGGCTGGTCAAGCAGATCCAGCGCATCTTGGGTGCTGGCTTGGTTACCCTTAATATTGATGTAGGCGTTGTAAATTTGCTGTAAAACTGGAAGAAGTCGCTGAGCGCCGAGAGCCAATGCGCCCAGAAACGGTATGGCATTGGTTACCCCACCACTTACGCCACTCGCCGCGGCCAGCATATACGCTAAGCCCGCAATAAGCACCATGCCAATGGCCTCCACCCCAAACCTTGGGCTCGCCTCCACCACCTGGTTACTCGCAATAGATGTCTGCAGCGGTATGAACGCGTCTTTGTATAACTTGGAATATACCGGTTGAGAACCGTCGATAAGCACATCGCGAATACCGCCCAGCCCTTCTTGAATAGCCTTAGTTACCCTGCCCTGCAGGGTGGCAATGGTCTGGCTGTTCGTTGCGATACGTTTCCTAGTAATGATCACGACGACTACATAGATAAACCCAAAACCCAAAAACGCTGCGAGGGCAACCACGGGCTCGATAGCAATAAGGGCAGCGATTAATGCCACTAGAATAATCATAGAACCCAAAATGGCGAGGGTAGGTTGAACAATAGTTGCAACGAGGCCATTGGCCTTTTGCACACCGGCGATGATTTCACTGCTATTCCGCGACACATGCAAGCTATAGGGCTGGTAGAGCGTGCGTTGGTACACCAGAACGCTGAAGTCTGCGCCAATGGCCATTGACAATCGGGTTTGCGCCCATAAAAGGGCTATTCGCGCCAGCCCTGCAAGGATTGCTGCTGCTATGAAGGCAAGGGTGAAGGGCAGCAGCAGATCTTGAGCAGACTGAATATGCAACAATTGAACAACGGGCTGCGAAAGTTGGTGAGCGAAGATTTTTTCTGGAGATGTAAGCACACCGAGAAACGGTAAGACCGCACCAATGCTAATTACCTCGGCAAATGAAGCGACTACCATTAGCACCGCCAAGACAGCAAGCTGTTTTTTTCTTCGGGGCGATAGATGCCCCCAAAGTCGGCGGATTTGCTTGAGTGTGGCTAGATTCTGCGAAGGCACGGTTCAAACTCGACTTAGTGATGAACGGCTTTTTTCATTCCAACCAAACTTCCACTGGAGGCGAAGGTCTGGGCTATTCCTTAAAACCGAAACACATCAAAGCCTTGGGCCTCGAGCAACTTGCGATCGTGTAGCGCTTTGAGGTCGGCGATTACACTTTTGGGATGCGGGGCGCACAGGGCCTTGAGCTGTTGTGGGGTAAATTGTGCAAACTGGCTGTGGGCCACAGCAATAACGAGCGAATCCACTGGGGTCTGAGGCGTAATCTGGGTAAGGGCTAAGCCGTAATCCTGCTGCACCTCTTGAGGATCTGCCCAGGGGTCCATCACCTTCACGGTGAGCCCCCAATATTGCAGCTCTTGAATCAAATCGATGACCTTGCTGTTGCGCACATCAGGGCAGTTTTCTTTAAAAGTAATGCCCAGCACACCCACGGTAGCCTGGGCCGCGTTAATACCGTTTTTCAGCATAAGCCGAACAAAGTTGCGTGCGGCGTAGCGGCCCATGTCATCGTTAATGCGTCGGCCCGACAAAATCACCTGGGGCTGGTAGCCGAGTTCTTGCGCCTTTTGGGTAAGGTAGTAGGGGTCGACGCCAATGCAGTGGCCGCCCACCAGGCCGGGCTTAAAAGGCAGAAAGTTCCACTTGGTGGCGGCGGCCTGCAGCACCTCGGTGGTGTCAATGCCCATCAGGTCAAAAATCATGCTGAGTTCGTTGACAAAAGCGATATTGAGGTCGCGCTGCGCGTTTTCGATGACCTTTGCGGCCTCGGCCACTTTGATACTGCTGGCCAGGTGGGTGCCGGCGGTTATGATTTCCTGGTAGAGGCTGTCTACTGCTTGCGCAACTTCGGGCGTGGAGCCGCTCGTTATTTTTTTGATGTTCGGCAGGCGGTGGGTTTTGTCCCCGGGGTTGATGCGTTCGGGGGAGTAGGCGGCGTAGAAGCCGCTCTCAAGCGAAGACGGCCGCGCGGCTTCGCTTCCCAAGGTGACGGGGGAGGACGTGACGTAGGAGAGCCCGGATTCACGCTCAAGGATCGGCACACAAACCTCTTCCGTTGCCCCCGGGTACACCGTGGACTCGTAAATCACCAAATCTCCAGCCTTGAGCGACCGGCCCACGGTCTCGCTGGCCTTGATCAGGGGCGTCAGGTCGGGGCGGTTGGCCTTGTCCACCGGCGTGGGCACGGTGACGATGAAGATCATGGGCTCCTCTGTGCTGATTGCCAGGGCGCGTTCAGCGCCTCGCAATAACAAGGGATCGGACGTAAACGTCAGTTCCCTTGCCTCGCGCAGCTCCGCTTCCGACATCTCCAGGGTGTGGTCATGCCAAGCCGCAAGCTCCGATATTCGGTTAGCCTTGATATCAAAGCCAATTACCGGACGCTTCTTGCCAAATTCGACTGCCAGCGGCAGGCCAACGTAGCCTAAGCCGATGACAGCGATGGTGCGGTTTTTCAGGTTCATGCCTTACCCAAGTCTTGCCTCAAGGCATCGATCTCTGCCTTAAGCGACTCATACTCGCTCATTTTTCGCTGCAAGAAACGGTGCGTAATCGCCGCCTTCTCCGTCACACCGTTCGGGGTCAGCATGTAGACATAACCAAACTTGTTTTTGGAACTTGCGAAGTTCTTCATCTTGACCAGGCCTTTTTCGATCAAGGCCTTTAGGCAGTAATTCAGACCACCGACACTGATTCCCAACTTCTGAGCCAATTCACGCTGGGTCAAGTCAGGATTTTCTTCAAGCAGCCGCATTACACGAAAGTTGGTGTCTTCTCGGAGGGTTGCTCTGCGATTCATGGCCTTTCGGCACGCTACCGCCAGGCTGTGCCACCTTTTAGGTGTCAGCAGATCTGGACGAGCTGTAAGCTCAATGTGACGGTTTGTTTAAAACTGAACAAAGATAGCAGAAACCGAGTGAGAAACTTGAAAAGTTAACCGCCTAAGAGAGTCTCTCTAAAAATAGTGTGTGCTCACTATTAAATTCAGTCTAGATTAATTAGAAAATTATAAGTAGGCAAACCACTTAACTTATTTTTTGAATTAATCTTTGGGGCTTCTCTGTTTTAAAAATTTTTCTTTAAAAATACTATGACTAAGTATATTCAACTCAGAAATCAAATTCAAAAACTACAAAAAGAAGCGGAAATCCTGCGCAAACGCGAGCGGAGCGAGACCATCGCTAGGATAAAAGAAGCGATTACCGCCTATGAGCTAACCGCAGAAGATCTTGGGTTAGTAGGCACCAAACTTGGATACTATGTCGGAAAGTCCAGCAAGAAGACCAGAGGCGCAAGCGCTGAATCAGTGGCAAAACGCCGCGGCCGCCTACCTAAGTCGGCGGTCTCCCCGGGGGCGAGCCACGGGAAAATCCTAAAAACTGCAGGCGATGACAAACGCCGTATTGTCGCGCCGAAGTACCGCGATTCCGCTACCGGCACCACCTGGACAGGCCGCGGCAGACAGCCCAAGTGGCTTGCTGCTGCGATCGAAGGCGGAAAGAAATTGGAAGACTTCAAGATTTGATTCTTGTCACCGGAGGAGCCGGCTTTATCGGCTCCAACTTTGTCCTCGAGTGGTCTAAGGCCGGCTCGGCCGCTGAGCCCGTGATCACGTTAGATGCGCTGACCTACGCCAGCAATCTCGAGAATCTTCGAAGCCTTGATGTCCAAAAGAATCACCGCTTTCTACGGGGAGATATTGGTGATCGAGAGCTCATCCGCTCACTGTTAACAGAATCAAAGCCCAGGGCGATTATCCACTTTGCGGCTGAATCCCATGTCGACCGCTCTATTCATGGTCCAGCAGACTTCATCCAAACAAATATTCAAGGCACATTCAATCTTTTAGAATGCGCTCGAGCCTATTGGTCAGACCTGCCAGAGGCCGAGGCGCGGCGATTTCGATTTCTGCATGTCAGTACCGATGAGGTCTATGGCTCGCTTGGCCCCAATGATCCTGCGTTTACCGAGGCAACGCCTTATCAGCCCAATAGCCCCTACTCCGCAAGCAAGGCGGCCAGCGACCATCTGGTTCGGGCCTGGCACCACACCTATGGACTACCAGTACTCACAACGAACTGTTCAAATAACTATGGCCCACTTCAGTTTCCGGAGAAACTCATCCCCTTAATGATTGCCAATGCGTTGGCAGGAAAACCTTTGCCGATTTATGGCGATGGATTAAATGTTCGCGACTGGCTCTACGTTGCCGATCATTGCTCCGCGATTCGTGCTGTATTGGACCATGGTGCAATCGGCGAGGTCTACAACATTGGCGGCTGGAACGAGATGCCCAATATTGAGATCGTGAAAATCATTTGCGGTCTTTTAGATCAAAAATCCCCACAAACGGCAGTCCGCGCTGGCGGCAGACATGATGCGCTCATGACCTATGTCAAGGATCGGCCTGGACATGATCGACGCTACGCCATTGATTCAAACAAGATTCATCGTGAACTGGGCTGGAAGCCTGCCGAGACCTTTCAGACCGGGATCGCCAAGACCGTTGATTGGTATCTCGGAAATCAGCCGTGGGTGCAGCGGGTACAGAGTGGCGCCTATCGGGAATGGATCGAACGCCAATACGGCGCTGGCCAGCAATGATTGTCGTTTTCGGTAGTCGCGGCCAAGTCGGCCAGGCCTTGGCTGAGGCCCTCGGTGAATGCCCGACTCATCTTTTTTTGCACCGTCAAAGCCAAGATTACTGCGGAGAGCTTGCAAATCTTGCGGGCATTACTGAAACACTTATGGAACTGAAGCCCGCGATCATTATTAATGCTGCAGCCTATACCGCAGTCGATCAGGCGGAGACCCATTCCGAGCAGGCCTTTGCCATCAATGCCCACGCCGTTGGCGTAATCGCCCAGATTGCCGCTAAGCTGAATGCCTTATTGGTGCACTACTCCACAGACTATGTTTTTGATGGGGCTGGCAGCCGCCCGTGGGTCGAGGGGAATAGTTGCCATCCACTCTCGGTCTATGGAAAGAGTAAGCGTGCCGGTGAGGAGGCGATTGAGAAGTCCGGGGGTCGCCACTTTATTCTGCGCACCAGCTGGGTCTATAGCCACCATGGCAATAATTTTTTGAAAACGATGCTGCGGTTAGCCGATACCCGTGAGGAGATTAGAGTCGTCAGTGATCAGTGGGGCGTGCCCACGCACGCAAGCCTTTTAGCTGAGACCACGCTGGATTTGATTAACCTTGCGACACCTGGCTTTGGCTCTGATCCCAACAAAATGCCGGCATCCGGGATCTACCACTGCGCCCCAGGCGGCGAGACAAACTGGTTTGAATATGCCCGGCTTGTGATCAACACCGCAAAAACTGCTGGTGCAGCGAAAGCTTGTAAGACCTTAACGCCAATTTCGACTGCGGAATATCCAACCGCCGCCAAGAGGCCAATGAACTCTCGGCTTGATACGCATAAACTGCAGGCTGTGCTGGGCAGCAAAGTTCCCGACTGGCAAGACGAAGTCGTTGCTACGGTGTACCGGGTGCTCAATGAATCTCAAATTGAGCAAATGTAAGTTAATCCAAAAAAATAGCCAACGTGTTACCGAAGCTTCATGCTAAAAAACTAGCGCCCTTTACCGAAGTTTTTCTTCTAACTCCGGACATTAATCGGGATACCCGTGGTTTTCACCTAGAGTCTTTTAACGCCAAAACATTTCGCGAAGTCACTGGTCTTGCACCGAATTTTGTTCAAGATAACCACTCACGGTCTTCGCGCGGCGTGCTGCGCGGCATTCACTATCAGCTCCCACCGCACGCACAAGGTAAATTGGTGCGCGTGGTTACTGGCGCGGTATTTGACGTTGCGGTAGATCTGCGTCGGTCATCGCCGACTTTTGGGAAGTGGGCAGGCCATACCTTAACGCCCGATTCTGGTGAAATGCTCTGGATTCCGCCAGGCTTTGGCCATGGCTTTCTGGCGCTGGAGGACCACACCGACTTTCTCTACAAAACCACTGATTTTTATGCGCCAGCTGCCGAGGCATCAGTGGCATGGAACGATCCTGCAATCGGCATCCATTGGCCAGGGGGGTTTACCGAAGACAGCTTAAAGCTCTCTGAAAAAGACCGACAGGCCCCGCAGCTCCAAAAAGCCAAGGTTTTCAAATAAGGGCTAAATCACCTTACCGGGGTTGAGAATCCCGTTCGGATCCAAGGCCTGCTTGATCGCTTTCATCAGCCCCAGCTCAACCGGACTTTTGATGCGCCAGGCCTCGGCCTTGCGCAGCTGGCCCAGGCCATGTTCTGCACTGATAGATCCGTTATAAGCCACCACCCGGTCATGGACTTTTCGCCGAAGCGGCTCTTCATTTTGCTTGATGTAGGCCCGGTAGGCAGCCCGCCGCTGATCAGCTGAGAGGCCCTTTGCAAGGGACTGCGGCGCGCCTAGGTTGTAGTGAAGATTTCCATCGCCAAAATGGCCGAAGTTATGCAAACGAATGCCTGGGAATTCGGCCAGCATTTCGCGATCCATTTCAGCGATGAACTCCGCCAGCCGCGAAACCGGGACTGCAATATCAAGTTTGACCTGAACCCCATCTTCAGCAGCAGCCAAGGTAATGGTTTCGCGAAGGTGCCATAAGGCCTTGGTCTGGGCGATCGACTGGGCGATGATCGCATCACTGGCGACACCCTGGGCAATCGCATCCGTAATCACCGCCTCCAGCATTTCCCGGGCGCCATCTTCCGAAATAGGATGGGAGATCTCAATCAATACGCTATCGGATAGCCCTGAACTTTTCGATCCAATGACTTGGGCGCCATGTTTGGCGACATCCGGAAAATGATCAATCACCACCTGCACGCTCTGGGCCGACATATATTCAAAACCAGTTAAGGCCGCATCGCATCGGGCCTGGGCAATTTGCAGTAAACCAAGCGCATCTTTAGCTGAGCCCACTTGTACCAAGGCGGTGACAAGGCCTGCCGGCTTTGGGAATAGCTTTAAAACCGCTGCTGTAATAAATCCAAGGGTGCCCTCAGATCCGATAAAGAGATCCCGCAGATCGTAGCCGGTATTGTCTTTGCGTAAACGCCGCAGGCCATTCCAGATTTCGCCGGCGGGCGTTACAACCTCGAGTCCCAGGCAAAGATCTCGCGCATTCCCATAACGCAGCACTGCCGTTCCGCCTGCATTGGTTGCAAGATTTCCGCCGATGGTTGCAGAGCCCTCTGCACCCAGGCTTAAGGGAAAAAGCAGGCCCATTGCATCGGCCAACTCCTGGACCCGCAGCAGGGTGACCCCAGCCTCAACCGTCAGGGTCTTGTTAACCGCATCCTGCTGACGGACCTGCTGCATTCTGAGTAGCGACACAATAACTTGCTCGCCTGTGGGGTCTGGGGTCGCCCCGCCCGATAGGCCGGTGTTTCCGCCTTGCGGTACCAAAGCAATTTGATACTGATTTGCGAGTCGGACGAGTTTCGCAAGCGATTCGGGTTCGCCGGGAAAAAGAATCGCTGCTGCTTTACCAAAAAAACGCTTACGCCAATCCGTGCAGTACGGCTCGAGATCAGAAGGGGCCGTCTTGACGGCCCCTTCACCGAGCAGGCCAACAGCCTGCCCAAGAAACTCTGATCGTGCGGCTGCCTTCACTTCACCCGATTGCGATACTCGCCGGTGCGGGTATCGATTTCAATCTTATCGCCGATATCTACAAATGCGGGTACCGAGACCTCGAAATTGGTCGGCGCGATCCGAGC
>Ga0315900_10004579_pt1 | contig 19421 bp, 20 predicted proteins | sample LakEriMetagenome_FD_203521 | JGI IMG/M metagenome (GOLD analysis project Ga0315900, IMG submission 203521) | Freshwater fungal communities from buoy surface, Lake Erie, Ohio, United States - Buoy 12 MA114 | ecosystem: Environmental > Aquatic > Freshwater > Lake > Lake biofilm | place: USA: Lake...
TCGTTTCGCACGATGCAGATATGAAGAAGCAGGACCGATTACCCGTGCTGACTCCCCGCCAGTTGCTGCAGAAGTTGGAACGTTAGCACCGTTAGCTGTACACCCGTGATACACGGCTCGCAGGATATCGGCATGACCGACCAGGAGTGGCCGCGTGTTGGAGAAGCGATCACCTGCACCCGTTGCAGCACGTGACCGAACAGTTCGTGCATGACTACGCCTCCCGCCGGCCGCACGGCTCCCTCAAGGGCCTCATTCCCATGGAATCCTACACCAAGCCGGACCAAGCTTTGGACCTCCGGCAAGCCATCCACCAGGCCCGCGCCATCCGCATCGCCGAGAACAAGCAAGTGAACTGTTCACTCTGCCCCGGAACCCGGAATTGATCACCAGAAAGGCCGAAGGCCGGACAACTTGGCCGGGGTTCTTTCGGCTTGGCCCGAAGTCCATCCGGAATGATCGAGATCATTCGATCGGTCAAGGTCTACAAACCCTCCAAGACCTTCCGGCACCTATGCATGCACTTGTCCCTTGGTCTAGCTATCCCTCAAAACCACCACTTCGAAATTTCGAAGGGTTCATTCCGGCTTTCTCGTGGGACTAGCAGCGCTGGTCGGTATAGGCGAAGCGGCTGAAGGGGAGGGCGCCGCCTTTCAGCATCTGCTCCATGGCGCGATAGATGTACGAGCCCTGGCAATCGCTGTTCTCGATCTTGATCTGGTTGTACATGTAGGCCGGGCTGAAGGCCGAGCTCTTCGGATCGACACCGGTGGCCTTGGCCTGCACGATGGTGCGCGCGGCATAGGCACTGGCCCACGCCACGCAGCTGCCCTGCTGGCCCTGGTTGAGGCGGGGCGGACAGTATTGCTCCAAGGTGATCCGCTCGGGCAACGGGTTCTTCACGTTGTCCGCCAAGGGTTCGTAGACCTCGGCCTGGTCGTAGAGCGCGGGGTCGAAGTTGGCCCCGGTGCTGAATTGGGCCAGCTGCGAGAGCATATCGCCGCCGCCGCTGTTGCGGCCCACGAAGAACCACCACAGACCCGCGAGGGCCAGCACCAACAGCAGCAATTTGGGCTTCTTGAAGAGCACCCCGAGCAGCATGGGGAGCAGGTTGCCCAACCCGCCGCCCATGCCCGCACCTCCCGAGGACCGGCGCGGGGTGGGAGAGGATCGGCGTTGGCCTCCTCCGGGGTTGTCGGGGATCATGCGGATGGGCATGGTGGTAGGGGTTGAAAGGCCGGAAGGTCAGGGACGGAAGCGCTCGCGGCCGGTGAGCAGGTGCCAGAAAAGGAGGAAGTCGCTGGCCAGGCTGTACCCCGGATACTGGAAGGTGGCGGGGGTGTTCTTCTCGAAGAAGAAGTGGCCCACCCAGGCAAAGCCATATCCACCCAGCGGGATGAGCACGAGCCACCACGGTTCGCGCTGAGCGATGGCCAGCACCACCCACAGGGCGATGAGCCCGGTGCCGGTGAAGTGGAGCAGGCGGCTTACCGGATGCTGGTGCTCGCTCAGGTAGAAGGGGTAGAACTCCTTCAGGGACCGGTAGCGTGGCGGCGGGCTGTCGGAGGTCATGGTACGGCGGGGTGTTCGCTCCGAAATTAGGCGAATAAGCTCCGCGCCATGATCCTGCTGCACACCTGGCTCTTCGGCCTCCTGCTGGCCTTCGTTCACGCCCCCTCCGCCATCCAGACCCCTGCCACCGCCACCTACGAGGTGGACGTGGTGCTGCACATCGATGGGCTGGACGAGGCCATGCTGACCCGCCTGGGCCGGCAAGTGGCCAAGGAGCGCACGGTGACCATCGAGTACTCCTGTCTGGCCTCGGGCGTGGTGGTGCTGCGCTTCACAGAGTCGCCGGTGAACGAGCGCGCCGATGTGGTCACCATGGTGCGCCGCCAGCTCACCGCGGCCGGCATCGAGCGCGGGGTGGAGTTCCTGCACGTGCATGCCGAGGCACGGGGCCCCGGCAAGTGTTGAGGCACAGGGGTACCTTTGCCCCGCTCATGGAGGCCCATTGTATCCCCATCGCCGCCACCAAGCGCTTCCCGGCCCTGGTGGTGGATCACCTGGAGGATGCTGAAGGAACGCGCGACCTCCATGCCGGCCGGCCCGACCTCGAGGGGCTGAGCACTGCGGCCCGGGCACGGTCCTTTGATGGGACGCATCGCGCGGTGCTGGTGAAAGCGCTGCACAGGCAGTATGCCGGACTGGGACCAGGGGCAGCCGTGGCCGCCAACCTGGAACGCCTGGCACGCCCCGATGCCCTCACGGTGACCACGGGCCACCAGCTGGGGCTCTTCGGCGGGCCGCTCTACGTGCCCTTCAAGTTGCTCAATACCATTCGCACGGCGCGTGAGCTGGAGGCCACCCTGGGCCGTCCGGTGGTGCCCATCTTCTGGATGGCCACCGAGGACCATGACCGCGCGGAGATCGACCACACCTGGTTCGGGGACCATCGCCTGCACTGGCCGGGTGCTGCCGCAGGTGCCGTGGGCCGTCTGCACCTGGAAGGGATCGGGCCGGTGGTGGAGGAGGCTGTTGCCCACCTGGGCGCCGGGGTCCATGCCGCGGACATGGCCGCTTTGCTGCGTGCCTGCTACCGTCCGGAATACACCCTCGCCGAGGCCACCCGCCGCTTCGTCCATGCCCTGTTCGGCCGCTTCGGCCTGGTGATCCTGGACGGTGATGACCCCGACCTGAAGCGCCTGTTCGTACCGGTGCTCCGCCGCGAACTCACCGAACAGGTGGCCCACGCGGCCGTGAGCCGCACCAACGCGCAGTTGGCCGACCGCTATGGCGCGCAGGCCCATGTCCGCGAGATCAACCTCTTCCATCTGCGGCCCGGCCACCGTTCCCGCATCGTGGCGGAAGGCGCCAGCTTCCGCGCCTTGGACGGAGGACCCACCTGGACCCGCGAGGCCTTGCTGGCCGAGGTGGAGGGCCACCCGGAGCACTTCTCGCCCAATGTGCTGCTGCGGCCGGTGTACCAGGAGACCATCCTGCCCAACGTGGCCTACATCGGCGGCGCCGGTGAACTGGCCTACTGGCTCCAGTTGCGCGGGCTCTTCGATGACCTGAAGGTGCCCATGCCGCGGCTGGTGCTGCGCAACAGTGCTGCCTTCATGGGAGAAAAGACCCTGCGCCGCTGGCACGACCTGGGCCTTTCGCTGGAGGACCTGTTCGAGCCACAAGGCCCGCTGCAGGCCCGGGTGGCCGCGGCACGCGCCAGCTTCCGCACGGAGCTGTCCGAGGAGCGCTCCCGGCTGTCCGCCTTCTACAACGAGCTTCTGGCCACGGCCACTGCGGCCGACCCCACCCTGCGGGGAAGTGTGGAGGCGAGGCGGGCATCGGCGTTCCATGGATTGGACAGGCTGGAACGAAGCCTGCTCCGTGCCGCCCGGCAGCGTGAGGACGTGGCCGTGCGCCACATGCAGACCGCGCAGGACGCACTGTTCCCCGGTGGCGTGTTGCAGGAGCGCAGGCAGAACATCCTGCCCATGCTGGCCGCATCCGGCACGGAGCAATTGGAGTTCCTGCTCGACCGGCTCGATCCCTTCACCCCGGGCCTCACCCTCTTCGTGGAGCCCTGAGCATCCGAAGACCTCTGCTCCGGAAGGGCTGGCTACTTTTGTCCATCGGCCGGCCCCACACATCCGGCGACCCCCTCCAGCGTGCCCGGCTCCATCCTCATCCTCGACCACGGTTCCCAATACACCCAGCTCATAGCCCGCCGGGTGCGCGAACTGAACGTCTACTGCGAGATCCATCCCTTCAGCAAGGCCCAACAGTTCGCCGGTGACCCCACCATCAAGGGCGTCATCCTCAGCGGCAGCCCCAGCAGTGTGCACGACGCCAATGCGCCAGACACCGACCTGACCGGTATCCTGGGCCAGGTGCCTGTGCTGGGCGTGTGCTACGGTGCCCAGTTGCTCGCCAAGCGCGCCGGGGCGCCCGTGGAACGGTCCACCGTGCGGGAGTATGGCCGGGCCCACCTGAACACCATCGGCGACAGCCACCTGTTCGATGGCATCCAGGCCGGTACACAGGTGTGGATGAGCCACGGCGACAGCATCACCGCGCCCAGTGAGGCCATGGACGTGATCGCCAGCACCAAGGACGTGCCGGTGGCCGCCTACCGCCTCAAGGACCACATGACCTTCGCCGTGCAGTTCCACCCCGAGGTGTACCACACCACGGACGGTCTGCAACTGCTGCACAACTTCGTCATCGGCATCTGCGGGTGCGAAGGCGACTGGACACCCCACGCCTTCGTGGAGCACACCGTGGAACGCCTGCAACAGCAACTGGGGCAGGACCAGGTGGTGCTGGCCCTCAGCGGCGGTGTGGACAGTTCGGTGGCGGCCCTGCTGCTGGACCGCGCCATCGGCGACCGCCTCCACTGCATCTTCGTGGACAACGGCCTGCTCCGCAAGGACGAATACCAGCGCGTGCTGGAGAGCTACCGCCACCTCGGTCTGAACATCACCGGCGTGGACGCCAAGGCCGAGTTCTATGCGGCCTTGAACGGACTGGAGGAACCGGAGGCCAAACGCAAGGCGATCGGCCGCACCTTCATCGAGGTCTTCGACCGCGAAGCGCACCGCATCCAGGATGTGAAGTGGCTGGGCCAGGGCACCATCTACCCGGATGTGATCGAGAGCGTGAGCGTGAACGGCCCCAGCGTCACCATCAAGAGCCACCACAACGTGGGCGGACTGCCCGAGCGGATGAAGCTGCAGGTGGTGGAGCCGTTGCGCCTGCTCTTCAAGGACGAGGTGCGGCGTGTGGGCCGCGAGCTCGGCCTCGATCCGAACATCCTGGGCCGGCACCCCTTCCCGGGACCCGGTCTGGCCATCCGCATCCTGGGTGAGATCACCCCCGAAAAGGTGGCCCTGTTGCAGGAGGTGGACCACATCTTCATCCAAGGTCTGCGCGACGAAGGCCTGTATGACCAGGTGTGGCAGGCGGGCGCCATCCTGCTGCCCGTGCGCAGCGTGGGCGTGATGGGCGATGAGCGCACCTACGAGAACGCCGTGGCACTGCGCGCTGTGACCAGCACCGACGGCATGACCGCCGACTGGTGCCACCTGCCGTACGACTTCCTGGCACGGATCTCGAACAGCATCATCAACCGGGTGCGCGGCGTGAACCGCGTGGTGTACGACATCAGCAGCAAGCCCCCGGCCACCATCGAATGGGAATGATGCGGCGCTTCCTGCCCCTGCTTCTGCTTCTGCTTCTGTCGCCTGTGGCACTGGCCCAGGAGACGCGGGTGGTTGACGGCCGCACCTACATCGTGTACCGCGTGGAGGCCGGTCAGACGCTCTATGCCATCGCGCGCACCCATGCCGTGCCCGTGGATGCCCTGCTCGCAGCCAACCCTGGAGCGCAGGATGGCCTGAGCATCGGGGAGGAGCTCTTGGTCCCAAAGGATGCCGTGGTGAAGAAGGAGGTGAAGACCGCACCGACCATGGCCAAGGACGGCGAGCTTCAGCACACCGTGGCGAGGAAGGAGACCCTGTTCGGCATCGCGAAGCTGTATGGAGTGGACGTCAATGTGCTGTTGGAGCGGAACCCCGAGGCCCAGACCGGCCTGAAGGAAGGCATGGTGGTGCTGGTTCCCGTGGCTGGAAAGGTGCAGGGCCAACCCGAGGTGGTGACCCGTCCCGCCCAACCGGAGAACCTGGTGGACCACACCGTGCAACCCGGCGAGACCCTCTTTGCCCTGGGCCAGCGGTATGGCGTGCGTCCGGAGGCCATCCAGCAGGCCAATGGCGGACTTCCTGAAGGATTGAAGGCCGGTTCCGTGGTGCGCATTCCACTGCCGCCCGGGGCCCCTGTGCCTGCTGCCGTAGCGCAGCCATCCACGCCTGCCGGGGTGGGTTGCACCGTGGCCTACCTGCTGCCTTTTGCCCTGGAACGGAACGACAGCGTATTATCCCGCACCGTGGAGCAACCGCGTTTCCACGAGGCCACCCGCATCGCGGCCCAGTTCTGGGGCGGTGCCCGGCTCGCGCTGGACACCTTGGCCCGCATGGGCGTGAACGCCGAGGTGCAGGTGATGGACATGGGCGATGATGCCCGCACGTGGAACGCCGCCCTCAAGCGCAAGGAACTGGAAGGGGTGGACCTCTTCATCGGCCCCTTCCACCGCACGGCCATCGAGCAGCTCGCCCGCACCAACACGGGGCATATCGTGTGTCCGGTGCCGCAGAGCAACAAGGTGATCCTGGGCCACCCCACGGTGAGCAAAGTGACCCCCACCCGCAGCGACCTGGTGCGCCATAGCGGCCGTTTTGTAGGCAGCCGTTTCGCGCGGGAGAACATCGTGCTGCTGCGTCCCGATCTGGCCGCCGATAAGGAGATGCAGGAGCAGATCTCCCGCGCCCTGCAGGAGGCCCTCGCCACCCAGCCCGCCCGCCTGCGCGACAGTGCGGTGGTGGCCAAGCCGGGCCGCCGCGAGCTGGGCGACCTGGTATCCAAGCTCGATGCCCAGCGGATGAACGTGCTGCTGGCCCCCAGCGAGGACGTGGAGTACGTCACCACCCTGGTCACCAAGCTGAAGCCCCTGGCCGGCAAGTACCGCATCATGGTGGTGGGGCTGGAGGCCTGGCAACGCATGGAGACCGTGGCGCTCACCGATCTGGAGGTGCTGGGCTTCCATTTCGCGGCGCCGTCCTTCGCCGACCCCGAGGACCCCGCCCTGCAGGCCTTCACCAAGGCCTTCCGGGAACGGTACCACAACGATGTGGATGAGTACGCCCTGTTGGGCTATGACGTGACCATGGCGTATGTGCGTGCGGCCGCCCAGTACGGCCCGCAGTTCATGGACCACCTGGCGGATACGGAGCTGCATCCCCTGCACATGGGCTTCCGCATGACGCGCACCGGGCCGGAGAACGGATTCCGCAACGAGTTCGCGGTGATGCTCAAGCAGCAGGAGCTGCGGTTGGTGCGGGCCCAATAGGCCGGCGCCTCATTTCTGGCTGAAGAGTCCGGGGGCGTCACTTTGCAGACGATCGGGCTTCAGGCCGAGCGCTTCGCGGTGCGACCAGCGGTCCCCGGCCCCGAACAGTGTGACCTGAAGGCCCAGGGCTCGTGCTTGCTTCATCTGCCCTGCATCGATGCGCGACCGGTCCACGGTGATGCCCATGAGCCCCAGCTCGTTGGAACGCGCCAGACCCTGGTCCACATCGTTGGTGTAGAGATAGAGCGGGAGGTCCGGGTCCTTCCGTTGCAGCAGGCGCAGGAAATCCTCCACCTGGCATTCCACCAGCAGGCGGCCACGCAGTTCGGGACGCTTGTGCAGGGCCGTGAGCACATCGGTGAACCGCTCCAGGTAGGACCACCAGTCGCCATTGGCAAAGAGCTTGGCGTCCAGCGTGAAGGAGGCCTTGGGATAGGCCAGCGCCAGTTCGGCAAGCAGGCTATCCAGCCTTACGACCGGATAGGGGCGATCGCCTTCGGCCGTATTGGGGCACGCCCGGAGGTCCGCCCAGCTAACGGCGTTCACCTTGCCCGAGCAGGGAGTGAGCTCGCGGAGGTCTTGTCCGTGGAAGGCTACCGGTACCCCATCGGCGGTCAGTTGCACATCGATCTCCACCCCCGCGATACCCAGCGCCAGCCCACGGGCAAGTGACTCGCGGCTGTTCATGGGGTGTTCCCCCTCGGAGCCCAGCCCACCATGGCCGATGATGGCCGTACCTCCCGGGTCAGGGGTGCCGCAGCCCCACAGGGCGACGAGGAACATGGTATGGCCCCAGCGCATGGCCCGAAGCTACGGTCCGGACCGCTCCGCCACGGTTCGTAACAGCGGGCAATCGAACAGGGTGGAGGGCGCCACCATGGGTTCATCCAAGGGAGGGGCAGCGCCGTAGCGTTCGCGCATCACCCGCTGCACCAGGTCACTGTCGAGGTCGTAGTCCCGCAGGGGGCGGGGTTCGCATAGCTGGATGCCCAGCCCGTCCCGGTAGGCCTTCCACACCAGCTCCGAACAGTAGATGCGTTCATCCTCCCACCGAAAGAGGAGGTCATACGGTTTGCCTTGATGGGCCTCGGCCGCATTGCGCAGGGCGTGGACCGCTTTGGCGGTGCCGATGGGCGCAGTGTCCTTCAGCCGTTTCACCACGCAGGTACCGTCCCCTTGCGCCAGCCATTCGTCCAGCGGGGTGTATTTCACCGGACCCACCGCCTCGATCACCTGCCAGTGCTCCCCTGTGCGGAAGGCCATGCCCACATGCGTCCATGGCGATCCAGTGGCCAGGGTGATGGCGTCCCCTTGGCGACCGCCCATGGACTGGAACAGGAGGTCGCCCTCTCGGAGGTCCAGGTCTGAGCGCGGTGGTTGGACCGTGGAAAGAGGAGCGGAGCGCACCGCCCACAGGGTGAAGGTGGCCGCCAAGGCGGTAAAAATGAGCAGGGGCAGGCGTCGCAGCATGGCGTTTGAACGTTCCGCCGGGTCCCGCTTATTGCGTGAACACCACCTCGGACCGGGACGTGTTGCCCCGGTCGTCGGTCACCTCCAGGATGAAGGTCCGTTTGCCCGTCCCTTGGCTGAACCGGTCGAAGGTGTGGGTGAGGGTCTTGTCCTTGGGCTCGTATTCCAGCAGCACCCATTGGCCGTCGATCAGCCCCTTCCAGCTGCCAATGCCGGAGAGGTCGTCGGACACCTTGATCGTGAAGGACTTGCGGCCCCGCATATCCGCCTTCAGGTCGAGGTTGGTGATCACGGGCGGAAGGGTGTCGAGCATCAGGGTGTAATTGCCGAAGGCCCGGACATTGGCCGTGACCGCACCGTTCGCGACCGTGCCCCCGATGGCGTTCACCTTGCCATTGGCGTCCACCCGCACGATCAGGGCCTTGGACCGCTTTTCGGCCGGGAGGTCAGGCAGGTCGATCCGCAGACTGCTGTTGCTGTGGATGGGGGTGAGCGGGTCATGCAGCTGGTGAAGCGGGGTGATCGCCTTTGCCGGGGCCGGGCGCCGGGCGTAGCGCACATAGGTATCGTCGTAGAGGGCGTAGGCCGGCAGGGTCAGGGATACGCCCTCCTCTTGAAGTTTGTTCTCGGTGTCGTATCGGAACAAGCTGCCTTCCAGCGGTTCATGAGGCCAGACCATGGCTTCGGTCAGGGCCGCTCCGCGCAGGTTGAAGACCAGTTCCGAGCGGTTGCCGTTGGCGTCCGTGGCCACCACCTTCACCCGATGCTCCCGACCGGGCATCACGGTGATCCGTCCCTGGGCCTCTTCCTTGCCGTAGATGCGCAACTTGTTGTTGGGCAGGCGGTAACAGCGGTGGTACTCCAACTTCTGGCCCTTGTACACCTCGTAGTCCATGTGGGCGTTGCAGAAACGATTGAGGTCGAAGTCCACGTGGTCGAAGAGGGAGGAGAACACCGGCGTGCTGTCCACCAGGACCTCCAGCTTGCGCACCCCGAACTTGGCCGCGCTGTTGTCGTAGCGGTCGATGACATGCACCGAGAGGCCCACGGTGCCGTAGGCGGCCGGTGCGCCACCGGGCTTCAGGGCGTATTTTCCGGCTCCTCCCTGTGTGGCGAAGCCCTTGGCCTTCAGGGGGTAGGGGGCAACGCGCGAGCTGTCCGTCAGTGGATGCAGCCGGATGCCGATCAGCTCGGGTGGGGTCCGGTCGGGGATGTCGTATCCCAAGGCCTCGGGGTCCACCGCGTGCTGGTCGCCGGGCCGTCGGAGCTCGAAGTGCAGGTGGGGGCCGGCACTGCCGCCCGTATTTCCGCTGAGGCCGATCACATCCCCCTGTTTGACAGGGAGCTCCCCTTTCTCTGGATAGATATCGATGCTGAAGTCTTGGCGCTTGTATTGGGCGTTGAGGCAGGCTTCCGCCGCCGGGCCACGCAACTGTTGGAGGTGACCATACACCGAGGTGTGGCCATCCGTGTGGGTGATGTACACGGCCTTCCCATAGCCCCAGGGACTGATCTTGATGCGGGAGACCCATCCATCGGCCACGGCCCTCACCGGGATGCCCTCCCGGCCCTCGGTGCGGATGTCCAGCCCGGAATGGAAATGGTCCGTCCGGGGTTCCATGAAGTTGCCGGACAGCTGCATGGGCAGGTCCATGGGCGGGATGTAGGTGGGCTTTCCGGGCGAACCCTGTGCCCAGGATTCAGCTGAAATTAAACTTATGAATAACAAGCACTTATGTCTATTCATTGAAAGTCTGTTTCAATGCTAGGTCAATCGATTTTCAGGCCACGTTCACCGGTGTTGCAAGCTAGCTGGATGGACAGGAGCGGTGGCCTTGGATGTGGCGGGGATGATCAACAGAACGGCGTGTAAACAAACCGCGTGCAGGAGCGGACGAGGCGGTTATCTTTGACACCGGACCATGGAACGTGAACACGTCCAGCCCGCGCGCACCTTTACGGAACGCGTCATCGCACTGGAGCAGCATGTGGTACGCCTGGTGGGCGACCGAAACGCGCTTCGGGAGCGGGCAGCGGAGTTGGAGGCCGAGGACCATGAACACCGCCGGTTGGTGGAGGTTCTGAAGGCCCGGGTGACGGAACTGGAACGTGAGAACGGGGTCCTCCGGAAGGCACGCCTGGCCGAAAGCGAGGTGGGTACCACGGGAACGAAGGAACGCATCGATGAACTGGTCCATGAAATAGACCGCTGCCTGGCGTTGATCACGCCTGAACCCGCACGGTGAACCCCATGGAGGAACGATCGATACGCATAGAACTGGCCGGACGCGCCTACCCGCTCACCATCCAGGTGGCTGAGGAGGAGAACGTGCGCCGTGCCGTGGATGAGATCAACGAGAGCATCGCCCGCCTGAAGGCCAGCTACCCGCTGACCGACAAGCAGGACCTGCTGGCCATGGCCGCCCTGGAGGTGGCCACACGCGCCCTGAACAGCGCAGCCCCCCAGCACCAGGCACGGGCCGAAGCGGCCCTGTCCGCCATGGAACGCATGCTCTCCGAGGTCGCATCCTGAGCCCTTCGCTCCCGGGCATCAGCCCAAAGAGGGACCATGGTCCGCTAAAACCACAGCGAACCAATGGATATGATCAGCATTCTGGTGGGACTGCTCGGCGGCCTTGTCGTGGGCGGTGCCATCGTCTTCGTGACGCTCAATAGCGTGATGAAGAAGCGGGCCTCGGGCATCCTTAAGGAGGCCGAGGCGGAAGCCGAGGCGCTCAAGAAGGAGAAGATCCTGCAGGCCAAGGAGAAGTTCCTCCAGCTCAAGGAGGAGCATGAGAAGGAGGTGCGTGAGAAGGACCGCGCCATCCAGCAGGCCCAGGAAAAGGCCAAGCAGCGCGAGCAGCAGCTCAGCCGTCAGCAGCAGGAACTGGCCAACAAGGAGAAGAACGTCGATCGGCTGAAGAGCGAACTGGAACAGAAGATGGCCGGGGTGGAGCGCCGTCGGGAGGAGAGTGAGAAGCTGCACGCCAAGCAGGTATCCCTGCTGGAGAACATCAGCGGCCTGAACGCCGAGGAGGCCCGCAAGCAGCTGGTGGACAGCCTGAAGGACGAGGCCCGCACCGCTGCCATGGCCCACATCAAGGAGGTGCAGGAGGAGGCCAAGCTCACCGCCAACAAGGAGGCCAAGCGCATCGTCATCCAGACCATCCAGCGCGTCGCCACCGAACACGCCATCGAGAACAGCGTCAGCGTGTTCCACATTGAGAACGACGATGTGAAGGGCCGCATCATCGGTCGTGAAGGCCGCAACATCCGCACCCTGGAGGAGGCCACCGGCGTGGAGATCATCGTGGACGACACCCCAGGCGCCATCATCCTGAGCTGCTTCGATGCCGTGCGCCGCGAGGTGGCCCGCCTCTCCTTGCACCAGCTGGTGAAGGACGGCCGCATCCACCCGGCCCGCATCGAGGAGATCGTGGCCAAGACGCGCAAGCACTTGGAGGAGGAGATCATGGAGGTGGGCAAGCGCACCTGCATCGATCTGGGCATTCACGGGCTGCACAACGAGCTCATTCGCATGGTGGGCCGCATGAAGTACCGCAGCTCCTACGGCCAGAACCTGCTGCAGCACAGCCGCGAGGTGGCCAACCTCAGCGCCATCATGGCCGCCGAACTCGGCCTCAATCCCAAGGTGGCCAAGCGTGCCGGTCTGCTGCACGACATCGGCAAGGTGCCCGATGAGGAACCCGAACTGCCGCACGCCATCCTGGGCATGAAGCTGGCCGAGAAGTACGGCGAGAAGCCCGATGTGTGCAACGCCATCGGCGCCCACCACGACGAGATCGAGATGACCACCCTGCTCAGTCCCATCGTGCAGGCGTGCGACGCCATCAGCGGTGCCCGCCCCGGTGCCCGCCGCGAGGCCGTGGAGGCTTACATCCAGCGTCTCAAGGACCTGGAGAGCCTGGCCATGAGCTACCAGGGCGTGACCAAGGCCTTCGCCATCCAGGCCGGTCGCGAACTGCGCGTGATGGTGGAGAGCGAGCGCATCACCGACCAGCAGAGCGACGAGCTCAGCCTGAGCATCGCCGACCGGATCATGAACGAGATGACCTACCCCGGCCAGGTGAAGATCACCGTGATCCGTGAGAAGCGGAGCGTGGCCGTGGCCAAATAGGGCCCCAACGAAGGTGGAAGTGGGGGCGGCAGGGATGCCGCCCCTTTTCTTTGTCCCATGCCCACTCCCGGTGACCACCGCGATCTGTACTTCCAATGGGAGGTGCGCACCTGGTCGCGGGCATACCCGCTCTGGCATCGGACACTACAGGCCCTGCCCAAGGACCGCCGCCAGGCATTGGCATTGGGCGAGCGGGACGGTGGGCTGAGCCTGATGCTGGCCGAGCATGGTCTCGTTACGGTCTGCAGTGACCTGAACGGCCCCACCGAACGCGCCGTGGAGATGCACAGGACGTCCGGATGGGATGAATGGATCACCTACGAGCGCATCGACGCCACGGCCATTCCGAAGTCGGATAACAGTTTCGACGTGGTGGTCTTCAAGAGCATGATCGGCGCGCTGGGCAGCAAGGAACGGCAGGCCCAGGCCATCCGGGAGATGCACCGCGTGCTGAAGCCCGGCGGCCTTCTGCTCTTCGCCGAGAACCTGACGGGTACGGCCATGCACCGGTGGCTGCGGCGCCGCTTCGTGGCCTGGGACCACTACTGGCGTTACCTGCAGCTGCCTGCGGATGGCGACCTGTTCACCCCCTTCTCCCGGGTGGACCTGCACACCACCGGCTGCCTCGCCAACCTGGGTCGTAGCGAGTGGCAACGTGACCTGCTGGCCCGCGTGGATGGGTTTATCTGTCCGGTACTGCCAAGCGCCTGGCATACGGTGGTGTATGGGGTGGCGGTGAAGTGAATGGGAGCGTTGGTCCTTGTCATATGTATGGCCATACATATGTGCTGTTATTGAAGTCTTAGAAAGTGCCTGAGGATCAAGTGTTCCTCAGGGGCGCTGGTGGTTGGTTCAGTTGAGGGTGTACAGGTCAATGCGTTGGTCATCAACGATGTGGAAAGATGGATGGCCATACATATGTTCGAGGCCTCCATCACCCCACCCAAACCCCATCGCTGTTGATAACGCTCCTCACGTGTACCACAGCCCACACCCTGCTCACCGGTAGTTTTGGGGCGCATGTCAAGTGAAGCCAGACCCGTCCTCGTCACCGGTGGTGCGGGCTTTATTGGGAGCCATGTCTGCGATGCCTTGTTGGCCGCTGGCCACGCGGTCCGCTGCATGGACGACCTGGCCACTGGAAAGCGCGAGAACATCGCCCATCTGGAGGGACGGCCCGACTTCAACTTCATCCAAGCTGATATCCGCGAGGCGTCTGCGTGCCGCGAGGCGATGACGGGAGTCGCTGCCGTGGCGCACCTGGCCGCACTGGGTTCCGTGCCGCGGTCCATTGCCGATCCGTTGGCCACGCACGCCACCAACCTCACCGGCTTTCTCCACGTGATCGAGGCGGCGCGGCTGCAAGGGGTGGAGCGCTTCGTGTATGCCTCAAGCTCCAGCGTTTACGGCGATTCAACCGAGCTGCCCAAACGGGAGCAGCACATCGGCAAGCCGCTCTCTCCCTACGCAGTGACCAAGCTGGCCAACGAGCTCTATGCCGGGCTCTACACCCGGCTGCATGGCCTGCACACCATCGGTCTGCGCTTCTTCAACGTGTTCGGCGAGCGCCAGGATCCCGAAGGACCTTATGCGGCCGCCATCCCGCGCTTCATCAAGGCCTTCCTCCGTCATGAACGACCGCACGTGCATGGCGACGGTCTGCAATCCCGCGACTTCACCTACGTAGGCAATGCGGTGGAGGCCGTGTTGAAGGCCTTGTCCAGCACCGATCCGCGTGCCAAGGGAGAGGTGTTCAACGTGGCTTACGGCGACCGCACCACCCTGCTGGAGCTGATCGATGCCCTGCGCGCCGAGCTGGCCCGCACGGATCCCGCCATTGCCGAGGTGGGTGTGGCGCACGTGGCCGAGCGTGCAGGCGACATCCGCGATTCACTGGCGGACATCAGCAAGGCGCGTGACCTGCTGGGCTATGCACCACGGTTCGACCTGAAGGCAGGCTTGGAGCGTGCCGTGCCCTGGTACGTTCAGAACTGGGGGAAAGAAGGCTGAGGCAGCACTTCACACCGTCCACGCCAGGATCATCCGGTCATCCCCGGCGGTCACCAGGCCATCCGGGCCGGTCCAGAGCACATCGTTCACGCTGTGCGTGTGCCCGCCATGGAGGCGGTCCAGTCGCTGAACGGGGTCCAGGCTTAGCGCGTCCCACACCTTGGCGGACTTGTCCCGGCTCGCTGTGGCCAATCGCGAGCTGGTGGGGTCGAAGGCCATGCGGTAGATGCTCCCCTTGTGGGCTGGCAGCCCCAGCAGCAGCCTTGCGTTGTTGGCCAGGTCCCACACGCGCAGATGGCCATCCTTGCCACCGGTCAGCAGCACCGGCTTGGTGGGATGGAAGGCCACGCTGGTGGCACCGGCCGGCACCTCCGCATCACCCGGATGGGCGTTGAGGGTATGGTGCTCGTTGAAGAGCGTGGTGTCCAGCACCCGCACGCTGCCATCGCCACAAGCCACGGCCAGCAAACGGCCGGACCTGTCCACAGCGAGGTCACGAAGCTTCTCCTCCACCAACGGGATCTGCCGGAGCAGCTTGAACCGGGTGACATCCCCGGTCGACCACTGCCAGATGCTCAGCGACCCATCGCCACCGGCGCACGCGACACGTTGATCGTCCAATGCGACCATCCGGAAGAGGCCGCGGCGGTGCACGGTGAACCGATGCAGTTCGCGGCCCTGCGCATGGTCCACCACATGCAGGTCGCCGCCTTCGGTGCCGATGAGCAGGAGGGGACCCGTGCGCAATAGGCTGAACACGGCCTGTTCCACCTTGGCGATGACCTTCCCTTCCTCCGGCCGGTCCAGGTCCCAGCGCACCACCAGCCCGTCGCCGGACCCGCTCACGAAGGTGCGCGGAGCATCACCTGGGATCAACGCATAAACAGGTCCGCGGTGTCCCCTGAACGGAACGGTGGGCTGCATGCCGCGAAGGTCGCATGTCTGGCGTTCAGTCGGCCCAGTGGAGCCGGTCGCTCCAGTCGAAGGTCCATTCCGGAGTGTACAGCCGATCATCGCCTTCCAGGATGAACCACGCACCCAGCTCCGGATGCCGCAGGTTGCGCGCCACGTGCACCTCCTGGGCGGGCATGTAGCTCTGGACCAGCAGCAGGGCGGTGCGGCCATCGGCGCTGCGGGCGGCATCCACCACGATCATGGCATGGCCGGGTGAGCCCCCTTGGATGAACACGTCCCCGATCTGCAGGTCGTGGGGTCCGCTGGGAGGCGGTGCACTTCTCCGCAGGTCCCGCTCCAGGGAGAGGCTCCCGGCGTAGGTGAAGACCTTCTCGAGGAAACGGAGCAGTTGGTCGTGCGAGCTGTCCGCTGCGGCCCCCGTGGTCCAGCTGCAGCGGTTTCCCTCCACGCGGATGCGTTCGCCCCGCCGCCAGCGCTTCCACTCGGCCCGGAAGCCGTTGGTGAACGAGAACGCGATCGCATCCTGCCGTCCGCACCGGTACAAGTGCTCGGCACGCAGCCGCATCAGCGCATCCGCACATTGCTGCAGGTCGCGGGTCCCCACGCTCAGGTCCACCACGGCGGCATGCACGTCCTGACGGCCCTTGGGTTGTCCATTGTGGAGGTGTACCTCACTTCCTGCGGGGCGTAGGGGCAGGTGGCGCAGGTAGTCGCCGAAGGACCCCTCCTTCACCGGGATCCGGGTGTAACCGGCAGGTGCCTCGAACCGGGTGGCGATGGTCTTCCCTTCCGGAGTGATCGCAGCCGTGGGAGGACCAGCTTGGCTGGGACCCAGGCCGCAACCCAGTGCCAGCAGGAGTGAAAGTGTGATGCGCATGCTGTTACGAATGCGCGACCAACGTCCCTGGTAACGCCTCAGGCGCTGGCCGAGGCGGTCTTTGGCTGATACCCGAACAGGCGGTTGTCCTTGATCATGTTGTCCACGTAAGGCGGCACCATCTCCTCCCAGCCTGGCGCGCCGGCGCGGATCATGTCCAGCACCTGGCGGCTGAAGATGTGCAGCACGTTGGGGTCGTAGCTGGTGATGTCGACCAGGCGCTTGTTGAACAACAGGTAGTCGTAGAGCGGCTTCAGACGGGGGTGCACCGGCATGGTGGCCGTGGTCATGATCGCATCGTTCGCGCTGGCCCGACTGGGGTACACGTAGATCTTCAGGTCGCGGTGGAACAGGATGCCGAAGGCCTCGAGCACGCCGCCGTTCAGGTTGCGGTAGTAGCGCTCGTCGAACACCTCCATCAGGTTGTTCACTCCCATGATGACGCCCATGCGGGCCTTGGTGTAGCGGCTGAAGTATTCCACCAGCTTGTAGTACTCCTGGTAGTTGCTGATCAGCACGGTCTGCCCCAGCGAGCACAGGATGTCGGCGCGGTCGATGAAGTCCTTCTCGTCCACATCGCCGGTGTCGCTCTTCAGGTTGTTGAGCGTGATCTCGAAGAGCACCTGCAGGTTCTGACGGTCCACACGCTGTTCCTTGATGAACATGTTGTAGCCGTTCATGATCATGTCGATGTTCACCTTCGTCACGGGCCTGAAGCTGCCGCGGATGGCGAGGATGTTCTTCTTGTAGAGCATCTCGCTGGCCTGCAGGTTCTGGCCATCGGGACCGAAGAGCACGGCGTCGGTGTAGCCCCGCTTCACGAGCTGCAGGCTCATCAGGCGGTTGTCCACCTGTTGGAAGGCCGGCCCGTTCATCTGGATCATGTCGATCTCCACCACGTGCCGGCTCACGTTGTCGTAGAGCGCGGTCATGATCTCGTTCGGATCGGCGTGGTTGAAGAGGCAGCCGTGCAGCAGGTTAACCCCCAGCACGCCCACGCTCTCCTGCTGGAGGCTCATGTCGGGATCGTGCAGGCGGAAGTGCAGGATCACATCGCTGGTGGGCTGGTCCGGCGAGGTCTGGAACCGTACACCCAGCCAGCCATGCCCGCTGTGCGGCCGTTCGAAGGTGCTCGTGGCCACCGTGTTCGCGTAGGTGAAGAACCGCTTGGTGGGATGGTCCTTGCGCGAGAGGCGGTCGGTGATGAGCCCATACTCGTGCCGAAGCATGTTCTTCAGCCGGCTTTCGCACACGAAGCGGTTGCCGGGCTCCGGACCATAGATGGCGTTGCTGAAATCCTTGTCGTAAGCGCTCATCGCCTTGGCGATGGTCTGCGAGGCACCGCCGGCGCGGAAGAAATGACGCACGGTCTCCTGGCCTGCCCCGATCTCGGCGAAGGTGCCGTAGAGATCGGAGTTCATGTTGATGCGACGGGCCTTTTGGGCCGGGCTCAACGGAACACGATGGGGGTCCTGGACGATCATGCGGGCCGGAGCGATTGAGAAAGTACAAAGGTAGCCCCTTCGCCCGGCGATGTCGAGGTATTCACGCTACTTCCGGGCGGGTTTGTCCACCGCCGATCGTGGTCAACCCAGCGTGCCCACGCGCCGGTGGCTGCCATCGCACCATGGCTTGTTGCCCGAGGCTCCACACCGGCAGAAGGCACTTCGGCCCATGCGGTGTTCGGTGCTGCCGTCGGGATGCACCACCTCCACATCGCCGTGCAGCACCAGCGGCCCTCCGGGTGTCACCTCCATTCGCACCTGGGCTTCGTCGTTCCGATCCACCGAGGCCCCTTCACCGTTCATGCGGTAGGTGAGGGCGCCGCTGGGGCACTGCTCCACCTGCGCGATGATCGCCTCTGTGGCCTGTCCTTCGGCCTTGATCCACGGGCGCTGTCCCGGCTGGAACACGGCAGGCAGGCCCTTCCAACACCGCGCGCTGTGGATGCACCTTTCCTTTCGCCAGATGATGGTGACCTCGCCGTTGGTGTAGGTGTGCTCCTTGCTCATGCCTTCAGGCCCGAGCTCAGGTGGATCGGGTTCTCCAAGGTACGGTGCACCGGGCACGACCGCGCGATCTGCAGCATGCGGGCCCGCTGCTCCTCGGTCAGCTCAGGCGGCAGTTCGATATCGAGGTGGATGCGCGAGTCGACCGCTGCACCCTGCTGCGTGCGTTCCATGTTCGCCGTCACGTGGATGGGCGAGGAGGGCCACTGTTTGCGGTCGGCGTACATGCGCAGGGTGATCGCCGTGCAGGCGGCGAGCCCGCTCAACAGCAGCTCATGCGGACGTAGTCCCAGGTCCTGGCCACCATGATCGGTGGGCTCGTCCGCGATCATCTCCAGCCCGCGGGCGGTGACACGGGTGGTGTAGGGCGCGCCTTCCAGGGAGGCCGTCACGCTGCGTTGGGTGGTCTTCTCCATGGGCACAAAGGTCGGGCACGCCCAAGAGGAATGCGGTGCCGGCATTACCAACCGGTCACCAGCAGGCGACGTGCGCCGTTGATGCCGCATTTCTGGTAGGTGTTGTAGGCCTGCGCTGCGCGTTCCTGCACGGCCGTGGCCGGTTCACGGCGCACCCAGCCCTCCAGCGCGGCCTTCAGCGTGTAGGCCTCGGGGGCCATCAGTCCCGTGGTCCACAGCAGGGGCGAGGCCCCCGTGGTGCGCAGGTGCGGTGCGAAGTAGCGCTTGCTGATGCAGGCCAGGATGATCGTCTCACGCAGGCGTGTATCGCGGGCCGGGTAGCTGGCCTCCAGTGCGAAGTCCATCAGGCCATCGTGGCCCACGTAGGCCAGCAGGTCGGCACCACCGCCGATGGCCACGGTCCGCCCCTCAAACTGAACGGTGCTCCCTGCTGACCCACTGGCATAACGCAGCAGGTCCTCGGTGGCCTCCCGGATGTTCCGTCCATCATAGGCATCGGCCACCAGGTACACGGCGCTGTCGCGGTGCTTCCACGCCACGCGCTCCAGGATGTGGGGCACACCCGCTGCGGCCACCGGCACACGCACCCATTCCGCCGACCGGTCGAAGTGCGTGCGCA
>Ga0315900_10004580_pt1 | contig 19421 bp, 12 predicted proteins | sample LakEriMetagenome_FD_203521 | JGI IMG/M metagenome (GOLD analysis project Ga0315900, IMG submission 203521) | Freshwater fungal communities from buoy surface, Lake Erie, Ohio, United States - Buoy 12 MA114 | ecosystem: Environmental > Aquatic > Freshwater > Lake > Lake biofilm | place: USA: Lake...
TGAGCCTTCGCCCATAGAACTTAAATCAGGCTTAATACGGCCGTCAGCGGTTGGACCAACTGAACTAAAACTTGAATGTATTCCTCCACCATTAACAGAACCTACTGAACAAATACTATCGGCATCAGCAGGAATCCCAACAAAATTCCAAGAGCTATTTCCTTCATTTCCAGCTGCATTTAAAACAAATATACCTTTGCGAGCCGCCATAGTAGAGGCAATAGAGGCTACTGATGTTTTACCATCTAAATCGGCATACACATGGTTTTGCGAAGCAATGTCAAATGTTGTATAACCCAACGAGGTTGTAGTTATATCTACCCCTACACTGTCTGCAAATTCAGCGGCTATTACCCAATTATTTTCTTCAATAATTTTTTCGGTGGGCGCGTCTTCTGAACGAAGTAACCAATACTGAGATTTTGGAGCAGTACCAATTAATTGCCCTGGTGTATTGCCAGCCATTAAAGATAAACAATTAGCCCCGTGCGAATTATCTTCGTAAACGGAGGTGTTTCCTGCAACATAATCTCTAGTTCCCAATAAACGACCTTCATTTCTCAACGAATCAAAAACAGGATTGACATTTACTTGCATAAATCCAGCATCAATCATAGCAATCATAATATTTTGTCCTCTGTAACCTGCGCTATGCATACAATCGGCTCCAATTTGAGCAGCTTGCGTGAAGGATGGCCCGTAATTGTAAGCTGCAAGGGAAGCTTGTTGTTTGAATGAATTTGCAACTGGCTTAATTTCTTCATCAGGTTTAGCAGTTTGATATCTCGCTACTGGCGAAGAATTTAAAACACAAGTTAAACTATTGATAGCGGTTAGTTGAGCAGGATTACTAATTATAACAATTGCTGCATTCAACCATTTTGAACGTTGAAATACTTGAGCGCCAGTAGCATTAACCTGATTAATATAGGTTTGATTAACAGGAATATCAGTCATATCAATCGCAATACCTTGATTAGTTCTTCTAGCTATAGATCTTGCCGAAAGATAGGCACTAGGATTTCCGATAGTGTATGGTGATCCGTTTTTATCTTTAAATTTTACCCAATATTTTGTAAAAGTTTGAGCTTTTGCTGCGCTTGCAAATGAGCTTAAAATGCAAGCTATGATTATTGTTTTTAATTTATTCGATTCCATGAGTAACATAGGTTAGTTTGTATATAACACCTTTTTCAATTCTTTGTTCAACTGGAACAACAGATCCGTTAATAACTTTTATAGTATTGGAGTATAAATCTTTAATTTCACGATGAACCAATCCTACTCCTTTGGCATATTTTTCGATAAAATACTGACGGCGAATGGCGTTTTTACTTTTATCATCTTTTTGTTCCACAAACAAAACATTATCAAATACAGAATTATTAATTACTTCCTTCCTATTAGTATATTTATAACTGTATTCCCAATCGCCAATTGTATTGTGAGCATTACCGTTCCAAAAAGCTTCCTCTTTTACTGGAAAAATTAACTTTGTAAAACGAACATCTTCTTCAACAACTTCCAAAGTAGTTTTGGTTTTAGTATATAACCAAACATCCTTAACAGTCCAAGCTATGTTATCATAACTCACCAAAGGATTAAACAGTTTAATATATCGTACCAATTTAATGGCAGGTCTTCCTTGATTATCGATAAATTCTTCTTCCAACTTTTCCTTTATGCGATATTTGAAATAGGTAGTATCCATTTTAAAATCATCAAAAACAGTTGAGTCTACATCATAAACCACATATTTACCCAAAGTAGTGGGAGCATATTCATAGCCTACATCTGGCGGATCCTCAGGAGCTTTCTTTTTACAAGAAACTTGAGCTAAAAGAGCTAAAAAAATGACTATATAATTGATTTTTGCCATATTTAAAATTACTAATAAATTATAGTATATACAATATAAAAATAAGCTTAAATTAGGGCAAAATTAATTTCTTATGGCAGATTTCTCAAAACACAAATTCGGTACAAGAGCTATACACGCTGGTGCAGATCCAGATCCATCAACAGGTGCTATCATGACACCCATATTTCAAACTTCTACATACGTTCAGGAATCTCCTGGTACTAATAAAGGTTATGGATATGCTCGAGGAAAAAATCCAACTCGTGAAGCGTTACAAAAAAACATAGCCGCTTTAGAAGGTGGTAAACATTGCGTTTGTTTTAGTTCTGGAATGGGCGCAACGGATGCAGTGATGCGCATGTTACGTCCGGGTGACGAGGTAATTACTGGTGATGATTTGTATGGTGGTTCATACCGTATGTTCACTAAAATTTATGAAAACTATGGTATTAAATTCCATTTCATCAATTTAACAGATGCCAATAATATCAAAAAATACATTAATGCAAATACAAAGCTAATTTGGGCAGAAACACCAACTAACCCAACTATGCAAATTATTGATATTGAAGCTTGTTCTAAAATAGCGAAAGAAAATAATTTGATATTAGCGGTTGACAATACATTTGCGTCTCCATACTTACAAAATCCTTTAGCATTAGGTGCTGATATCGTGATGCACTCTGTTACCAAATATTTAGGCGGCCATAGCGATGTGGTGATGGGTGCATTGGTAATGAATGATGATAAATTACACGAACAAATTTATTTTATTTTAAATAGCTGTGGCGCCAATCCTGGCCCTATGGACTGCTTTTTAGTAATGCGTGGTATTAAAACCTTGCATTTACGTATGGAGCGCCATTGCTTTAACGGACGAAAAATAGCTGAGTTCTTAAAAACTCATCCTCGTATCGAAAAAATTTACTGGCCTGGATTTACAGATCATCCTAACCACGAGATTGCAAAAAAACAAATGCGCGATTTTGGTGGTATGATTTCTATTGTATTAAAAGGCGCTTCATTAGAAGATACTTTTAAAATTGCTTCCTCATTTAAAGTTTTTTCATTAGCAGAATCCTTAGGTGGTGTTGAATCATTAATTAATCATCCAGTTACAATGACACACGCCTCTATTCCAAAAGCAGAGCGTGACAAAGCTGGCGTAGTTGACAATTTATTGCGTTTAAGCGTTGGTGTAGAAGATGTTGAAGATTTAATTGAAGATTTAAAACAAGCATTGGCTTAAATAGCGAATTAATGATTTGATGAGTTAATGAATTAAAAAACTCATCAAGTCAACAATTCAAAAAAATCAATAATTGATACAATGAATTTCTTCGCAGGATTTTTTAAAGCAATCGTAAATAGTTTCAAAGGTTTTAGTTTACTTTTTGAAAAAGGTTTATGGCCTTATCTTTTTTATTCGGTTGGTTTATGGCTGCTTATGTGGGCAGGTAGTATTTGGTTATTTGCTGAAATAGCATCTCAACTATCAAACTATCTTAGCCAACAATTAAATTTTGAACAAATTCCTGATACTGGAGCTATTTTATCCTTTGCCAAACATTTTTTAACTGGATACTTTAGTTTTATAATGACCTGGGTATTTAAAATTATTTTTTGGTTTGTATCAAGTACCTTTACAAAATACTTAGTGTTAATAGCTCTATCTCCTTTATTTGCTCTATTATCTGAATCTGTTGAAGAAAAAACAAATGGGAAGAATTATCCATTCACTTTTCCTCAATTAATAAAAGACATTGGAAGAGGTATTATAATAAGTTTGAGAAACATGATCTTAGAATATTTTTTTATTGTTGTAGGTTTTATCATCACACTTATTTTCCCTCCTTTAGTAATCGTAACTGGTCCTTTATTAATGATTATTTCATGGTACTTTTTAGGTTTTACTATGTTAGATTACAACTTTGAAAGGCATAAAATGACGATTAAGGAAAGCGTACAATTTACTCGTAAAAACGTTGGTTTAGCCTGTGGTATAGGATTAGTTTACACGGTATTTATGTGGTTACCCTTTTTTATTGGTTTAATGTTTGGCCCTGCTTTGGCAGTCGTTGGAGCAACTCTCAGTTTTTTAGAACTAAAACAAAAAGAAACTGTTATATAATACATGAAACACACTGTATCCATCGTTAACTATTATAACACTACTCCTTTTTTATACGGAATTAATCATTCTGATTTTTTATCACATATACATTTAGAATTAGATATACCAAGTGTGTGTGCTCAAAAATTAAAGAACAAACAAGTAGAAATTGGTTTAGTACCAGTGGCTATTTTACCTGAATTAGAGAATTATCATATTATAACCGATTATTGCATTGGAGCTGTGGGAAAGGTTGATAGCGTAAAATTATTTTCAGAAAAACCATTAGACCAACTAACACATGTGTTATTAGATTACCAATCTAAAACATCAGTAACTTTGGTACAAGTTTTAAATAAACATTTCTGGAAAAAAGATATTCAGTTTATAAACGCTACTGAAGGTTTTGAAAAACAAATTAGTGGAACAACTGGAGCAGTTATTATTGGTGATAGAACTTTTGGGTTAACAGATTATCCTTATCAATACGATTTATCAGAAGAATGGCAAAAAAACACAGGCTTACCTTTTGTATTTGCTTGTTGGGTAAGCAATGTACCCTTAAATGAAAATTTTATAGAAGAGTTTAATAAAACATTAGCCTACGGCGTTAATCATATCGAAGAATCGGTGTTTGAAAAACCTAATCAAGCTTTAGGAGACATGGCATTAGATTATTTGAAAAATAAAATCTCTTATAATTTAGATATGGACAAAAGAAAAGCATTAGATAAGTTTTTGGAGTTAATGAAATCTTAATTTTTATCTTAAAAAGCTCAATTCTTACTCTATTTTCAAAGACAAAAAAACCTTTTTTTCTTCTATAAAATCCCTATCTTTAAGGGTTATTTATCCAATATGAAGAAATTATCCCTACTCCTACTTTTGAGTATTATTTCTGTTTCAGAAATCACTGCTCAAAACGAATATATCGATTACCGTTCTACTAGCAATCCTTTGTATTGGAAAAACCGTAAACCTTTTGCCGACTACTGGCAACAAGATGTGCACTACACCATCAAAGCTACTTTGAATGATACGACTGATATTATCTCTGGACATGAAGAGCTAACCTATTGGAACAATTCTCCTAAGGATTTATATTTTGTATACTTTCATCTTTACAATAACGCACAAACAAAAGACTCTTATCTAGCAGATTTGTATAAGAATAACAATTACCATTTAAAATTTAACAAGTATCGTAACGAAGGCAAAGGGACAGAGGTCGTTAGCATTAAGACTGGAAACACGGAACTTAAAACAGAATTAGATAATACGGTGATGAAAGTGTATTTAGATCGCCCCTTAAAATCGGGAGAATCCATCACTTTTGATTTAGATTTTAAAACCTATTTTGCTAAAGAGGTTATTCGTAACCGAATGAAATTATTTAATGCGTTTGGAAACAAACATTTTGATGTGACACATTGGTATCCTCGTATTTCTGTTTATGATCGCAAAATGGGTTGGGATACAGATCAACATATGGACCATGAATTTTATGGAGACTTTGGGTCGTTTTATGTAGAGTTTACGTTACCAAACAATTATGTATTGGATGCTACAGGTATTTTACAAAACGAAAAAGACGTATTACCTGATTCTCTTCGTCAGAAATTAGATATTGCAAACTTTGCTAAAAAACCATGGAACTCTCCACCAAGCACAATCATTAAAAGAGATGGCACTAATAAAACTTGGAAGTTCTCTGCATTAAACGTTCATGATTTTGCATTAACTGCAGACCCAACCTACCGTATTGGAGAATATATGTGGCAAGGTATTAAATGTGTGGCTTTAGTTCAAGAGCCTCATGCTGCAGGATGGCAAACGTGTCCGCAATACATTGCCAAAGTACTAGATGTAAATTCATACAACATTGGCCCTTATCATTACCCTAAAATGATATGTGCTGATGCACAAGATGGTGTAGAATATCCGATGCTAACTTTAGATGGCGGATACGATCCTAACTACAGAGATTTACTCATTCATGAAATGACTCATAATTGGTTTTTTGGAATGGTTGGCAATAACGAAACCTACAGAGCATTTTTAGATGAAGGCTTTACACAATTTTATACAGCTGATACGTATCAATTTATTGATGGTCCAAATAAAATTGAACAAAAACCTAAAAGCAAATACGTTCAACGATTCACCGAACAAAATCGAATTTTAGATGATCAAATTTATAATGGTTACATGAACGCAGTTACCGTTCGTGGAGAAGAAGTAACACTAAATACACATAGCGACGATTACAATGGCGGCATTCGTCATGGTGGTGGCTACGGAGCAGTATATACCAAAACAGCAGCCATGTTGAAAAACATGGAGTATGTTTTAGGTCGTTCGTTATTTGATAAATGTATGCAGCATTACTTCAATCAATGGAAATTTGCACACCCTTATCCAGAAGATTTTAGGAATTCTGTCATTCAATACAGTGGCGTTGATTTAAACTGGTTTTTTGACCAATGGTTAGAAACAACCAAAAAAATAGATTACAAAATAGGTAGAGTAAAACGTGGTAAACATAAAGGCGAATATCTCATTAAATTTAAACGTAAAGGTGATATGCAAATGCCAATTGATTTTGCTGTAATAGATAGAAATGATTCGGCATATTTGTATCACATTCCTAACACGTGGTTCGAAAAGCCAGTAAAAACAAATGTATTGCCACGTTGGATTGGTTGGGGTAAAGTAAAACCTACTTATGTAGCTAAAGTTCAATTGAACAGTAAATTAAAAAATGTCATCATCGATCCCTCTCGTCGTTTAGCCGATGTGGATATGATGAATAATGTGAAACATCATAAAGTAAACTTAACGTTTGATTCAAAGATTTATAATCCTTTAGATTGGAAACATTATGAAATGAAAGCTAGACCAAGTTTGTGGTACAATGGATATGATGGCGTGAAGGTTGGTGCTCACTTAAACGGTGGCTATATGAACACCAAACATGTGTTTGATTTAACTGGTTGGTTTGGCACAGGTTTCGGCCAAGCTTATTTAGATAGTACGACAAAGAAAAATGGCTACAATACTTTTTCATTTCTATTTAATTACAGAACATCTACCGCTAAGTTTATAAAAAAATCAAATATCTATATGACTTTAAAATCATTAGATGGCTTAGAAAGTGGTTTAATAGGTTTTGAAAAGAAAAGCAACAACGAAAAAAACAGAATCTACATTCAATATAAAGCGATGGTTAGAGATATGCCAAATGATTTAGTGTATTTGATTAATCAAAAAGAATGGCAGATTCAAAAAATGAATAGTTATTTAAATGTTGGCATTGATCACAACTACAATTATAATCGCGGAATAGGTTTTATGAATTTGAATATGAGAGCAAGTGCCTTAACACGCGATTACGATTACTCTAATATCCAATATACGGCCGTTAACAAAAATGACTTAGGGAAAATCAATATTAACACTCGTGTATTTGCTCAATTAGGTTTTGGAACCATGTTAGCTGACGAATCTATGTTATTTGCAGCAGGCTCAAATCCTGAAGATTTGATGGATAATAAATACACTCGTGCCAATGGCTTTATTCCACCAAATTGGGGTGAATATGGTTCTATAACAAATCATTTCACTGCTGGTGGAGGATTAAATTTGAGAGGTTATTCTGGTTATCTTTTAGCGGCAACAGATGCTAATGGATTTGTTGTTTATAATTACAAAGGAACAACTGGAGCATCTGCAAGTGCCGAAATTGAATTTGGCGAATTATTCAGTTTTATGAATATCAAAAAATTGAATAATACTATTAAAATTAATCCATATTTGTTTGGTGATGCAGGAACGATTAATACCAATGCTCCTACAAAAGCTACAGTTATGTCTGGTTTAATTGCCGATGCAGGTGTTGGTGTTGCTGTTAGTATTCAGAAATTTGGACCTTTATATGGTATTAAACCATTAACCATTCGTTTTGATATGCCGTTCTTTGTAAACCGTTTACCATTTGCCGAAAAAGATTACTTACAAATGCGTTGGATGATTGGCATTAACCGATCTTTTTAAAATGACCTCCTATCGACCTCAGATTATAAATTTAATAAAACAGATTGCATTTATTTTTTTAATATATGCAATTTGTAGATTGTTGTTTTATTTTTTTAACTATTCTTCATTTAAAGACATAAGTTTTAACGAACTACTATCCTTAATGTTCTTCGGTTTAAGATTTGATTCCTTTTCTATTGCAGCTACCAATGCACTATATATTTTGATGTGCGCTCTACCTTTCAAATTTTATTATTCAAAAGTGTATCAAAAAATAACTTCTATTATTTTTATTGTATTCAATGCTATAGCAATCTCTTTTAATTTCGTAGATTTTGCATACTTCCCCTTTACTCAAAAGCGCACTACCTTTGAGGTCAGTCAAATGATTTTTGGAGGGCAAACTGAATTCGCAAAACTACTTCCACATTTCATAGCTGGGTATTGGCATATCATTTTGTTATACATAGCATTTATATGGGCTATGATTAAAATTCATTATAAAATTCGAGCAACCGAAAAACAAATATCAATAGCATTTAATATAAAACAACCGAGTGTTTCTATTCTTATTTTTTTCTTACTCGCAGGCACTACTTTATTAGGCATCAGAGGTGGATTTTCTGAAAGACCCATAGTATTATTAGATGCAAATAAATATGCAAATCCTAAACATGTTCCAGTTTTAATTAATACGCCCTTTTCATTTTTAAAATCGGTTGATTTAACTCCATTAAATCCAATGTATATATTTAATGAAATAGAACTTCATAAAATATATAGTCCAATTCATTTGGCTGATACTGGTCAATTTAAAAACATGAATGTATGTGTGATTATTTTAGAAAGTTTTTCAAAAGAATTCACGTCTATTGGTAAAAGAAAAAGCTACACTCCATTTTTAGATAGCTTAATGTCGAAATCAATAGTTTTTGAAAATGCAATTGCTAATGGAAAAACATCAATCAATGCAATTCCTTCGATTATTGCATCGATGCCCAGTTTTTTAGAAAATCAATACTTAAACTCATTGTATTGTAATAATAATCTTCAAACATTACCAAATCTACTAAAAGAAAAAGGTTATACTTCAGTATTCTATCACGGTGGTACAAATGGTACTATTAATTTAAATTCATTTGCTGAACTAGCAGGTTACGACCAATATTATGGAAGAACTGAATACAATAACGACAACGATTATGATGGTCAATGGGGTATATGGGATGAACCATTTTTAAAGAAAACAGTTACTGAAATAACAGCTTTAAAACAACCCTTTTTCACTTCCATATTTACATTGAGCTCTCACAATCCATACATAATTCCAAAAAAATATGAAGGAAAATTTCCCAAAGGAAATTATGAAATCATAGAATCTATTGGATATGCTGATTACGCTTTAAAACTTTTTTTTGAAGATGCTCGTCAAAAAACATGGTTTAAAAACACACTATTTATAATTACTCCAGATCATACTAGCATTTCTGATGACCCATTCTATTCAAATATGCTAGGACAATACTCAATTCCGATTTTACTTTTTAAAGATGGAATAGTTCCCAAAATAGAGCAAAATACTGTGCAACAAATAGATATTTTACCTACTGTTTTGGATTACTTAAATTATGACAAACCATTTTATTCATTAGGTAAAAGTATGCTCAAAGAGAGCGCGCATCCATGTATGTATTATGTAGCTCCATATTACTGCTGTGTTAAAGACAGTTTCTTTTATATAATTAATGATTTAAAATTATCAGAAAAATATAATTTCAAAAAAGACAGTTTACTGAAAACAAACCTTATAGATATCAATAAAGATTTAGAAATTATTAATTTTAGTAAAGCTTATATTCAAAACTACACTAACGATGTAATTGAAAATAAGGTTACTTACAGGAATAAAATAAAAAAATAATGGAACATTATGATTTAATTGTTATAGGTGGTGGCCCAAGCGGATATGCAGGAGCAATGCGAGCCTTAGACTTTAAGAAAAAAGTATTATTGATTGAAAAAAAACGCATTGGTGGCGCTGGTGTTTATGATGGTGTGTTAACTTCAAAAACTTTATGGGAACTATCACAAAAAGTTTCTTCTATTCGAGAAATGATTCCTGATTATCAAGTTGACTATTCAAACATTGTATCAACTTTAAAAGAAGCTGTATTTGAACGTAAAACCCAAATGACAGTTCACTTAAATTTACTACAAAAACAACAAGCTAATTTATTTTCTTATGATAAAGGCACAGCATATTTTGTAGATAAAAACACGATTGAAATTAAAAAAGAAGACGGAAGTGTTAGACGTGTTAGTGCTGATAATATTTTAATTGCTACTGGTAGTCGCCCAAGATACTTGCCTCATATTGCCATTGATGAGCAAATCATCATGACTAGTGATGGCGTGAAAAATTTAACTGACCTTCCAGAAAGTTTAGTAGTGCTAGGAGCAGGTGTTATTGGTTGTGAATTTGCAACCATTTTCTCAAACATGGGACGAACCAAAGTGTATTTAATTGACAAAGCGGATCGCATTTTACCATTTGAAGATGAAGATGTTGCCACCATTATTAGTGAGAGTTTAGAAAAACATGGTGCTACTATTCATCATGGCTCATCACTAAAGCGGATGGAAATTAAAAACGGCAAAGTTGAATATGAATTAGAATACAAAGACGGTTCTACTGAGATTATTATAGTTGATAAAGCTCTAGTATCTGTTGGAAGAATTGCTAATATAGAAAACCTAGGCTTAGAAAATGCTGGCGTAAAATTAAATGATCGAGGTAGTATTTGGGACGATGATACTCAAACTAACGTCTCTAATATTTATGTTGCTGGTGATGTGACTACAGAAATGGCTTTAGTGAACGTGGGAGAGCGAGAAGCAAGACATGCTGTTGTAAGGATGTTTGGTCCAACCATTAAACCATTATCGTATCAAAATATTTCTACGATTATGTTTTTAAATCCAGAAGTAGCAAGCGTGGGCATGAGCGAACAAGATTGCAATAAAAAAGGATTAGCTCATAAAGTAGTGAAATTAGATTACAGCACTAATGCACGTGCCATTGCTATGCGAAAAACCAAAGGTTTTTTTAAAATAATTGTTACCAATGATAATGGTATGAGAATACTTGGTATGCGAGCTGTTGGCGAACATGCAAGCTCTGCCATACAGGCCGTTGCATATTTAATACACACTAATCAGGGCATTAGAGAATTGGCAGATATGATGCACCCGCATCCAAGCATTATTGAGGGTGTGCAAGAGTGTTTAAGAATGCTGTTAGGTAAATCTATTTACAAACCATATATTTTTAAAGATAAATTAAAATGCTATGTGTGCGAAAATAATGTTTGTACCCCAGTTGAATCATTAGTTTAATGAATAAATCATTGAAAAAATTAATTATCATATTACTGTTTATTTCTAGTTATTGCTTTGCACAAAGCAATACTAATAGCGAAAAAACATGGCTCATTGATAATTACTTTCAACAAGACATAGAATTAAATGAACACTTATCTTCCATATTTGATCTAACAATTGCAGGAAAATACCCAGATGCTAAAGACATCATCTATAAATCAAAAAGCAAGTATCAAAAAAACAGTCTTCCCTACTCTGCCTTACTAAGTTATCAGGCAAACATTTGCTATAACGAAAGTAATTATGATTTAGCCTTTAAATTAGCTGATTCAAGCGTTTACATTTTATCACAAATAGATAAAAACAACCGTTACCTTATAAAGGCATTAAATATTAAAGCCAAAGCATTAAGTGCCCTCAACGAATTTGAATCATCTGAAGGTATTTTAATAGAAACAATTCAATTAGCTATTTCAATTGATGATAAAAATGGATTAGCTGGTTCTTATTATTTACAAGGATCTAACGCAAGCGATAGAGGTTTTTATTCGAAGAGTAAAGAATTATTATTAAAAAGTATTGCTATAAGAACCACTATTAATGACGATATGGGCTTAGCAGCTTGTTACTCCTTTTTAGGTCTTACCTACTCTCATCTGGGTGATTATATGTTAGGAGTAGAATACATACAAAAAAGCATTACTATCAGAGAACGAATAAAAGATAAAAGAGGTTTAGCAAATTCTTATTTGTGTCTCTATAAAATTTACATTGATATTGGTGAAGCTGACAAAGCCATGCAATCCGAATTGAAAAGCTTAGAGATTTGCAAAGAAATAAATGATTTACAATGTGTTTCTGGAAGATTAACCAATCTTGGTCAAATCTATCAAAACAAAGGAGATTACAAAAAAGCAATGAACTACCATTTCATGGCTTTGATGATCAGTAAACAGCTTAATATCAGAAACAGAATAGCTGAGGTTCATGAAAACATTGCAAAGAACTATAATTATATTCATCAATATGATAATGCAATTAAACATATAGATAGTTGTAAAACAATCCGCACAATAATTGGCGACCAAGAAGGATTGGTTTCTGCCACCTTAGTATTATCACAAATAAATTACAATCAACAAAACATAAAAGCCGCCATTGATAACGGTACTAGCGCATTAAATGCAAGTTTGAAATTAAAATTACCTTATTTAATAAAAGATGCGCATCAAGTATTGAGTAATGCCTACAACCTTAAACATAACGCCGAAAAATCTCTATTTCACTATAGATCCTATATAGTATTAAGAGACAGTTTGTATAATATTGATAAAACAAAAGAAATCGTAAGAAAAGAATTAGAATTTAATTTCAATAAAAAAGAAGAATTACAAAAATTAGAAATCGCAAAAAAACTAGCAGAAACAGATGCTGAAAGTCGAAAACAACGTCTCATTATTATTTATACGATTATTGCATTAGTCATTTTATCTTCTTTGCTAGGCTTTGCAATTTGGCAATACAGATTAAAAATAAAATCTGAAAGGCAATTGCAGTATTTGAATTCTGATTTGAATTTAAAGAACTATCAATTATCAGAAAAAACAGAGATTATTGAATCACAACACAATACAATTCATCAAAAAAACAAAGAGATTACCGACAGTATCCGCTATGCTCATAAAATACAAACAGCTATGATGCCATTAAAGCATGAATTTGCTGAATATTTTAAAGATGCGTTTGTTATGTTTGAACCAAAAGATATCATTAGTGGCGACTTTTTTTGGATTACTACGCGTAATGAAAAAATAATTTTTGCAACGGCTGATTGCACAGGCCATGGTGTTCCTGGAGGTTTTATGAGTATGTTAGGAGTGTCGTTATTAAATGAAATTATCAATGAACATGATTTAACTGAACCTGCTTTAATTTTAAGTCGTTTACGAAAAAAAGTAATTACAGCACTTCGTCAAAAAGGCTTATCAGGAGAACAACAAGATGGCATGGATATGACTATCTGCGTGATTGATAAACAAGAAATGACTTTACATTATGCATCAGCAAACCATGTTTTTTATATTTTAAGAAACAATATATCTGAATTTGAATTATTAGAATTTAAAGGAGACAAACAACCTGTTGGTATTTTCGGAAAAGAATTAAAACCTTTTAAACAACACCTAATTAGTTTGAAAACAGATGACGTAATATACACATTCACTGATGGATATGCAGATCAATTTGGAGGGCCAAAAGGAAAAAAATTCAAATACACTCAATTAAAAGATTTGCTATTATCCATTCAACACCTTCCATTGCAAGAACAAGAACATTTTGTTAAACAACAATTTATGGATTGGAAAGGCAAATTAGAGCAAGTTGATGATGTATGTTTAATTGGAATTAAGATTTAATTAAAATAACATAAAATCACTACCTTTACAACATGGAAACTGTAAGACAAAGTAAAGTTGCAAAACTATTGCAAAAAGAATTAGCTGAAATTTTTAGAGCTAACGCTAAAACAATGTTTAATAATGGCTTTATTACAGTAACAATTGTTCGTGTTAGTTCAGATTTAAGTTCTGCCAAAATATATTTAAGCATTATGGCCACCCAAGACGTAGATGTTTTATTTAAATCAATTAACGATCAAAAGCAACATATCCGCAAAATATTAGGATTTAGTATTGGCAAACAAGTACGTGTTGTCCCAGAACTTCAGTTTTTTATTGATGATTCGTACGATTATGCTGAAAAAATAAATGCTATTTTTAATAAGCCAATATAATGGTATAAAATAAAAAAATCCCCGTTAGCATATCCTAACGGGGATTTTTTATGAAAATAAAATTAATCCTTGATAAATTTCTTGGTACTTATTTGACTTCCATCATTAACTTGCAAAAAGTAAACACCTTTACTTAATGAACTAACATTAAGATTAGTTTGCAAACTATAGTTAGCATCATAAGTCAATACAGTTTTACCTAAAGCATCAATAATTGAAATTTTTCCAATATGTGATGCTGATGAAATATTTAATTCATCAGTAACAGGCATTGGATATACATTAATAATTGATAATTGTTTGTAAGATTGAATACCAGTAGCTGCATTAATAGTTAAAAACCAATTTAAAGTTTGATTAGTTGGAGCTAAACTAGTGTTAACAGCTACAGATGCCGAAATTGTGTATGTGCCCGGAGTAGCTGTTGTTCCTGAAATATGCATACATGCACTTGAACCACCAATAAAATTTCCACTTGTAGGGTTGGTGGTATATGAAAATCCTGAAGGCAAACCAGTAACAGATGAAATAGTTGCATCATTAATAGTAACAAAACCTCCAATTGATGTTCCTAAAGTAAACTGAATATCTGAACTGTAAGCTGTGTTTGCAATTCCATTTGGCAAACTAGAATTTTCAGTAGGAACCGTGCAGTAACCTTGCGCACTTGGTGTACAAGCAGCACCAATAACACATTGAGCATTTAATTGAGATAAACCGCCAATTAATAATGTGGCAAAAAGTAAAGTTTTTTTCATATAAAATAGTTTTAAGATTTATCAAATTTAAACATATTAAATTCAGTTATTGAAATCATTGAGTGAAGAATTGATATGGTTTAGTAAACGGAGATTATTAATCATAAAAATTTTATTAGAGATTAAAAATTCCTAATTTTACCTAAAAAGCAAAATCCACATTGAATCTTTCATTTTTCATAGCAAAGCGTTATCTAATTTCTAAAAAATCTAATAATGCTATTAACATTATCTCATGGATTAGTATTGTGGCTATTGCTGTTACAACAGCTGCTTTAGTAATTGTTCTTTCAGCGATGAATGGATTAACTTCAATTGTAGCCGACTTATATCATGCCATTGAACCAGATTTAAAAATAACAGCAGTTAATACTAAATATATTTCTGATAAAGATGGGATTACTGAAAAAATAAAATCAATAAAAGGTATTAAGAATTTATCATTTTCAATTGAAGAAAACGCCTTGATGAAATTAGATGAAAGGCAATCTATTGTAACTATAAAGGGTGTAGATTCAGAATTTAAAAACCTTACACAATTTGATACAGTTGTTACTGAGGGCTCATATCAATTATCTTATAACAATCAATATTTTGGAGTATTTGGTAGGGGCATTGCTAATAAACTAGACATAAATATAAATGATTACGTCTCTCCAATTTCAGTATACGCACCCATTCGTGGTAAAGTAGAAAGCTTGAATCCTGAGGATGCTTTTAACAAAATATCTATTAGTCCTTCAGGAATCTTTTCTCTGAATGATGATTTTGATTTTAAATATGTATTAATTGATTTGAAAGCAGCTCAGCAATTGTTTGACTGTCCAGATTCTTATTCAATCATTGAATTAAGTATAAATGATAAAACAGAATTAGAATTTATTCAAGAGCAATTACAAGAAAAACTCGGCAACAAATATCAAGTAAAAAATAGATACCAACTCAATGATGTTTTATTTAAAACATTAGAAACGGAAAAATTATGGACATTTTTAATTCTTGCCTTTATTTTGATAATTGCTACATTTAATATCATAGGCGCTCTAACTATGTTAATTATTGAAAAAAAGAAAGATATTAAAACACTATATAATTTAGGCGCCGACCAACAATTTATCAGAAGCATTTTTATGCAAGAAGGCTTTTTAATTACCTCTGTTGGGGCCGTTAGTGGGTTAATAATTGGAATAATAATTTGTATTTTACAACAACAATTTCACCTTGTTACATTTGATGCAACGTCAATTATTGCTTATTATCCGATCGAAATGAAAATTGAAGATTTTATTTGGATTCTTTCTGTAGTGATGGCAATAGGTTTTTTAGCAGCTATTTATCCAGTAAGAGTGTTTACGAAAAATGATTTAGTGCATTTAAATGATTAAACACCTTTCACTTCATCGCCTTCTGTTCTAGGAGCAAGCCTCACACCATCTTCATGAAGAGTAACTTTGCGCTGTCGATATAAAATACCAATTGATTTCTTATAAGTTGATTTACTCATATCAAATCGTCTTTCAATTAAATCAGGAGAACTTTTATCTGTCAGTTCTAAATAACCATCATGGGTATTTAAATATTCTAGTATTTTTTCGGTAGAAGAAAGTACATGTTTAAATCCTATATTTTGTAAACTTAAGTCAATTAAATTTCCTTCGCGAACTAATTTAATATAACCTTTAGTTTGATCTCCAACAGCTAAATCTGTGAACACATCATTATGATAAATCAACCCTTTATGCATTTCATTGATAACACAAGTATATCCTAAATCTGTTTCATTGTAAACTAATAAATCTACCTCTTCGCCTTGTTCAACCTGTAAAACCTCATTACTAATAAACTTATTAATTTTACTAGAGCCAACAATACGTTCTGTTAAATCATCAATGTAAATATAAACCACATAACTCTGCCCCTCAATCATTTTTTGTTTCTGCTCTTTAAATGGCACAAACAAATCTTTCTCTAAACCCCAATCTAAAAAAGCTCCTACTTTACTAACTTCGGAAACATTTAAATAAGCAAAATGATTGACTTCAACATAAGGTTTAAGTCTAGTTGCAATTAATCTATCCTCAGAATCGCGATATACAAAAACATCAATTTGTTGTCCAACCTCAAATTGTGGTTCAATAAATTTATTTGGCAATAAAACTACTTCGTTTTCATCATCACCCAAATACATACCAGGAGGAGTTTGACGTAAAATAGTTAAAGTATTTGTTTTTCCTAAACGAATCATGTTTTAAATTTTGTGCAAAGATACTGTTTTAAGCCCAAATTTTGAGCATAATCACTTTCCTATTTGATTCCCTAACTCAAACCACCCTTTCACTCGTTTTAAAAATTAAATCTTTCTTTCAATCACCTGATTTTTATATATTTATATCATTAAATTATTGTTAATTTTTATGAAAAAAATATTTGTATATATATTTCTAACTTGCTGGTTTTCAAATTATTTTGGACAGATTACAACATCCATTAACCCTACCATTGCACAAATGCAATCCTTATTGCAGGGTAATGGTGTTACTGTTAGCGGATTAAACATTACTTGTCCAGCTGGAGCTTATGCTACATTTAATAACGGTGCTGGTGCTTTAGGCGGAAGTTTAAACTCAGGGATTTTACTTACAACTGGAACCGCAAGTGCCGTAGCTGGACCAAATACTAGTGGTAATAATTTAAGCTTTGATAATAACGCTGCTGGATCTCCTCTAGGAAATACTTTAGCAGGAAGTAGTTTTCCTGGTACTTTTGATGGTTGCTATATTAATTTTTTAATAACACCCAGCTGCGCAACTTTGAGCATTAACTATGTATTTGCCTCAGAAGAATACCCTGAGTTTTCTGTAGGTACAATCAACGATGTGTTTGGATTTGTGCTAAGTGGACCGAATCCATTAGGAGGTAATTATAATCAAACTAATCTCGCTATTTTACCAGTTACCACCACCACGTCTAATGTAGTATCCATTCAAAATGTAAATAATGGAACCAACAATACAGGACCTTGTGTTAATTGTGCTTACTATATTCCTAATCCTCCTGGCCTAGCCTACGATGCCTGTACCCCTGTAATGACGGCATCTGCAGCGGTTACCCCTTGTCAAACCTACACAATGACCATTGGTGTTTGGGATGATTCAGATGGGATTTTGGATTCTGGGGTGTTTTTAGATGTAAATGGATTATCTTGTGCTAACCAACCAAGCTTAACCGCAACTGTAAGCCCTACTTCTATTTGCGGACCACAAACAGTAACGTTGTCTGTAGCTGGTGGTTTTGCAATAGGTACCTATACATGGTCAGCGCCAGCATCAGGAGGGCTTGTTTCTACATCTGGTGCAACTGTTACTGCAAATCCAACAGCCGCAACAACATATACCGTTACATATTCCGACATTAACACTTGCCCAGGATTCCCTGTTACTCAAACGGTTGCTATCAGTTTTTCTACAACACCATCATTTCCAGTTACTCAAAGCCCTGCAGGTAGTTTATGTACTGGTGAAAGTGCAACATTAACTGCTAGCGGAGGGACAGGAACCTATTCTTGGACTCCCGGAACTGGTTTAAGTTCAACAACTGGATCCGTTGTTGTTACAACACCAACAGCAACTACGACTTACACTGTTACTAAAACTAATGGAGCCTGCTCTAGCTTCTCCGTCATTACTGTTAATGTAAACCCCGCTGGTTCAGTTGCTATCACACCTTCATTATCCACTATTTGTGCAGGACAAAGTGTGGCATTAACTTCTGGCGGTGCTGGCCCTTTTGTATGGACAGCTAGTTCGGGAACAAATCCATCAGCTGTTGCTACCGTTACTGTATCTCCAACGATCACAACAACCTATACTGTATTAGTTGGCTCTGGAACTTGTACTTCTTCTGCCGTAGCAACTGTTTCAGTATCTGCTACACCTGCTATTGCTATCACTCCTTCTTTATCAACTATTTGTGCTGGACAAAGTGTGGCATTAACATCATCAGGTTCAGGACCTTTTGTGTGGACTGCTAGCAGTGGAACCTCTCCTGCTGCTGTTGGAACAGTGACAGTGTCTCCAACAACAACAACCACTTACACTGTTTTATCTGGAACTGGAACCTGCACGGCTACGGCGGTAGCTACTGTCTCAATTTCAACAGTCCCATCCATTGCAATTACTCCTTCCTTATCAACAATTTGTTCTGGACAAAGCGTAGTTCTCACTTCATCAGGCGCTGGGCCTTTTAGTTGGACAGCTAGTTCAGGTGCTAACCCCGCAGCCGTTGGAACGGTAACAGTATCTCCAACAGTAAGTACAACATACACTGTTTTATCTGGTACAGGTGCTTGTACAGCAACTGCTGTGGCAGGTGTATCTATAGCACCAGTAGCACCAATAGCTATAACACCTTCAGTTACTTCTATTTGTGCGGGACAAACCGTTACATTAAATTCTTCGGGAACAGGACCTTTTGTATGGA
>Ga0315900_10004582_pt1 | contig 19418 bp, 17 predicted proteins | sample LakEriMetagenome_FD_203521 | JGI IMG/M metagenome (GOLD analysis project Ga0315900, IMG submission 203521) | Freshwater fungal communities from buoy surface, Lake Erie, Ohio, United States - Buoy 12 MA114 | ecosystem: Environmental > Aquatic > Freshwater > Lake > Lake biofilm | place: USA: Lake...
ATAAGCAGGTCTGATTTTACATTTGCTTCAAATATATATTTTCCGATAACCATTACATCCCTTACATAAAATATCTGATCGTTATTTTCAGGAAGTAAAATTTTTTGGTTATCAAAACGGTAAGACCCTTTTTTCGTTTTTATGATAAAATAATCGTTCAAAGTAGTCTTATACCTATAAATATAGTTTGGTACAACAAACCTGATATTAAACAATTTACTGCTATCAATGTGTTGTATTATTAACTTTGCCTTGTTGGCTTCCTCAAAACTTGGAGTTACTTTGTTAAAAAATATTTCCCTTTTTTTATTTACAAGAGTATCAATTTTTGTTTCGTTACTAAAAGATACACAGTAGGAAAAAATTAAAAACAGTAAAATTAAATTTTGTTTCATAAAATACATCTTAAGAGTATGTAGTAAAAATTGTGCATTTATTGAAAAGTAGTCTAATTCTCAACAATAACTATTGTTTTGCTTTTAATTTAAACTCGAATTCTTTGTACTAACTTTTCAAAAACAAATCACCATCTCACTGTAACCCAGATTTTACAACACCTCCAATACCTCCCATATGTGTTTGTGTTTTTCGATAAAGTCATAGGTCAAGGGATAATATCTCGATATTGTCCGTTTGAAGAAGGCGGGATGCTTAATAAATAGTTAAATAATATTCTCATAGTGTTGACCTGCCAGCAGTTTATTTTTAATTATTAAGGAATTACCAACACTCTTTACCAACTGATTTTGATCAATCGGGACTAAGGATGTATTTTCTTTTTTTATTTTCTATTTACTTTCTGTACTTAGTTAAAATGGCTTACAACTATTTAGCATTTAATAAGCCGTTTTTTAATGATGATTAAAATTAATATAAAAATGGTAAATAAAATATAGATGAACAAAGCCGATTTATGGGGATTTTTAACCGTGTAAGTACTTTAATTGACAGAAAATTTTACAAAAACTATTAAAATTAGCGATTTTGTCAACTTTTGAATAAACGAATAGTGGAGGAGCTGACAAGTCTTTGTTTATGGTTAGAATGTATTTGACTACGGTACTTTGCCGCAGGTAACATAAGGTCATACGCAACGGTCAAAGCACCTTAAATTTATTGTGGACTAAATAGCAGTCATTGTTCACGAACTTCACGAATTTCTCAATCTTTTCCGTCAGTCACCGATGATGCGTGAAGATGGACGATTTTCCAGTCACGCTTTTTCTTTACCATTATTAAAGTCCGTCTAGATAATGAATTTACTCCGTCTCCCAGATGAAATGTGACTATAGCAGTCTGTCGGTATAGTTGGATATCAATGTTCTTCGGGTTTATTTGTAATTTTTTCGTATTCGCTGTATCTATAAATTCTGGAAAAATTGTCAACCAAGTCGCTTCCATTTCTTGTCTGCCTTTTACTCGTCTTGCTTGATTCCAAAATGGGTAAAAAATAGTGGCATCGTCAGTAAATGAAGTTTTGAAGGCTGTCCAATTAAAATTATTAAATGCCATCACGAAATTGGTTGCGGATTTCATAACAGCTATAGAATCTTTATTCTGAGCCTTAGAACTAACAAAAAGTAGCAAGAAAAAGATTATCACTAAAAGTCGAGCAATATTTATCATTTTTTTTGTCCGTATTTTTCAATTAGTTTTTAAAATTAGTCGTCATGTTGTCCGGAGTCCACGGCTTGTACCTAACTATTTAGTATTTTTTTCCGTATATTGATGATGATTAAAGTTTTTTTTAATGGCAAATAAAATGTAGTTGAACGAAACCGCTTAATGGGAGTTATAAACCGAGTAAGTACTTTGATTGACAGCAAATTTTACAAAAACTATTAAAATTAGCGATTTTGTCAACTTTTGAATAAACGAAAAGTGGGGGAGCTGACAGACTAGGTAGTTTGTGGACTAAAATGATACTGCTAGCAATAGTTGACGATGCTCTTTAGCAAATCAGTTTAGTAAAACTTAGTTTTAGGTTTAAATTTTAGAATCTTTATTCCGGCAATGTCCCCTACGTAGATGTAACCCTTGCTATCAATAGCCAGGTCATGGAACCAGCAAGAAGTTCTGTCAGTCGAACCAGTTGCTCCAAAACGATTTTTAACATGTTGTGAAGAGTCAAATATAAAAATAGTTGAACCATTTACCGTACTGTCCATTTTTTTTCTTGGGTCGTAGTCGATTGCAAAGAGATAGCCAGCTTTGTCAATAGCGATTGATGGAAGTTGTTCAACCTGAACATCATTTTTGATTTCCTTCAAAAAAATACCCGATGTATCAAATAATTGAACTCTGTTGTTTTGTCTATCAGCAACATAAATAATATTGTTATTATCAAGAGCTATGCCGTGAGGTATTATAAATTCACCCGGTTTATTCCCATATGTTCCCCAGGATTTGATGAATTTTCCTGTTGAAGAAAACTTGACCACTCTGCTATTTCCATAGCCATCACTTACATAGAAAGAACCATCATCAGCAACTGCGATATCTGTTGGGAGATTAAAATGTAAGGAGTCATTGCCCCGTTCTTTTGCTACACCTAACTTCATGAGTAGTTTGCCGTCATGGCTAAATTTGAAAATCTGATGAAGTCCTACATCTGTCAACCAAATATTATTCTGTTTATCTACTGTTAATCCGTGAGGCATAATGAAATAATTCGAACCCCAGGAATTGATAATCTTTCCAGTTTCATTGTCAAGTTCAAGGACTGTATTCTGTGCAATAACTGAGTCCGGGAATGGGGTTGTCCATTTACGGCTTGCTCTATGAAATACAAAAATGTGTTCATCCCTATCAATACCAATACCTGTCGGTTGACCAAGTGTATAATCTTTACTAAGTTGAGGCCAGCCATTTACTAATTCATAGTCAGATTGGCTTGCGCTATCCTCATTTGAGTTAGTTTTCAATTGGCAAGACATGATCAAACTTGTCAGTAAAAGGGCACAAAATAATTTCATGTGTAGAATTTTTTAATTGGGGTTCGAAGACTGGTCAACAATTTCGTTAAATAGTTATATACTTTGAAATAATAGGAATATACACCGATATTGTTAATCGCATCACTTGTTGTTTTGGCGACTAATAAAGTTACGGATTAGCTTTGCTCTCTCTCTTTAGTCAGGCCCCAACAAAGGCGTAGTGGGAGAAAAAAGTGTGTGAATTGTCTCAGCAGATGTCTCTCCGTCCCGCCTCAGTCGCGACGGAGGACTCTGCGCTATTCTTGGTCGGCAGCACGAAATACAATAACACTGACAAGAAGATATAGCCGAACTGGAAAAATACTTTCCCGGCATTGTTGGACTTGTGCGCCTCTGGCGTAACTTGTCCGCCTCTGGCGGATCGCCTGACCAACAACCAAATCTATTATTATGTCACCTGCCTGAGGCGGGTTTTGCAAATCCTACAAATTAATAATTCCCCGCCGTTGTTTGTTGTCTGACCAACAACGACTGAGTGTCAGATTAAGTCTTAACTATTTCAAATTACGACAGTCCGACAACTGCGACACGCTATGTTTTCAGAACCCTCGTACCAAAATACGGGGGTTTTGTTGTTTCAGCTCAGGAGCAACTTACTGGTGGATTTGCCATGAAATAATTAATTGGTTGATCTTCCCTTGTTTTATATAGGGAATTTCATATATTTGATTTAATAGGCTAAGGATACAGAAATAACTTTGATAAGGTACTAAATATCAACTATTTATCAAATAACTTTCTTGCAAAAACTTAGAATCCTTGGACATGAATAAAAAGAGTTTATCAGAAAGGGATATTTGCACCAAATTCATCACCCCTGCACTAGTTAAGGCAGGTTGGGATACCCAAATGCAGATATTAGAAGAGGTGTCTTTTACTGATGGTAAAATTTACGTTAGAGGAAGACTTACTGCTAGGGGAAAAGGAAAAAGAGCGGACTACATTCTTTATTATAAGCCGAATATCCCAATTGCAATTATTGAAGCCAAGGATAACAATTATTCAGTTAGGTCAGGGATTCAACAAGCCCTGGACTATGCCAGGATATTAGATATCCCATGCGTTTTCAGCAGCAATGGTGATGGGTTTCTATTTCACGATAGAACAGAAAAAGGGGCAAACATTGAATCGGAATTAAACAATGATGAATTTCCTACACCCGATCAGCTATGGGAGAAATACAAAAAGTATAAAGGGATAAATACTCCAGGAGCTGAAAAAATTGCCTGCCAAGATTACTATTTTGATGGAACAAGCAGAAAACCTAGATATTACCAACAGATTGCTGTAAATAGAACTGTTGAAGCTATAGCTAATGGGCAAAATAGGATCTTATTAACAATGGCAACAGGCACAGGTAAGACCTATACAGCATTTCAGATTATACACAGGCTATGGAAGAGTGGAGCAAAAAAGAGGATTTTGTTTTTAGCTGATCGAAATGCTTTGATTGACCAAACTAGGCGAAATGATTTTAAGCATTTCAAGGATAAAATGACAGTGGTTAGGCACCGCCAAATTGATAAGAGCTATGAAATTTACTTAGCACTTTATCAGGGTTTATCAGGAACTGATGATGCTGCAAATGTTTACAAGCAGTTTTCCAGAGATTTTTTTGACCTCATTGTAATTGATGAGTGTCATAGAGGAAGTGCTAAGGAAGATAGTAGCTGGAAAGAAATTTTGACCTATTTCCAAAATGCAACCCATATTGGATTAACCGCAACCCCTAAGGAAACAAATACCGCAAGCAACACTGAATATTTTGGAGAACCTGTTTATACTTATTCTCTTAGACAGGGAATAGATGATGGATTCCTTGCACCATACCGTGTAGTTAGGATTGGTTTAAATATTGATTTAGAAGGATGGAGACCACCTAAAGGCTTTTTGGATAAAGGTGGAAACCCAGTAGAAGATAGAGTGTATAATAGAACCGATTTTGACAGAAATATTGTAGTAGATGAGAGAACAGATTTAGTTGCACTAAAACTCACCGAATTTTTAAGAGGCTATGACCGTTTTGCAAAGACAATTGTTTTTTGTGTAGATATTGACCATGCCGAAAGAATGAGAACTGCGTTAGCTAGATATAATGCTGATTTAGTTTCTGAGAATTACAAATACATCATGCAGATTACAGGCGATAATGATGAAGGAAAACGAGAATTGGATAATTTTATCAATCCAGAAGAGAAATATCCAGTGATAGCCACCACATCTGAGTTAATGACAACTGGAGTTGATGCGCAAACATGTAAAGTGATTGTACTGGATTCTAATATTAACTCAATGACCAAGTTCAAGCAAATTATAGGGCGAGGAACTAGGATAAATGAAGAATACGGTAAGATGTACTTTACAATATTGGATTTCAGAAACGCAACTGATTTATTCGCTGATCCTGCATTTGATGGTGATCCTATTAGGATAAGACCAGCTGGACAAGATACCGACTTAGGTAACATAGTGGAAGAGGAGGAGGAACAAGCTGAGCCTATAATAGATAATGAGAGTGGAACAGAGATAAAATTGACGACACCAGACATTAGGTACCCAGAACCTAATTTTCCAGAAACAGAGGCAAATGAACGCAGGGAAAAGGTTTATGTAAATGGTGTAGATGTGTCTGTTTTAATTAGCCGTGAACTTTATTTTGACCAACAAGGAAGACCAATTACCGTTTCATTGAAAGATCACACTAAAGGCATAATAAAAGAAAAATTTGCATCCCTTGATGACTTTTTAACTAAATGGAACACAACAGACCGAAAGGAAGCCATCATTACTGAATTACAGGAACAAGGCGTAATGGTAGAAGCTTTGTATGATGCCGTTAACAAAGAAGTTGATTTATTTGACTTAATATGCCATGTTGCTTTTGATCAACCGCCATTGACCAGAAAAGAAAGAGCAAACAACGTAAAAAAACGCAACTACTTTACCAAGTATGGCGACCAAGCCCAAAAAGTTTTGGAAGCCCTTCTAGACAAGTATGCAGATGAAGGCATAACCAACATTGAAAGTATTGAAGTATTGCGAGTAAATCCGTTTGATGAATTTGGTTCACCGCTTGAAATAATTAACGAGTTTGGTAGTAAAGAAAACTACTTACAAGCAATCAAAGAATTAGAAAATGAATTATACAAAATAGCATAATGGCAGCATGTCAATTTTCCGAAACACAGTTTGAAGCTTATCATTCAAGGCAATTAGAACAACTTTTAGGTTCTTCGCTTCCACAGTATTTTCCAACAAGGAATGAGGAAGGTAATAATGGTATTGACATGGTTCATTTCACGAATTATCAATCCTTATTTTTTCAATATAAAGTTCCTGCTTCTATTAGTACAACAAATTCAAAATGCCATGGTTTAGTTGGCAATTGTTACAGAATGAAAATTTATCATCGAACAGATAGGGCTAGTCAATATCAATTATTATGGGATTGGGCAGAAACTGAGCAACACGTGTATTATGCTACACCTCAGTTCAATATAGATTATGATTTTTCAATAAAATACAGAAACATACTACAACATACAGCACACTTTCGGCTTCGCGGTAATTTTATAGATCCTAGTTCAAATGGATTTGATTTAGATCAGCATTTTATTTATTATTCTGATATAAGCAACAATGCAAACATGTATTCTGAAGATTTTGCAGAAGTAAATAAAACTGATTTAAATGATTTGATTTTGAGTTTAAAGGATAGCGAACCACAGCGTGAAAAGTTTAGCACTTATGTTAGGAAGCAGAATGAAAAATTACTGAGCATAATCAAACAAAGAAATCTTTCTGACGCAATATTTGAAAACCGAGAACTAAGCTTAGATATGATATTAGCAGAAGAAAATAAAAATGGGAAATGGGATGATTTTTACTTGTTAAAGTATCGTTTGAGAAAATACTTTAATCTTGATTGGTTAATAATTATAAACAAAGAAAAATGAGTAACATCGGAGGCATAGTTAAAAGTATTCAAAATATCATGTGGCAAGACACAGGTTTGAATGGTGACGCACAAAGAATTGAACAATTAGGTTGGATGTTATTCCTAAAAATATTTTCCGACAAGGATAAAGAGCTAGAATTACTGGATGATAAATACAAATCCCCTATACCTAAGAAATTTCATTGGGTAAAAGAGAAAGGAAATTGGGCAGGAGATGATGAAGGAATGACTGGTGACGAATTGCTAGAGTTTGTAGACAGACAATTATTTCCATCACTTCGTAAATTGGACTTAAGCAATGGAAATAAAAGAGCTCTTATTGTTAGAGAAGTATTTGAAGGTAATAACAACTATATGAAAAGCGGAATCAACATTCGTAAGGTGTTGAACAAGCTAAATGAAATTGATTTTAATATAGCCAAAGACCGCCATGCTTTTGGTGAATTGTACGAAACCATTTTAAAGGAATTACAAAGTGCTGGAAAAAGCGGAGAGTTTTATACTCCAAGAGCTATTACTCAATTCATTACAGAAATTATTAATCCTCAATTAGGTGAAAAAGTGCTTGACCCTGCTTGCGGAACAGGTGGTTATTTGACTTGTGCCATTGAACATTTGAAGAAACAAGCCAAGAATGTAAAAGAAAGAAAAAGTATAGAAGAAAACATTGCAGGTTGGGAATACAAACCATTACCTTATTTGCTGGCAACAACTAATCTCATTTTGCATGATATTGAGATACCCAACATCAAATTTGGAGATGCCTTAGACCAGCCCTTGAGCAACTACACCGAAAAGCACCGTGTAAATGTAATTCTGGCAAATCCGCCCTTTGGAGGTATTGTAGCCAATAATAACGAAACCAATTTCCCACAAACATACCGTACAAAAGAAAGTGCTGATTTGTTTTTAATCCTGATGATTCATTTGCTAAAGCAAGATGGACGAGCAGGAATTGTTTTGCCTGATGGCAGTTTAACAGGCGATGGTGTTAAACATCGCATACGCCAAAAACTGTTGGAAGATTGCAACCTGCACACCATTATTCGTTTGCCAAATTCTGTTTTCCAACCTTATGCAACAGTGGCAACCAACTTGTTGTTTTTTGATAAAGGCAAACCCACCAAAAACATTTGGTACTACGAACACCGTATGCCCGAAGATTACAAAGCATACAGCAAAACAAGACCTATTCAAGTAAAGGAATTTGAACCCATTAAAAAATGGTGGAACAAACGCAAAGAAAGTGACATTGCTTGGAAAGTAAACATCAAAACCATTATTGAGAGAGGTTACGATTTAGACATTAAGAATCCAACTAAGAAAGCAGAAGAAGCAGAACTAAGCAGTTCAGAACTAATGGAACTTCTTGCAAAAAGCTTTGATAACAGCCACAAATTGTTGAACCAACTAAAACAAGCCGTTAAATGAGTTGGAGAACAGTTAGGTTAGGTGAATTGGTTGAAAATCTTTCGGTACGTGCCAAAGATGTTGGCGGTGCAGAAGGATTAGATTTCTATGGTGTAAGTAATGAGGAAGGAATCATAAAGACAAAATACGCTGCTGAAGACAAAGCAGAAGATTATAAAATAATAGAAAAAGGATGTTTTGCATATAATCCTTATCGAGTAAATGTTGGTTCAATTGGTTTGGTTTCAGATGAAACAAGAGGCTTGATAAGCCCTGCATATGTAATTTTTAAACCAAAACCAAAATCTATTATTCCTGAATTGTTATTCAAGTTTCTAAAATCTACAGAAGGATTAAGACAAATTATTTTTTACGCAAGAGGCACAGTTAGGCAAGCCTTAAGGTTTGAGGACTTATGCAATATTGAAATTTCAATTCCTGATTATTCAGAACAACAAGGTTTATACAACAAATTAATTAATTCACAGAAGAGCAGTAATATCTTAGATGCTGAATTAAAGAATCAATTGGAATTGCTTAAAAAACTCCGACAGCAATTATTGCAAGATGCCGTGCAAGGCAAATTGGTTGAACAAAATAAAAAGGACGAACCAGCAAACGAATTGCTAAAAAAAATCAAAAAACAAAAAGACACTTTAATAAAACAGAAAAAGCTAAAAATTGGAAGAGCAACTGAACAATCGGTTTCACTAATTAATGAAGTCGAAATTCCCAAATCTTGGCAATGGTGCAAATCAGATGAAATATTTTTTGTAACTAAGCTTGCAGGTTTTGAATATTCAGAACACATCTCTTTAAAAGAAAGTGGTGAAATACCAGTTGTCAGAGCACAAAATGTAAGACCACTTAGTATAGATAAAACAAACCTACTTTATATTGATGCTAAAACATCTGCAACTCTTGAACGATGTGCATTAATTAAGAAATGCTTACTCGTAACTTTTATTGGTGCTGGAATTGGTGATGTAGCCACATTTGAAGAAACTGAAAGATGGCATCTTGCTCCAAATGTAGCAAAGATGGAGCCATTTGAAGGTTGTGAGGAATTGACAAATGTAAAATATCTTAATTATTATCTTATGTCAAGATTAGGCCAAAAAGAAATATTTAAACACGTAAAAGCAACAGCACAGCCAAGTTTATCTATGGGTACAATTAGGGATATTGATTTTGCAATTCCACCTTTAGCAGAGCAAAACCGCATCGTTCAGAAATTAGACGAACTTATGCAGTATTGTAATGAATTGGAAGCAAGCATCAAACAAAGTGAATCACATAATGAAAAACTACTACAACAGGTTTTAAGAGAGGCATTGAGGAAAGAACCAGTTTAACTCTTATAAGATCTCAACAGGATGCAAAAGCTTGAAATATACGATCAATTTAAAAAGCTATTTGGTGAACAGCTGAATCCAAAATTGTTTTCTGTGAAGTACTGCCAGTCAGAAACTAAATCTATAATTGAATTATACTTTAAGTCAGATTCAACTCCTACTATAATCAATCTTGCTTTTATAGGAGGTAAAATCATTATTGATCAAGACGGTATAAATAAAGATATTCTTCCGTTATTTGAACCAAAAGACGATATAATTGATAATGCAAAAAGATTAATTAAATTGGATAATTACAGTTTGATAAATTGTATTGATGGGCTTCTAACTGAAGAAGCAAGTAATAAGATTAATAATGATTATATAAAAATCCTGGGTCAGAAATAATTTATTCAAACTGAATATAATGGCAATCAATTTATTGAGAATTACAAAGGTAAATCCAAGGGATATTTGGAAGCATGAAGCTTTAGATTTTACACAATGGCTGGCAAAGGAAGAAAATATATCCATTCTTTGTGAAGAGCTAGGGATTGAAATTGAGAATATTAAACCAGAAGCTTCTGCTGGGAGGTATAACGTGGATATAATCGCAGATGAAATTGATAGCAAAAGAAAGGTAATAATTGAAAATCAACTTGAACCTACCGATCACAAGCATCTAGGGCAAATATTAACCTATGCCTCAGCATATGATGCGGCTATAATCATCTGGATTGTTTCTGATTATACAGAGGAGCATCGCCAAGCTATTGATTGGTTTAATAGAAACATATCACAAGAAATAAGTTTTTTTCTTGTGCAGATTGAAGTATATAAAATAGGAAATTCTGACGCTGCTCCAAAATTTAATCTGATCTGTGAACCAAATGATTGGGGTAAAACAGTAAAAAGTTCAGAGGCTGGAAATAATATAAGCGAAGTAAAGTTACTTCAGAAAGAATTTTGGGATGGGTTAAAAGAGTTTGCCATTGCACATAAAACATCTGCAAATTTTGGTAGAACACCTAGACCACAACATTGGTATAATATTTCATTTGGCACCAGTAGATGTCACATTGCTCTTACATTAAACACGCAAAAAGGATATGTAGGTTGTGAGATTTATATCCGCAATGACAAGGCATTATATGAAAACTTACATAAAAAACAGTCAGAGATTGAGGTAGAAATAGGAGCGCAACTAGAATGGATGGAGTTACCAGATGCCACTGCATCAAGAATATTACTAACATACAATGGGAATCCAAAAGATAAAAAACGCTGGGAAGAATATTTTATGTGGAGCATAGCTACCGTTGAGATGTTCTCTAAAGTGTTTAAGAAGTATGTCTAAATAAATCATATTTTTCAAAAAATGAGTACCATGAAAAAGATAATAACAACTAAGAATTTACTTATAATTTTAATTATAATCATAATTCCTATTGCTTTTTTTTATACAAGGTCTGAATACAATAGAATGAAGAAAGAAAATGAGGCTGAAATCGAACTAAAAAATGAAAAAATAATTTTGGATTCTATATCGAAGATTAAAATTTATAATATTCAAAATATTGAACAAATAGGGATACAAAATATTGTTATAAAAACAAAATATGAAAATGATGAATCATTGTTTTATATTTCAGCAGACTTAGTGGATGAAAATAGTGTTAAATCAAAAAAGACAAATCGTTTTCCAAATAAATTAAATAACACTAATTCTCTCATACTAATATTTTATGATAAAGATGGATTCAAAATAGGAGAAAGAAAAATATTTTTGGATGATCTGACTTACTCAAACGACATTAATGGATACAATGTAGGATTATGGTATAGTGGAAGAATTAAAAATATTGATAAAGAAGATTATATCAGAATAACTAATTGTTCCATAAGTTGGTCCTTTCAATTAAACTAATCTTGATGGTGCCTTTTTATGAATATTTTTTCTGTATAAACAATACTATCTTTAGTAAATCTATCACTTTCTAAACTAGTTTTATTATTTTGGAATTGTAAATCAAATTCGTTCAAACTATTTTTCTCAAAATTCAACTTTATATTTACATCATCTTCATCCCAATTGTAAAATATTTCTTTAAAGAGACGGCCAGTTGAATCATATTTCCTAAATACGGCAAATTCATTACCAATTATTAATGATACTCGATTTAAGCTATCTAATTTATACAAAAATTTGTTGGTCAGTTCAGTTGAAATTAATGGAATCTCATCAGAATCATCTGATATAGAGTGAAATAGTCTTTGAGTTGTGTATGCATTATACTCTTTAAGATAATTATAAATTGTTACCCAAGTTATATTACCATTAGAAACCTGATATTCGACCATTAATCTATCCTCGTCATTATACTTTTTTACAATTTTTAATTCATATCCATCCCTATTTATCGATGTGTACCCAATTTCAAGTTTATCATGAGAATAAAAATGTTTAATCTCGTTATGAAATTTATCTGCAATTCCAAATTCAACAACTCGTGAAAGTAATCCGTTATCATCATTGTAAAAATATTCATATCTATTTGTTAGAACTCCTTTATTATCATACCATTTTTTCTCAATAAGGGTATCAGATTTATTGTAACCCTCTTTACTTTTCAAAATGCCATTTTCATATTTTTCAATGACTTTAAAGATATCTTTTTCTTTTATTTTTCCAGTAGGATTACATGATATACAAATTAATACATAAAGACATATCAGATAGAAATACGATTTTAAAAACATAATATAAATTTGAATATAAATATCCTATCAAAAAGAATTAGCTAAAATTACTATTTAAAATTTATTTATTGTTGTAATCAGTTTTAAAAACAAAAAAACATATCCAAAACAAATCTCTTTTTGTGGGGTTGGCCGAATTTATAATCAAACTTTTAAAGATACTTATTCAAGAGTTGCTTTTGCAAAGCTTTAAACATCAAAGCATGCAGTTACACCTGCTGAGATTTTAAATGACAGAGTGCTGCCATTCTTTGAAGAAAATGACATTCCCCTGCTGCGGATTCTGACTGATCGGGGAACTAAATATAAAGGGGCTCCTGGTCATGAGTATGAACTTTATCTCGATATTGAGGGCATAGACCAAAACAAAACGAAAGTAAGAAATCCTCAAAGTAATGGTATCGGTGAAAGACTTCACCGAACTATGCAGGAAAATTTTTATGTGGTAACATTCAGGAAAAAATTGTACAATAACTTGGAACTTTTACTGGCAGATCTGGATCAGTGGATGGAAAACTACAACAACGCAAGACCTCACAGTGGTCGATATTCTTTTGGAAAAACTCCAATGGCCACTTTTTTTGAATCATTACCTTAGGCTAAAGAGAAAATTTTAAATGAAAATTTTGTTCAAGAAAAAATCCAAATTCAATAAAAACCAAAAAACCTAACTGTCAGATAAAGTACTAGCTATTACACATTATTCTTTGAGCAATTTCCTAAATTAGATAAAGTTATAAAAGCATATATTTCAAAGAATTCATGATATAATTGCAACTGTTAGATTGAATATAACATATTACATTTGAATATAGAACTTTAGATTCAATATTGCTAAACCCTTATACGCTATTTTTCTCTTCCGATTCTGAGATGTCAAAAATATAGTTTCTTGTTATAGCTAAAATTATTAAAATAGCAAAAGTGATAATTAATATTGCTGTTTCTTGAAACTTAAGATAAGAAAATAAAAGTCCGACTATAACAATATTTGCAAGGTTCATTACCCAAAAATATGATTCGATAATTAATTTCAAGAATCTAACCCTGTCATTAATTCTCAGTTTAATTTCAAGAAAAAGAAAAGTTTCTTGCGGGTACTTTTTAAAAAAATTATTTTCAATTAAAATTTCATAATCGTACTTGAATACTTTTTGAATGTAAATCAAATCTTTAAAATGTACTCTTAGTAATAAGCTAACATAAACAGATGTAATTAAAATGGCAACAATTAACAAAAATAAAAATGAAATTTCGGTTTTTATTTTTTCTACTGCAAACAATACTGCTGCAATTTCGATAGGCAAAATGATTATGTTATGTGAGAGCTTTGAAAGTATATCTGATAGGCCGTTGAAATATTTAGACTTAACATCGTCATAGTCTTTTTTAATTTTATCAATTGACAACTCGTTTAGATATACTTCAAAATTTATTCTGGCTTTATCAACTATTTCGTTAAGGCTTTCAAAATATTGCTTAAACCTAGATTCTTTAGGAAAATTTGAAACAAGGTTTATTGTTGCAGATTTTAGAAACTTAGTAAGACTTGAATTCTCTTCGACGAAGCAAGATTTATATCTTTCAAAGCCACTACGATAATCTTTTTGTTCGTCAAAATATGGGCAAGAAGGATCATAAGTGATATTTAACCTTCCTTTTTCCGAAAAGCTAACAAAAATAATTTTTCTAAAGTCTTTGTTATATGAATCTACAAAATGGAATGTGCCGTCTATTTCTTTTTCTTGTTCTTTTAAAAAAATTTTAAAATCAAGAAAGGATTTAGTGTTACTAATTAAAAAGTAATGATCTATAGGTTCATAGTTTAAAAAAGTTTTTTCATTGATATATGATACAATGTCTGTGTCTTTGTAAATTAAGAAATTAGATTGGTTATTTATTTCTTTTATTTTAAGAAAAGATTCAACTGACTGAAAAACTTTAGTCTGAATTGAATTTGTAATTAATCTAAGTCGAGCTTGTATTTGTTCAGTTTCAATCTTAAGATATTGACATTTTTTAAAAACATCTTCGTTATAATCCATCTCAATATGAGAAAAATCTATAGTAACATTCTCTAATGTGCCTAATAATGATACTATTTCTTTATGATACTCTATGTCTGACATTGGCTTATAGTTGTTCTCGTAATGCGTTGGCAAACTGTTCGGATTCAATTATCACGAGATTTGGGTCTTCATCTGAAAGTCGAACTTTTGTTTCACTATCACCTCTTGAAAATTTAAGATTTATTCCATCTTTTATTACGTTTATTTGAATAAATTTTCTTAATACTTTAGCATCGTAACGAAACTCTGTATCAATGCTAATTTGATTATCTTCAGCATAATTTGGAATTACATTTTCATCTCCATAAATTTGTTCACTTAATATTTTTATATTAATATTACGCTGTACATTACTTGTTGCATTAGCATATACCATATTTCTAACTTCATCAATGCTTAAGTTTCGATTTGTTTCTGGATTAATTGGAAATGGTAAGTTATTTATTATCCGATATAATGAGTTTGTAAACTCTGTGCTGCTTTCAAGTTGTAAAACACAAATCCAATCAGTAAAATAATCTGATAAATTTAATTGTTTCAGTTTTGTAAAGGATAAATAGTTTTGCTCTCCTGCTGCTTTTTTTGATTCATTAATTTTACAAGCCATTGCTAAATGGTTTGTGTCTAAGTATTCAACTTTCTTTATTTCAAATGAATTTGTTGTTTTGTCAATGACCTTCCCTTCCGTATCCCTAATTAAAAATATTGCATTAAATGTTATTCCATTTGCCACATATTCAGCAAATACTAAATAGCCACCTTTTGCTAATACTTTATTTTTAATTATAGTTTCAAGATTACCAATTAAGTCAATTGTGAATTGGATATAGTCTTCATCACTTCTATGAGAATTACAATAATTTGTAAACCGTTCAGGAAAGTATCTTCCTGGGTTATTGTCAAACTCGGCATATAGAATCTTGTCTCCAGAATAACTTTTAAGGAGAGTATCAATTAACTCTATTGCTTGATTGTCAACTGGCAAAAGATTATTGGAAACATTCAAATTCGTAGATTGTGTTCCAGAATTCTTTCTTAATTCGTGAACTATAATTCTTTGTAATGTCATTTTATTAATTGAGATGTGTTGTTAAAATAGCGTAAAACTCGTTTATACTCACTATTTTTTCAAGTTAACCCTTCAGAATAATTTAGAAATAATGGAAATATTTAGCTGATAGCATAAATTTAGGAAATTTTATCATACATCCAAATATAGACAAGGCACACACCCTAGAACAACAAATAAAATAAGTCTCCATAGCTCTGAACAAGAGCCAAGAAGCCCTAAAAGTATAATGATTAATGTAGAATGTACCTTCAGCTACAAATGCGCCTGTTCAGAAAAAGATAGGTAGGCGCCAAATGAAATTATGAGGTGATCTAACAGCTTGATATCCATATACTCACTTGCTTTTTTTATTTTGATCGTGAGGTCTTTGTCTGCTTCTGATGGCTTAAGATTTCCTGAGGGTGATTGTGGCACAATATTATGCCAGTAGCGGCTATTTTAAGAGCCACAGAAAGCAGTGAACGTATATCCACCACTGTTCCTGTTATCCCGCCTACACTGAGTGGATAGACACCAATCACCCTATTAGAGCGGTTAAGGTACATAGCCACAAATCTTTCCTGTAAAGAAATGGTTTCGGCAGGGAAAAAGGGGATCAATACTTCATACGCATCCAGAGAACTGCTTATAATTGGTTTATCTGCAATCGCAGGTTTATAGGATATTTCTATTTCTGCTACGTTATTTTCGTTCTCCAGTTACTTTGTTCTCAATGAATCGGATTAGCTTCGCTGCCTCTTACGGATCAGGCGACCATCAAAGGCGCGAAAGTTTGGAGTGGGAGAGAATAGTGTGCATTGTCTCAGCAGATGTCTCTCCGTCTAGCCTCAGGTGGGACGGAGGACTCTGCGCTATTCTTGATCTGCAGCACGAATTACAATAAAACTGACAAGAAGAATGGGCCGAACTGGAAAAATACTTTCCGGCATTACACTACCCACTGAACCGGTGCGGCTGACCGCTATGGGAACATTAACGAACCTTCCTCGGTTTTTCGAAAGCCATCTGAACTCGAGCAGTCCGAACAATGGAAATATGACATTCATTGCAACCCTGAATAGAATAATTAAAGCTAAAAACATTATCTTTAATTTAAATATCTACTAAAGTATTTGCTATAGTAAATTGTTTTTTGTGCCTTAAATAAAAAGATATGACTGAAAATTTAGAGCATCTCCATTTAATAAATATTGAAGCACATATTTCTGCAGGCAATAAAAAAAGATTTGTTGCGAACATTCAACATAAGGGTCTAAATACATTTAGAACTATAAATGATATAGATCTTGATATTTTAGAAAAGAAAATTGACGCTCAATTTGAGAAATGGGATGCACAATTCAGTAGACTTGAAAAGAAAAATAGAGAAGCAGAAGAAAACTGGGAAAAAGGAAATATAGCTGAAGAAAGAACACAGGAATTGCAAGATCGATTAAATCAAATCGAAAATATCCTTCATGATACCCTTGATATTAATGATGCAATTAATTGGAATAAATTAAAAGATAAGAAAAAGTTTAAAATTCCAAACCCTAAAATCAGATTACAAGATTCATTAAATTTAGTAAGTGAAATTCATAATCGTAGAATTAGGGAAAATCCAATAGAACCTAATAAGAATGATTATGAGCCAACCTTATCTTTTGTTGATAAACTATTTAAATCAAAAAGGGAGAGAAAGGTTTATCAGTCGAAGATAATGTATGAGACCGCATTAGCCGAATGGAATAAAATGTTGAACAATGTCAATGAATTTAATAATCAAATTAAGGATCAAATAGAAAAGGAAAAAGGAGAAATTATTAAAAAACACGACGATTCTGAAAGAGAGTGGGAGAGACAAAAAAATGAATTTGAAGCAAAACAAGCCGAACATAACTTAAAGGTCGACAAGTTGAAGGAGTTGTATAATTCTAAAGATGAAAATGCTATTATCCAGTATTGCGAATTAGTATTAAATAATTCAGAATATCCCGATGAATTTCCGAAGGATTTTGATTTAGAGTATAATGGAGACAATCACATATTAGTGGTTGAATATGTACTTCCTCCAACAGATGTATTTCCAAGACATTCAGAAGTGAAATACAATAAGGCGAAAAAAGAATTAAGGGAAGTACCTATTTCAGAATTGCAATTTTCAAAAATGTATGAAAATGCACTTTATAGCATATGTTTAAGAACCGTCCATGAATTATATGAAGCGGATGTTGTTGATGCAATAGATACAATAGTTTTTAATGGTTGGGTAAATGAATTAAATAAAGCCACTGGCAAAAAGTCAAATAATTGTATCCTATCACTCCAGGTTCGAAAGGAGGAGTTTGTTTCAATTAATCTTGCAAATATTGATGTTAAAGTATGTTTTAAGAATTTGAAGGGAGTAAGTGCATCAAAATTAATTGGCATGACACCTATTCAACCATTAATACAAATTAATAAAAGTGATAAGCGATTTGTTTCATCTTATGACGTTATTGACAAATTAGACGAGGGATCGAATTTGGCAATTATGGATTGGGAAGATTTTGAACATTTGTTAAGAGAATTATTCGAAAAAGAATTTAGTACAAACGGGGGAGAAGTGAGAGTGACTCAAGCAAGTAGAGACGGTGGCGTTGATGCTATCGCATTTGATCCTGATCCTATCAGGGGTGGAAAAATTGTTATTCAGGCAAAGAGATATACAAATACTGTTGGAGTTTCATCTGTTCGTGATTTGTATGGTACTGTTATGAATGAAGGCGCAACGAAAGGGATTTTGGTTACTACTTCAGATTTTGGACCGGATGCGTATGAGTTTGTAAAAAATAAGCCACTTACACTTTTAAACGGAAATAATTTGTTGTTTCTTTTAGAGAAGCATGGACGGAAAGCAAGAATTGATATTGCTGAAGCAAAGCGTCTACAATCCGGAAATACTAATTAAATAAATTTAGAATGTTATAGCTAGACAATTTTTTTTAAAAAAACGATTAAATGTTTTGATAAATTATGGATGAATTTAAATACTTTTTAGACGAGTTAATTAAAACATTTAGGGGCGACATTAGATGTTTTGATAAGTTATGTAAAGAAGCTGAAGATTTAGAAAAATCAACTTCAACAACCCAAACAACTGTATATCCCTCATACGAAAATCTATATCAAAAGCCACTTCCAATTAATAATTTTTCACATAAAATACCTCGATCAACAATACCTCACACAATTGCAATATTTTCTATAATTGATGTTGTCGGAGGATTAATAACTGGTAAATTTAATCTGAAATCATTCGAAGGTAATTTAAAAGAATTTTTTAGGGGTACATTGAATGAAGAGAATTTAAAACAACTTCGTCTTATTTACCGAAATAAATTAGCTCATCAGTACTTGCCTATAAAAAGTTGGCGATTAAGCGCACATTCAAGTAACATAGATGAATGTTTGTTTTTAGACGCAGATAATAAATGTCTAAATGTCAATTATTTAATAAAATTGACACTTGTAAGATTAGATGAAATTTCTTCAAATGAAGATTTACTAAATAAAATGAATTCGAATTTTAGAGCACTTGAAGATAAGCAAATTTACAATTCAGAATAGGTGGTTTATAAAAATTATCTTAAAACTACCTTTGCACAAACAGTAATACAATGGCATTAAGGAAAAGAATAGGGGGAAGACAAAGGAGTACACCGAACAGGGTAACACGTGCAATTCCAGAGGCGGACGAGTGCAAACAACGGCGGAGGGAAATCATACAATGTTGTTGGTCAGGCGACCAACAACGGCAAAGCATTTGAACTATTACAGGAAGACAAGACGGTGAACCTT
>Ga0315900_10004583_pt1 | contig 19414 bp, 15 predicted proteins | sample LakEriMetagenome_FD_203521 | JGI IMG/M metagenome (GOLD analysis project Ga0315900, IMG submission 203521) | Freshwater fungal communities from buoy surface, Lake Erie, Ohio, United States - Buoy 12 MA114 | ecosystem: Environmental > Aquatic > Freshwater > Lake > Lake biofilm | place: USA: Lake...
GAGAGCGACGGACGGTCCTTGGGTGCCGGACCCGATCGCTCCAGACCCGACCTCGAACCAATCCGAATTGCTCCTCGAGTTGCTCAAGACTCCCAGCCCCAGAATTCATAGCCGCTTGGATCAGGATAGCTGCAGAGGCCTTGGCGTCCTCGAGCGCATCGTGGTGCTTAAAATCGATGGCCAAATGCTCTGCCATCGATGCGAGCGAATGCGATCGCAGTTGAGGCCATGCTCTCTTGGCTAACAATCGCGTGCACAGCACGTCCATCGGTGGAATCGCAAGTTCGTAGTGCATGCAAGTCGACATGAGCACGTTGGCATCAAAACCAGCGTTGTGCGCGACGAGCACCGAACCGTCCAACCACTCGTAGACCTCCGACCAAATCGCGTCCCAAGTTGGCGAATCGAGGACATCGCTCGCACAGATTCCATGAACGGCCACACATCGGGGCGAGAAATACAATCGGCCTGGACGTATCATCCATTTCTTCTGCCGCACGATTCGCCAAGGCTCTAGGATCGCGATCCCCAATTGGCAAGCCGAATTGGCCTGATGGTTGGCGGTCTCAAAATCCAACACTGCAATCGTTTGCATCCGCGGAACCTTAAACTGCCGACCGGCAAGCCGGGAACAATCGGGCCTGCCGCTCGGCCGATAGCTTACCGGCATACTCGGAGACCTCGTAAGCCTCGACGAGTCCGGGACTAGGACCCCATTGCTTGTTCCAAAATCGCTGCGTCCTTGCTGCAGTCCTCTGGAGGAAGAACTCCTTGAGCCACACGTTCCAATCCCCCGGATCGCTCGGGGCTGGTCCAAGACGCTCGATCCATGGAATCCACTCAGCGAACTGGGAACGATGGCATTGGAGCATCCGCAGGATCCCTCCGAGGTGCCCGGTCGCATCGAGGGTAAAGTCCGCGCGGAATGGCGAAGGCCTTGTGAATAGATCGACCATGTAAGCCACGACAGGTTCGCGACGAGGTACCGGGTAGCCTGGTGCGACCTTCGGGACCATCACCATGTACGAGGCGTCCTGGACGGCTTGACCGACGGCCCGATGGTCTGGATGGTAATCCCAGGGCCTATGGGTCAGAACCAAATCGGGTTGAAAGTCCCGGATTTGGCGGATGACCGCTTCGCGGACTGCAAGGCTTGGCTCTAGATATCCGTCAGGAAAATCCCAACAGTCGTAGCGACATCCAAGCACCGAACCGGCCTCGTGCGCTTCGATCCTGCGCCGCGCGACCAATGCATCGGAACTCATTTCGTGGTGTCCCGATTGCCCATTGGTCACACTTACAAGCTGGATTTTGGCCCCGTGCTTTCGGTGCTCATGAAGCAACCCACCTGCGAAAAACTCCGCATCGTCGGGATGAGCTCCCAAGACCAGAACGCGGCAGGCCTCATCGAGAGCATTCGTGCTGGATGCATCGTGCATAAAAAATCAATCTCAGTCGGTTTGCTTTATTTCAAGGGAGTATCGAGTCGAGCCCAGTACGGATGCTGCCGGTCAGCCCGTCCGAGTACATCCTCGAGAATCACTTGGGTCGAACCATTGATGTCGTATCGCCGCGTTGTTCCCTTGGCATCAATCGTAATCTTCTTGCTGAAATCCACCATGTCTGGATTGAGCCAAATGCTGTACTCTTTGGCCGCCGCCTTCTGAATCCTCACCGAATTGTTCTCCCTGTTCAAGGACGCTTCGATCTCGTACTCGTCCCATTTGTCAGGCTCGAGCAGGGGATGGACAAGCTTCTCGGGATTCAACTGAGCCGTCTCGAACCACCAGAAGTAACGGTCCCCAGCCCGGCTTGTGACCACGTTGAAACGATCGGGGGCAACGTTTCTTCGCCGAGTCGGTACCTGCATCCAATCGACGATTCTCGGGAGCTCCTCCTGAAAATGATCGTGTCCGCGACCGGTATAGAGCGTGATCATTGTGTCGACCTTGCGATCATCGAGCATGTTGTCCCAAGTCGATGCGTTCAAGTACATCGGGTTCTCGCCATCGAATTGGCCGTTGACAAAGTAAGTCGGTACATACTTGGAGTTAGGCCAATATTGGATCACGTATTTCTTGGCGATCCCGCCGATGATGATCGCCCCTGCCCACATATCCGGATGTGCGAGGGCCAGGTCCCAAGCCGCATCGGCACCCATGAAATGACCGGCGACAAAGATACGATCCGAGTCGATATTGAACCGCCGCATCGCATCGCGAAGAGGCCTGAGTATCCGCTGATGCTCGTTCTCGGTGTAATTGTACATCGGCTGCTTCGGCTCGTTCCATTCCGGCGAAATTACGATATAGCCGTTGCGCGAAGTATCCCCAAAACACCTCAATTGCGAATCGTAGCGGTTCAACGAGGTCCACCAGTCGAGCGAATCGTAAAACGGAAGCTCTTCGCTGGGCAGAGCCAGCACACAGGGGTATCTCCGATAGGGGTTGTACTCGGGGGGCAACTGAACCATGTATCGGACCATACCTCCCCCGAGCTCTCGGCTGGTCGGAACTTCCAGCAGGAACCGACCAGGCACCGATCGCTCGGTCAACGTCTGGGGGTCCTCTGAGCTGGGAACCTGAAGTTTGACCTCCGAGGTCGGCTCGGTCTGGACCGCAGGAGGCATGTTTTCAAGAATCCTCGAGACATACCGAGGTGTACCTGATTCGAGCTTCATGATCCCTTGGATCAACGCATCATTCTTCCGCTTTGCACCGAGCAGCTCGGAGATCATCCTTCGAGCGATGTACCCGGATCGGACCACCGAGAGGTTTCGCTCTGCGAGCCCAGCTCCATAAAGCCAGCCGGAAAAGCCTAGGGCGATCCGTTGGTCGGGGGTCAAGGTCGGATCGGTCCTCAAGTTGGTGTAGTCGGCAAAACGTACTCGCGTGTCCTCGGTCAAATGCTTCGATATCTCTTCAAGGACCGGTTCGAATTCTTGTTGCACCGACGGATCGGTTCCCTTGGACAAATCCTCTCGCAATGAATCGAGGATCTGTGAGCACTCCTTTTTGACCGTGGCGATGGCCTCAAGCCTGCGCTCGATCTTCAATTGCGTTTCGACCGAAAGGGTGTTGGCCTCAAATCCGCGCAGGATTTGTTCGGCTTGCATAAACTGTCCGGCGTTTTGCGAGATCAATGCCGCGTCGAACATTTGCTCAGCCAATAACTGATCGATCCGTTTGATCTCGGACCGACTGGTCTGAAGCTCTGGGAATCGTTGGATGGCTTGCACCAACATCTCACGAGCCTCCACATACCGCTTGGCTGCCAAGTACACACTGACGATGTCGAGCCAGTCCTGAGCCCGATTCGGATCGGCATTGCGAAGCAGCACTTCTCGAAGTTGTGCTGGCGGTATCGCCGACATCGCGACTCGCATATCCCAAGTGATCGAGGTCTGAAGGGTATCTCCCCTGAGCCCTTGGATCCGGACGTACTGAGGAGAGACCTCGGTAATCCCCTGGACGATTTGCTTGTTGGGGGATTGAAACATATAGATCCGTCGACCAAAGGGGTCGAAAGGAGTCGCGCTAAATGCATTTCCGAGCCCTCCTTGAATGACCAAGTCGGTTTTGCTCACATCGCTCTGATTGACCTTGATCGGGATCTTGAAGGGCTCAGGCGTTTCGATCGGTTCGCGCGCGACGCGCTTGCTGCTGACGTAGGTCATCCTCAGGCCGTCATCGATCTCGGCGATCCGGACGGCCGCCTGGGTCTCGTTGCTGCCTGCGAACCCTTTCTTGTCCAAACGGGCTTGGGCCCTGAGGATTCCAGGCCCGATGGCCAAGCCGTTATCGAGGATCAGCGTTTGTTGCTGGGCAATCGATCGATCGACCCATGGCCCGGCAAGAATCATCGCTGCCAAAAGGAGCCATAGCCGCCGAGGCCAAGAGTCGGTTCGCATGATCTCTTTGCCTTCTTGGTTCGCGTATCGACCTGTTCGCGGTTTGGGGCCTGCCAAAGATGAGGCTATCGACCGCCGAAGTATTTCTTGAGGGTTTCCGAAGCAGCGTCCTTCGTGTTTTTCGTAGTAGGTCCCGTCGTCGGCTTGGGCAGTTTCATCGGGGGTTTCTTCTCAGGACGCTTGGACTTGCCCGCAGTCCCTTCAGAATCCGTACCCGATCCGCTGTCGCCGACCGAGGCGTCCTTTTCTGGAGCTACCTCTGTCATCTCATGGAGGATCTCTGAGTCCAAATGGGTCGTCTCATCCAGCTGGAACTTGCGAGTGTCGGGTTCGGCATCCACGACGCGCCGATCGACTTGGTCGGCCTCGAGCAACCACGAACTGATGTCGAAGCTCTCTCTGGAATCGGTGAGCTTGGACTCTGCCTGCTCGACGATCCGCTCTGCGACCTCTTGGGCAGTGTGGACCTCAGGCTTCTTGGCACTGGCGATTCCGATTTCGATAAGGACCTCGAACTCCAATTGACCAACACGGATGTGGTCTCCTGACTTGAGGATTTTGGCCTTCTCGTGCGACAGTTGCTTCTCGTTGACGAAAGTCCCGTTGCGGCTTTTTAAATCCAGGAGCAATAAACGACCTTCCTTTTGAACCAAAGCGCAATGACGTCGGCTGACCGACTCGCTTTTAGGTCGGAGTTGGCAATCGTCTCCGCGTCCGATGAAGAATTTCTCCTCCTTGATCGGAATCAATTTCCCCTCATGGTTTCCAGAAAGAACCTTGAGCGAAATCTTCATAAGCTTCCTCGCGTAAATAGACTACAAGCCGTCCCATGTCCCAAGCCTTGGTATCCCAAAGGCTCGGTGTGCTTCCGACGCGGGCGAAATCGTCTAAAGCACTTTTTGTCAACCGGGCAATCAACTAAATTCTAACCGATCGCTCACGCAGATTCAATCGGAAACTATCCTCAGTTAATCCCAATAACCCACCGATCGCTGAGAATACTCGCTGTTGAAACCAATCCTCCCAATTGGATTTACCCTCACCCCCCCCTATTGGCGCGTCCCTGCTCCCGAGATCCTCAACCCCCAAGAGACTCCGATACTCCAAGGATTTTTCGATTAAGAAGCTCCCGTGCTGCAATAATCCAGTCTTGACCCGCCGTTGAGCGCTGCCGAGCACTTTGTGGTCTTGGCCCTGATCCCCCCCTAGGACCACATCCACAGGCGTCCGCCGATGGAAACAAAGGAAAGGCTCGTTGGACTTCGAGGCGGCCTTCGGCGAACAGGTGCACGACTCCGACAACTTGGCATCCAAACCCAGTGCCTTTAAACCCTCGACAACCCCCTGGTGCACGGCTCGGTATAAAAGCTCGCTGTGCCCTTTGGACGAGGCTAGGGGCTCTGTACCACTCGGAACGATGATGCTGTAGGTCAACTCTCGATCGTGAAGTATCGCCCCACCACCGGTCTTGCGCTGGACCCAAGCCAAAGCCCTCAGGCTCGGATGTTCCCTGGTGTCCTCGGCTAGCCCAAGCTGCTCGATGCTTTGGAAATGACCGAGCGACAAGGTGGGCTCTGACCAAGAGTAAAATCGGACGGCAAGCAGTGGCCCATCCGAAACGCTCAACCATTCGCGCAATCGATCGCGCTGGGGGGCATCCTCGGCGACGAGCCAATCTAAATCGCGAGCCCCTAAGCCGTTGAGCAACCGCTCATCGATGGCCATGTTGTCCCGCCCCAAGCGAGCAGAATCTTCCAACACGAGCATCCGCAGATGTGTGCTCATCGATTCAAATCCTCTGGCGTTGGATGCCCGTGTTGCGCATCAACCATTCTGCGCCAAGAGCTTTTGATAAGCCGCAAAGTCGAGCAACCCATCGAGTTGACTCGGATCGCTCATCTTGACTTTGATCAGCCATCCTTGGACGTAAGGATCGGAGTTCAAGGTCTCCAAACGGTCGACGATGCCATCGTGAATCTCGACGATCTGACCTGCGATCGGACTGTACATCGGACTGACGGCCTTAACGCTCTCGACCTCTCCGAATTCCTGCCCAGCCTCGACCTGCTGGCCTACCTTGGGCAACGCCATATAGACCAAGTCATTGAGTTCCGCGACGGCAAACGCAGAAATCCCAATCGTCGCAATCCCGCTGCCATCCTGCGGCGCGTAGACCCACTCGTGGGATGGTAGGTACTTTAAGTTTTCTGGTTGAAGTGTCATCGACTCGCTACCCTTGAGGAAAATGATCTGTCCGAAAGCAGAAATCTAAACGGTATTGGCCCGCTTGTAAAACGGCAATTCCTGGACCCAGGCCCGAGCGGTCGTGCCCCGGATGTCGACCTGGATCTCAGCTCCTAAGATCGCCGCGTGGCGGCTAAGGTAGGCCATCGCGATCGGTTTTTGAAGCGTCGGAGAAAAGCTTCCACTCGTTACCGTTCCAATCGGGTTGCCCGCCATGTCGAAACAAGCCGATTGCTCCCTGGCCGCTCGACGACCCTCGAGCACCAACCCCACGCGTTTGACCGCAAGCTCCTCCTTGGATCGCTCGGCCAAGATGTCCCGGCCGACAAAGTTCCGGTCTTTGCATTGGCAAGCAAAGCCCAATCCGGCCATGTAAGGATCGATACTCTCCTCGAGTTCATGGCCATAAAGGGGCATGCCCGCCTCGAGCCTTAAGGTATCCCGAGCCCCGAGCCCCACCGGGGATACCCCAAAGGCTCGGCCAGCCATGAGCAAATTCTCCCAAACCCGAGGCGCATCCTCGGCCCTTACAATCAACTCGAATCCATCCTCTCCGGTATAGCCCGTCCGCGAGACAATGCAGGGCTTGGACATCTGCTCGGTCACCCTTGCGCGATAGTATCCGAGCTCCAAGACGCTAGCAGGAAAAAGCTTCCCGCAAACTTCGATCGACTTGGGACCCTGGATGGCAATCATCGCCGTCGAATCGGTCGCGTCGTGGAACTCCACATCCGGAAAGTCCTCCAAATGGGGAGCCAACCATCGCACGATCTTGGCCTTGTTGCTGGCATTGACCACCAACAAAAAGTAAATCTTCCCGCTTGGGCTCTCCAGGCAACTGACCAAGACGTCATCGAGGATCCCGCCCGACTCGTTGCACACCAAAGAGTAACGGACCTGACCGGGCTGCATGTCCAGTACACGCCGCGTGAGGACTTGCTCGAGCAACTGATCGGCCCTGGGTCCGTCAAAACGCAACCGACCCATGTGCGAGATATCGAATACCCCCGCCGCTTGCCTAGTCGCAAGGTGTTCTGCGACGATCCCCGTGTATTGGATCGGCATCTGATACCCTGCAAAAGATGCCATCCTGGCCCCGTTTTGGACATGCCAATCGGTCAGCGCTGTTTTGTGTTCTTGTGTTTCCATAAACCTAACGTCTTAAAAAATCTCTCGCAAAAATCTTCCGCAAAAACCTTCGAATAGAAAAACTGCTGGGCGCTCAAACAGCGCAAGAGCATAAGCACATGACAAGCTCCCCACTAATGTTTGAGGTGCTCGATGAGAAACTCCTGCGAATTGGCAAACTCCGATTCCTTGCTCCCAGGGAAAACCAAATCGCAACGGACCCCTTGGGCCACGCAAGCCTTGCGGAACTCGATCCCATACATCGCCGAATGGGTCGGATCGGGCTCGCTCCCGCCGTACTGAGGCTTGGACTTTTGATTCGGATACTCCAAGAACAAGGGCGGATCGTCCTTGGTCACCAACTCGATCGGCGAATATTCGCGAATCCATGGCAAGACCTTCTCGCGATTTGCCAGAAGCAGCGAGAACTCCTCCTGGCGAGAACGGCCCTGGGCTGAAAAACCAAACGCATGCCCCCCGTAGATGCTGTTGCTGATCCAATCGCGCAATTGGACCGGATCCAACGAGGTCTGCGCGCCGGTGACGGCCGCACAAGCCAACCGCGTCGACTCTCGTGCCACCGGATCGCTGCTGCTCGGCTCGGCCATGTCGTCATGCAATGCCAACCACAACGAGGTACAAGCTCCCGCCGAACTCCCCGTCGCTCCAATACGGTTCGGATCGATGTCCCATTCCTTGGCCTTCGATCGAAGGGTCTGCAAGGCACGCGCCGCATCCATCAAAGGGGCCTTGACCGGAGGCTCAACTCCCTGTTTCATCGCTTGCTGAATCAACCGATAATTGATCGCCGCGACCGATATCCCCTCCTGCAAGTACCTCTTGATCGGATTGTTTCCGTACCCGGTCTTGTCCCCATTCTTCCAACCCCCGCCGTGGATCAATATGACCACCGGCGTCGGAGTATCCGACGTGGCCTTCCAAAAATCCATGCGCTGCCTAGCCGATTGGCTGCCGTAGACATAGTCGCTGACCGTAGGCTCTGGTCGCTCGGGAGGCTTCTTGGACTTCTCCTGCGCCCCGGTCTTCTTAAGCATCGGATCGAGCGACGTGACCTGCAAATCGTCAAACTCATTCTGGTCGTCAAAGGACCCGATCCCAAGCCGCCCGACTCCAAAGGTCTTGTCGGTCGCTTGCATCAACGGCCGCTCCATGTCGTCGAAGTAAACTTGGATCAAGCCGCTCTCCAACCTACGCACCAATTTGACCCGGTGCCATCGATCGTCCCATGGCACCGGGCTTTTGTTCTCGGTCAAAGGACGACGCGGCTGACCGTTGACAATCATGATCTGACCGCTGGCCGGATCGGGCTTGGCCCCAAGATGCACATAGTAGAAATGCTCGGGATCCTGATAGCCAAAAAACACACAGCAATCCCGATGATTGCCCGTATCGAGCGTGCTTCGGACCCGAAACGTGATCGTTACATCCCCAGCCGATACCCCCTTGATCAACGCGATGTTGTGCGGACTGCGCACCTTAGGCTGATAATCGCTGACCCGCTTGTTGAGCCCAAACGTAGGATTCCCATCCTTTTGGAATATCTCCCAAGACCCCTCGTCGGTTGTCTCCCAACGCCCCGTGCCCTGCGAGAAGTCCTCTTGAAAGATCACGTTTCCTTCCACTGCCCCCTCGGGAGCTTGCTGCCCGAGAACCGACATCGAGCCGAACTCAAAACCTATCCAAAGCCCTAACCCTGCCGAAACAATCCATCGCAATTGCTTACCGATCGTACATTGCATTTTTGTAATCCTTGGCGTGGGGCTCGTTGGACGTTTCCGACATAGGACAAGTTAGCCGAACCGAAGGTACAAAACGTCTTTGCGCAACGTCGCGCAAGATCTTGCACCTTACGGATTCAACCCGATGAATTATACTGGATGGATCGATCCACTGGGCCCCTTCGAGCCTCGAATCGAATCTCCCCTTCGAAGCCGGAGTCGTCCTTCGACGTTTCTCAAGTGCCTGTATGAACCTGCCGAACTCTTACGCTTTTGCACGCATGGTCGCCCAAGGCGACCTCAAGACGGTTCATTCTGGACTGCGTCGTCTTCAACGTGGGCAATGGATCGTATGCCGCTCGGACTTCGGTCTGGAATTGGCCCAAATCCTCTCGGATACCCAAGAACCCTCCGAATCGACAACCGATTCGATCTGGGCGCAACATCCGATTGCCAATTGGGTCCGCGATGCGAATACCCAGGATCACTGGCTCTGGGAAAAACTCCAATCCCTAAACCATGATGCTGTCGGGGTCTGCCAAGCCTTCCTTAAGGACCATCATTCTAAGGATACCCTGCTGGAAATCGCCTCGAGCATCGACGGGAAGTCCGTCGCCTTTGAATTCCTCGGCGATCCCTCGGAAGAAACCAACCGTAAGCTCGACGAACTCTCGGAGATCTACCAAGCCTTCATCCGGAATTCGGAAATCTACCAACAGATCGAAACGGGCTGCGGACCCGACTGTGGTACTGGATCAGGCTCAGCCTGCGGATCGAGTCCCGACGGCAAAACCGGTTGCAGCTCCTGCTCGATCGCCAAGCGCTGCAAACCCGCTAAATAATCCAGCCACAGCCCATCGCGCGACTTCCCAAGAACACCGCTGCCAACTGGCCAGGCGAAACCCCAAAGACATCCTCTAGGAACTCCACCTCAAAGCCTCCTTGCTCGTCTCGCGTCACCCAAGCTTCGTTCGGGGCCGAATTGTACCGAAACTGAACCTGCGAGCGTGTGGGCTCACCGAGAGGGAAATCCCCGAGCCAATTGCCTTTGATCCCCTTGAGCCTTCGGCATGCGAGCTCCTCGTGCGGACCGATGACCACGCGACGCGTGATCCGATCGACGGAGGTGACATAGTACGGCGAGCCCATCGCAACCCCGAGTCCCTTGCGCTGCCCGATCGTAAAGCCCTCGATCCCGGGATGATGACCCACGACCGTGCCGTCCGAGGTGACGATCTGGCCAGAGGTGTCTAGCGAACTTTTGTTCCTGACGAACTCTGCATGCTTGCCGCTAGTGACAAAACATATCTCTTGCGAGTCTTTCTTGTCGGCGACTTTTAATCCCATCTCGACGGCCCGCTGGCGGATCTGGGATTTGTGAAACCCGCCGACAGGCAAAAGCATCCGTGGCAGTAAATGTCGCTTGATCCCTGTCAGCACATAAGCTTGATCTTTGTCATCGTCCAACCCACGATGCAGTTCCCACTCGGGCTCTGCGACTTGGGAGTCACCCGAACCGTTGGTATCTGGACGGACCATCCTGGCGTAGTGCCCTGTGGCGACATAGTAAGCATCGACCGCATCGGCATAGTCGAACAATCGCCCGAACTTGATCCAGTTGTTGCACTGCACGCAAGGGTTCGGCGTGCGACCTTGCTGGTACTCGTCGACAAAGTAGTCGACGATCTGCTTGAACTCCGACTCCAGATCCAAAGCGTAAAAAGGAATCGATAGCTTGTCGGCCACCCGCCTCGCATCGGCCGCGTCGCTTGCGCTGCAGCACCCCTGCTTGTGATCGAGTCGCCCCTCCAAGATCGGTAACAAAGGGTTTGGCTTGCCATCCCCTAACTCGCAGGCTTGACTCGACTGCTCGCCATGCCGCATAAATACGCCGATGACCTCGTAGCCTTGCTCAAGGAGCAACCCCGCAGCGACGCTCGAATCGACTCCTCCGCTCATGGCTAAAACCACCCGACGCTGCGACATATCGCTCCCTGTCCTTGCTCCAGTGCTCAGTCCGACCCGTCCCTACTTCATCAATTCTTGCTTCAGGAAGGTATACGCAAGAGCCTGCATGAATGCCGACTGCTTGTTGTTGGCTGCTCCGCCGTGCCCCCCCTCAATGTTCTCGTAGTACCAAACCGCATGCCCCTGCGATTCCATCTTGGCCATCATTTTTCGAGCATGCCCCGGATGCACACGATCGTCGCGTGTCGAGGTGGTAAACAGCACCTTCGGATAAGCCACCGAGGGCTGGACATTTTGATAAGGCGAGAACTTGCGAATGTAAGCCCATTGATCGGGATAGTCGGGATTCCCATACTCGGCCATCCAGGATGCACCCGCCAAAAGCTTGTTGTATCGCTTCATGTCCAACAAGGGAACTTGGCAGACTCCGGCTTCAAAAAGCTCTGGATAAAGCGTGATCATGTTCCCGACGAGCAACCCACCATTGGATCCACCTTGGATCCCAAGCCGCTGCTTGCTTGTGACCCCGCGAGCGACCAAGTCCTTGGCTACCGCAGCAAAGTCCTCATAAGCCCTCAAACGATTCTCCTTGAGCGCCGCTTGATGCCACCTCGGTCCGTACTCGCCTCCACCGCGAATGTTGGCGACCACATACACTCCTCCTTGAGTCAACCAAGCTCGACCGACCGTTGCGCTGTAGTTCGGCTGAAGCGAAATTTCGAATCCACCGTAACCATACAGCAGCGTTGGATTCTTTCCATCGAGATTCACATCCTTCTTGGCGACCATGAAATAAGGAACCTTCGTCCCATCGCTGCTTGTCGCAAAGTGCTGACTGATCTGCATGCCTACAGAGTCAAAGAAATGGGGCAAGCGTTTGAGCTCCTCGGGCACCTTGCCAATCGTTCCGATCGACAGCGTTGTCGGGGTCAGGTAGTCGGTCGAGGTCATGAAATAGTCATTCGAATCGTCGGAATCGACGGCCGTGACATTGACGGTCCCAAAGGCTGGAGCTCCCACCAACGGCTCGCGTCGCCATGCAGTTGGGCTCTCGGTGGTCGAGGGTGTCAGCACATAAAGGCGATTCTTGACATCCTCGAGCACGTTGATCACAACGTGATCCTTGGTCGTCGTGACGCTCGATAACGCCGTGTTGGCACTGGGCTCAAAGAGAACCTCAAAGGCCCTTTCGCCTCGAAGGAAACGGTCGAAATTGCTCACGAGCAACGAACCGGCCGGATAGGTCTTCGTGCCGAGCGTCCAAGCTTCCCGGAGCTCCAAGAGCAGGTACTGCTTGAATACACTCTTGCTGGCCGTATTGGGCGCGTCGATCTTGACCAACTCCCCGGAGTCCTTGACCAGAAAAAGTTCGTCGTTGTAAAAAGCGATGTTGCGGGTCACAAAGTTTCTTTCGAAGCCAGGGGAGTCATCATGAACGGCCCCGACCGACATGTCCTCTTGCTTCCCCTCGTAAACCAACTTGGCCTGCTCGATCGGCGTTCCCCGCTTCCAAAGCTTCGCCATGCGGGGATACCCCGAATCGGTCATGCTCCCGTCGCCGAAATCGGTCGAGACAAACAGATGGTCGATGTCGATCCATGAAACACTACCCTTGGACTCCGGTAGTTCAAAGCCATCGGCTACGAAACTCCGTGTCTTGAGATCGAATTCTCGGGTGATATTCGCGTCGGCTCCGCCTCGCGAAAGGGTGATCAAGGCCCGTTGGTAATCAGGACGCAGGAGCGAAGCCCCTTTCCAGACCCAGTTTTCGTTCTCGGTTTTCCCGAGAGCGTCCAAATCCAAAACCACCTCCCATTTCGGTTCGGCTTTGCGGTACTCCTCAAGGGTCGTACGCCTCCACAAACCGCGCTCGTTGGTCTTGTCCCTCCAAAAGTTGTAGTAGTACTCCCCTCGCTTGGACACAAAGGGGATCCTCGCATTCGAATCCAAAATCTCCAAAAGGTCCGATCGGAGCTTTTCAAAACTCTCCTCGCGCTCCATGCGATTTTGCACGATCGCATTGCGGGCCTTGACCCATTCGAGCGCCTTGTCTCCTAAGACCTCTTCGAGCCACTCATAAGGGTCCTCGGCAGCGGGCTCTGCTCGACCTGGATTCGAAGGGGCTTGGGCCATCGTGTTTACCGAAAAAATCCAGAGGGTTGGGATCGAAAGGAAGGATAGACAAAGCGTACGAAAAAACCGCGAATCGAACATGACAAAGGAAACTCCATAGGGAACGAAAATCAATTTCTCAAAGGTCGCCTGCGCGAGTCGAATCTACTTCGATTCCTCGCTGCTGCTTGCCTTGGGCGTCGGCTGCATCGTCGGGTTGCCCTCAAGTGCCCGCCGAGGGATCTTCTCGTCTCGCATCGCAGCATGATAAGCAAACGAGGCGATGATCACCGAGGACTGCTTGGCATCCTCCTCGATCAGACGCTCGTAAACATCCATGCTCGAATGGTGCGTTCGCGTGTCGTACTCGATGGGGTCTTGGATGAATTGGAAGCCTGGCAAGCCAATACCGGTAAACGACTGGTGGTCGGTCCCACCGGTGTTGGCCGAGGTGACCGTCGATGCGCCGTAATCTCCAAAGGGGGACAGCCATGCGCGGAAAATCGGACGAGCCGCCTCGTTGCCCTGAAGGTAAATTCCCCGAATCTTGCCGGCCCCATTGTCGAGATTAAAGTACGTCGAGAGCTTCTCGTACTGAGGCTTGTACTCCAAAACAGGCTTAGGGCGTGACTCCCCTTGTGCTGCAGGCGGTGGGGTTTGCAACGTCCCAAAATGTTCGGCGACATAAGCCCTTGAGCCCAGGAGCCCTTGCTCCTCGCCCGTCCAGAGGGCGATGCGGATCGTTCGACGCGGCGAAGCGCCAATCGTCTTGAGTATTCGCATCGCTTCGATCATCACCCCGCATCCGATCGCGTTGTCGGTTGCACCTGTACCCGAATGCCACGAATCAAAGTGCGCTCCGATCATGACGATCTCGTCCTTCAAGTCCGTGCCAGGGATTTCGGCGATGATATTGAAGCAATTGGCGTCCCCATCATGGTAGGTCGACTCAATGTCGATCTCGAGTTCAGGGGTTACCCCGTTTTGTACCATGCGAACCAACCGATTGTAATGCTCAGCAGCTAGGACCATCTGTGGCAAAATCGGGGGCGATTCGACCGTCCAAGGCCTTGCGCCGCGCGACATCGGACCCCCTTCGCCAGGACTTCGTAACTCCCGGCCAGGATCGGCCCGACGGGGCATCGTCGCCGACGCTACAAAGACCGTACCTCCATCCCCCCTGCCTGGTTCGAGGACCACGGCGGCTCCTTCGTCATAAGCCAATTGCCACTTGTCGGTGGTCAAAGTGCTCCCCGATAGACCACCCCGAGGCGGGGCGCTAGGAGCAGGTGCTCCAGCAGCAGGTGTTCCGGGCTCGACTCCCGGAGCCCTGCGTCGACGCGAGCCTCCCACTTCGGCATTCGCAAGATTCAATAGTTCGCTGTCGGTCTGTCTTGCTCCCGGCGGATCAAACCAGGGCTTGAGCTCACGCGGCGGGCTGATCAAGACAATCGCCCTTCCCAACTTGCCACGGTACTTCTCCAGCTCCTCGGGTGTGTTGGCATCCAGATAGATCGGCGCGCCGCGAACCGTCGTCGGAGTGCTCGGAGTCCAAGCTTTCGGGTAAGCGATCAGCGAGAAGAAATTCGGAGCCACCACGTTGGCTCGATAGGATTGAACAGACCAGCCTCGACCAAAGGGCCCCCAGGCTTCCAATTGAGCATTCTCTAAACCGTACTCCTCCAGGCGTTTCTTGGTCCACTCGCCAGCTAGGCGTGTCTCGGGCGAACCGGTCAACCTCGGCCCAGATACATCCGTCAGATAACTGATCGTCTCCATGACCTTCGAGCGATCCATCCCCTCTTGCTTGATCTTCTCGACTATCTCCGTATGGAGAGTCTCTGGACTTGGCGATGGATTGCTTGCCGAAACGTCTTGAGCCCAGAGCCACCCCCCCGTTGCGCAATGCACATTGGAAACCAGCAGCCCTAACAACGCGTTTCGAACTCCCGATCGAATGTTTTGCATGATGAACCTAAAAAGAATACGAAGGATAACCAAAGCCCCAAGTATAGCTTGAATCAACGATTTGTCGGTCGGTTTTTATCGGAAACCCAACGAGCGATCGCGTTTGCCAAGAGGATCACATAGGCGGCCACCAACGCTAGGATCGCCCCGCCGCTGAGCCCTCCTCGGAGTGTCTGCGAGAAATTCCCCGCCTTAAGGCCAGTCATTAAGTCAGGCCAAAACCGCGTTTGAATCATTTGTGCCGCGGCCGTCAAGGTCGTCGTGGTTACAAAAAGCATCGGCAAAATCGTCACCCAGGCATAGCGACCTCGCCCCTCGCGGAACAACCATGTCGTGAGCAAACACAAAGCGATCGCCGCGAGCAACTGATTGGCGATCCCAAACATCGGCCAAATCGTATCGATCGAACCGGACCAAATCAAACTGCCCCAACCCAAAGTCACCAATGCGGTGCTCAACCACACCCCCGGCCACCACTCCATCCGCTGGAATTTCGGGTGGATATTCCCTAGCAGTTCCTGCAACAGGAATCTCGCGATCCGCGTTCCGGTATCGATCGTCGTCAAGATGAACAAGGCCTCGAACATGATCGCAAAATGAAACCAGTACTTGACCAACGAATCGACCGATCCGCTGGAAAACATGCCAAAGGCCTGGGTCATGATCTGAGCCATCCCGACGGCTAAAGTCACGGCACCACCGGTCCGGCCCCGGAGTGTTTCCCCACCCACCTGCGCTTCGATTTGGTCCAGATGGTCCACGTCGGCATTCATTTTCGCTAACGTCTCGGCATACTGATGCGCCTTGGACATGTCGATGTTGATCGCCCAATAATCTCCCTGCGGCAACGACGCTGCAGCGATCAATGCGCATACGGCGACCAATCCCTCGAGCAGCATCGATCCATAGCCGATGAGCCGCATGTCCTTCTCATTATCGACCATCTTGGGCGTGGTCCCCGAGGACACCAACGCATGGAATCCAGAGACGGCCCCGCACATGATGCAGATAAACACAAAAGGAAAAATCGCGCCGTTGAAATAAGGCCCACCGCCGTTGGCAAAGTAAGGATTGATCGCCGGTGCCTGAAGCTTGGGGTTGGCCACCAATACCCCCAACATCAAAAGTCCAATCGTCCCTATCTTCAAAAACGATGACAGATAGTCCCGAGGACAGAGCAACAGCCAAACAGGTAAAATCGATGCGATAAACCCATACAAACAGATGGCTAAAATGATACCGTTGCGGGAAAACAAAAAATAAGGCTCGATCGCCGAACCCTGGACCCACCCGCCTGCAACCGTCGCAAACAACACCGCAACGGCTCCGATGATCGAAGCCTCGATGATCCTCCCTTTGCGAAACCGATACATGTACCACCCAACAAACAACGCGATCGGAATCGTACAGGCGATCGTGAATGTTCCCCACGAACTCCCACGGATCAACTCATAGGCCTTCTCAGGCACCCGAAGCACCGCAGTCGTCGGGTGCGATTCCGCCTCCGGTACCTCGATCACAAACGCTTCACTTCGTACCAACTCCGTGCCGTTGGGATATAGGACCTTCGATCCGGCTGGGACCTGATAAGTCACCGGACCAGAACTCTGAGCCTGCGGAACCATCGAAGAACCCGCCTGGATCGTACTGCCTGCATACAAAGCCACGCGCTCTCCTCCGAGCGCCTTGACCACCACAACCCCTAGACCCGACAAGGCGATGATGACGATGAACAAGATCGATACCGACGTCAAAAGCCCGAGCCTCGGTCCCAAAAGACTCTTGGCAAGGTTGGCAAGCGATTGGCCCCGATAACGAACACTCGCAGCCAAAACCAAAAAATCCTGAACCGCACCCGCGAGGCAAACCCCGATCACCAACCAAATCAATCCAGGCATGTAGCCAAACTGCACCGCCAAAACCGGTCCAATCAAAGGTCCGGCCCCGCTGATGGCCGCAAAATGATGGCCGAATAAGATCCAACGATTCGTCGGATGGTAATTCTGTCCGTCATTGAGCTCGTGGGCAGGGGTTCTTCGCCCCGAATCCAACGACGCGACACTGGCCGCCAAAAACGCGCTGTAATAGCGGTAAGCTACCGCCATGACCGCGAGAATCCCCAAGAGAATCGGCATGGAATGCATAAGCTTCGATGATTCCTGTCTGTTTTACGATTAAAGAAACTTCGCGGGTCGCTTGCCCCTCTCCAAGCCTTCGCTAAATTATGGAGTTCATGGCTGCATATCAGCTTAGCAATTGCGTCCCTCGTTGTGGTGCGTCCTGGACAAAATCCACACGATTTGAGACCCGGTGAAGAAGGGTAGACCGATCCGGGTCCCATGGGATTCTGTGCGATGTGAGGTGTGCAGAAGCGTTTCTCATTTTCTGTTTTTTGGAAGGAAGAGTTAGCTAAATGTCTTCGGATAAAAAATTCAAACTCGAGTACATTTGGTTGGATGGGTATCTACCCGAGCCCAACATGCGCAGCAAGACCAAGGTCGTCGACAAGGCTCCCACGAGCGTCGCCGATCTTCCCATGTGGGGGTTCGATGGAAGCTCGACTCAACAAGCCGAGGGCAGAAGCTCCGATTGCTTGCTCAAGCCAGTAGCTCTCTATCCAGATAGCACCCGTACCAACGGATTTCTGGTCCTCTGCGAAGTCATGCTCCCCAACGGCGAGCCCCATCCATCGAATTTCCGCGCGACGTGCGATGAGATGGCCGACCTTTGGATCGGTTTCGAACAAGAGTACTTCTTCTACGAAAACGGTCGCCCTCTGGGCTTCCCCGAAGACGGATACCCAGCCCCCCAAGGCCCCTACTACACCGCAGTAGGCCACAAGAACGTCGGCGATATCGCTCGTACCGTCGTCGAGGAGCACATCGATATCACCCTCGATGCAGGGATCAATCTCGAAGGAATCAACGCCGAAGTCGCCAAGGGACAATGGGAATTCCAGATCTTCTCCAAAGGCTCCAAGAAGGCCGGAGACGACATGTGGGTCGCTCGGTACCTCCTGGTCCGATTGGCTGAGAAGTACGGTCTGGATATCGAGTTCTACTGCAAACCGATCCGAGGCGACTGGAACGGTTCGGGCATGCACACGAACTTCTCGTTCGACAAGCTCCGGGATGTCGGGGGCAAGGAGTTCTTCGAGAAACTCATGGCCGCTTTCGATAAGTATCGCGACGAGCACATCGCTGCTTACGGCCCAGACAACCATCTTCGCCTGACCGGTCTGCACGAGACCCAGTCGATCGACAAGTTCAGCTACGGCGTGGCCGACCGCGGTGCTTCGATCCGTATCCCCCACAGCTTCGTCAACTCAGGCTACAAGGGCTACCTCGAAGACCGTCGTCCCAACTCCCAAGCCGATCCGTACAAGATCCTCTCCCGACTGGTCAAGACGATCAAAACGGTCCTCTAATCCGATTCGGATAGAAGCCCCAGTTGGATCGAAGACCCAGTTGGATTGAAGACGTAGTCGGATCGCTCGACTGCGAAAATCCCCTAAGACACCTTCCTTTGGAAGGTGTCTTTTTTTTGCCCCAATCAACAGGCTTTTCGGGTCGCGTGCTCAAGCTGGCGATTGGCAGATCGCTTCGGTAGTTTCCGCTACAGTGAGGGTGAGGAGTTTGGAAATGATCGAAATCAAGTATTCCGGTGACGCCCTTTGGGACTCGACGGGCCAGATGCCAAAGCTCGCGATGCAGTGCGTGTCGTATTTGCCGGAAAGAAGGTGCGAGAGGAGTATTCGGAGGCAGTTCCCGATATCGACCAATTTGAATGGATCGAAGATGCTCGCACGTTACCTTTCGACCGTTTGGTCACGATGAAACTGACGTCGTTCCGAAGAAAAGACCAAGTACACTTGCTAGACCTGATTTCTATTGGGCTTATTGATTCAACGTGGCTCGACCGACTCTCGCCTGAACTACAACCACGATTGCAGGAATTGCTCGAAGATCCTGACGGCTGACGGCTACCAACTTGCTGATTTATCTTCAAGGCCTCCAAAACAAGTCGATTATCGACGTCAAGCACGACGTGAGGTCCTATTACAATCGATCCAGTGGGCTTTCGACGCCGCTTGCGGCGTTGCGAGAGACATGGGTGTAAATCATGGTGGTTGACACATCGGAGTGTCCGAGCAGTTGTTGGATAGTCCGGATATCCTTACCCGACTCGAGCAGGTGGGTAGCGAAGCTATGGCGGAAGGTATGGCAGGAAACTTTTTTGGAGATTCCTGCGCGAGTCACTGCAGATTTGACAGCTGCTTGCATGGAATTCTCGTTGATGTGATGGCGGCGGAGCTGTTGTCGGTCTCCATCGCCAACATGTTCCT
>Ga0315900_10004586_pt1 | contig 19395 bp, 23 predicted proteins | sample LakEriMetagenome_FD_203521 | JGI IMG/M metagenome (GOLD analysis project Ga0315900, IMG submission 203521) | Freshwater fungal communities from buoy surface, Lake Erie, Ohio, United States - Buoy 12 MA114 | ecosystem: Environmental > Aquatic > Freshwater > Lake > Lake biofilm | place: USA: Lake...
AAACAGACACTATGCCTATACCACAACCCAATAAAAATGAACGCAAAGACGCCTTTATTGAAAGGTGTATGGCAGATGATAAAATGGGGAAAGAATACCCTATTAACCAACAACGCTTTGCGGTATGCTCGGCACAATTAAAGAATACAAAAAAGCTAAAACCGTATAAATCTGTAAAGCTACAAAGCTATTCAGATTACCCAAAAGCAGCGAGTGAAAATGCAAAGATAGCTTTGAGGTGGGCAGAGCAAAACGGATGGGGAACTTGTGGCACTTCCGTAGGTAAAATTAGAGCCAACCAATTAGCCAAAGGCGATGCCATAAGCGCGGACACAATCGCAAGGATGGCATCATTTGAACGGCATCGGCAAAATAGCCAAAAAGAGTTAGGCGATGGATGCGGTCGGCTTATGTGGCTTGCTTGGGGTGGCGATGAGGGTATAGAGTGGGCGCAAAGGAAGTTAGAACAAATCAAAAATGAATAATCATTTTTTTTCAGATGGAAGAAAAATCACATAATAGAGGTGGCGCACGCGAGGGTGCAGGGCGTAAACCAAAAGCGGATGAAATTAGACTAATCGAATCAATGGATGCTATTGCAGCACCTGAAAGCGTTTGGCTTGCATTGTATGGTAAAGTCCAAGATGGCGATACACAAGCCATTAAAACGTGGTTGCAATATCGCTTTGGAATGCCTAAACAAACTATCGACCAAAATAACAACCATAATATTAACACTTTCGATTTAAAGGACATCCTAAACTTTAAGAATGATTAACTTTACAAATAGTCATATTGAGTACGATACATTTGAATTTCAACTATTTGAAGATGGCGATTTGTGTATAATGTTAGAAAGTGAGAATGGAGATAGCGGTCATATATTGGTTGATATTGATGGCGTTGCAAAGATTAAGCAGTTTCTGATTGATAACTTTAAGTCCTAAATATAAACCGATATTTAGCAACGATACCCGTTTCTTTTTGCTAACTGGCGGGCGTGGCTCAAGTAAATCATTTGCAGTTGGTACATTTGCATCTTTGCTATCTTTTGAGCAAGGCCATAAGATACTATTCACAAGGCAAACAATGACCAGTGCGGAACTTTCTATTATTCCTGAATTTCAGGAGAAGTTGGATTTAATGCAAGTGGGTAGTAATTTTGAAATCAGAAAAAAAGAAATCGTAAACCTTGCAACCGGTACTGAAATAATATTTAGAGGAATTAAGACTTCATCAGGCGACCAAACCGCAAACCTTAAATCGTTGCAAGGTGTAACGACTTGGATATTGGATGAAGCAGAAGAGTTAACTGATGAAAACACCTTTGACAAAATAAACTTTTCAATAAGGCAAAAGGGCAAACAAAACCGCGTTATTTTAATCTTAAACCCATCGACAAAAGAGCATTGGATTTATAGACGGTTTTTTGAAGAAGCGGGAGTACAACCCGGCTTTAATGGTGTGAAAGGTAATACAACCTATATTCATACTTCCTACCTTGATAATATCGATAATTTAGATAAGTCATTTATTGATGAAGCAGAAAGCATTAAGATACACAACCCTGCAAAGTATAACCACGTATTAATGGGCGGTTGGCTCGATAAGGCAGAGGGTGTAATATTTACAAATTGGCGAATTGGCGATTATGTTAATACTGGCTATGAATACTACGGTCAAGATTATGGATTTAGCATCGACCCCACAACGCTTGTTAAATGCTCAATAGACAAACAAAGCAAAACGATTTACGTACAAGAGTATTTATATAAAGCCAAATTAACTACTTCTGAAATAGCAGCCGAGAATAAACGGTATGCGGGCAACGCTTTGATTATTGCGGATAGTGCAGAGCCGCGATTAATTGCCGAACTTAAAGCACAAGGGTGTAATATAAAGGGAATTGAAAAACCGAAAATTATTGACCGCTTGGCATTGATGCAAGACTGGGCGATTGTGGTTTCGCCTGATAGCATCAATATCATTAAGGAATTAAATAACTACGCTTGGCACGATAAGAAAAGCCAAACCGCAATAGATGCGTTTAACCATACACTTGACCCGATTGGCTATGTGCTTTGGGATGTGGTGGGCAAGCCAAATAAGGGAAAGTACGTTTTAGCGTAATTTCGTTATATAGGTATGAAAATATCTATTCCGACTTCATTAAACGAAATTACTTTAAATCAGTATTTGCATTTTAGAAAGTTAGCTAAAGATTATGCAGACCACGAGGACTTTTTAACGCTTTCACTTGTAACGATTTTCTGTAATTTAAGCATTGAAGATGCAAAGGCGTTAGAGGTTAACGATTTTGCCGAAATTGTAGAAACGCTAAAAAACACCCTAACACAAAAGCCACAATTTACAGAAAGGTTTAAACTCGATGGCGTAGAGTACGGCTTTATTCCAAATCTTGATAAGATCAGCGCAGGGGAGTATATCGACCTTGACACCTACCTTTCTGATGAGGGTACATATTACGATGCGATGGCGGTTTGTTATAGGCCGATAACAGAGAGTTTTGGCAAAATGTACCAAATCGAGAAGTACGAGGGTGCGGATAAATATCGGCAATCGCTTGTAAATATGCCAGCAGGTATTGCATTGGGGGCGGTGCTTTTTTTTTGGACTTTAAGCAAAGAGTTGCTATCCGCTACTCAAACCTTTTTACAAACCAGTCCACAAGCCGAGACACTTTCGCAGGGATTAACTTCAGCCAAAAATGGGGATGGTATGCAAGCATTGATACAGTCGCTTCAGGCCGCAGAATTACTTTTGAGCGAGCAGTTGAACTCGACATACATAGCTTCTTGACAGACTTGGAATATCGAATTGACAAAGCGAATGAGGAAGCCAAACAAATAAACAAAGCAAATGAACAGCTACTACCAACTTATTAACTTTTTAAAAGACCAACTTATAAATGACCCTGATGTGAATACCGTTATTCACGGATTGGCTTCGGATGTTGATTTGGAAAAAAAGAACATTTACCCGCTTGCACATATTGAAGTGCTACGAGCAGGGTTTCCGCAGGGACTTGTAAGGGTAGATTTCAAGGTTAGTGTACTTGACCAAAGGATGGTAAGTAAGCAAGTTATTACAGATAAGTTTAGAAAAAATGATAATGAAATAGATAACCTTAATTTGTGTTTGGCTATACTTAATAAATTGGTTTTTTACATAAGAAACCAAAACAATGAGTTTGATATTGAAATGATAAACGAGCCGGAAGCCGAGCCGATATTATTTGAATTTGGGAATACGCTTGACGGGTGGTCTATGGAGTTTAATTTAATTGCGACAAATAACGTTAGTTTATGTTAGACAAATCGCATTTAAAAAGCACTTTAGATAAATTTGGGCAATACGTTGTAACCCAATCGCGTGCTAATTTAACGCGGCAAAGCAGAAATGTAAGCAATGCACTATATCAGTCGCTTAAATTCAATTCAAAGGTCAGCAAGAATAGCATCCAGGTTGATTTTCTAATGGCCGATTATGGGAAGTTTCAAGATCAAGGCGTAAAGGGTACAAAATCATCAGCACGCGCACCGCAATCGCCTTTTAAATTTGGAAGCGGTCGCGGTAAAAAAGGCGGGTTAACAAAGGGCATCGGCAAATGGGTACGGTCAAGGGGCATAAAGTTTACGAACAATGAAACGGGCAGGCGGATGACATTCGACCAAACGGCACGATTAATAACAAGGTCGATTTATAACAAAGGTTTGAAGCCGACTAACTTCTTTAGTAGGCCATTCGATTTGGCTTATGAGAAATTGCCAGCGGAGTTGGTCGATGCCTACGGATTAGATATAGAGGGATTTATGAATATAGCACTAAAAAATTATGGGGGCAAAGAAGTTTAGTTTAGAGTTTACCGGACAACCCGTTTCGCCATCTCCGGGAATTATTAATACAATTTACGGTTTTGGGTTAAAGATAGTTTATGATAACAATTTAGTTTATGATATAGTTAGGTACTTCCGATTTAATGGTACAAGTAGCGGCAACGCTATAAGGGTTCAGGGTACATTAGCCGAAACGGTACAAGAAACGGCTGATAGTTTACAAACCGCTTTTGAGAATGATGTTGAACTTACTATTGTAGGCGATACTATTGAAATGATTTTCGGTAATAACTTAATCGATGTGCAAGGTGTTTGGGTTTATACAACTACCGAAGCATCGAGTTACACTTATGCTTGGGGAATTGGAACGCAAGAAGAGTATACTTTTGAAAACCCTGAAACGATTACCTTTAACGATGCTATTGTATTGAGCCGTTCCCCGTATTGGTTTAGATATTCGCCGGGTGTGGCTTATGATAGGATGGTGTTAAGGTTGTATATATACACGGGGCATAAGGTGGATGACAAACCAGCATCGCCAACTTACACGCTTTCTAAATATGTAGTGCAAGCAGGGCAACCAACAATCGGCTTTGATATTGCACAACTTTTAAATGATCGCGTTCAAAATAGCATAACCACAATAGGACAAGAGGGAAGTTTCAGCGTTGACTTTAAAGATACGGTTTGGTGTTATGCCGAAGCGGATGTGTACCTTGCAGATGACTTACTTTTTACTATTGAGCAACAGATATTAGCAGTCGATGGCTTTGGGTATCACACAGAGTTAATAAACCCCGAAATACCAACGCCGATATTAACAAGTAACACGCATCACGTTATTTACAATAACGAGGATTACCCTATTTACTTTTTAACTGATGCGCTTGATGATATTGAAGTAAACGGGCAAACGATAACCTTTGCTTATGATACCAACCTTTCAACGCAAAATATAGGGTACATTAATTTAGCCGCTTACCACGATGGCGATGCCAGTTTTACTGCGGTATTTACATACGGCGAGGATGTTTACACCCATACCGTAGAAAGGCGTGTGGAATGCCGTTATGATGTGCTTAATTGTTTGTTTAAAAACAAGTACGGGTTTTGGCAATCGATGGCATTTAGTAAATTAAGTAAAAACGATTATAGCCGTACTTCGCAAAATTATCAAAAAGTAATATCAAACTTTGGGCAGTATAGTTTAAGCAGCCATTCAAAGCGTGATTACCTTACTTCATTAAGCCAAAAGATTACGGCTAATACCGACTTTTTGCCTGAAAGCCAAAACGAGTTAATTAAGGAGTTACTGCTTTCTGAATTTGTTTATTTAAAAGTCGATGGCGTATTACTTCCGGTTAATATCACATCGAATAGTTGGGCCGAAAAAACAAGCCACATAAACAAACTCATTCAGTACACGATGGAGTTTACAATTTCGCACGATTTAATGAATAACGTAAAGTAATGACCGTAGGCGTTTATATACAAGGGCAACAACTTGATTTATTTAACGATGAAAAAATTGAGATAAATCTGCAGGTTAAGGATGTTCAGGATATTTCAAAAATATTCTCGGATTTTACCCAAACATTTAGCGTGCCATCTACACCGCGTAATAATGCTATTTTTCAGCATTGGTACGATGCTGATGTTGACGGTACTTTTAATGCTAATTTAAGGGTAGAGGGGCATTTGGAAGTTAATAGTATACCGTTTAGATTTGGTACTTTTCAACTTTCAGAGGCCAAACTTGATTTATTAAAAGCGCAATCTTATAGCATAACCTTTTTTTCAGCGGGGGTTAACCTTTCGGACTTATTTAAGGATGACGAGTTATCAAGTTTGGACTTGTCAGACTTTGACCACGAATATAGCAGCGCAATAGTGCAGGCAATGGCAGGATCGGGTATAAATGCAGATATGTATTACCCGCTTATTTCGTGCATTGGCGATTTTGATTTAGGGCCAAACCACAACCGCGATTTATTGAAATCAAATAATCAAATTTCATACCGCGAATTCAAACCAGCGATTAGGTTAATTAAGTTAATCGAAGCAATCGAGACCAAATATAGTGTAACATTCTCGCGTGATTTTTTTGATAGGGCGCAATTCTATAATTTATTTATGTGGATGCAGCGCGAAGCGGGTTTGATTAAATCAATAGGAGACCCGGTAACGGTTAACATAACCGCAATCGGTACACTTGCAACGGTCAGCGCATCTGTGAACACTACAACGGATGAGGTTATTTATACGGGGATGCCTGATTTATTTGAAGATAGGTATTATGAAATAAGGATAACACCAGCAAGCGGTTATAGTGATATTGATTACACCGTAGTGTTATATAACAATGGTAACGAGGTTGTAAGAAAAGATTTACTCGGCACAAAAACGGTACGTTATTATGGCTTTAGTACACAAACCAACAATGTAAAGGCGCAAGTATTATCGCAAAGCACGTTTAACTTTACGCCTACGGTTACCGTTACAGAAAGGGTTAATAATATAGGCGCAGCACCTACATATACAACCGGAACGGCTACAACGGGTGGGGTGCAAACCGTTAATGCGAAAATAATTGCAAGCAATCATACACCCGTAATGAAGGTTAAGGACTTCTTTACTTCATTGCTGCAAATGTTTAACTTGGCTATTGTGCCAAACTCGGCAACTGATTTTAAAATTGACACCCTTGATAATTGGTACAATAAGGGGAAGGTGTTTGATATCACGCCATTTGTGGATATTAAAACCGTAACGGTAAAAAAGCCCGATGCACGCAAGTTAATAGACTTCAAATATCAAAAGCCGGGTGCGGTAATAGGCGAAAAATTCCTAACAAGCAACACGGTAGCTTATGGCGATTTACGCGCTGAATATGCGATACAAGGCGGGGAGTTGAAAGTTGAAAGTAAATTCGAGAACTTGATGTTTGAAAGGTTGCAGAACGATGCAACGGGCGATTTATCGGAAGTACACGCGGGGTATTCTATTGACAAAAATTTGCAACCTTACAACGGTGCGCCATACATATTTTATCGTAATGGTTATGCAGATATGCCATCGCCACATATTCATATACAACCGAGCCAAACACTAACGCGAATATTTCATACTGCAACCGAAGACAATATACTGCCGTATCAGGTTACAAGTAGTTTAAACTTCGGGGATGAAATAAGTACCTACCATTACACGCCAATAGAGCAGGGGTTGTATTTCAATTGGTGGAAAAATTACGTTGAGGATTTGTATGATAGTAAAACAAGGGTATTATCTATATCATGTGAAAAACTGCCAATAGCAATACTGCATAATTTAAAGCTAAATGATAGGTTTATATTTCGCGATAAAAAATATAAAATATCAACTGCTAAAATTGACCTTACAACGGGCAAAGCGACTTTTGATATATTCAGCGATTTGAGCGCGCCTATTGATAGCATTGCAGAAACGATACCGTTAACGGTTGACAATGATAACTATACTATTGACACTACACAATTAACGGCAGATATAACCGAAATTCAAACACCGTTGCAATCTTATGTAATCAATGGTATTAATATAACAAGTTATTTATCTACTGCCGCAAATGAACATTTTGAAGTTGAAGTAGCCGCCAATACAAATTGGACTACTCAAGAAATAGATACTGGCGATGGTGTGGGTTGGTTTGCGGTTAATAAATCAACTGGCATTAAATCGGATTTTATAAGGGTATCGGTTGACAGAAATACAAGCGCGGCATATAGAGAGGGTGAAATAGACTTCATAATAGGTGGCGATACATTTACACTAACAATAGGACAAAGGGGATGATACGTTTAATATTGGATTTACTACGGGCAAATGAATGGTTAAACCATTCAGAGGTTATCGAAATCGCAAAGGGCAAATATGAGTTGCCAAAAAATTTGAAGGGTGTTAAAACAAAAATAGCAAGGCAATGGCAATCGAAAAAATAGTAAATCTAAAAGTCCAAGACGATTTTGGTAAAGCAGAAGAAAGCGTAAAATCACTACGCGCGCAATTAAGGGAAGCGCAGGGTGAAGTTGCAAAGATGGCCGATAAATTTGGTGCAACTTCTGCCGAAGCGGTACAAGCCGCAAAGCGTGCCGCCGAGTTAAAGGACAGAATTGGGGATGCGAAAGATTTAACCGATGCCTTTAACCCTGATGCGAAGTTTGATGCACTTGCTAAATCACTTGCGGGAGTTGCCGGTGGGTTTGCAGTTGTGCAGGGTGCGGTTGGTTTATTTGGGGAAGAAAACAAGGAACTTGAAAAGCAGATTTTAAAAGTACAAAGTGCGATGGCACTTGCACAAGGCGCACAAGCAATAGGTCAGAGCATTGATAGCTTTAAGCAGTTAGGGGCGGTTATTAAATCTACTGCCGCAGCGCAAGCGGTATTATCAGCAGCCACATCGGTACAAACTTTTGTAACTGGTGCAGCCACAACGGCAATGAAAGCATTCAGAGTTGCTTTAATTGGCACGGGTATCGGTGCGCTTGTGGTTGGGGTTGGTTTGTTAATCGCCAATTTTGAAAAAATATCGAATTGGGTCAGCAATTTAATAGAAAAATTTGGTGGTTGGCGTAATGTTTTAATGGTCGTAGCAACACCAATATGGGCAATCGTTAAGGCACTTGAAGCGATGGGTGTAATTGAAACGGAAGCGGAAGAGAAAAGCCGTAAAGCAGCCGAAGCGAAAGCCGCACGAAATAAAAAAGTTGCAGCTGATTTATTAAAGCAGCAAAAGAATTTAGGCGATTACTATGATTTTGAAATTGCCAAAGCCGAAGCAGCGGGAAAAAATACAGAGCAAATTGAAAAAACAAAAAGAGATGCCCTTTTAAAAACTGCATACGCTTACAATGAAGCGACAAAGGCATTAATTGAATCGGGAAGTGCAACACAAAAAGAAATTGAAAAATGGAATGCAAACCAAGCATTGATTAAAAAGCTACGCCAAGAGGGAGAAATAGCCGAAATAAAAGGACAAAAAGAAAAGAACGACAAGTTAGCCGCGCAACAGAAAGAAGCGAGCGACAATGCTAAAGCGCAAAGAAAGGCAGAATTAGATGAGTTAAAGAAAGGGTTAAAAGATTCAGCGGATGCGGTTGCAAATTTGCAATTAAGTGAGCAACAAATTGAAGAAAAAAGAGTAAATGAACGCTATCAGCGTCTTATAGATTTAGCAAAAAAATACAAAAAAGACACTTCTGATTTAGAAATATCTCAAATGAATGAGATAAACGATATAAGGTTAAAGTATCAAAATGAAGCCGATAAGGCAGAAGAAGAAAGGCAAGCAAAAAAGAAAGCAGATGAAGAAAAGGCGGCAGAAGAAAAGAAAGCTAAAGAGCTTGCGAATGCGCAGGCGTTTGTCGATATATTAAAACAGAGCCACGCAAATATGATAGCTGCGGAAGAGTTTTTTCAGCAGCAAAAACAAAATTTAATAAGTAATGGCCTTGACTTTTTAAGGGTATTTGCAGGTAGAAATAAAGAACTTGCAAAGGCATTATTATTAGTTGAAAAAGGTTTAGCAATAGCGCAAATTGTAAGTAATACCGCAAAAGCAATAGCACAAGCAAAAATGAATTTAGTTGCAACTCCTTTAGTAATTGGACCAACTATAAACCCTTTATGGGCAGCACAAGCAAAAGCAACAGCCGCTGGAATTTTAACAGCAAAAGCATCAGCAGGGGTTGCAATAGCCACAATTTTAGCACAAACAATTGAGGGGTTAAGCGGTGGCGGTGCAGCGGCAGGTGGTGGCGGTGCAGGTGGCGATACTGGTGGCGGTGGCGGTGCAGCAGCACCACAATTTAATATCGTAGGGCAAAACCCGAACAATCAGTTAGCCGCTACAATAGCAGGGCAACAAGGGCAGCCAATACGTGCGTATGTGGTTGGTCAGGATGTTACAACGCAACAAGGTTTAGATAGACAAATAAGAAATACTGCAACTTTTAACTCATAAAAAAAAGTACACCTAAAAAAAAATTCGTTAATAAGATATGAATACATACATCGCGCAACTCGAGGATGACAATATTAAAGGGGTTTATGCTATTAGTTTAGTAAATGACCCTGCAATGGAAAGCAATTTTATTGCGCTTTCTAAAGAGCCGCAAAAAGTTGTATTGGCAACCGTTAATGAAGAGAAGCGCATTTTAATGGGCGCGGTTTTGATACCTGATAAACCAGTTTATCGAGTTGGAAAAGATGGCGAAGAGTACAATTTAATTTTCCCCGCCAAAACAATTAGAGCCGCATCAGAGAAGTTTTTTCAGAACGGCTACCAAAACGAAAGCACAATTGAGCATTCAGAAGAAGCAAAAATCGAGGGTGTTACAATAGTTGAAAGCTGGATAAAAGAGGATGAGGAAAAAGATAAGTCGATGGCCTACGGAATTAACGAGCCAGTTGGTACTTGGTTTGCGTCTATGAAAATAAATAATGATGAGGTTTGGAATGATTATGTACAGACCGGACAAGTGAAAGGGTTTAGCATCGATGGCCTTTTCAATTTTGAGCAAGTAAAATTAAATAAGCAAATAGATATGGAATTAAACATTAAACAATGGATAGCCGATGGCTTTGCAGCGTTATCAAAGTCAGCCGAAAAGGTGGAACTTGGAAGCGTTCAAACTGCAGGAGAAAATCCAATCGCAATCAATTTTGAAGGCGAACAATTACTGCCAAATTTGGCTATTACAATGACATCGCCCGAAGGCGAAGAGTTACCAGTACCCGCAGGGGAGTACCCACTTGCAGATGGTCACTTACTAATCGTTGGCGAGGGATCGCTTGTTAGTGAAGTAAAGAAAGCCGAGCCAAAGGTTGAGGTTGAGGTTGAGATTGAGCAACCAGAAGTTGAAGAGGTTGAAGCAGGAGAGAAAAAAATCAAAAGCGAAAAGATGACACAAGAGGTTATCTATATGTCAAAAGAGGATTTTGTTGCGCTTGTATCAGAAATCGGAAAGACAATCGATGCTAAACTTTCAACTTTGAAAGCGGAACTTTCTAAACAAGATGACGAGCCGGTAGCGCTTACAAAAGCAAAAGGCAAAGCTGCTAAAACTTGGGAAGAGATGACACCGCTTGAAAGGTTTAGAGCAAGTAAATAACCTATGGCAAAGTACGAATTAAAAGAGGGCGTTGTACTTCGACCATTTGGAACGGGTACAATAACAAACGACAACCTTACTGATGACATAGCCGAATGGCTACTTGAAAGCGGTAAGCTAAAAAAAGAACAATTAAAAGAAAAACAACCAAAAAACAAATAACAAATGGCAATCACTTATTCACCGCTACACATTAGAGGAGTAGCCGCAGAGCCGGTTATCGAAGAAATTCTTTTTGAGAATTTGACCGTGCAAAACAATTTAGTTTCTTTTGAAACTGATATCAAAGCTGAAACAATTTTTACAGAAGCAACGGCTGCTGCAACTATGCAGGCCTACACTTCAGGTGTTCCAACTTCAAATGGCGATTTAGGCGCATTTGACACCGTTGTAACTCCAGTAAAAGTTCAGTACTACCAAGAGTTTGACCCTAACGCTTTGCGTTTTTCTCGTTTCAAAAGAGATATGAGACCGGGTGCTTATGAGGTAATTTCTGAAGAGTTTAACCGTGTTGTAATCGGTGGCCTTTACGCCAAAGAAATATCAGGCGATATGGAAAGCAAGTTTTGGAACAACGCACTTGCTGCAACCAAAACTGCCGTTGCTGCTTTAACTGCTGGTACTGGACAATCTTCAGTTGGTGCGGCTGAAAAAACTTTAGTAGCTGCAACAACTGCTGGCCTTTTCGATGGTATTGTAACTCGTATGATTTACAACTCTTCTAACGCTGCGGGTACTGCTGGCGTTGGTGGTCGTGTAAAGGTGGCAGGCACAACAATCGACAGTTCCAACATCAAATCAGAGTATGATAAAATTTACGCTGCAATCCCTGCGGCAGTATTAAGCGGTAATACTACACCGCCTTATATCTATGCACCACGTTCACACAAGCAGTTGATTAACATTTACAACAACAACCCTGCTAACTACAAGGATGCATTTAGTGTGAGCGAAGACAAAACTCAATACTTCTTCAACGGTGTTGAAATCGTATTCGTTCCGCTGCCTGAAAACGTTGTTATTGCTGCTAAAAAAGAGCATCTTTTCTGGTGTACAGATTTGCAAGCTGATATGCAGCGCATTGATATGGATAAAATCGCTGCTAACCGCGACGATATGTTCCTTAAAACCAACGCTACTATTACAACTCACGTTGCAAACCAAGCGTTTAACGTTCTTTATGTAGGATAATTTTAACACAAAGGGCGGTTAATAGCCGCCCTTTTTAAAACAAAAAGATATATGGCTTGTGATATTACAAAAGGGCGCGGTTTGGCTTGTAAAGACCAACGCACCGGAATTAAATTTATTGACTTCGCGCCATTCGTATCAACAAACACTTTCACGCTTTCAGACCAAGAGGTTGATGAAATCCCTGCGGGTATTACAGAGGTGTTTAGATACGAAGTTAAAGGGGCGGGCAATACTTTAGTTGATACGGGAACGGTTAACCTTGACACCCGTACAACTAACTTCAAAGCGGTTATTAATGCTAACTTACAACGTGCTAACAACGACACAGAAGTTGAATTGAAAGCGTTGTTATTTGGCCGCGTTGTAGCTTTCGTTCACGATTACAACGGCAATGTTAAAGTTGTAGGTCACGAAACTGGACTTGACGGAACAATGGCAGAGTATAGCAGCGAAACGAGTGGTTATAAAATTACACTTGAAGCAGAGCAATCAACTTTTTGCCCATTCCTAACGGCTGGCGCAATTTCAGATTTGACTTCTTTGGTATCTGATGACAATATTGACCAATCTTAAAATAACCTTTCTTGACTGATTAGGTTTTTGAACTACCGTATTAAATGCGGTAGTTTTTTTTTAAGTACGTTTTTGAGTACTTTCGTTATATAGATATGAAGATATTAAACCCTGATGACAATCCTACGCATTTGATTTCTGTAATACCCGAAAATTACCCTGAATCAAAAGCTATTTTAACAATATTGCACGAATTAAGTGGGGTGGCAGTTACAGAAACTTTAAATATAACACAAGTAAACGGTTATATTGAAATGACAACGGAAGAGGTTACCGTTAAAGAGGGCGCATCTTACGAGTTGACAATATTGAACTTTGATACAGAAAAAGTAATTTGGCGCGGTAAGGCATACGCTACGGCTGCGGCTGATTTGCAAAATTATAAACTCACACAATGATAGAGGTATTACAATTATCTAAATACATAAGGCCTGAAGTAAAGGAACTTGCAAGCAAAGATTATGTATTGAACGGGGATAAAAATTCATTCTATAAATATATTATAGACAGATACAACGGCAGTCCGACAAATAGAGCGGTTATTGATAGCTACGCGCAATTCATTTTCGGAAAGGGTTTAATGAGTAAGCAACAAGCTATTAAGCCGGTAACCTTTGCACAAGTTATGGCGATATTACCAAAAGACCATTTGCGTAGGGTTTGCCAAGATTATGCGCTTTTTGGCGAAGCGTCAATGGAATTGATTTACAAAAATGGGCAGCTTAAAAAGATTTGTCACGTTCCAAAAAACCAAATAGCACCTGAAAAAATTAATGAAGAGGGCGATATAACGGCTTATTATTACTCACTTGATTTTGGCGATGTTGTAAAAAACAAACCAACAAGAATACCGGCTTGGGGGTTTGAGGAAGCTGGTACTGGCTCACAGATTTATGTAATTACTTCCTACCAACCGGGAAAAAAATACTATTCAGACCCTACCTATTTAGCGGGGTTGCCTTATGCTGAATTAGAGGAAGAGATAGCCAACTATTCTATTAGCCATATCAAAAATGGTTTTTCGGCTGGGTTTGTGTTAAATATGAACAATGGGCAACCGGAAAGTGAGGACATAAAAGAAGAGATTAGATTAGATATTGAGGATAAACTTTGCGGAAGCGGCAACGCTGGGAAGTTTATTTTAGCTTTTAACGATAATAAAGATAATGCTGCGAGTATTGAAAGCATACCAATAGCAGACGCACATCAGCAATACGAGGTATTGAATAAAGAAGCCGTACAAAAGTTACTTATAGCGCATCGGGTTACTTCGCCTATTCTATTTGGTATCAAGGATAACACCGGACTTGGCAACAACGCCCAAGAAATGCAAGCGGCTTTTGATGAATTAATGATAAATGTTATCCAACCAAAAAAAGAAGTCATTCTTGACTGCTTGATGGAAATATTTAACACTGCGGGGTTGGTTATTGATTTGGATTTTATACCACTACGCAAACCTGCTGAACATTCCACAGAGGTTAAAATGAGCAAAGATGAAGCAGGTACTGACCCTTTAATTGCGGACTTTATTACGGAACTTGGCGAAGTAATCGATACGGATGAATGGGAACTTATAGATGAAAAGGAAGCAGGCGAAAATGATGTTACTGAAACGCAATTAAATTTACACATTCAATTAGCGAAAGTGCCTTCATCCTTTCCAAATGTTAAAAGCGAAATAGATACTTCACTTTTTAAGGTGCGTTATGTTTATGCGGGAAGTTTAAAGCCGCAAAGAGAGTTTTGTAAAAAAATGATGAATGCGGGTAAGGTGTACAGAAAGGAAGATTTAGAACTTGCAGCAAGTAAAGCAGTTAATCCCGGATTTGGTCCATTTGGAAGCGATACTTACGAAATTCTATTCTATAAAGGCGGTCCGAATTGTAAGCACTTTTGGCAGCGACAAGTTTATTTAAAAAGAAATAATCAAAGCATATTTGTTAAAGACGCGCAACGGATAATTAAGGAACTTGAGCCGGAAGAAAGGGCAGCCGCTGAATTGCCTCAACAAGACCCGTTAATTACAAAAAAGCCAATAGATATGCCTAATAACGGATATTTACCGAAATAATGGAAAAGCTACTTTTAACAGATAACGATATTGTAAATAATACGCCATTGGGTGGTAATATCGATGTTGACCGATATAGGGTCTGCATCCAAGATGCACAACTTTCGCGAATTGAAGAAATACTTGGCGAGTTACTTTATGTAAAAATGCGGGATGACTATGACGATACAGACCAAGATTTCGGATTTACGGGTTTATATTTAACTTTATATAAGGAATATTTACGCCCTGCAATCATTCATCAGGCGGCTGTTGAATATTTGCTTTGTGCGGCCTACCAAATTACAAACGGTGGAATAAGCAAACACACACCCGTTAATGGTTCGCCAGTAGAAAAGAATGAGGTTGATTTTTTGGTGCAAAATCAGAGGGCAAAGGCCGATATGTATATTCAGAGAATGGAACGCTTTTTAAGAAAAAATAATATAGTTGAATTTACTTCAAGCCAAAATGATATCATCCCGCCAAACCGTTCAACTTCAACAAGTGGCTGGTATTTTAAACGAACAAATAAATATGAAAGAGGGTCAAACAATGAAAACGTCTGGGAACTCGACTATCCTTGCGACCTGTAAGGACAAAAAAATTATCGAGAAAATAAACGTTTACTTAAGTAAAAAAAATGGCACAACAAACAATAAACTACGGAACTAACCCGAACGATGGTACGGGCGATACGCTGCGAGGTGCGTTTATTAAAACCGATGACAATTTCACGGATTTATACGATAACAAACTCTCGTTAACGGGTACGGAAGTAGGTGCGCCAATTACTGGGATGGTTACATTTGATGATGACCAAGGAATAATTTTGCAAAATTCAGCAGGTGCAGGGTTAGGTGCTGAAATTTCAGGAAGTCAATTTATTTTAATTGGCGAAAATAGCGCAGCCGTAGAAACGACTTTAAATCGTGTTTCTTTTAACGGCAATGCGGGGTCAATAATAAAAGAAGTTTACACTTATGGCGATGGTCAACAAACGTTTAACTACCCTACACTTGGCTCAACTGATAACTTCAGTGTAAACTGGCCTGCAAAAGGTGGAACGGTTGCTTTTTTAGATGACATAAGTGCAGGAAGCGGAACGGTTACTTCGGTGGCGGCTTTGACTTTAGGCACAACCGGGACTGATTTAAGCAGTACGGTAGCAAATGGCACAACAACGCCAGTAATCACTTTAAACGTACCAACGGCAAGCGCATCAAATAGAGGTGCTTTATCAAGTGCGGACTGGACTACATTTAATCATAAGGTTAGTATGCTGCATAGTACAAACGTACAATCAGCAACGCATACCGGCACAACTGCCAACACGCTTTTAACTTCTTATTTAATTAGTGCCAACTCAATAGCCGATAACCAAACTATTGAATTTGAATTTAAAGCATCTAAATTAAATGCCACATCAGGGGCAGTTAACTGGCGAATTTATATAAACACATCAGCAAGTTTAACGGGCGCAACGCAAATCGCATATTATCAATTAGGGTCAGCAGCAAACGCCCAAAATTTCGGGTTTCGCCGTAGGTTTCACCGCAGAAGTGGCAACCTATTGCATTTTCCAGCAACAACAAGCGGGTTAACTGAATATACCGGCGCGGCAACGGTTGCGCTTGCATCGTCAGCAGTAACCTTTTCAAGCGACCAGTACATAATAATCGCTTGTGAATTGGCATCAAGCGGGCAACAAACGGCAATAGAAAGCGCACAAATAACACGAATATAATGACACTATACACGATTTACGACAATGACGGCAGCTTTTGGTGTGAATACCACGAAAGCGCACCCGCAAATAGCACCGAAACGCTTTACACCGATAACTTTGTAAAGCCGCGATACAACCCTACAACCCGCGAATTTTACGAAGCGGCAACCGAGCAAGAGCTTGAAGATGCAAGAAAGGCAGCAGTACCGCAAACGGCGACTAAAATGCGGTTTTTTCTTGCGCTTTATAATATCGGTATTACGCGCTCGATGGTTTACGGTGCTATTAATCAAATTGAGGACGCAGACCTTAAAGAAATCATTTTAATTAAATTCGATTTAAGCCAAGAGTTTGATCGAAATGATGAGCATTTAAACCTTATGGCTGGGGTGTTTGGTATATCACAAATTGAACTTGATAATCTATTTATTGCAGCGTGGAACAATTAATTATACTTATAACATTTGCCGCGTTCACTTACTTTTTGAACAAGCGTAGCGGTGGCGATTTGCTTAATGGGGTTGGTATTGACTTCAAATTATTAAGTACCAAAACTGGCCGCGAAATACTCGCAGAGGGCAGACGGTTTTTACATTTTAATTTGACCGGATTAATCTGCTTTTGTATAACCGCTTTAGGTTATCTTATTAATGGATTTTTTTACGCGCCATTATTTGACCAGTTTGTGCTTGTAATTGCAAGCGCGTTCATTGGTTTATGGGTTAACCTAATTAGAGAAATTTATTTTGCTGACCAGTACGGGGCGGACTTCGATAGCCGCGATATACGCTTTGGCTTTTATGGCGGTTTAACCTATGGAATTATAACTCTTTTGCTTGCTAACCTACTATGAATAATTTAGACCCAAAGCCAGCGATAGCCGTTGGAATTACAACCGCGTTAACGCTTTCAAATGTTACCGTATTTCTGCAATTTACTGCGGTTGTATTAACGATATTGTACACCGTTCGTAGATGGTACATAATGGAAAAAAAGAACAATGAAGCTTCTAAATGACACCTTAAAAAAGCCGAGTGGCAAATGGGATAAGCAAGCGTTAACGATGTTTGTGGCTTTCTGCATAACCATTATTTTAGGGTGTTATATTGTAACTTCTGACTATTTTTTAAATAAAGAAATTAACCGCTACGCTATTGATGTATTTTTTGGCTTTGTGGCTTTAAGTAGCGGGCAGGCAGCGATGAACATTTGGAATAAAAAAGTAGATTATGGACACAATTTCACTTCAACGGTTAGCGACTTTGCACCCGAATATCCGCAAGGCGGTAACGGATGCGTATGTAGAGGTCAACAATAAACTGCTCGGCAAAGGTGTAAGGTTACGAATTGCTTACACTACGCGCACAATGGAAGAGCAGGCGTTCCTTTACTCGTTCGGGCGCACCCGTTTATATAACGACAACGGGCGTAGACTGCAAAAGGTAACCAACGCAGCACCCGGACAATCAATACACAACTATTCGCTGGCTTGGGATATTGTTCTACTGCTTGACCGTAACAAAGACGGTGTATTTGAGGAAGCCGTATGGGATACTAAAATCGATTTTGATGGAGATGGCAAAGCCGACTGGATGGAAGCGGTCGCAAAGTTTAAAAGCATAGGCGCGGTATGGGGTGGCGATTGGAAGCGGTTTGTTGATGCGCCACACTTTGAAATGACTTTCGGACATAATTGGAGAAGTTTGCAAAAACTACCTACATTTACCGAAATTATAAACGGAAAAGTTTATACTTACCCTAAATTATGAGATATTTAATACTTATTTTATTGTTAGTTGGTTGCAGGTCTGCTAAAGTGCAAAAGCAAAGCGAAACGGCAAATGTCGATATAAGCGAAAATAAAGCCATTACAGAAGTACAAATAATAAAAAAGACAGATAGCGTTGTTGAGGTCGAGATAGTGCCTATAAATGCAGATAAAGAGGTAGTAATAACCGATACAAATGGTAAGGTTAAAAAGGTCAAAAATGCAAGGGTTAAATATAAGATAGGCAAACACAAATCGGAAGAGGTTAAGTTGTTTGAGGACAAAACCAAAACAACGGTAAAAGCCGAGCAAAAGCAGACAAAAAAAGACATTGAACGCAAAGTGCCTATACATTACCATTTCATTTTTTGGTTTATAATATTGATAATACTATTTATCATATACCTACAACGCACTTTTAAATTCAGTTTATGGAGGTAACCCCGCATCAACACGCATCGAATTACCATCGCTATACTATAAGCAACGGCAGCACTAAATTCGAGCAGCTTATAATGTTAACGAGTGATTGGCACTTCGATAATCCAAAAACAAACAGACCGCTACTTTTCAAGCATCTTGATTACTGCAAAGAAAAGGGCGGTTTAATTATTATAAACGGGGATATGCTTTGCCTAATGCAGGGTAAATATGACCCGCGAAAAAATAAAAGCGCAATATTACCTGAACACAATGGGGATAGTTATATTGATTTAGTTATAAATGATACTGCCCAAAAAATGCTGCCTTATGCTCATAACATTTTGCAAATCAACAAGGGTAATCACGAAACTGGGGTTAGTAGTAGAATTGAAACCGATATATTACAGCGGCTTGTAGAACGTATTAACACGCTTGCAGGTAGCCGCATCCAGTTAGGGGAATATATGGGTTATCTTACATTGTCATTTAGCCGTAATTCAGCACACGCAAAAAGTTTAAACATCGCTTATGATCACGGACATTGGGGCGGTGTAATTACAAAGGGCGCACTTTCTGTAGTGCGGCACTCTTCAATTTACCCTGATGCGGATGTAGTTATAAGCGGACATACACACGATGGATTTATT
>Ga0315900_10004587_pt1 | contig 19394 bp, 19 predicted proteins | sample LakEriMetagenome_FD_203521 | JGI IMG/M metagenome (GOLD analysis project Ga0315900, IMG submission 203521) | Freshwater fungal communities from buoy surface, Lake Erie, Ohio, United States - Buoy 12 MA114 | ecosystem: Environmental > Aquatic > Freshwater > Lake > Lake biofilm | place: USA: Lake...
TCGGCGGCACCCCGGCCGAAAACGGCGCGGCGCTGCGCGCGCTTTTCGACGGCGCCCATGGCGCCTATCGCGACGCGGTGCTTCTCAATGCTGCCGCCGCGCTCCTGATCGCCGGCCGCGCGGCCAGCCTGCCCGAGGGCGTTGACAAGGCCCGCGAAAGCCTTGACAGCGGCGCCGCCCGCGCCCGTGCCGCGGCCCTCGCCCGCATCAGCCCCCTCGCCTGACCCTACCCCATTTTTGGCCCCCAAATATCCCGGGGGGAGGGCCGTAGGCCCGGGGGGCAGCGCCCCCCTTCACACCGCCGCCCCTTGCGCAGCCGGGTTTGCACTTTTGCCCCGAAGGCCCTAGGTCTTGCCCCATGACCATCCTCGACCGCATCAAGGCCTACAAGCTCGAAGAGATCGCCGCCCGCAAGGCCGCGACCCCGCTTGCCCAGATCGAGGCCCGCGCCGCCGGCGCCCCGCCGCCGCGCGGCTTTGCCCGCCGCCTGACCGAGGCGACCCGCACCGGCTATGGCCTGATTGCCGAGATCAAGAAGGCCAGCCCCTCGCGCGGGCTGATCCGCGCCGATTTCGACCCGCCGGCGCTGGCCCGCGCCTATGCCGAAGGCGGGGCGACCTGCCTCTCGGTGCTGACCGATACCCCCTCCTTCCAGGGCGAGGACGGCTTTCTGACCGCCGCGCGCGAGGCCGTGGCGCTGCCCGCGCTGCGCAAGGATTTCCTCTACGACCCCTGGCAGGTCGCCGAATCCCGCGCGCTCCATGCCGACTGCATCCTTATCATCATGGCGACCGTGTCGGACGCCCAGGCGTCCGAACTCGAGGATGCGGCCATTCGTCTTGGCATGGATGTGCTGATCGAGGTGCATGACGCCGCCGAGCTCGAACGCGCGACCCTGCTGAAGTCGCCGCTGATCGGCATCAACAACCGCGATCTCGCCACCTTCGAGGTCACGCTCGACACCACCCGCCGGCTGGCGCGGCTGGTGCCCGAGGGCCGGCTCATCGTCTCCGAATCGGGCCTCCATACGCCCGCGGACCTTGCCGATCTTGCCCGCTATGGCGCGCGCGCCTTTCTTGTCGGCGAAAGCCTGATGCGCGAGGCCGATGTCGCCGCCGCGACCCGGGCGCTGCTCGCCCATCCGCTGACGGCGCAGGGCGGTATCTGATGCTCAGCCATTTCGACGCCCAAGGCCAGGCCCGCATGGTCGATGTCAGCGCCAAGCCCGCCACCGCGCGACAGGCCGTGGCCGAGGGGCTCGTGCGGATGGCGCCCGCCACGCTGGCGCTGGTGCGCGAAGGACGGGCCGGCAAGGGCGACGTACTCGGCACCGCGCGGCTCGCCGGCATCATGGCGGCCAAGAAGACCGCCGATCTGATCCCGCTCTGCCATCCCCTGCCGCTCTCGTCCGTCACGCTCGACCTTGTGGCGGATGACGCGATCCCCGGCATCAGGATCACCGCCAGCGTCCGCACCACCGGCCCCACGGGGGTCGAGATGGAGGCGCTGACCGCGGTCTCTGTCGCGGCGCTGACCGTCTATGACATGCTGAAATCCGCCCAGAAGGGGATGCTCATCGACGCCATTCGCCTGCTCAGCAAGGATGGCGGGAAATCCGGCCCCTACAGGGCAGAGTGAGGCCATGATCACCGTCGCCGAGGCGCTCGACCGCCTCTTTGCCCTCGTCACGCCCCTCGGGGCCGAGGACGTGCCCCTGACCGCCGCCCTTGGCCGCGTGCTGGCCCGTCCGCTGGCCGCCGCCCGCGACCAGCCGCCCTTTGCGGCGGCCGCGATGGACGGCTATGCCATCCGCGCCGCCGATGCCCGCCCCGGCGCGCGGCTCGCGCTTGCCGGCGAATCCGCCGCCGGCCGCCGCGCCGCCGTGGCCTGCGGCCCGGGTCAGGCGATCCGCATCTTCACCGGCGCACCGCTGCCCGGGGGCGCGGATATGGTCGTCATCCAGGAAGATGTGACGCGCGATGGCGCGACCGTCATCCTTGGCCCTGCCGCCGACCTCGCCCCCGGCGCCAATATCCGCCCCGCCGGCAACGATTTCCGCGCCGGCACCACGGTCGACGCGCCGCGCCGCCTGATGCCCGCCGATATCGCGCTGCTGGCCGCGATGCATCATGCGCGCCTGCCCGTGACCCGCCGGCCCGATGTCGCGCTGATTGCGACCGGCGACGAACTCGTGACCCCGGGGGAGGTACCGGGCCCCGACCAGATCGCCGCCTCCAACAGCTATGGCCTGCATGCACTGCTGACGGCCCTGGGTGCCGCGCCCCGGCTTCTGCCCATCGCGCGCGACGATATCGGCGCACTCGACCAGGCCTTTGCGCTGGCACGCGGGGCCGATCTCATCGTCACCATCGGCGGCGCCTCGGTGGGCGAGCATGACCTTGTCGCCCGCGCCGCTGCCGGCGCAGGGATGGAGACCGCCTTTCACAAGGTCGCCATGCGCCCGGGCAAGCCGCTGCTCGCCGGCCGGCTCGGCGGGACCGCGCTTCTTGGCCTGCCGGGCAATCCGGTCTCGGCGATGGTCTGCAGCCATGTCTTCATGGCGCCGATGGTCCGTGTCCTTCTGGGTCTGCCCGCCGCGCCCGCCCCGCGCCAGAGCCTGCCGCTCGCCGCGGACCTGCCGCCGAACGGCCCGCGCGAACACTATCTGCGCGCCCGGCGCGAGGGGCAGGGGATGGCACCCTTCCCGCGCCAGGACAGCTCGCTTCTCACCGTGCTGGCCGCCGCCGACGGCCTGATCGTGCAGCCCGCAGGCGACCCCGGCCGGCCCGCTGGGAGCACGGTCGACGTGATCGCCCTTTCCTGAAGGCGTTGACACAAAACGGGAACATGCATAGAACATTGGTCAAACGCTCCCGGCCGCGGCAGGATTTCACCCATGTTGACCAAGAAGCAGCTCGATCTTCTCGCCTTCATCGACGCCCGCGTGCGGCGCGACGGCGTGCCCCCCTCCTTTGACGAGATGAAGGAGGCGCTCGACCTGCGGTCGAAATCGGGCATCCACCGCCTGATCACCGCACTCGAGGAGCGGGGCTACATCCGCCGCCTCGCGCATCGTGCCCGCGCGCTGGAAATCGTCCGCCTGCCCGAGGCGATGCTGAACCAGCCCGCGCGCAATCCCGCCTTTGCCCCCCGCGTGGTCGAAGGCGGCCGCCCGGCCGCTCCGCCCCGCGGCGCGATGGAGGTGGAAAGCGCGGGCGCACTCGCGCTGCCGCTGATGGGGCGCATCGCCGCCGGCGTGCCCATCGCCGCAATCTCCGAAGTCGCGGCCCATGTCAGCGTGCCGCAGTCGATGCTTGGCCATGGCGAACATTACGCGCTCGAGGTGCGCGGCGATTCGATGATCGGCGCGGGAATCAACGATGGCGACGTCGTGGTGATCCGCGAAGGCGCCACCGCCGACAATGGCGACATCGTCGTGGCCCTGGTCGAAGAGCAGGAGGCCACGCTCAAACGTTTCCGCCGCCAGAACGGGATGATCGCTCTCGAAGCCGCCAACCCGGCCTATGAGACGCGGCTTTACCGCGCCGACCAGGTGCGCGTGCAGGGCAGGCTGGTGGGCTTGATCCGCACCTACTGAACGCTCAGCCGTCCGGCGGGATCAGCCCCAGCCCGCGCAGATAGACGCCGATCCCGGCTTCGAGCAGATCCTCGGGCGTGAAGGGGCTTTTCGCACCCGGCGTGCCACGGGCAAAGAGTTCCACGACGCCATGCGACAGCGCCCAGATATGGGCCGAGAACATCTGCGGCGGCGGCCGCCGCTGGGGCGGGATATGGCGCGACAGATCCTCGGCCGCAGTTTCCAGCACACTCATCGCCCGGCGGGCGGCGGCCGCGAGTTCCGGCGTGCGGTTGATCGAGATGCCGCTTTCGAACATCGCCACGTAATGCCCCGGATACTTGCGTGCAAAGGCCAGATAGGCCCGCCCCGTCGCCTCGAAGGCGGCCAGCGCCGAAGGCTGGCCGCCGTCATAGGCATGGGTCATGAGGTCGGCGAACATCTCGTAACCCTGCCGTGCCGCCTCGGCGATCAGGTCCTCGCGCCCTTCGAAATGGCGATAGACGGCGGCCGGGGTCACGCCCGCCTCGCGCGCGGCCTCCGACAGGGTGAAGCCGTTCGGCCCCTTCTCGGCGATCAGCGCGAGGCAGGCGTCGACCAGCGCCTCGCGCAGGTTGCCATGGTGATAGCCGCGCTTGAGCAAGCTCAGTGATCCTTGCCGGCCCTGGTGACGATCTCGGGCCCGCCGATGATGCGCGGGTCAAGCGCGCCGATCGCCTTGACCCGCTTTCCGGTATAGTCGAGCGGATGAAGAAGCGCCCGGATCGCATTGATCCGCGTCCGTTTCTTGTCGTCGCCGCGCAGCACCGTCCAGGGCATCGGCTTGTTCGTCCGGGTCAGCGTCTCGCGGATCGCTTCGGTGTATTCCTTCCACTTGGGCAGACCGTCGATATCGACCTGCGACAGTTTCCACTGCTTGAGCGGGTCCTTCTCGCGGTCAAGGAAGCGTTCAAGCTGCGTCGCCCTCCCGACATTGATCCAGTACTTGACCAGATGGATGCCGTCGTCGGCCAGCATCTTCTCGAAGGGGCCGACCTGGTCGAACCAGCGCGCGCGGGCCTCGGGCTCGACCCAGCCCATGACATGTTCGACAATCCCGCGGTTGTACCAGGACCGGTCAAAGAAGACGATCTCACCCCGTGTCGGCAACTCGTTGACATAACGCTGGAAATACCATTGTCCCGCCTCGGTCTCGGTGGGCTTGGACAGGGCCACGATGCGGGCGCCGCGCGGGTTGAGGTTCTCTGTCATGACCTGGATCGTGCCGCCCTTGCCGGCGGCGTCGCGCCCTTCGAAGACCAGCACGACCCGCCGCCCTGTGGCCTTGACCCAGGCCTGGAACCGCACAAGCTCGATCTGCAGCGCCTCCATCGCCTTTTCGTATTCGGCCTTCGGCATCTCGGCGGGATAGGGATAGCGCGGATTGGTCACGTCATCCTTATCGGCCTTGAGGATGATGCGCCGGATACGTTCGGGCGCGTCCTTTTCGAAATAGCGCGTGATCGCACCGTCGAAGGGCAGGTCCATGGGATTTCCTCGTTGTGTCTGCCTCCGAGTATGGGGGCGGGCAGGGCTCAGCGCAATCCGGCCCGGGCGGCCAGACGGTCGATCGCGTCAGTCACCGCCCCGGGGGCAGCATGGTGCGGCATGTGGCCCACTCCCGGCAACAGCGTCAGCGCCGCGTCGGGCAGAAGCCTGGCCAGAGGCACCGAATGGATCTGCGCCGGAACGATGGTATCGGCCTCTCCATGGACGATCTCGACCGGCATCCGCAGAGCGGGGTAGCGTCCGGACATCGCCACGACATGGGGATAAAGGCTGTTGACCTGCCGCGCATTGGCGCGCAGCGCGCCCCGCCGCATGGCCAGCGCCGCGCCCACCTCTTTCGCATAACCCGGCGGCGGCGGATCGGGGGTGAAGATGTCGCCGATCACCCGTTCGACATAGGCACCCGGCGTCAGCGCGGCGAGAAGCGGCGGAAGCAGCCCGCCGCCAAGCGCCGAACCGTTTACCCGGTAAAGCGCGCCCAGCCCGCCCGGCCAGGGCATCGTCGCGCCGGCGACGTTGACCACGCCCGCAACTGCCCCCGGCCGGTCGAGCGCCCAGGCCATCGCCACCGCCGCGCCATAGGAATGGCCAAGCAGCATCGGCCGAACCAGGCCCAGCATGTCGGCGGCCGCGGCCAGAAGCGCGGCCTGTTCGGCCGGGCTTTCGCCGCGGCGCGCAAAGGGACGGGCCAGCGCGTCCGACACGCGGTCGCTGTGGCCCAGCCCCGGCCGGTCGAAGGCGGTGACACGGTAGCGCGAAGTCAGGCGGTCCATGAAGCCGAGCGTGAAGTCGCGCAGGTTCCCGCTTGCCCCGTGGATCAGCACAAGGTCCGGCCCCGCCCCCCGTGTCACCGCATGGACCTGCCGCCCGTCCACATCGACAAGCTGCCCCTCGGGCGGAAAGGCGGCTTGGGCGGCTGCCTCGCGCCGGCCGGCCCGGGCGTTCACGGCCACTGCCGCCCCCCCGAGCGTCGCCGCCGCGATGACGAGGCTAGCGACCAATGTCGTCCATGGCATAGGGGGTGGTCTGGTAGATCTCGTTGATCCAGTTGCCGTAAAGCAGATGGGCATGGCTGCGCCAGCGGTTCTGCGGCACCCGCGCGGGGTCGTTGTCGGGATAGTAGTTCATCGGCACGTTGATCGGCGTGCCATTGCCCACGTCGCGGTCGTATTCCTGCTTCAGCGTATCGCTGTCATATTCGAAATGGTTGAAGATATAGAGCGCGCGATGCGCCGGGTCGCTGACCAGACAGGGCCCGGCCTCGTCCGAGACGAGCAGCGTCGCCAGCCCCGCCGCATCGATCTCGGCCTGGCGCATTTCGGTCCAGCGCGAGACGGGGATGACGAAATCGTCGGCAAAGCCGCGCAGATAGGGCGAGGCGGGGACAAGACTCCGGTGGCGGAAACAGCCAAACGCCTTGTGCGGCAGCATGTGCTTCTGCACGCCATGGAAATGATAGATCATCGACATGCCGCCCCAGCAGACGCCGAAGGTGGAATGCACATGACCCTGCGTCCAGTCGAAGACCTCGCACAGCTCGTCCCAGTAGGTCACCTCCGCGAAGGGCAGATGCTCGATCGGGGCGCCGGTGATGATCAGCCCGTCCAGCTTTTCGCCCGAGGCCGCGACCTCGGCAAAGGGGCGGTAGAATTCGGCCATGTGCTCGGCCGCGGTGTTGCGGGTCTGGTGCTCGGTCATCCGGATGAGCGTGAGCTCGATCTGCAAGGGCGTCGCCCCGATCAGCCGGGCGAACTGGTTTTCGGTCTGGATCTTCTTCGGCATGAGGTTGAGCAGCCCGATCCGCAGCGGCCGGATATCCTGCCGGACGGCCCGGTCATCGGCCATGACCATCACGCCCTCGCGCGAGAGGACATCGAAGGCGGGCAGGGTGGCGGGCAGCTTGATCGGCATGGGCGGCGGTCCGGATGGGGCAGGGGTCGGAGATAGGCCAGCCCCGTGCGACGGGCAAGGGCAGGGCCGGCGTTTCAACCGGGCGCCGCGGCGCGGCGGTCATCCAGCAGCCGGGCGACGAGGTCCTCGAAATCGGCGGCGCTGCGGACGCCGGCCATGTCGGCGGCGCGGGCCGTCAGGCCCCAGCGCGCGGCCATGGCGGCATAGCGCGGCTGGCGATGGGCCAGCGCGCGGGCATAGGTCCAGCGGATGAAGGCATCGGGGTCGACCTCGGCCTCGGTGCAGCGGTTGAGGTCCAGGTATTCGTGCCAGACCCGGTCGAGGAAGGCGGGCTGATAGGCCATGGGCTTGGGCGCCTTGTCGAAGCGGCGCACAAGCTCGGCCGTGTGATCCTCGGTCCCGGCGATCCAGATCATCAGCGTGCAGGCAGAGAGCGCGGTCAACACCGGATCGGCTGCGTCGTCGGGGTCCACCCATTCGCAGATCGACCCGCCGGTGTCGCAGACGAAATGGGGATAGCCGTAGAGCGTCCGGGCTCGCTCGATGAAATGCGGCGTGTCCAGCAGCGCGGCCACCTCGGCCTTGCGGAATTCGGCCTGGCGGGCGGTGTATTCGGCATAAGGCAGGCCCCCCATGGCCGGGTCGCCGGGCTTGCCCAGATAGGTCGACACGGGGGTGAGGTTCTCGAACGTGATGTTCGATCCGATATAGATCGAATCCGACATCAGCAGGTCGCGCAGGAAGGGCACCTTCATCGCCTCGCGCTTGGCATTGTCGGCGATCAGCTCGCCCAGATAGCGGGTGCCGATCCGGTAATCGATGGAATAGTGGAACCAGTCGCCATGCCGGCGCAGGACCTGGCTCACATGCGTCTTGCCCAGGCCCGACATGCCGAAGAGCAGCACCCGCTTGTGCGGCGCGGCGCGCCAGGCGGCAGAAGTGTCAAAGATCATGGGCTGCCCGGTTCGCTGAGGGTGACGTCGGGTCTCTGCCGCCGGAAAAGACGTCCGTCAAGGATGACGAGCCCGAGCGCCAGGATCGCAAAGCCCGCATAGGCGCGCAGCGGCAGCACCTCGCCCAAGAGAAGCGCGCCAAGCAGGATCGAGACCGGCGCGACCATCAGCGTGACAAGGCTCGCATGGCCCGCGCCGACCCGGGCGATGATGCGGTAGAAGAGAAGATAGGCCAGCGCCGTCGCGATGACCGCGAGATAGCCGAGCGCGGCCCAGGCCCCCGCACTGTGATGCGCGGGCGGCAGCCCTTCGCGCATCAGGGCAAGCGGCACCATCATCGCGGCCGAGGCGGTGAGCATCCCTGCCGCCGCCACCTGCGGCGGCAGCCCGCCCAGCGCATGGCGCGCAAACGTGCCCGACAGCGCATAGCAGAGCGACGCCCCCAGCACCGCAAGCTGCGCGAGCGACGTCAGATCGAGGCTTGCGAAGTTCCTCAGCCCGATCGCCGTCGCCACGCCCAGAAAGCCCAGAGCCACACCCAGCGCCTTGCGCGCCGTCAGCGTCTCGTCCCGGAAGGCCAGCGCCGCGATCAGCACGCCGAAGATCGCGGTCGAAGCATTCAGGATCGCGGCGAGCCCCGTCGGAATGCTCTGCTGGCCCCAGGTGATGAGCGTGAAGGGCAGCGCATTGTTGAGAAACCCCATCACGAAAAACGCGCCCCAGATGCGCCACTCGCGCGGGACCCGATAGCCCATCGGCAAAAGCACCGCCCAAAGCACCGCTGCCGCCCCGGCGACACGGATGGCAACGGTCGACAGCACGCCCGTCTCGGCCACGGCAAGCTTGATCGACAGGAAAGATCCACCCCAGATCAGCGCAAGAAGCGCCATCTGCGCCCAGGCCGACAGCGAGATGGTCTTTTGCTGCATCATGGCGCGAAAAGAACCCGACGGCTCTGCCGGATGCAATCCCCGTCACGTCTGCGCTCTCGCGGGGCCCCAACAGCCGGGGACCCCGCGCATCCGCAGCGATCAGAACCGGTAGCCTACCGACACGCCAAGCGACAGCGCATCAGTGTCGGTGAAAGTCGCGACCTGAGCGCCGCCAACCCCGATATCCGCGTCTCCCGTCATCGTATAGCGGATGCCGGCCCTGATTTCGACGGCGTTCAGAGTGTAGAGGCCGCCCACGGTGATCCCGACAAGTCCGTTGGTGGGCGAGAGCGGCGAAAAGAGGGCATCGCTGTTTTCCGGTTCGTAGGTGATCGAGGCGAGTCCGGCGAAGCTATCGGTCAAGCTGCGGGCCACGCCCAAAGTATAGGACGTGCCGTCGTTAAGGTCGACGATGCTCGCCCCGCCCATCGCCAAGGAAAAGAGTTCGGGCGACAGGATCGTCTGGGAGTAGGCCGCATAGCGGATGGTCCCGTAGACGAGCGTATCCTGCGCAACTCCGGTCTGGAAATCCAGGTTCCAGGCCTCCGGGGCGGAAACCTCCGTCGTGCTTTCGAAGGGGCCGCCCGGCGTGGCCTCGATAGTGTCGAATGAATTCACGATCTCGCTGTTATAGGTCAGCGCAACGCGCAGTGCGATCTCTGGCCGCTCATAGGCGACACCGGCGAGCCAGCCCGCGCCCTCGCCGTTTTCGAGCTTGACGTTGTAGCCGTTGAGCGGTCCAAAAGCCTGTCCTTTCAGTGTCGTTTCACCATCAAGCATGACTTGGCGGACACCGGCATGGACCGAGAAGTTGTCGTTGAAGCGGTAGCGCCCGATCGCGGTGATCGCCCGGCTGTCGAGCGTGGCAGCGGTCCCGCCCAGCGGTGTAGCGTCAGGATCGCCGCCATATTCGATGTCCGACCCATAAGGCTGGTCCAGGATGAGGCCGAAGCTGAAACCCGGGCCGAAATCCATCTTGAACGCGAGCGCGGTCTGCCCGTAATCGCCGCCGACATTGCCGATGGGATTGCCAAGCACATCGGTCCCCGTCAGGTCGGGCTGGGTGAACCCATAGCTGAGTTCGGCATAGCCGCCCGGCTCGAAGATAGCCGTGATATCCTGGGCCGACCGGTCGAGCCCCAGGGCCGAGGCCGTGGTGGCGCTTGCCGCCAGCAGGACCACCCCTTGCGCGATGTGTTTCATGTCCGCTCCCTGTCGTGTGTTTTTCACATTCAGAAGACCCCCGGCGATCAGGCCCGGTCAATCCCGAACACCTTCACCCCCGGAAAACGGCGACGGCACTGCAGCATCCAGGACCCTCTCGGGATGATCCCGGCCCGCGACCGCCGGCGCGCCCCGATCCACCTGCCCTAGAAACGGTACGCGACCGACAGCCCGACCGACAGCGCCTCATTCGATGTCAACGCGCCAACGGGCAACCCGACGACGGTCGGGCGGGCATCGCCAAAGACGGTATACCGGATGGTCCCGGACAGCTCGACACTGTTCAGGGTATAGGTTCCGCCGATCGTCAGCCCGGCCAGACCGTTGACCGGTGTCAGTGCCGACACGAAATCGTCGCCGGCACGCGGCTCGAAGGTGAGGGCGACCAGACCTTCGAACGTCTCCGTGAACTGCCGCGACACGCCCAGTTCATAGGCTCTGCCGTCATCCATGTCGGTGATGCTCGTGATGTCGGCAAGGTTGAGGTCGGCAAGCCCGATCTCGAGGCCCGCAGGCATCAGCTGCGTCTGGGAATAGGCCGCCGACCGGATACTGCCAAAGACAAGCGTGTTCGGCCCGATTCCGGTCTGGACGTCAAGGTTCCACGCCTCGGGCAAGGTGAACTTCGTCCTGCTCCGGAATTCGCCGTCTGCGAAGATTTCGGTCGTCGCGGCATCAATCTCGGTTCCGCTGTTATAGGTCAGCGCGATGCGCAGCCTGTTTTCGGGGCGTTCATAGGCGATCCCGGCCAGCCAGGCCGTGCCTTCACCATCCTCAAGGTCAACCCGGTAACCCTGGAGCGGTCCGAAACCCCTTCCCGAAAACGCCACCACGCCGTCAAGCGTCACGCGTTGCAGCCCGCCGTGAACCGACAGGCTGTCGTTGAAGCGATAGCGCCCGATCGCCGTGATCGCGCGGGAATCGATACCGAACCGGGTTCCGCCCAGAAACGTCGTCTGTGGGTCGCCGCCATAGGCGATATCGGAACCGTAGGGTTCATCGATGATCAGGCCAAGGCTGAAAGAACCGCCCAGATCGGTCTTGACCGCCAGATCGGCCTCACTGAAATCATCCGCGGCATCGGTCATGGGGTCACCGGAAATGTCGTATCCGGAAAGGTCCTGCCGGGTGAAGCCGTAACTCAGCTTTGCAAATCCCCCGGGTTCAAAGATTGCCGAGATGTCCTGCCCGGACCGGTCGAGCCCGAGCGCACCTGCCGCAGTCGCGCTTGCTGACAGCAGAACCAGTGCCGATGCGACATGCTTCATTGGTCCCTCGTGCGCCAGTGCTTAAACCTTGCCCGGGCTCTCCTTGCGGGTCAACGGTCAAGGGCGTTGCCCGCCAAGGTTGTCTCCGCGGTGAGGCATTCCTGCACAGGGCGAAACCGGCCGTGCCCTGCCGGACCATGGGATCAGCCGCCCCGGACCCGCAGGTTGATCCAGTTGCCCAGAAAGATGAGCCCGGCCCCCGCAAAGACCATCGGGTCGAGCGGTTCGGCATAAACCAGCATCGCCACGACCGCGATGACCGGAAGACGCGCAAAATCCATCGGCATGACAAGCGTCGCCGGTGCGGCCTGCAACGCGCGCGTCAGGCACAGATGCGCCGTCAGACCGGTCACGCCGATCAGAAGCATCGCGGGCATCCGTTCCGGCGCGGGAATGGCGATCGTTCCGTCATGGGCGGTGATCACCAGCGCAAAGAATGCCTGCATGACATGCAGCCACAGCAGGATCGTGATCAGCGGATCGTGCCGTGTCAGGACCTTGGTCATCATGATCGAAAGCGCAAATCCGATCGCGCAGCCTGCCGCCGCAAGCAGCCCCGGCGACAGCGTGGTCGCCCCGGGCTGTGCCACCAGCAGGATGCCCGAAAATGCGACTGCGGCGCCGATCAGCCCCCGCCGGGTCAGGCTTTCGCCCAGGATGAAGGGCGCAAGGAGAAGTCCCCAGATCGGCGTCGTGAATTCGAGCGCAAAGACGGTGGCGAGCGGCAGGACCGTGATCGCATGAAACCACAGGTTCTGCCCCGCGAAATGGGCGATGTTGCGCATCAGGTGCAGCGGCAGGTGGCGGGTTGCAAGACCGCGCTCGGGCCGTCTCAGCGCCACCAAGGCCATCAGCATCGTCAGCCCGATCAGGCTGCGCCACAGCATGATCTCGAAAGTCGAAAGGTCGACCGACACGGTCCGCCCCGCCACTGCAAGCGTGGTGAAAGAGGCAATCGCCCCCGCCATCCAGAGCGCGGCGAACATGGGCCGCGCGGCAGGCGGCACCGGTGCCGCGCTCATGCAGGGACCGCGACGACCTTGACATCAGCCGGATCGGGGTCGCGCGCGACCAGAGCCGCCACCTCGTCAAGCCCGACGACGCGCGTGATGAGCGGCGCGACCCGCACCCGGCCCGAGGCGATCATCGCGGCCGCGCGGGTCTGGGTGAAGGGGTTGATGAAGGCGGGCAGCAGGCTGATCTCGCGAAAGAGCAGATCGAAGGGCTCGATCGGGACAGAGAGCCCCTTGGGCAGCACGCCCAGAAGCACGATCCGCCCCCCCGTCCGCGTGAGCCGGGGCGACATCGCCACCGTCTCGGCCACGCCCGCGCATTCGACGACCAGATCGGCCCCCTCGGGCCAGTGCGTCAGCGCCCCCTCGGGCGTCGGCGCCGTTGCCCGCGCGCCCAGGTCCTCGGCCAGCGCGCGCTTGCGCGCATTGCGCGTCAGCAGCAGCACCTCTGCCCCGGCGGCGATGCACAACTCCATCGCCAGAAGCCCGATCACCCCGCCGCCGATCACCATCACCCGTTCGCCCGGCTTCGGCGCGCCGATGTCGATACCGTGCAGCGTGCAGGCCAGAGGCTCGGCCAGCGCGCCGGCCAGCGGGTCCAGATCGGCGGGCAGCGGGATCGCGCGATGCGCGGGCACGGCGGCAAAGGGCGCAAAGCCGCCGTCCCGCGACAACCCGATGGCGATGTTGCCCTGGCAGAGGTTCGGCCGTCCCGCGCGGCAGAAGCCGCAGGTGCCGCAGGCGATGTTGGGGTCGACCGTCACCCGCGTGCCCGGCGCGATGCCCGCCCCGGCCCCGGCCGCCGCAACGATGCCCGAAAACTCGTGACAGAGCGTCACCGGCGGCGTGCAGGGAAACTCGCCCTTGAAAAGGTGGCGGTCGGTGCCGCAGATGCCCGCGGCCTCGACCCGGACCAGGACCTCGGCCGGCCCGGGTTCGGGCAGGTCGATCTCGGCCAGGCGCAGGTCGCCGGGCGAAAACAGGCGGACGGCTTTCATGGCGGGTCTCCGGTTCGGACCTTGTCGTTGGCCGCGACTATGCGCAGCCGGCCCGCGCCGCGCCAGCCCCCGCGCATCCGCGCGGCCCGGTCATTCCCATTCGATCGTGCCGGGAGGCTTCGAGGTAATGTCATAGGTCACGCGGTTGATCCCGCGCACCTCGTTGATGATCCGCGTCGCGGTTTCCGACAGGAACGCATGGTCGAAGGGATAGTAATCGGCGGTCATGCCGTCCACGCTTGTGACCGCGCGCAGCGCGCAGGCATAATCATAGGTCCGCCCGTCGCCCATCACGCCCACGGTGCGCACCGGCAGAAGTGCCACAAAGGCCTGCCAGATCGCGTCATAAAGCCCGTGCCGGCGGATCTGGTCGATGAAGACGGCATCGGCCTCGCGCAGGATGGCGAGCTTCTCGGCCGTGATCTCTCCGGGGCAGCGGATCGCAAGGCCGGGCCCGGGAAAGGGATGACGCCCGATGAAGCGGTCGGGCAGGCCCAGCTCGCGGCCGAGCGCGCGCACCTCGTCCTTGAACAGCGCGCGCAGCGGCTCGACCAGCGTCAGCCCCATCTTTTCGGGCAGGCCGCCCACATTGTGATGCGACTTGATCGTGACCGAAGGCCCGCCCGAGACGCTGACCGATTCGATCACATCGGGGTAGAGCGTGCCCTGGGCCAGAAACCCTGCGCCCCCCGCCGCAGTGGCGTGTTTCTGGAAGACGTCGATGAACAGCCGCCCGATCGTCTTGCGCTTGACCTCGGGGTCGGTCACGCCGGCCAATGCGCCCAGAAAGAGCGTACTCTCGTCGGCATGGACCAGCGGGATGTGGTAGTGGTCGCGGAACATGGTCACGACCTCCTCCGCCTCGCCCTTGCGCAGAAGACCGTGGTCGACAAAGACGCAGGTCAGCCGGTCGCCGATCGCCTCGTGGATCAGGACGGCAGCAACCGAGCTGTCCACCCCGCCCGACAGGCCGCAGATCACGCGGCCCGCGGGGCCGACCTGGTCGCGGATCTTCGCGACCGCCTCTGCCCGGTAGGTGCCCATGGTCCAGTCGCCGCGAAAGCCCGCGAGGCGCACGAAATTGGCCAAGAGCCTGCGCCCCTGCGGCGTGTGGTGCACCTCGGGGTGGAACTGCACGGCATAGAAGCGCCGGGCCGGATCGGCGACGATGGCAAAGGGCGCATGGGGCGAGGTGCCATAGACCGCAAAGCCCGGCGCGATGCGCGCGACATGGTCGCCATGCGACATCCAGACCTGCTCGCGCCCTTCCCCAAACCAGCCATCAAGCAGGTCGAGACGCGCCGGCGCGGGGCTGACATGGGCACGACCGAATTCGGCGGTGCCCTGGCCGCGCTCGACCTTGCCACCCAGCATCTGCATCATCACCTGCTGGCCATAGCAGATGCCCAGCACCGGCACGCCCAGCGAAAAGAGGCCCGCCGGCGGCCGCGGCGCGCCGTCCTCGGTCACCGAGGCCGGGCCGCCCGAGAGGATGACCGCCCTGGGGTCCAGCGCGCGGAGGCTCGCCTCCGTGACCGTCTGGCAGGGGTGGATTTCGCAATAGACGTTCAGTTCGCGCAGCCGACGCGCGATGAGTTGCGTCACCTGCGATCCGAAGTCGATGATGAGTAGAAGGTCGTGGCGCATCATGCCGGGGGGCTTAATCCGTGCCCCCCGCCCGCGCAAGACGCGCGTGGCGGATGGCGCGCGGGGGGCTGTCTGCCCCCCGCACCCCCCGAGGATATTTGTGGACAAAAAATGGGGGATTGGCCGGGGCAGGGGCCCCATGTCGCTTTCGCGTGCCAGAGTTCGCAAATCCGGCACGGGGGCGGGGGCTGCGTGCTATGACGAGGGCGGGCGTCGGAAGGAGCGGTGCGATGACGGATCTGGCAGAGGCGGGCGCGGGGCGGCGGCAGCGGGGCGGCGGGGGCGCGGCGCGGCGGGCCGAGCGGACAGCCGTCAGCATCGAGACCGCGCGCTTCATCACCCGCGCCATTCCCGATTTCGAGGTGCTGAATGCCGAGGCGCTGGAGATCATCGAGCACAATGCCGAGACCGTGCTCGAGGAGATCGGCGTCAACTTCGTCGAAAACCCCGGCGCGCTCGCGCTCTGGCGCGAGGCCGGCGCCGATGTGCGGGGCGAACGGGTGCATATCCCCCGCGGACTGGCGCGACGGCTCTGCGCGACCGCACCCGGGCGGTTCACCCAGCATGCCCGCAACCCCGAGCGCAATGTCGAGATCGGCGGGCGCAACCTCGTGCTCGCCCCGGTCTATGGCCCGCCCTTCGTGCGCACGCAGGCCGGCGGGCGCCGCTATGCCACGATCGCGGATTTCCGCGACTTCGTGAAGCTCGGCTACATGTCGAAATGGCTGCACCATTCCGGCGGCACGGTCTGCGAACCGACCGATGTCCCGGTCAACAAGCGCCATCTCGACATGCTGCACGCGCATATGACGCTGTCGGACAAGCCCTTCATGGGTTCTGTCACCGCGCCCGAACGCGCGCGCGATTCGGTCGAGATGGCGGGGCTTCTCTTCGGAGAGGACTTCGTGCGCGACCATGCGGTGATGACCTCGCTCATCAACATCAACTCGCCGCTCACCTTCGACGGGATCATGATGGGCGCGCTCGAAGTCTATGCCCGCGCCAACCAGGCGGTGGTGATCAGCCCCTTCATCGTCGGTGGTGCGATGGCGCCGGTCAGCGTTGCCGGCACCCTGACCCAGGTCCTGGCCGAGGTGCTGGCAGGCGTGGCCTACAGCCAGCTTGTCCGGCCCGGCGCGCCGGTGATCTTCGGCGCCTTCGTCACCTCGATCGACATGAATTCGGGCGCGCCCACCTTCGGCACCCCCGAGGCGAGCCTGATCACCTATGGCGCGGGCCAGCTCGCCCGCCGGCTCGGCCTGCCCTATCGCAGCGCCGGCGCCTTCTGCGGGTCCAAGCTGCCCGATGCGCAGGCCGCCTATGAAAGCGCCAACAGCCTGAACATGGGGCTCATGGCGGGCGTGAACTTCATGCTCCATGCCTGCGGCTGGCTCGAAGGCGGGCTGGTCGCGAGCTTCGAGAAATTCGTCATGGATGCCGACCAGCTCGGCATCCTGCATCACCTCGCGCGCGGCATCGACCTGTCGCCCAACGGCCAGGCGATGGAGGCGATCCGCGAGGTCGGCCCGGGCGGGCATTACCTCGGCTGCGCCCATACCCAGGCCAATTTCAAGGAGGCCTTCTGGCGTTCGGACCTCTTCGACTACAAGCCCTTCGAAACCTGGGAGGAAGAGGGCGCGCGCGACACCGAGACGCTCGCCGCGCTCCGCATGCGACGGATGCTCGACACCTACCGGCAGCCCCCGCTCGATCCTGGCATAGCCGAGGCGCTCGACGATTATGTCGCGCGCAAGAAGGCCGCCGTCCCCGACGCCTTCATGTAGGGGACAGAGGCTCTTCGCGCGCGGCAGCCGGCGGAAAGGGCCGGACGACGGCCCGCAGGAGCCGCGCCTCGGCCATCAGGGCTATGATCACCTCGACATGCCGCGCGACGGAGTAGTCGGCGCCCCGGGCGATCCGGCGCTCCTCAAGTTCGGCCTCGAGATCCAGCAGACGCAGGATCGCCTCACCTGCCCGGGGGGCCGCCAGCTGACGCAGAAGGCGGGGAAGCTGGCCTTCACGGTTGTAGTCGTCAAGTCCGAAACGCGCGGCCCGCACCAGAAGGGGCGGGCGTTGCAGGCTTTCGACCCGGCTGAGAATGTCCTGCATGACCTTGGCTCCTGTCGGTGGCGCAGTGGCGACGGGGCCGGTATTGCACAACCTGAACGTGTGTTGCGCTGAAGGGCTTCCCGCCGTTCGCATGGTTCAATGTCGATTTTCATTTGGAAACAATCATCAGCAAGGCGAAGCGTCGTTAACGATCCGGTAACGCTACAACCCTAGGTTGTGATTTACCTTCCAGTAAGGATGTGACCGGCGCGCAGGTTCGGGCGGAGGTTGGCCAAGATGCAGAATGGCAAGACGGGGACGGAGATCCCCGACTGGGTGCCCGAAGGGGCCCGGCATTACCTGGCCCATACCGAACGCGGGCAGACCATCCGGGCCCTCGCGCGGCAGGCCGACGTGCATGCCTCCACGATCCTGCGACAGGTCCGGCGGATCGAACAGCTCAGGGATGACCCGCTGGTCGACCATGCCCTGCGGCGTCTGTCGGAACGCTGCGGCACCGCAGCCGACGATGGCAGGATCGGCGCGGCCGCCATGGCGGCAGACCGGGCCGGGCCGTCCGCTCCCGCCGCGAAAGCCGCCATCGCTGCGCCGCCGGCAGTACGGCGCGGACAGGACCGCCACCCCCTTGCCGCTCCCTCCGGAGAAGCGCCGGTTCCCGACGGCGATGACCTCGACCGCGAAGGCCTGCGGATTCTCCGCCGCCTTGCCGAGCCGGGGACCGTGCTTGCCGTGGCCCGCGACATGGAGATGGGCGTGGTCGTGCGCGACGGGCGCGACGGTGACCTGCCCCAGCGGCTGGCCGTCGTGGCCCGGGCCATCGCCGAAGCGATGGCGCTGAACGACTGGATTGCCTGCGACAGTCCCGAAGCCCGGGTGGCGCGCTACCGCATCACCGGTGCGGGCCGTGCCGCGCTCAGGCGTCTTGCGGCCCAGGCCGGGGGCCGCGGCCCGGGAATGTCAGAGTCACAGGCCGACTTTGCGGGCGCACAGGTCGAAGATCCGGCGCTGCGCCACATGCGCACGCTGCTGGCCGAAAGCCCGCTCATCGGCCTGGCGCGGCGGCATGACCGCGACGGCCAGCCGTTCCTCGGCCGGGACCTCGTGGCCGCAGCCGAACGCCTGCGCGAGGATTTCGAACTGTCGGATTACGGACAGCCCGAAGGAACCGACTGGGAAGGATTTCTCTCCGCGATTCCCGCAGACCGGCGGGCGGCGGCACCATCGGGGCGACCGCTCACCCCGGGTGTCCTGGCCGCGCGCGACAGGCTCGACGAGGCGCTGTCCGATCTCGGCCCCGGTCTGGCGGATGTCGCGCTGCGCTGCTGCTGCCTTCTCGAAGGTCTTGAAACCCTTGAAAGACGGATGGGCTGGTCGGCCCGTTCAGGCAAGATCGTCCTGCGCATCGCGCTGCAGCGGCTCCAGCACCATTACCTGCGCACGCAGGGCCGCTTTGGTCCGATGATCGGCTGACCTCAACCGGTGATGACGCGCCATCCCAGCAGCACGGCGACGATGATCAGCCACGCGGCGGCCAGCCGGTAAAGCCAGGCCGGCAGCCCCGCCCGCGATCCGTCGGCCCGCCGCAGCAGATGGCCAAAGCCCGCCCAGAGCGTGGCCACGATCACGATCTGCACGACGAAGTTGACAAATGCCGCCGGCAGCGACGCCCCCGCCGGCAGAAGCGCAAACCCGAAGATCAGCGCCTTGGGGTTGAGAAGCGTGGTCACGAAGACCTTGAACGCGGTCACGGCCGGGGCCGCGTCGCCGTCCCCGCCATCGCCCGCCGTGCTCTTTCGCCAGAACCCCAGCGCCAGCCACAGGATCCAGAGCGCAGCGACCGCGGTGATCACCGGCCGCAGTTCCGGCGCCCCGGCCTCCAATGTTCCCCCCAGCAGCGCCAGCGGGGTCACCGTCGTCAGATATCCCGCAAGTTCGGCCGGGATCAGCCGCATGGCCCGTCCGAGGCCCCGCTCGGCGCCCGCCACCGCCAGAAGCGTGTTCGTCGGCCCCGGCGTGATCAGGAGCGCCGCAATCGCCAGTGTCAGCTCGATGGTCGTCATCCTGCCCCCGGGCCCCGCCCGCCGGACCCGTCCGGCCCCGCCGGCCATCATGGCGGCCGCGCGGGGTCTTGCCAAGCGCGTGCGGCGGACCTTGCGCCACTGCAGCCCGGCCATGCAGCACGCGCGGGCAACCGGGGCAAGACAAACGGTCCCGCCTGCGCTACATCAATCCAAAGCCAAGGGGTGACGATGT
>Ga0315900_10004589_pt1 | contig 19391 bp, 26 predicted proteins | sample LakEriMetagenome_FD_203521 | JGI IMG/M metagenome (GOLD analysis project Ga0315900, IMG submission 203521) | Freshwater fungal communities from buoy surface, Lake Erie, Ohio, United States - Buoy 12 MA114 | ecosystem: Environmental > Aquatic > Freshwater > Lake > Lake biofilm | place: USA: Lake...
CGCCCGCGGCTCCGCCGCCTGCAGCCCCGTGCTGCGGCCGCCCTGCTGCGGATCGTGCTGCACCCGCGCGGCGAGGGTGTGCAGCCACTCGGCGAACGTGTCGGTGTTCACGAAGGCAGCGCGCGGCTTCTCGGCGCGTATGGCCTCTTCCACCGCCGCCAGACGCGCGGCGTCGAGCTTGTGCGTCCAGTTGAGCAGCAGGTGTGTGGCCGTGCCCACCTGCGCGCGTTCGAGCCCGTTGTGCCACCAGCGCTTCTGCCACCGCGCCGCATCCACCACGGTGAGTTGCACGGGCAGGGTGAAGTGCCCGAGCCGCGTATCGGTGGTGAGATGGCCCAGCAGTTCGTCGGTCTCCGTGGCGCCGTTGGCCTCGATGATCATGACGCTGCCCGGATCGGGCGGCACATCGTACAGCGTCTGCAGCAACTCGCGGAGCGAGCCACAGCAGACGCACTCGCCGTTGAGCGGCGTCACCAGCGCCTCGAGCGCTCCCAGCCGCGCGGCGTCGACGCGGGCGTTCTGAAAATCATTGAGGATGATGCGCACCCGCGTGCCCCGCGCGGCCAGCTGCGGCACCAGCTCCGAGAGAAACCGGGTCTTGCCGGCGCCAAGGAAGCCGGCCATGAGCACGAGCGGGATCATGCGGCGAAGTTGGCACCGCACGTGGTGGTGCACCAGTGGGCGATCGCTGCGTCTTCTGGTGTACGACGGCCGACCACGTCACACACGACGGATGGTCTGCGGCCAGGGATCATCGAAGCGCTCACCGTTCTGCCAGGCCGCAACCTCGGCATCGGTGCAGAGACAGTGCCGGAGCGCGTCGGCGAAGGCGGTGCGATCGGGCTCCACGCCAATGATGGTCAGTTCGCAATGGCGATCGCCGAAGACGGGGTCGAGCTGCGCGAGGGCGGCCGTGAGACCGGCACGCTCCTCTGGCAACAGACGCGCCGCCGGATCGAGGAGAATGCCGGCCTTCCACGTGGCCGCCCACTCGAGTCCCACCCACGAGCCGGCGTGGCTCCACACCAGCACATCGAGGGGACGCGAGGCCAGCCAGATCCACCCTTTGCTGCGATGCACCCCCAGCGGGAGCGACTCGCGTACCAGGGTGTGCAGGCGCTGCGGGTGAAATGGCCGAGTATGACGCAAGGTGACGGATCCGAGACCGTAGACGGCAGGATCGTCGGGCGCGGGTGCCACCGGCGAGCGCCGCACCGGTTCCCCGCGCGGACGGCGCCGTCGCTTCTGAAAGGATCGGGCGCCCACGATGAGTGCCGGATCGACCTGGCCGTACGCCATCGAGACGATGAGGGCGTGCACATTGAGCTGGTGCAGCACGGCGAACACGTCAGTGACCTGCGCGCGTGTGAGGCGATCTGCCTTGCTGACCAGCAGCACACTGGCCGCCTCGATCTGCGCGCGCAGCAGCGACACGGGCGAGATCGACGGCGGGGCGTCCTGCAGGAGCGCACGACCGCCATCGAAATCACGCCACAGGTTGAGCCCATCCACCACCGTGACCACGCCGTCGAGCGTGAGGCCACGATGTCGCTGAATGTCCTCGAGCAGGGCATGCGGATGTGACCCCCCGCTCGTTTCAATGAGCAGGTAGTCGAGCGAGGGATCGGCGGCCACGCGGTCGAGCGCGTCGCGAAACGCCGGGCGCAGCGATCCCCCCAGTGAACCCGCATGGAGGTCGATGACGAGCTCCTCATCCCCCTCCTTGAGCTCCTTCACCAGATCGGCGTCGACCGCCAGATCGCTGAGATCGTTGACGATGACCGCCATGCGCAGATCGCTGCGATCGCGCAGGAGGCGCCGCAGCAACGTGGTCTTGCCGGCCCCCAGGAAGCCGCTGATGACTGTGACGGCGAGCGGGCGTGTACGCGCCGAGCGGCCGGCAAGCGTTGGCGACGCCACTATGGCCGACGCGTGCCGCGGGCCACGACCTCGCTCGACGACTTGTAGGTGAAGCCGACCACCCGTCCGTCACGGCGCGCGAACTCGAGGTTGAGTTCGAGGCTGGTGGCCCACAGCGACCCATTGCGATACCACCCGTAGGCGAATCGGTCCGTTCCGTGGCTCAGCAACTGCATCTCGCGAAGCGAGCCCAGCTGCGGAGTATCCCAGGTACCGAACAGCTGATCGCCACGACGCTCCACGGTGAACACCGAACGACGTGGCTGGCTCGTGCTGTCAGCCCACTCGAAGTCGTAACTGCCAAGGAACGCGGCCACCTCGGCGGCCGTCACCGTCAGCGGCAGCGTCGGTTCGACGACGATAGGGACGGCGACCCCCTTCGTGCCCCATCGGAACTCGAGGGTCGTGCCGCGAATGCTCACGTCGGGGAACGCCCAGGTGAGCACTTCCGTGTTGGGCACGTCGAAGGGCACGATCGGCGCGCGCAACTGCGCGGCGGTCGAGTCGGGATGCGCGGTGTGGAAGAGGGAATCGCGCGGGTCGAGCACCAGCGTCCACGGTTCCTTTTCGCGCAGGACGAACCAGACCGAGAAGCGACCGGCCGGCACCCGCAAACCGGCCACCATGGCCGGGCGCGACAGGCGAATGGCCGTGGCATCGTCGGCACCCGGGGTCCACACCGTGCCCCACTTTTCGAGGCCCCCGTAGATGTTCGTGCGACCACGCAGACGCGGCCGCGAGTAGTCCACGGTGATCGTGGTGCCATCCACCGTTTGAGTGACCGAGGCGCGCTCCGAGGCAACGATCTGCGCGGTAGCAGCCGTCGCCTGCATCGCGAGGGCAATGGGGACGGCCAACAGCGGCCGGACGAAGCGGGCGGACGAATGGCGCATGGCCGACAGGGTGAGCAAAGGTGGGAAGACCATATTATTGCGAGTAAATTATCAATTGTACCTCCCCTCGGATATCCCCATGCCGCTGTACGAGTACGAAACCGTTCCGCAGTGCGACGACGACGTCCCCGCACGCTTTGCCTGGCACCAGGCCATGGGTGATGCGCCCCTCACGATTCATCCGGTGACCCGCGAGCCGGTGCGCCGCGTCATCAGCGGCGGCTGGGGCGCCCTCACGCCCCAGCGCAGCGGCGTGGCTGTGGCTGCGGCGCTGGCAGCCGAATCGACCCGCGCCGCCGATGTCGCGCGCACCCACGGTTCCGATTTCGGCTGCGGATCAGGGTGCGGGTGCGGGAGCTGAGCACGCCCGCACCCACGCCGGGCATACGCCCATCGACGTTCACCCGCGACGTGTAGGCGCGGCAGAGTCGGCAATATCCTGCCGCGTGACATCGGCGACGGCCCGATGCAGTGTGTACTGTCGTGGCGCGACCGCGTCTTCGAGAATGGCAATTACCGTTTCGAGCGGTGGGCACCCTGGTTCGGTGCACCGCAGCTCGGTGACCAGCACTGCGGCATTCGGGGAAACGTCCATCAGCTCCCGGACCCACGCCTTCACCTGAGTCAGGTGATCGACGTGACCGTGTGACCGTTTTGCGAAGAGATCCATCACGCCTCCGGCGGTTGCGCCACGCACGGCCGTGAGCGCGCCCGCACGGCAGGGTACGCACCACGCGGAGCGCGGTGGCGGCACTCCCCAGGTGGCAAGGAATGTGAGTGCGGCTTCCCGCGACGCATGTGGCGACCAGCGCCCCGCGACGTCACGGGCCGACCGACGGCCGGTCGTTCTTTTGGGGCGAGGAGGTTTCGGCCGGCGGGAGGACGTCGCTGGTGATGAGACGTGGCATCAGCCACACCGCGCCCGCGACCAGGAGGACCAGACAGGCAACACCGACCCATAGCAGACGGTCGTGATGTGGCGCGAGCGGGGATGGGGCCATCAGCAGGGCTCGAGGAGGAAGTCGATGGAACAAGGAACACACGGGCAGCAACGGAACCGCCGGTCCCGGCTTGCTGCACCCTGTCGCAACGCTGTCAGCTGCCGGCGAGACCAAGCACACGTCGCCACGCGGGGTGAATGACTGATTCTGCACTCGGCCCTTCCAGCACCACGGTACCGCCTTCGAACAGCACCACATGATCGGCCCAGCCGTCGGCCAGCTGCTCGTCGTGACTGGCCACCACCATGGTCATGCCGCGCGCACGGAACGAGGAGAGCAGTGTGAGCAGTGCGCGATGCCCACGGCGATCGAGCCCCAACGTGGGCTCGTCGAGCAGCAGTACACGGGGCTCGAGCACCAGTACCCCGGCGAGCGCTACGCGCTGCCGTTCACCGTGGCTCAACCCGTCGATACTGCGCGAAAGCAGTGGCGCGATCCCCAGCTGCTCCGCCATGGCTGCCACCCGGGCCGACGCGTTGGTGGCCGACTCGCCCCGGTTGAGGAGACCGAAGGCGATGTCGTCGTGCACCCGCGGCGCGATGAGCTGGTCGTCCGGGTCGGAGCCGAGCCACCCGACGACGCCACGCGCGGCGGTCGCGACGCGACCGGCATCATGCCAGCGCTCTTTCAGCAGCACCTGACCGCGCGCGGCGCGCTGGAGGCCGGCCAGCGTCGCCAAGGCGCTGCTCTTGCCGGCGCCGTTGGGTCCGGCCAGCAGTGTTACCTGCCCTGCCGGCGCGGTGAACGACGCGCCGCACAGTGCGCGGACCTGACCATACGCGGTGCGATGCGACACATGGACGTCGCGCAGCCCCACGGCGACCCCCAGGCACCCGGCCATCGCGGACGTGGCCGTCACAGCAGCAGGCTCACGGCGACCGCCGTCGCACCGATGACCAGCAACACCGGCGTGCGCGCCGTTGGCACCAGCGAAGCGAGAGCCGCCCAGTCCGGCGTCCCGCGCATCTCCATCATCGCGTCGAGACGCCGCGCACGGTGATGCGTGACCGACGCCATCGTTGCCGCCAGCCCGACACTCGTGCGCAGTCTCGCCGGTGCACTGTGGGCGCCGAAACGCAACGGGGCAGACCGTACCCGCGCGCGCAACGTGCGACCCGCGACATGCACCACGCGCAGCGACAGCACCAGCACCTCCACAGCCATGGCCGGGATGCGCAGGCGACGTGCCGCGGCCGCCGCCACCGGCAGCGGCACGGACAGGACGGCCACTCCCACGGCCGCCGTGCATGCCGCCGCCCGCAACGCCTGCTGCAGCAGCCGTTCCCCACCGTGCGCGTACACGCTGGCGAGTGCACCCGCCCCCCCGCCGTCGCCGGTGCGCCATAGTGTCCACCATCCGGCAAGCGTCGAGGCCGCGAGGAACGGCAGCGGCGCGGCCAGCCACGTGAGCACCGACGCCCACGGACGCCCATGAGTGACCAGGACCACGGCGCTCACGCCAATCACCACCCCCGCACTCACGGGAGACGCGCGCAGCAACGCCAGCAGCAGAAGAGCAACGGCCAGTGCGAGCCGCTCGGCGTCACGCACGTCGGCCACGCCCCAGCAAGGCCAGCCCCACCAGCGCACCGGCCGCCAGCAGGGCCACCACGGCAAAGCGCCTGCGCTCTTCCTCGGCCGACAGCCGTGGCATGACGCGGGACTCCGGAGCGTGAGGCACGGCCGCGATTGCTTCGCGCACGCGGTCATCGCTCCCCGTGCCGCGACGGGGCGTGAACACGCCAAACCATAAAGCCAACACGATGCCTGCCAACAGCGCGACACGCGCCCGGCGTTGTGCGACGTGGCTCATGCGTTACCCAACGCCGGAGCGGGGTGGCGCTCGGGCGCGAGCGCGCGCCAGGCGAGCGCCGTGAGGACCCCTTCCACGGCGGCGATCGGCAGCTGCGTCAGAGCGAACACGCCGAGGATCGATAGCCAGGCCGCGCCCATCTCCACGCCAGCACCGCGTTGGGCGAACGCCAACTGCCCGGCGGTGGCGGCATAAGTGGCCAAATCCCCCAGTGCCGCAGCCGTGCCCAGCGCCACGCCATCGGACAGGTGCAGGCGACGCAGCAGCTGCCACATGCCCCAGGTGACCCACGGGCACACCACCCCCAGACTCCACGTGTTGGCGCCAAGCGTGGTGATGCCGCCATGCGCCAGCAGCAGGGCCTGCAGCAGCAGGATGCCCAGGGCAACCGGGGCCATGCGGCGTGGCCCGAGCAGGGCAGTCCCGAGTGCCATACCCGTGGGATGACTCGAACTGCCCGCTAGCGACGGCATCTTGAGTGAAGTCAGCAGGAGCCCGAAGGCGATGGCGGAAGCATAGGCGGCACGCGGCCCGAGCGCCGCGACGGGTTCCCGCGGTGTGCTCCCCACGGGAATGCGCCACGGTGTCTGCGTGCGGGACCCCGCCCACACATGGGCTCCCGCGAGCACGCCCCAGCCGAGGCAGTGGACCAGTGGCAAGTACCCTTCGGCGATATGCATACGCGGCGCTTGTCGAGGAGTGAAGCAATCAGTTTATTATTGATACTGCATTCTTACCATCATTTCCAGAGCCATGAGCCTGATCACGAAGCGCGCCTGCCATGCCCAGCTGCTCGTCTGCGCCCTGGGCTGCTGCTGCGGCCGGACCGACCGCGGCAAGCCGGCCGTCCCGGTCGACTGGCTCAAGACCGAGTGGAAGCGCCGACGCCTGAATCCGCGCGTGCAGCTCACCATGACCGGCTGCCTTGGCCCGTGCGACCTCGTGAATGTGGTGGGCATCATCACCGCTGAAGGGCCGCAGTGGCTGGGCGGTCTCCACACGCCCGCGCACTTCGAGGCGCTGGTCGAGTGGGCGTCGGCAGTGCATGTCGCCGGCCACGCGCTCCCACTGCCCCCCACGCTCGATGACCACCGCGTGGACCGTTTCCCGTCGCCGCTGACCGCGGCCTGCCCTGCCCCCACCCCTGACGCCGCCTGAGGCTCGCATGACCGCACCGACTGCCACCCCCGACGCTTCGTCCGCGCCCGCGACCGACCTGCGCGTCCCCGTGACCGTGCTGACCGGCTTCCTCGGCTCGGGCAAGACCACGCTGCTCAACTACATCCTCACGGCGCAGCACGGCAAGAAGATCGCCGTGATCGAAAACGAGTTCGGCGAAATCGGCATCGACAACGATCTCGTCATCAACGCCGACGAAGAGATCTTCGAGATGAACAACGGCTGCATCTGCTGCACCGTGCGCGGCGATCTCATTCGCATTCTTGGCTCACTCATGCGTCGCCGTGACCGGTTCGATGCCATCCTGATCGAGACCACCGGGCTCGCCGACCCGGCGCCGGTGGCCCAGACGTTCTTCGTCGACGAGGAAATGCAGACGAAACTGCGCCTCGATGGCATCGTGACGATGGTGGATGCGAAGCACGTGGTGCTGCACCTCGATGAGTCGAGCGAATGCAAGGAGCAGGTGGCCTTTGCCGACGTGATCGTGCTGAACAAGTGCGATCTGGTGACTCCCGAGGAGCTGGACCAGCTCGAGCGCCGGCTGCGCGGCATGAATGCCGTGGCCCGCATCGTGCGCACGACGAACGCCCAGGTCGAGCTCGATGCCGTGCTCAATGTCGGTGGCTTCGATCTCGATCGGGCGCTGCAGCAGCGACCCACCTTCCTCGAGCCGGAGTACCCGTTCGAATGGGCCGGCGCCTTTCACTTTGACGAAGGGAACGCCACGCTGGTGATCAATGACGGGCCCGACCCGGAGATGACGGTGATGGCGTGGAAGCTCCCCAATACCACGGCCGATGCGATTGCCGAAGTGCAGGACCGCGTGGCGGTATTCTTCTCGGCCGACCCCCAGGAGATCGCCCCGGGACAGGGATTCACGCTGGGCACGACACCGGTGTCCGTGCAGCTCGACCGTGGCGGTGAGAAGCGGTTTCTGCTCAACCTGCCGGAGCGCGGGGCGTACGCGCTGTTCACGCAGCACCACCCCGATGAGTTCTCGATGCGGGTGGAGCAGCAGGGGCACGTCCTTGCCGCAGCGAGCGAGCATGTGTTCAATCCCGAGCACGAACACGACGAGGAGGTCACGTCGGTGGGGCTCGAGTTCGCCGGGGAATTCGACCAGAAGAAGCTCAACAGCTGGCTCGGCGAACTGCTCATGACGCAGGGCACCGACATCTTCCGCATGAAGGGGATCGTTGCCATCAAGGGCGCCGCGCAGCGCTTCGTGTTTCAGGGCGTGCACATGCTCTTTGACGGTCGCCCCGATCGACCGTGGGGTGAGACGCCGCGCAGCAGCCAACTCGTGTTCATCGGCCGCAACCTCGATCGTCAGGCGCTGCACGATGGATTCCACGCATGCCTGGCGTGACGAGCCGCCCGGCCGCCGCGGGCCCGTCGGTGGGTATTCGCTGGCGCGTGCAACTCGATGAAGCACCACTGGCCATGCGCGTGAGCAGCGACGGGAGCTGGCTCGCGGTGGGAACCGGTGATGGGGCGCTCACGGTCATCGACACCGACCGCGGTCTGGTGCAACGCCACTGGGCGGCGCATGCCTTCGGAACGCTGGCCGTGGCGTGGTCCCCCGACGGTACAACGCTCGTTTCGGGGGGGCAGGACGGGATCGTACGCTTCTGGGATCACCAGGGCGACGCGCAACGTGCCGCGGCCGATGGCGTGCCCGCCTCGACGGGCCGCCATCGGCCGTGGGTGGAGCATCTCGCGTGGTCACCCGATGGAGCGCTGTGTGCCGTCGCCGCCGGCGCGCATGTGAGTCTCTGGACCGCCGACGGATCACTCGTTCGCCGCTATGCCCCGCTGCGCAGCACGGTAGCCGATGTGCAGTGGCTTCCGGATGGACACCGCCTGTCGGCCTCGGGGTACGGCGGCGTTACCGTCTGGTCACGCCACGACGACGCGCCAGTGGACCAACTCGACTGGAAAGGCTCGTTCTTCTCGCACGCCTGGTCGCCGAACGGCAAGTGGCTCGCTGCCGGCATGCAGGAATCAGCCGTGCACATCTTCGAGATTGCCTCGCGCGGCAACCTCGAGATGACGGGCTACCACCAGAAGGTCACACGCCTGGCGTTCAGCAGCGACGGCAAGAAGCTCGTGACCAACGGGGGACCGTATGCGTGCGTGTGGAACTTCGCCGGCGCCGGGCCGGCAGGCACGAGCCCCGTGTCGCTGGGTGGCCACGTACTGCCCATTAGTGACGTGGCGTTCTACCGGCAGGGGCTGTGGGTGGCCACCGGCGCCGAAGACGGACAGGTGCTGATGTGGGATCTCACCCAAACCACCAGGCGACCGGTGGCGACCGCCTTCGCACCGTCGGGAGTGCAGACACTCACGTGGCACCCCCGCGAGCGCCGCCTGTTTTCGGCGCATCAGGACGGCTGGGTGCACTCGTGGGCAGCGGTTCGATGATGCCGTGGCGCGGAGAGACTGGACGGACCAACCCAACTGGACCATTATTGATAACGGCGACTCATTTCACATCGTACCGGCCACCTGTGCGTCCACGCCACATCGCTTCCTGGGGACTCATGCTGCTCGTCGCCGCCATGTGCGGCGGCGTGCGGCCGCGGCCGGTTCCCGATGCCCTGCCAAGTGCCGGGACGACCTCGGACCAGGGCGTCATCACCGTCGACTGGAAGCTGCTCCGCGGGCTTGATTACCGCTCGGGCAAGATGAGCGACACGCTCAAGGCGCTCGACGGCAAACGCGTTCGCGTCCCAGGCTTCATCGTGCCGCTGGACGACCTGCAGGACCGCGCCAAGGAGTTCCTGCTCGTACCGTATTTCGGCGCCTGCGTGCATCTGCCACCGCCGCCCCCCAACCAGATCGTGTACGCCTCACTGCGCAGCATGGCCACGCTTTCCCTCTTCGATCCCGTGTGGGTGGTCGGGACGTTGCGCGTCGAGAACTACAAGTCTCCCTACGGTGTGGCGGGGTATCGCATCGAGGCGGAGAAGTTCTCGAAGTACGAGGACGTGGCGCGATGACCCGGGCACCGCGTCGCGGGCGCTTCGCCGCCCTGTTGCTCCTCGGGGCACTCGGCGCACGCGTTACCGACGCGCAGCATACCCACGGGCAGGCGACACTGCTGATCGGTCTCGAAGGGGCAGCGGGGCGGATCGAACTGCGCGCGCCGGCCGACGACATGTACGGCTTTGAACGGGCGCCGCGCACGGCCGCCGAGCGTACGCGCCAGAACGCGGCCTTGGCGCAGTTGCGCACTGGTGGAGCAACGCTGGTGAAGTTCGATGCGGCGCTGGGCTGTCGCGTGGTGGCCGATTCCGTGGGGGTGCTGCAGGGGCGCGGTACACACGCCGAGGTGTATGCGCGCTGGCAGGTGCAGTGCGCGCGTCCGGTGGCGGGGCGGCCGATCGGCTTTGCCATCAGTCGCGCGTTTCCCAACGTCGAACGGGTGAGCGTGCAACTGCTCTCCGACAGTGCCCAGACCGGGCGTACCATCGTGCGCGATCGCGGCGTGGTCGTGCCCTGACCGCCTGCCTCCCCCGCTCGCGCCGACTACCGGGCGGGGTCCGGCATGCGGCTCACGTGGAAGACAGCTCGAAGCGCAGCTCACCCAAGAAGCCACGGGCGCCGCGGCGCAGCACCGATGCGGCGTACAGCAGCGCCACCAGCGCGACCGACGTGATTTGCCACCACGTGCCCTGCCCCTCGCCAACGAGCGCTGGCTGCGATGCGGTCAGCGTGGGCCACACCAGGTTCACGAGCAGCCCCAGGGCAACGGCCACGCCCACCATGGCGCTCGAGAAGAGCCAGGCAAAGCGACGACCGTGGAGCCGCGTGAGAACGCCCAGCGTGGCAATGTTGGTGGCAGGACCGGTGAGCAACAGGGCGAGGCCGGCGCCGGGGCTCACGCCGGCCGCCACGAGCACCGCCACCAGCGGTGTCGACGCCGACGCGCAGATGTAGAGCGGCATCCCCACGGCGGCAAACACCAGGACATCGACCCCCGTGGGCAGCTGTGTGAGCCACGATCCCTCCAGGAGTGGCGTGGCGAACGCCGCCACCACGATACCCGCCAGAATCCACGGGGCGGTATGGTCGACCATGTCGGCGAGCCCCGACCGCGCGGCCTGCGCGAGCCGGTCACGGGTGTTGACGGGTGCATCGTTGGCTTCGCCAAGCAGCGGCAGCGCGGCGCGCTTGCGCGGCACGAGGGCACCGACCAGCAGCGCCACGGTCATGGCCGCCAGCGCGGCGGCCGCGACGCGGATAACGGTGTACTGCGTGCCCAGCAACGGCACCGACAACAGAATGGCGTCGATCCCCAGCTCGGGCGTGGCAATGAGAAACGCCACGGCGGCCGTGGTGGACGCGCCCCGCTGCACCAGCTGCTGGTAGAGCGGCACCACGCCGCACGAACAGATCGGGAGCGGCAAGCCCACGGCCATTCCGGCAAGCCCCTGTCGCACGCGCGAGCCCCTGCTCATCCATGCCAACCCGCCGGTGGGGAGATACGCGTGCACGAACCCCGCCGTGATGTAGGCCAGGAGAACCGCCGGCGCGCTGTCGAGGCACAGTGCCCAAAACGTGTCACCGATGGCGGTGGCGGTTGGCATGGAGAGCGCGTCGCTGCGCAGCAGCAGCAGTCCCCCCAGCATCGCGGCGCCACTGAGGGCCCCCAACCCGTTGGCCCAGCGGCCCCACGGAGTTGGCGGGTGGGAGTGCTGGTGACCGTGGTCATGGTCGCTCGGATGCGCGTGCCCGTGCGCGTGCCCGTGCGCGTGCCCGTGCGCGTGCCCGTGCGCGTGACCCGCGGCGGTGCCGTGCAGATGCGGATGTCCCGGTTCATGCTCATGCGCGGGATCATGGTCGTGCGCCGGATGCGCGATCACGTGCAGCAGCGACCCGCCCACCAGCGCTTCGAAAAGGTGTCCGGCGCGCTCAGGCAGGGCGGCGAAGAGAGTGGCTTCCGTCTGGTATCCCACCACCATCGCCGCGCCCATGAACAGCAGCACCAGCCACGGGACCACGGGATGGCGGTCGCTGAGCACCCACCACACCATGAGGCTCACCGGCAGCTGATGCAGCAGCACGCCGTAGCCCAGCAGACTGCCGCCGTCGCTGCTCTGCGCCAGCGCACTGCCGTCGAGCAGCGAGTGCAGGGCGATGCCCAACATCGCCAGCACCGTGACGATCAGGTGGGTTTGCCGTACGCCGAAGGTGAGCAGACGTTCGGCGAGCCCCGGCAAGACGAAACCGGCCACGATGAACACCAGCGCGAGCAGATCGCCATGCTCGAGAGCGTGCGGCACGACATCGAACAGCACCAGCCCACCAATGCAGATGAGCACGAAGCCATCCACGAAGGTGAGCAACGCCGCCTGCCGGCGCGCCAGATGGGCGACCGCGGGGCCAAGGGCAAGCGCCGCCAGGGTGGCGAGAAGCAAGGACATGCCGGACATACCCAAGAGTAGCGCGGGGGTTGCCACGGGCGAAGCGGGGCGCGCCGTATGGCGGCGCTCCCGAACGTGTGTGGTCGGGAGCGGCGCCGGTCCGGCTCAGGCGACGGCCATCACGCTGCCGTGAAAGTCGCAGTGATCGCCGTGCGGATGATGGAGGTGCCCGTCAACGAGGTAATCGACATGGTCACCATGCGGCACGGCGGGGTGCCCGCAGCCTTCACCATGCACGTGCGCGGCATCGTGTCCGCCGCAGCGATGACCGGGGGTGCAGTCGGCGGGATTGGCCGCGGTCACGGCGAGGTGATGCTCTTCGACCCCGCTCCCGTTGGGATGGTGCAGGTGCCCATCATGCAGATAGTCCACATGATCGTCGTGCTGGATGGCCGTGTGACCACAGCCGGCGCCGTGGACGTGGGGGTGATTCGCGTGCAAGCTCATGACAGGACTCCGGGAGACAATCCGGGGGGAATGAGCAGTCGAGCGGTTCCCCCGGGAACGCCACGCGACCGGGTGCCTGGCACCGTCAGCCGTCGGCCTCCGCAGCATGGCGAAGGAGGTTGAGGATGAGTTGCTGGATGTGCTGATCGGCGAGCCGGTAGCGCACGTGCTTGCCGTCGCGACGCGAGGTCACAAGGCGCTCGCCCCGCAGCACGCGCAGGCGCTGCGATACGGCAGGCATGCTGTCACCGGTCAACGCCGCGAGATCGCTCACACACCGTTCGCGATCGCCGAGCAGTTCGAGCAGCGCAAGTCGGGACGGATCGCCCGCGGCGGCCAGCATGCGCGACGCGCGTTCGCGGATGGCCGCGGTGACCAGGGGCGGCGCGGCGGGTTGCTCGTGTTCGGTGGACCCACACAGTTCACTCTCCATGCGTGGTAGCCTACGCAATCAATTAAACAATTGCAAGATTAAATAACTGTACTTTTGATGCTTTCGTTGTTGATTGCGATAACTCGCTATCAACAATTTCTCCTTCAGCAGCGATGACCACCTGGAATCTGAATGGAACGCAGCGGCTCGTGCTGCTGTGCAACGGCGACAGTTGCAGCGACCGCGGTGGCGATGCGGTGACCGTCACCCTTCGCCGAGAGATCGCCGCGCTGGGACTGGACCCTGCCGTGCACACGGCCCGTACGCGATGCCTGGGACGGTGCGACGACGGCTGTACCGTGGTCGTGCAGCCCGACAACGTGTGGTATCGCAACGTGACCCCGGACTTCGCGCGCCGCCTCGTACAGGAACACCTGCATGGCGACGCCCCGGTGCTGGAGCAGGTGAGTTTCCTGCCGGGCACGAGCGGGTTGCGGCAGGTGAGTGGGGTGTACCCGGGGGTCGCCAAGCCGCAACGGGAGACCGAGCGATGATCGATCGCCCTCTCGCCCTGCTTTCGTTGTCGCTCTGGCTGATCGTGGCAAACGCGGCCACCGCGCAATCGCGTCCTGCAACCCCGGTCGACAGTGCTCGCCAGGAGCTGTCGTTGATTCGTCGGGCTGACGCGGCGCGCAGCCGGGGGGTTGGTCCAGCAGGGGCGCTCGACTCACTTCGGCCCACCATCCACGAGTTCGTCGATCACGCCTGCCCCACCTGCCGCAGCTTTGTGCTGGGGCAGGGTGACTCGCTGGCGGCGTTGGCGGCCACATGGCGGGCCAACCTCGTGGTCCGCGTATCACCAATCCCGGGGCTGTTGCGGGGAGCGCACGCTGCCGAGGCCGCGTTTTGTGCGGGCGGGCTCGGTGGAGCCACGGTGTTCGATCGCGTGCACAAGCAGCTGCTGCGCGATCAGGAGCAGTGGCGCCACCTCGCCAACCCAACGGACAGTCTGGTAGCGATCGCGGTTCGTGCTGGCGTGGACTCCATCGCCGTGATGCGCTGCCTGCGTCACGGGACGACCCGGCCCCTCGTGCTGAGTGACGCCCGGTTGGCTACGCAATTGCATGTGGACGGCACCCCTACCGTGCTGGTGGTACGCCCTGGGCCTCTTGCGCCGCCGGTCCGTGTTGTTGGCGAATTGTCCACGCCTCGCATCCGCGCGGCCGTCGAGGGGGCGTCGACGCCCGGAACAGCACTCCCATCCGCGGTGAGCGTGCTGGGACGCTGGTACGTGGATTCCCTCGCGATCGACCACTGGGCCCCCGTCCTGCACGCCGCCGCCGATTCGATTCGGCACGCGACCGCGATCGACATCCGGCGGACCGTGGAGAACATTCGCGCCGGCCGCACCCGCATCGAAACCGAGTTCGACGCGTCGCTCAAGTACACGCACCGGGTTCGCACCGACACCCTGATCACTTACGAGGAACGAGGGGCGTGGGCGGTCCCCGGTACGAGCGGCTTCCTGCACGTCATGCGCGACGACGGCCGAGACGGTACGAATCACGGCACGAGGATCGTCGCGGGCGATGCTCGGATCCTCGTGCTCGAGAAGGAATTCCGCGGCGGAGCGTTGCACGGACTCACCGAGCGCGTGTACCTCGTCCGCGCCGCGTCCGTCAGGTGAGTTCGTCTTCGGCCTCGTCTTCGGCCTCGTCCTCGTCCTCCACCTCCGTTTCCGCCCACTCGGGAAACGGATCGTGGAACGCCGACCACAGCGCCGGACCGGCGGCGAACTCTTCCGGCGTCACCAGGCACGCGTCGAGCATGGCGGTCAACGCCGACTGGTCGAGCCGCTGCCCGATGATGGCGATCTCCTGGCGGCGGTCCCCCACCTCGGGGTCCCAGTGGCCTTCGATGATCGCGCGCTCCTCATCGTCCACCTCCCAGCTGTCGGCCGGGCTGGCCACGTACCAGTAGCCCGCGGGGTTCACCTCCACCAACTGGCCGGCCTGCGCCCAGCTCCCCACGAGGTCAGGGCGCGTGGCCGTCCAGAAGAACCCCTTGGCGCGCAGCACCCCAGGCAGACCACGGTCCACCTGATCCCACAGCCGCTGCGGATGGAACGGGCGCCGCGCCCGATACACGAAGCTGGAGATGCCATACTCCTCCGTCTCCGGCACATGCTCGCCCGCCAACTCCTTCTGCCACCCCGGGGCCGCCTCGGCCTGCGCGAAGTCGAACAGGCCACGCCCCAGAATGGTGGCCGGCGCCACCACGCCGCGCGTGGAGGTGACCAACTCCGCCTCCGGGTTGAGGTGCCGCAGAATCGCGATCAGTCGCCCCAGCTCGTCGTCGCCCACCAGATCGGCCTTGTTGATCACGATGACGTTGGCAAACTCCACCTGGTCGATGAGCAGATCGGGGATGGTGCGCTCGTCCTCGTCGCCCAGCGCGAGCTGCCGCGCCTTGAGGTCGTCGAGCGACCCCAGGTCCGCGAGAAAGCGGTACGCATCGACCACCGTGACCATCGTGTCGAGACGCGCCACCTGCGCGAGGGAAACGCCCTCTTCCGTTTCGAAGGTGAACGTGGCGGCCACCGGCAACGGCTCCCCGATGCCCGTGCTTTCGATGAGCAGATAGTCGAACCGCCCTTCGGCGGCGAGGCGCGCGACCTCCTGCAGCAGGTCGTCGCGCAGCGTGCAGCAGATGCAGCCGTTCGTCATCTCCACGAGCGTCTCCTGCGTGCGCGACAGCGCCGCATCACCACCGCGCACCAGCTGGGCGTCGATGTTCACTTCGCTCATGTCGTTCACGATCACCGCCACGCGCATCCCCTCGCGATTGGCGAGCACGTGATTGAGCAGCGTGGTTTTGCCGGCGCCCAGAAACCCCGAGAGGACCGTGACCGGCAACCGGCGGTCGCTCGACAGCACGGCAGGCGCGGTCACTTGGACTCCCGGTAGAGCACGTGCTTCTTCACGAACGGATCGTACTTGCGCTGCTCGAGCCGCTGCGGCGTCGTGCGCGGATTCTTGGTGGTGACGTACATGTGATGGCTCTCGGTGGAGCGCAGCTTCACGTTCACGCGGCCGCTCTTGGCCATGGGGTCTCCCGCAGAAGTGTTGACTACACAGTATTGAGATCCTAGTATCACTAAATGCCCGCGCAAGCCCCTTCCCGCCCGCTGCGCCTCCCCGTGCTGCTCGACCAGCAGTTCTGGTTCCTTGGGCACGACATCCGGCACACCGACGGCAATGCGCTGCAGCGGTTCGGCTTCGTCCGCTGGGGGTCACCCACGCCGGGAGGAACGAGCTGCTATGTGTATGCGCTCACGGGCAATCCCCCACTTGAGGCCGTGGTGTGCTGGGGGTTTGGGGCCTATTGCGGACCCGTGCACTTCCCTGCGCTGACCAGCGGCGGCGGCGGTATCGCGGCCGCCCCCCGGGCCGAGTCAGCGGCGGAGGATCGCCCGGGCGGCAGCGGATATGCCTCCCATCGGTTGGGCGAGGGCGGCGTCCTGCTGCCCCGTCATGCCAGCAGTGCCCGCCTCACCGACCGGCCGCTGGCGCTTCCGCTGCATCAGCTTGGTCAGCTGCCACGCGCACGTACGGCCCGCTGCAGCAGCGAGCACGAGCGCGTACACCGGGGCATTGCCGTGGTGGCGGAGCTGTTCGCCCGCTACGAGGCGTGGGCGCCGTCGGTCCTGGGGAAACACTACCGGCTCCAGACCCTCGCCGACCTGCCGCGACACAAACGGAAGCGGTTCGACTGCTCCGCGGATCTGCGCGCGCACTGGGAGTCGTGGCGGTGCTAGGTCACGGCGACGGGTGGTCGCAGCCGGGAATCGAGCGCCGCCACCACCCCCCACGCCACACAGGCGGCGACCACCGTGTCGCTCAGGAAGTGCGCCGTGGCCATCACGCGCGTCAGGCCGCAGCCGGCGGCGAGGGCGTAGAACACCCAGCGCGCGCGTGGAAAGAGTCGTGCCAGGGCGAATGCGCCGGCGAACGCCACCAGTGTGTGGGAGCTGGGCATCCCCATACCCCGGTTCGACCACGGGCCGTCGGTGAAGCTCCGAAAGGCGTACCCGAACAGCTCCGGGTCGGGGCGCAGCCGTCGTACCAGCAGTTTGAGCAGCTCGGCTGCGAGACCACCCAGCAGCGGGCCGAGCACGAGCAGCGTGGTGCCGGTCTTGCGCGTCGGCCGCTCCTCCTGCTGCAGCCACCAGGCGAGCGCCAGCAACAGCCAGGTGGGGAGGAACCCCATGCTGCGCAGCAGGCGCCCCCAGTCCTTCTCGTACACGCCCGGAACCCGTACGGTGCGCCAGGCGACGTCATCGAGCAGGTGCGCCGCCACGATGGCGGCGCCGCTCACGAGCAGCCAGCGCCCCCACGCGGGGCGGGAAACCAGTGGCGCCCCGACGGGCGCAGGGTGTGGGGTCGGGTCGGGCATGCGGCAAATCAATCGGGGGGCTCCCCCGCCCGCCACTCTGGACACCTCCATCGCGGCGGCCGGATGCCCCGGGCCACTGCACCATGCCATATTTGACGCCATGGAACGCAATACGCGGCAGCGCGATGCCATCCGGTTGGTGTTCGAGGAGATTCCGCGGCCTCTGGGCCCCACCGAGGTCCTCGAGTACGGGCGGAGCCACGTCTCGAAACTGGGCATCGCCACGGTTTATCGCACAATCAACTCCCTCGTCGACAGCGGCTGGCTGGTTCCGGTGGAGCTGCCGGGCGAACCACCGCGCTACGAACGCGCCGGCTCGGCCCATCACCATCACTTCCGCTGCCGGCAGTGCACCCGCGTGTTCGAGATTCACGGGTGCCCGGGTGACCTGCGTGATCTCACGCCGCAGGGGTTCCATCTCGAGTCGCATGAGGTGGTGCTGTACGGGCTGTGTGACAAGTGCGCGGCCTGATCGCAGGCATCACCGCGGGGGTACTGCTCGTCTCGTGTGACACCCGCGGCCGCTTTGAGGGCGTGGCCGTGGATCCGCCCCGGGCGATGGCCCCGGTGGCCTTCACCCTCCCCGACAGCACCGCGTACACGCTCGGGGGCACCCCCGACGGCGCCACGGTGGTGTTCTTCGGGTACACGCATTGTCCCGACGTCTGCCCCACCACGCTCGCCGACTGGAAGCGGGTGAAGGCACAACTCGGGCGCACCGCCGAGCGCGTGCGCTTCGTATTCGTGACCGTCGATCCTGAGCGGGACACGCCGGCCGTGGCGCTGCGCTATGCGCGGCAGTTCGACAGCACCTTCGTGGGGCTGTCGGGTGACGCCCCAACCACGGCCCGCACGCTGGAGCTGTTCGGCGTGGCGGCGGCGCGCGAGGCGGGCACACCCGCCAGCGGCTATCTGGTGAGTCACTCGTCCCAGCAGTTCCTGCTCGATGAGCGCGGGGCACTCGTGGCGCTCTACCCCTTCGGAACCCGCTGGGAGGCACTGGCGGCCGACCTGGAACGTTTGCTGTGATGACCCATCATCGTCTGCAGCTGGTCGCGCGCGAGGCCGTGCGCGTGGCGCTCGCGGCCGTGCTGCCGGTCTGCGTGGGTTGCGCCGGTAGCGACGCCGCCTCTGGCGAGGCCGCCTCCGGCGACACGCCGCGCGCGGGACGCCTGGTGTCGGCCGCGTGGGCACGGCCAGCCGATTCCGGCGCCACCAGCGGCGCGTACCTCACCATCGTCAACGCCGACTCCGTGGCCACGGAACTCGTGGCGGTGACCAGCACGGCAGCCACAGCCGCCGAAGTGCACGAGTCGATGCAGCACGACGGCATGGCGCACATGATGGCCCGCGCCGCCGTTCCCATTGCGCCGCGCGACTCCCTCGTCATGCAGCCCGGCGGCGTGCACGTCATGCTGCTGCAACTCACCCGGACGCTCGCCGTGGGCGATACCGTGCCGCTCACGCTGCGCTTTGCGGCTGGCGACTCGCTCGTGGTGCGTGTTCCGGTGCGCGCCCCCTGATCATCGCCTCATGACCCTGCAACGCGTCGCCACGCTCGTGGCGATCATCTTTGGCACCGCCGCGGTGGCGTGGTGGAGCTGGCCACGCCCCGACACGCTCATTCGCGTGCAGCGCGGGGGTGTGGCCGTGGTGACCGATGCCTTCGGCCGCGACACCCCGCTGCCCGACACGGTGTTCGTGGGCGGTCGCGGCCCCAAGCGGAAGATTCGCGTGGTCAACGAGGACACAGTGCAGCATCGCCTCGCCATGTTCACCGTGCCGGCCGGCCAACAGACCGACTACACGGTGCCGCCCGGCACCTTTGGTGGTGTGTGCTCGGCGCATCCCACGAAGACGCAGCTCACCTTCGTGATC
>Ga0315900_10004592_pt1 | contig 19387 bp, 23 predicted proteins | sample LakEriMetagenome_FD_203521 | JGI IMG/M metagenome (GOLD analysis project Ga0315900, IMG submission 203521) | Freshwater fungal communities from buoy surface, Lake Erie, Ohio, United States - Buoy 12 MA114 | ecosystem: Environmental > Aquatic > Freshwater > Lake > Lake biofilm | place: USA: Lake...
GTCTGCTATCAGGTTGATTAAGGTGTTTACTGTATTCTCTGCTCTAGCGGCCATTTCTACCGCGCATTCCCATTTATTGCGCCACCCTTCGATTTCTTTCTTGGCCTCGTCGCGCTCTCTCTGCATTTTAAATACATCTCTTTGCCAATTGATTACTGCTAAACGATGTTTTTCAATCGCCTTATCGCGCTCACGTTCAACTGCCGCAAGCTCCTCACGAATAGTGGAAACCTCAGATGTAGTTAGAACAATCCAATCTTTAGGAGCTTTATGTTTGTGCAGCCATTCAGCGCGGCGATTGGCTTCTGCTGTATCACTCATTGCATTTGTCTCATCATTTTGTTTACTTTGAGTGCATAGAGGACTTTATTCTCATGCTCGATTTCCTCTAACGTCTTTTGCGGTTGCGGTAGATCACCTACGTAATCAAAATCTACTGGATCTGGCTGGTGACTGAATTGTTGTTTGATCACTGGTTCTTCCGATTTGTGCATATACATATGCTTCAGATGCGGAGTTGTCCCTTTAGGGTAGTGGAATTGGCGTGTTTCAGTGTATGTTTCCTTGTGCATTGACGAACAAGCGCACAATGACATGGTTAGTAGTATTAGTGTTATTTTCATAGGTAGTGTTTGTAGTTAGCCATTATGCCGTTTGATTTGGAATACCACCCGTCTCCGGTGTAGACATCCATTACATCCGCGAAATACTTCTCATACATTGGTGCTACCCTCTCTAATGTGAAGTTTTCACCAAAGTGTCGGCAATCCAATGGGTCGATGTAGTTGATCATTTCTATCGCTTCCACGTAGTCACCCATAGTTCTGCAACGAAATCCTGTTCTTCCATGGATGTTATTCTCTGTGAAGCTACCCCAATCTGAAGTAATCGTTGGAGTCCCAGATAGTAGGTTCTCTACTTGGACGCCTCCGAATGGTTCTACATACTGGCTAGGAACGAAGGATGCTTTAGCTTTCGACATGAGCCTCTTCCTAGTAGGCACATCAGCGTATCCTACATACTCTACATGGTCTGGTAACTTGTAACCTTCCTCTTTTTGTCCTGCGATTACTAGCTTTACCCCTGCGCGTTTTGTCGCATCTATGGCAATATCTACACCTTTTCCAGAGTAAACCCTTCCAAGATATAGAAAGTAATCTTCTTTCTCTTCGGAATATTCAAAGTCATCAATATCGAAGTAGTTTGGGATAACTACATCGTAGTTGCTCTGACGGCAGCTTCCTACTGCCTGCATTCCACAGTAAGCATGGTAGATTGCGTATGATTCAAATACCTTCCACCTAGCCCAGTGTCCTCCAGCATATCCGATACCCGGCTCTACACAGATTAAGTCTGGGTGGGCATCGCAGACGGGACGAACACCACTACCCCAGAATGGCAAGATAAAGTCGTTACTCCGTTTTCTCTTGCCAACCTCGCGGATTGCGTTGTCGTAAAACTTACGATACGCCAAGTCGGTGGTAGAAAACTTGAAGAATGTTTTACGCCAGTCATGTGATCCATAGGATTCCATGAAGTCATCATTGGTGAGAACCGAGATATGTTCTGTGCATTGTAGATCAGAGTCTTCATGTCCGTAATGTAATACTTCGTGTCCACGCTCGGTCATCATCTTACCGAATTTGACTACCTTTTGGGTATAAGCGCAGGCATTGAATTCCTTGGAACTTACTGTGTGAGGCAAGCCAAGGATATGGAATCTGAATTTATCGTTTCCGATACTCATAAGTTTTGGAACTGAATTTCATCTAGCATATCTGATGGATCTCTATCGCCATTTGCCATAGCCTCAATCCATCTCGCGGGGTTAATGGTAGCTGTGTGCGCCCATCCTTCACTTGTCAATTTTTCCTCATGCGCTTCATCTACTGTTAAGCACAATATCTTTCCTTCTTTGGCGTAGATAAAAAGGAATGGTGCTGTAATTATTCTCATAGGTTGTTTAGTATCTTTTTAGCCCAATCTGGGGTGTCTTCTGTGACTGATCCAGTCCAGACAACATTTGGTTCTATTTCTTTTTTCTTTAGGTAGTTTCGGTTGGATAAGACAACAATGACTTCGTTGGTTGTGAATCTGTATCCGCACTCACAAGCCCTTCTCCTCATTACTGTCTTATCAACCTTCCTGCTATTAACTACTGCCGTTAGTTTTCCGCATTCTGGACAAGTCATTTTTTATCAAAAGTAGGCATGAAAGTAGCCTTCTTAATTCTGCGTTTATCGAAAAACTTATCGCAGGCTCTGCCGATTTCTTTTGAGTTTAATGGGTATTTCCATCCTACTCTTCCGTCATCATTAGATAAGTTCTCTGTGTTATTCTTACCATTTATTTTCATTTCATTGACTTGCTACCACGGCAACGCCATTTCTTTCTAGATAGGTTATTTGGAGAATTAGGATCACTTTTCCAATCACCTTTAATCTTTGCAGAACGGGCACAGTAAGCATCGCCCTTGGCCGTTCCGGGCCTAATGCGATCACCGCCATCTTTAGCTTTACCAGCCTGCCCATACTTAACAGTCTTTGTCCTGCCAGTCTTTGGGTTCTTTACTACCTTTGTGAATCGCTTTTCCATAAGTTATATTCCGTAGGGCCATTCGTCCCAATACCATCTTTTAAGTGTCATTTCTTTTTTGCAGTTTTAGCTGATTGCTTGAAGGCTTTAGCGGTAGGTGCGCCTTTGCTTCCAACCTTCCTCATCTTCTCGCCGCTGCCAGCTTCGATGCGTTTCCGTTTAGCGTTAATGTTTGCGTAGAGTCCTTTTTTCATAATTACTTTTTCTTAGACATTCCTGCGCGTGAAAGTGCGATAGCCACGGCTTGTTTACGGCTTTTGGCCATAGGTGCTTTCTTCGGGCCTTTAGGGTCAATACCAGCCTTCAGTGTGCCAGCTTTGTATTCTTTCATTACTTTAGCCACTTTCGCGGCTTTTCCTGCTTTGGTTGTTGGTTTTTTCATAGTGCTTCTATTCCATCCCTGAGTAGTTTGAAGAACAGTTCGGCAGGGATTGTAACCTTCCAGTTCTTATTGTTTTTCTTATGAGCTACTGCCCACGAAATGCCTTTAGCATCTCGCTCTGCTTGCTCACAAGCCTTATCTAAATTCAAGTTCTGAACGTGCTTTACCTCAAAATGGAGTTTACCTTTGAGTTCTTCGCAGATGACGTCCGGTGAGTCTTGACCTCCTGCGTGTTGCTGTCCACGCTTGGCGGTGAATCCTTGAGCGCGCAGTTCATCACGCCATTGACGTTCTGCTCTTGCTCCTTTAGCTCTTGAGTTGATCATTCTTTTACAAAGACTCCATTTGGCATTAGCGTCCCCTTGCGATCTTTAATCTCGTTGTATGCGAGTTCCAAGCATTCTGTGATTCGGAGGTTTTGAATCTCGCAGAAGTTGATTAAGCATACTAGGACATCACCTACTCCGTCCTCGATCCCATCCATGTCTCCCTTGTTGAAGGCGTCAGCCAGTTCTCCCATCTCGGCAATTGCTTTGAGCAGTTGGCTGTTAGCTGTTCCATTCTGGATGATGCAACGATCATTTGCCCACTGAACAACTGCACGTTCTAGCTCTTCGTATGTATGATTCATAATTTGTTTTTTGTGACTTATTAAGGAAGTAGACTATCTATATCTTGTGTTTCTGTCAATACTTTTGTTTCAGAGAAATACTCATGGTATATTTTCATTCCTTCACTCCAGTAATTATCTGCGATGCAATATCTTTCTTTGTCAAAAGACTCCCAAATCGTCAGAGCAGCCTCCATAAATCTTGAGGCTTTTGCGAATGCTTGGTCAGTTGTCATCAGTATACCTCCTCTAGTTTGGAAATGTCACCACGCATGATGATTTGCGTTGTGTAGTTCTTTGCGCCTCGGCGGTTTTTCTTAATTGTTAGCCTGCTCTTGTCCTTGAAGTGTTCGATATACACAACTTGGTCAGAGTGCATACCAATCGCACGTGATTCGCGCAGTTTACCCTCATCATTTAACTGTGAAGCTGTAAGCATGATCGAGTTATTTCGGCTTGCAGACACCTTTAACCGCCTTGCAATCTCTGAAATCTGCCCTTCTCGGTTATCAGATCCGTCATATGAGATGATTTGCAGGTAATCTACAACAATCACATCAGCACGTTTTTCGCCTGTATATCGGTTGATATTAGCCACAATTTCATCAATTTCATCTACTCCATCAACTATTTCGATTGGTAATTGGTGCAATTTTAGTAGTGCTGCGCTGATTGCTTTCAGTTCTCCTTGGTTTACATTCTTGTATTCCTCTGGTTCTCGGATTGGATAACCTGCCAAGTTGCAAGCCATGCGAGTCAGGATGTCTTTTGCTTTCATTTCCAAAGAAAAGAACAAGACTGACTTCCCATCCAGCAAGTTGGCTAGGGCTGCTTGGACTAGGTAGATTGATTTTCCACCTCCCGTCTCAGAGGCTACTGTCATCATCTCACCTTTGTGCATTCCACCTTTGAGCGCACGATCTACTTTTGTCATTCCAGTAGTAAAGCATTCGTTTACCGCTTTACCTTCCATCTCATCAATGATCTCGATGATCAGGTCTTTGACTGGTTTGACTTTTGTTGTCCGATCTTCGGCGCACTTCATTATCGTTTCCGATAACGATCGTAAATCTGCCTTGCCAAGACGAAGATCATGCTCGGTTTTCTCAAACAAAGAGATAACATCGCGGTATCCCTTCATCTTGTGAAGACTCCTCCGGTAATCGTCTGCCATGTCTTGGCACACCTTACCGGATGCGATCTTCATTGTAGCGAGGATGTCATGGACTGCGTGTTCTCCTCCAGCCGCTTCTAGCTGTCCTGTGGATTCAAGCTCTGCAACGGCGGAGAATTGACAGCAAGTGCCTGTCCGCTGGTGAACCCCTTGGAGAGCATTAAAGATGATCCTGTTGGCTGGTAGCGCGAAATAATCGGCATCCCACGTTTGTTGGGAAAGGATGTTTCGGTCGGTTGCAATCAACGACAATGCCGCTGACTCGCTCAAGTTTGCTATTGGGACTTTTTTCATGGTAGGTTAAAAATCGGCGAAACGTTCTGGTTTGGTAGTTGTCTTTGGTTTCATCCATTCAGCTTTGAATCCCTGCCATCCACGCGTGACGCATTCAGTCAAGGCATCCTCCAAAGTCATCATAGCCTTGTCTGCTTCACTCAAAATCCCAGCTAACGCAGTTTGCGATAGCGGAGCGCGTTTGGCTTTACGGAGAGCGATGAAGTCATCCCAGACTTGCTCGCTTACTCCATTTGGTCGGGTGACCAAACAGAGTTTTTTAGTTCGTGGGGGGGCTTCGCAATGGGGGGTCTTTTTTTTGCCATCGGCAGATTTCAGTTCGGCGGTAGCTGAACCCGAAGCGTTAGCTTCATGTTTGGAGGTCTGGAAAAGATTTGGTTGAGTTTTATCAACCGAGGAATGCGAGGCCATTGCCGAGTTTTCCTCTTCCCCTTGAAAAGGGGTTAGGGGTTTTTGTTTCTCTGTTTGTTTCTCTGTATATTGTTTAATATGACGCGCACGCACGGAACGGGAAGAATCTTCCAAATGGTCTGGAAGAATCTTCCAAATGGATGTGGAAGAATCTTCCAAATGGTCAGCCCTTTCAGAAGTCAAAATTGTGAGTGCAGATTGGCTTATTGTGTAATACTTCATTGCCTTTCCAGACTGCAAATCGAACTGCTTTGACTTAACCAATCCCATAGATTCAAGCGTCCGAAAAATCTCGCCGATTGTTCTTGTTGACCAAAACGGAAACGAGAATTCGCGCCATTGTTCAGCCGTGTTAAAAATCCAACGCTCATCATCAACAACCTTTCCGCATCGCTTTTGTCCGCACCAATACCTTAAAGTTTGAAGCACAATTGCTTCTGGTAACCCGATTAACTTTGCCAACGTTGGCTGAAAGACGATGGGCGTTTCGTCAATCAATAGATTTGATTTGCTCATTTAAAAAAAGGCGGTCACTTGTAGCGGCAGAATAAACTGGCGAACTGACAGATGAGAGTGGTGGAACCACTACAAGCGACCATATATTTTATTGTTCAATTTATTTTTATTCTATTGTTACCTTTTACTTCGGCTCTCACCCCGAAGGCGTGATTTCTCACACGCGAAAGAAACTACTAGATGTTGTATTCGATGTCAAGCATCTTTTTATCGGAACCGATAATTACTCTAGTTCAATCGTATTGATGTTTCCAGCAGACCAATCCTCTAGTTTATCTGTGAGAATTTCCCAAATGTCATCAGCATCGCTTTTGTTTTTACATTTGTAGATTGAGCGGCGTTCTCCGATGCCTTCATTAGCGATAATAAAATCACACTGGATGATAGTATTGGAGTCATATCCGCAAGCGACAACGATAGAGGTATTGTTTGGCTTCAGAGCCATCATCAAAACGCCTTCATCATTTTCGTATGTAGCAACGAAAGGTTTTTCAAGCGCGGTGGCTAAAGACATATTTGTGATAAGGACAGTCTTTCTGACAGTGGCTATAAGTTCTTCTGTAAATGTATTGTTTTTGTTTGTGTTATCCATAAGAGACAATGCTATCAAAAATGTGTTGACTTGTCAATAGTTCTGGTTTAATTTCATTTAAATGAAACATCCATTAGAAGAAGCATACGATAGCTGCATGATGGCTTACGAGCAATCACGCACAGTTCGTTCTATTGGACGGAGGACTTTCGCCCAACAACTGCGTGAGACTCGCAGGAAACTGAACATGACTGTCAGGGAGCTAGGTGAAAAGATCGGCGTGACTGGATCTCTCATCAATCAGATTGAAGTAAACTCCAAGAGCATTCTAAAAAAAGAACAAGTAGAAAAGATCATAGAACTATGCGTGTCTTCCTTGAAATCGAAGAGGGGAAATACAAGCTCCGCGTCAGTCCATACAGAGCAGAAACTCCAAGTCCCATGCACCAACGAGGAAAGCCATTCCCAGACAGCTTCAAGTCCGAATATGAAAGCATGGAGTTGGCCGCCATCGGACTTCAAGAACTAACTGAATACTTTCAATGCTACGAAGAAAAACGCCACTTAAAGCCAAGACGGGGTTCAAAAAAAGAGGTGGCAAGCTGAAGTCATTATCAGGTTCAAGGAAAGTTAAGAATGCAGACTACGAAAAAGCAAAAGCAGAATACTTCCAAGAGAAAAACTACCAATGTGAAATATGCAACCAAGCCGCAAGCGACCTGCATCACAAAAAAGGCAGAGGGAAATTCTTGTGTGATAAGTCCTCTTTCATGGCTCTTTGCCGTCCGTGCCACAACCGCTGCCACCAAGAAGTAGGATGGGCAAGAGAGAATGGATATATAATTTATGACTACAAATAATACGTTTGAGGCTCGCGTTATCTGCGAGGGAACCGAAGTGGATGAGAATCAGTATAAGATTCTTTTCCGTCAAAAGTTCAACCAATGCTGGGTTCCCAAAAAAGAAATCCGACTAAAGGAAACGCTTGGACATCTCTACGGAGAAAAGATTATCCGAATCGTGATTCCAGAAGAGTTAGCTAACACGCTGGAACTTGAAGGAATTATGGATTAAAACAATTTTGCAGGCAGGTGTAATAATTACCGGATGAGTGGTTACGGCCACCACATCGAACTGGGGGAACGCTGGGTCGTTCATAAGTTTGGCAACCCCCATCTGAAAAGGGGATGCATACCCGTCCCTGCACTACCAATCTCCATTATCATCTGATGAGTAAGCATCGTCATCAGAGAATACTTCAACTGGCTTTTCTTCCCGCGCCCAGAATCTGTTAGTCGGAACAACTTTATCGTTTCCGATAAATACAAGTCCATACCTTCTAGCCATCTCTAGGCAGTAAAGGTAACTATCCGCTAAGTCAGGAGAGAATCCAGTTCGACCCTTGAAGTCATCTTTAGTCTCTACAGAAATCTTCTTAGACTTAATAGTATATCTGCGAAGGCAAAGTTCACGCGCTAGATCGGAGCTAGTATCTACACCATAGAGAACCCTGCTCTTGAATCCATGATAGGCTGAATACCAATATTCAGATACCAACCTATCGTAAACATCCTTACATGGTCGTTTATCAACCTCGGCGGCGATACGTTCTGTAGGCTTACCCATAGAAGAAATAAGCGCGATTCCAGAACCAGTAGAATCAAATCGTAGCCACTCACGAATAATAGCCTGACCTACTCGTCCACCATCACCGGAAACGTCCATGCCAAACTTTGCTGGCTGAACACCAGCCGATCTGCAATAATTAACAACCTCAGTAGCAAGCTGGATTTCAAACTCAGCAGCAGCATTTGCTGATAGCTGAATAATCTTTTGGCTCTCAAGATACATAACGCGATTTCTAGTCCCGCGAATGTAACCTAGCTTTGCGATAGTGAGAACGCATCGGTCACCACCAACTGTAAATGCCGTATCGAACCCGGCTACTTTGGTAAACCCTTCCGAATCCCAAAGCGGTTCTTCGTTGGTATTGGCATTACGGATTAGATCTGCTGTAAGAATGGTTTGAGCAAATCCAGACTTTGGCCACCAACCAATAGCGTTACGAACGTAGTCTATAGCATTTTCATCTCCATAGCACTGCTTGAGCATGATCTCTTGCTTCTTCCGATCCATGAGGAACGGGAATGGAGAAGGCTCATTAGCAGGCGCGGCAAAGTTAGGACTCCGCATACCATTGTAGAACAAGCAAACGCCAGTTCCTGTCTCCCATTTGTCCATCTCTGGATTAACGGAATCAAAGTTAGAAGCACCTTTAGGCATAGCCCAGCGAGTGTGCGGGTTGTCACCAGCAGATGGGTTACCAATACCAATGAATGTCACATCATTGTTTGCTGATAAGTTGACCTTGGCGGTAATTGCTCCTAGCTCCATTTCTGGCAACTCATCAAGGGCTAGCCTAATCCGATCATTCTTACGACCACGGGTGGTATCAATAGCCTTCTGGCCCTCGTTTCCTGACTGGAATGCAAGAGCCTTGATAGCATTCCTGTAGTCCTTATCCTCATCATTTGACGCGCCACCCCAAACAATCATGTGGCGATAGTCGATGAGTTTACCAAACTGAACGGCGGCACACTTCCAAAGTTTAGATATGATACCCCAGATACGATCTTCGGATGCACCCAAGGTGGTAGTAGCAACCCAAGACGAAGTGCAATGCGGTGCGGCACACCAATCGAGGTAAATCCAAAGACCAACAGGAAACGACTTTCCCATAGAAGCTGCTCCAGCCAAGCAAACATCTGTATTGTTGCAAAGCTCCTCAAGGGTTCTCAATAATTGTGTATTGGTATAACCGCGATTGTAAATAGAAACTTCGGTCGGCCATTGAAGTTTTACGGCATTGATGAAATGTTCGTGCGGAGATAGCAGTTTAAAATCAGAAAGATTTATATTATGTTTATTGCAATACTCTTTACCATACTCGCCTCTACTGATTGCGTAGCAATACAACTCAATACCAAGATCATCCATGTTTTCTGGGAATTGAATCCCGTAGCGACGAATACCCTTGTTTGAAGAAAAATCCCTTGACATATCAATAAGAAAATATATTTTCCGATAAAAGGCAAGATGAAACTGAAAAACAAGAACCTCGCTCCTGTTGGTGGCTGGTATTGGCGTTATGAGATCAAGCGCGATAAACTAACATTTCCTGCTATTGTTTACGGAAGCACATGGAGTAGCTTGATGCAAAATATTCAGAAGGACTATAATTCAAATGGAATTCAAGTTCCTGCAAATATTGAGCAAATGGTAGAGGATCAAATCTGCCAGCGGCAACCAAGTGATCGTTGCTGGTATAGCGATGGCATTGGAGATAAGATCGCTCAGGTTATTCACACTGTAGCGAAGACGACTGACAAGGTTCTCGGAACTAAACTGGAGCATAAGGCTCGCGGATGTTCTTCTTGCAATCGTCGTAGGAATGCTCTTAACTCGTTATCGTAAACGATAAAAATTATGTTATCCATCGGCCAAGACAACTTTTCACTTGCCACTCTTGATTTAGATGGCAAACCACCAGAAACACGAATCTCCAACGCTAATCATGCGTGGAACATCGCAAATCATCTTCGACTTGCTAATATAGGGCGAGAGAATAAACGCCTTCGAATCTACAAAGCCTATAAGATGTTCCCCCCTACTGGCTACAGCAAGCTCGCTGAGAAACGTCTCCCTTGGCAATCTGATGTAAACTATGGGCAGCTTGGATTTATTGTTGATAACCAGAAGTCCAGTTACTACGATGTAATTACAGAACGTCAGGCTTGCTGCACGATCAAAACAAAATATGGAAACGAAAAAGAACGACTCGTTAATTCCGAAAACATTTCCATCGCATTTGACCAAGCAATCCGCGAATGGCCCGGATACCTCTACAACACAGAGCAAGACCTTGAGGAAATGCTGTTGTATGGAAAGGGTATCGGAATGTGGGATTCACCAATGGGATGGATGCCAGAACACGTATTCCTATCCGACCTTCTCTTTCCAGACGACATTAGGATCGACTTCTGCAACCTTGAGGAGTTTGTTCGTCGTGTCCGTCTAACGCCATACGAACTTTACAAGAAGATCGAGAATCGTTCAGCAGCAGAAGCGATGGGATGGAATGTTGATGCAGCAATCGACGCAATCCGATTCCACCGCGCATTCAGCAATCACCGCAAGACACGTGAAGACTTCTTCCGCACAATCAGTGAGGCAGGATTCAACTGGTCGCTTTCTGTGAACCAGAAGATTGACCTATACGAAGTTTACTGGAGGGAGTTCGACGGCAAGATCAGCAAGGCAATCATCCTCCAAGACTACCAACCAATCTCTGATTACATCAACTCCAACATCAAGGGAGCAGGAAAGATCAGCGAAGATGACATCAGAACCCAGCATGGTTTTATGATGCTCAAGGTAGGACTATTTAATTCGTGGGATGAAATCATGTATATGCTGACCGATTCGGTTGGCAGTGGACTTTTCCAAGATATTAAATCCCAAGCTGAATCCGCCTTCGTCGCCTGCCGTCAGTATGACTTTACGATGAACTCTCTGGTTGATGCCGTTCGCCTAAACTCCATGTTGATGATCGAGGGCCAAGGCCCAGACGCAACGAAGATGTTGAAGCAAATGGAGTGGCTACCGATCAGCGTTATGCCAGACGGAGCAAAGTTTATTCAGAACCGATTCCAACTTCCCGTAGCAGAGAGCATGAGCTTCATGCAATTCTTCATGGGAGATATGTATAGGGGCATGGGGCAGTATCGCATCAACTCACCTACTGCTGGAGGAAAGCAACGCACAAAAGGCGAAGCAGAACTGGATGCTGCTGAATCAGCCAAACTCTCTGGAACACAGATACGCCGATTTAATGAGTGCCAAACTCTTTATTTCAAGCAACTCTACAAACGCTTCGTAAACGCAAAATCCAGCGACGATGGATATGAGTATGTGAAGAAGTTCTATGAAGTATTAGAAGAACTTGGAACTCCAAGAGAAGCCGCGCAATGGAAGAATATCACAAGCATCCGTTCTAACCTTATCAATGGTGCTGGAAGCCCGTCATTCAAGCTGATTACCGCAGAGAAGTTGCTAAACATTACGGCAATTACTCCAGCTAACGAAGGTCAAGAGAATGCAGTTAAGGACGCAATCGCGGCACTCTCTGGCCGGGATAACGTAGCCCGTTACCGGAATACGAAGGTAAGTAAGATCGACGATACCGCTCGCATCATCGGATTTGAGAACGCTGGAATGACTGATGCCTTTGTGAACCCAGCTAACTTCCCTGTGCTTCCAACAGATCCGCATATCGAACACGCGCAGGGTCACTTCCAAGATTTGGTAATGCAGTTGCAGATGAATATGCAGTCTGTGCAAGCAGGTCAACCGAATATGGATGACCTTGCATTGGCAATGCGCTCAATCAAATTCAAGGGTGGGCACATCATGGCTCACGTTGAGTATATCAGCAAAGACCAATCCAAACAGGACTTCTTGAAGCAATTCATGCAGGGAATGAACGAGGCACAGAAAATGGCTGATGATCTTCAGTCTGTGTATGTGGAGATGGCGCAGGCCGAAGCAGCAAAAGGCCAACCAAACTCCGAGGAAGATGTCAAACTCCAATACCTCGCTGCCAAGTCCGGTATCGAAATCGACACCAAGAAGAAGCTCGCCGACATTGCGATTGGAAAGGCTTCTATCAGTCACGCCCAACGCACCGAGCAACGCAAGGAACAGGGTATCACTCAGCTCGCTCTTCAGAAGGCCAAGGCTCGCGCCGAGATTCAGAAGGCAAAAGGCAAGATGTCAGCAGAGAAACCAATGCAAGAAGAGGTAGAGATGGAAGAAGAGGAGCCAGAGGAAATGGAAGAAGAAGAAACCGAAGAGGTTGAGACTCCAGAAGAAACTGAAGAAGTTGAGATAGAAACTACACCGACACCAATGCAACCACAATGACAACCGAAAAAGTAAAATCCCTATGCGCGGCAATAACAGCACACGAAGATTGGAATAAGCTGCAGGCTTATCTACTACTCAACGTAAACCCACCAGAAGGAGTAACAACGCTTATCCATGCAATCAAAACTATTGATGCTATTGGAACAGAGGAACAAGGAGCATTCAAAAAAACCAAGCCTTCTTCAAGAACTAAAGAACCTAAAGAAAGCTCGATTGACCCAGACCTCGACGAAATCTAATTTATGCCAGACACAGACAACACAGCAGAAGTAATCGCAGAACTGAAGTCTAAACCTCAAGTTCCGATTAAGGGCAATACATCTGACTTCCTAAAGAAGTTCAGCAAACAACAAGCTGACGATGGCAAGCCTAGTGCTACCAATGTTGGTGATCCTAACCTTGGAATTCCTAAATACAATGAAGAAGAACCTCCCGAAGAATCAACCGGAGTTACCGAAGCTGAAATCACGTCTGAGAGGACAGGTAAAAAGAAAGGATTCGTTGAGCGACAAATCGAAGAAAATCGAAAGCTCAAAGAAGAACTGGAGAAATACAAGAAGGAAGAAATTCCTAAGTTTGAAACAAAAATCCAAGAACTTGAGCGATTGGTATCCGAATCGAAATCGACCGCAGAAACCAACCATTACCAAGACCAACTCAACAAAGCGATGCAAGAGAAGCTGGATGTTGAGCAACAACTATCAGAACAGATCAAGGATCTTCGGAGCAAGCTGGATTTCCACGATATTACGAGCAATCCTGACTTCAAAAAGAATTACCTCGATCCTATCAAGAACACATACGATACTGCGAGGCAGTTGTTGGCGAATGATCCAACGCTTCTTTCAACATTCTCCCGTGCTGTCAATGCAAACGCCTCCATCTTCAATGCGGCATCCGAAGAAGATCGTAGAGCAGCAGAAGCAGACCGCGATCAAGCGTTTGAGGAAATCACGAACTCGCTATCGCAATTCAAACAATACCAGTTCGCAGAGCAAGTCAACAGCTTCATCAAAGCAACGCAAAACCACCACTCTGCGTTAGTGAACTTTGAAGAGACAAAGCAGAATATCATTCAAACGGCAAAGCAACGCGAACAAGATGGAAGGAACAAGTATCTGAATCAATGGCGTGAGGGGTATAAAATTACTCAGCAAGAAATTGATAACGCTACTACTATTCCAGATGCTGTAGCTGAATACATGAAGGAAAAGGGAATCAAGTATGACTTGTCGCGTGATGAAGCTATTGCTCTTGCTGCTACGCAACAAAGCAATGAGCAGGCATCTGTAGAAGATATGAACCGCCTTATCAATCAGGGCCGTGCATATCAAAAGCTACAAGCTCAAATCAAAGCATACCAAGAGATGGTCAAAGAGAAGGACGATTATATCGCGCAACTTAAAGGATCTTCACGCATAACATCATCTCCTAGTGCATCGGATTCCCAGAAGCCAAGAATGAGTCTGTCTGAGGGACTGGCAGCGAAAATCGCACGATTCTCGCCGCAAAATCGAGTGACTGCATAGCCCATCATTCCTAGTTCTGGTTCATGAGCAGGGGGAGGTAGAATATTTTCTACTTCCCCCTAACTTTTTTTAAAATACCGCTTGACATATTAAATATGTAATTGCAATGTGGCTCACAAGAGATAGCCGAAATTATCGGAAACGATAAAATTAGGGATTCAGCCGCACTCTGGCTGGCGAGTTATCGACCTCGCATGAAAAACGATTTCTGGACAGAAGAAACTCTGGGTTGAGTCCAGCAGAGGAAACCAAGCACTCGCTTGCTATTCCTCTGTGGCATAGTTTAGCAGTGCAAAACTAAACTAAACAAAAATCAAATAAATCAATGAGCGATCAACTCTACTTCAATAGTTGTGCTGAAATTGACAGTTTCTTCCGCGAGGGCCGCGAGTATTTCAACGACCTCTATGTTAAGAAGCTCGTCACCAACAGCGCATATTTCACCCGTTTCGAGGAACAATCTTGGCCCTTGAATCACACCACCGAGCAGAAGGCTTTCCGTTTCGGACGTGGATTCCACGATCCTTGCACTCCATTCCGCACGATCACCGACACCTACTGCGAGACTGACTCTTGCGATAGCAAACCCGAAGTCATCCAACGTCCCGGCACTGAGAGCTACACTTTCGAGCTTCTCCGTAAAGAGATGACCACTGACTGGATTTGCGTTGAGAGCCTTCTCTATCGCCTCTTCCCCGCTGAAGAGATCCTTCAGTTCGAGGAGTCCAATGCCCGCATCACCAAGAATGTTCACGAAGAGTTCCTTCGTAGCAACTACATCGGTGGATCTGGACACAAATGGATGGGTGTTACCACTGATGACGGAACCTACTGCGGACTGGTTGATGATCAGTCTTGGTTCGTTCCAGAACACACTGTCAACAACGAAGCTGGTTACGATCTCTGCGCCCTTCGCGTTAAGATCGCTCCAGCCGATCTCAATAAGATTGCTTATCTTTCGCTTGATATGCTCGACGATGCACTCGTTGACCTCCAAGACGAAGATGACGCTTTCCGCCTTGATCTCCAAGATGCGACTGGTCAGCCTCTGCTGGACATCGTTATCCCTGATCCTCAAGTTGGCCGTGCGCTTTACTTCCAAGCCAAGCGTAACAATGGCTACTGGGATGCTAACACGGACTTCGATGAGCGTCTTACCCGTCTGAAGCTCGGCATCAATCGTATCATCGGTGACTACGCCTTTGGTTACGACATCAACGCCGCTCGCTTCAACGCTGACACTGCCTTCAACGCTGGTCTTGCTCCGTTCAACGAAGCTGATCCTGCCACTTGGGCGCGTCTCGTTCGCGTTCCTCGCTACATCAAAACTGTGATGGAACAAGGTTGCGCTTATGTCCCGAACAAAGCCTACCGCAATGCCGACTTCGGTATCTCGGTTGCTATGGTCAACAAAGCCATGTGCAAATGGACGATGCCTTCCTCGACTGGTTACGGCCAAGCCCAACAGATGACCCAGAACTACGCTGGTGATTGGGAATGGAAAAACCCTGATTGGGAGTGCAACCGCTGGCGCAAATCGGGCTTCTATCAAGCCCAGTTCCGTCTGGCCGCACAGGTTAAAGATCCGACCATCATGCATACCTTCTTGCATCGTATGCCGAAGAGCAAGAACCTCTATGGTTCCTGCTGCGAAGTGCAGAGCTACATCGTTCCTGAGAACAATCAGGACTGCTATAGCTGCGCTGGAGTAGGTGACATTGTTGTGCCTTCCTAAAGTTAAATAAGGGGAGGGGCTATTAAAGCCTCTCCCCGCAACCTTAAATAAAAATATGTCTAATAAACGACCACTCGCTTATGATCGCGTCAACCTTTTTGGGCCTGTCGCAATCAACCTTCTCGCTGCTGGAGATGCTGACCTCTTGGTTCTCAATGACCAAGACACCAAGTTCTTTCCAACTAGCATTGTTCTTGAAACCGCCTACGCTCGCGGAACCACTGCTACCGATCCAGTTGTGATCGTTGACAATGGAACGACTGGCGAAAACATCACTGGTTCACTGACCATCACGGACGCTCTTGATAACCAAGGCCGCTACAATCCTCTTGCGATTGCAGCCAATCCATTTGTTATCACTGGTTCCCGCAAACTCCGCTTGCTGAAAAGCACTGTCGGTGCTGGTCAAGCTACAGCTACTCGTTCCCGCACTTCGGGCGTTGCTACCATCGTTACTGCCGCTGCTCATGGCTTTGCCACGGGTGATGTCATCACGATTGCCAGCATGACCGATAGTTCGTTCAACGATGTGCAGGCAGAAGTAACTGTTGTTGACTCAACCACGTTCACCTATGCGAACGCTGGAATTGATGTTGCTTCTGGTGCAGATACCGCTGGACGTGTTGGCGCACTCTACGTGAATGCCTACGTTGTTGGTATCTACTACTAATCACTAATCTGGGTGGGGGAGTTATATTCTCCCTCACCCTAACCCTTTTCAAATTATGGCTTGCTTTACTGGACTCCCTTACCGCGATAAAACTTATCCCTTCGTTCAAACAATCGCTGCTGCCGCTGGCATTGAGCCAACTTCTTTCGGTTGCTATGATATGTCGAGCGATGCATCCAAGCTCTACCAATTCTATGTTGGACTCGCAACTATCGGTGGCCTCACACCAGTTACTGAAAATTGCTTTGTGCAAAAAACTGAAGACCAGCAATACTTCATCACTAACGAAGCTCTTGCTGCCGCTCTTAACCCTTCTTAATTATCGTAAACGATAACTCATATGGCACTCACTCAATCCTGCTTTACTGATCTAACCGAAGATCAACAGAACTATAACATCTACGAATCTTTGAAAGAAGTAGCGGGATTTGAGATTCCTGCCTACGATCAAATTGACATCAGTTACTATGGTTCGACTAACAATATTGCCACTGTGCAATATCTGAAAGACGGAACTCCTGTTGCAACCCTAACTCTTACCTACGCTGTTCAGCCTCCAGTTGCCAATGATGCTAATCTGACAACTGTGTCTGTAGCCTACCCTTAATATGGCACTTACATTCAATCCGTTTACTGGAAAACTTGATTTCACTGGCAGTCAAGCAACTGCTGCAATCGGAGCGACTGGAGCCACAGGCCCAAGCGGTGGCCCAACTGGAGCTACGGGAGCCACGGGAACCGGAATTGATGGTGCTACTGGGGCTACTGGCGTAGCTGGATTAAATGGAGCTACAGGCGCAACTGGGCCTGCGGTAGATACCTCTGCATTCGTTCAAAAGTCTGGCGACACAATGACTGGCAAGCTAGTTGCTGCTGCCAACGATACTGCTTCTAAACTTAATATCGGCAATGCTATTGGAATACCGAATCCAACGACAACAGTGAATGGAGATGTTTGGATCACAAACGGAAATAGATTGGGATACAGATCAAATTCCACAGTTTATAACACCGCAGCAACAAACTTACAGAATACTTTCAATCAACCGCAAGCATTTGATGCCTCAAGTGCAACAACGGCATTGCGCGTTACGCAACGAGGCGCAGGAGAGGCTTTGCGAGTTGAGGATGATACCACACCAGATGCTACTGCTTTTGTGGTTAGCAATTCTGGGCGAGTTGGAATCGGCGTAACGCCAGATGCAGCAGTTGCGCTTTCAGTAGATACTACTGGCATTAAGTTTGGAGATGGCACTATTCAGACTACTGCTACTATTGCTGGAGCTACAGGAGCAACGGGAGTTGGCGCGAGCGGAGCAACTGGAGCAACCGGAGTGACGGGAATTGACGGAGCTACTGGTGCAACAGGTGTTGCTGGTGGACAAGGTTCTACGGGTGCTACAGGAATCGCTGGTGGACAGGGATCAACGGGCGCAACTGGAACTGCTGGCGTTGATGGTGCTACAGGAGCTACTGGCGTTGCTGGCGCGACAGGAGCAACAGGATTAACTGGAGCTACGGGATTGACTGGTGCTGGTGGAGCATCTGGATACTGGGGATCTTTTTGGTCAACCCAACCTCAGGCAGCAGCAGTAATCAATACTGAGTATCCAATTACTTACAACAACACTGATCCTGATTCTATCGGCGTATCAATTGTTTCAAGTAGTCGAATTACATTTCAATACACGGGAGTTTATTCCATCACATTCTCTGTTCAATGGTCAAATGCAGGCAGCCAAATCCATGATGCAAATATTTGGCTAAAGAAAAACGGACTGAATGTTGATGATACTGATTCGCGTTGGTCAGTTGTCGAAAAACATGGCAGCGTAAATGGAAGAGCTATCGGAACAGTCAACTATGTTCTGAAAGTTCTTGCTGGAGAATATCTGGAGCTTTTCTGGCAGACCAACGACACAAATATCTCGCTTGAATATGCTCCCGCCATTGCTCCTGCTCCTGCAATTCCTTCCGTAATACTTACTGCGACACAAGTAATGTATGGTCAGTTGGGTGCTACTGGAGCCACTGGCGTTCAAGGGGCAACAGGAGCATCTGCCTTTGTTTCACAAGTATCTGGTGTTTACTATGTAGCTAAAAATGGAAACAATAGTGGAACCGGAACTGTTGCTGACCCATTTTTAACCATTCAAAATGCGATTAATCAAGTTCCATCTGGAACTGACGATTACACAATTTATGTTGCATCTGGAATATACGATGAAAATCTGACGATTAACAGAATCAACATTCACATCGTCGGAATGACTGATGATGCATTGCAGAATAAAGCTGTAGTGATTAGAGGGGCAATGTCTATCACAGCTACAGGAACAGGTAGCTTGTTTAATAATACGATTGTTTTAAATAATCTAACTCTAGCAAATACATCGACAGCAGGATATACTATAAGCAGCACTGGATCTGTATATTCACTTACTATTAAGAACTCCGTAATCGAACAAGACAACGCTGGATTCGGAGCAGTTAATATTGCGAATGCTACAAATGATACTCGCACATATTTTGACAACTGTTTTGTTATAGCAAATCCAGCAAATAGAAACGCAATTGATTTTTCTGCTGGCACAATTTTCGAGATAAGAGATTCGTTCTTCTATGCCAATGGATCTGGTGGTCTTGCTCTTAACGTAACAAGCTCTAATGCTTGGATTGTTAGCTCTAAGAACTCTGTATTCCAAGCACTCGGTAAAGCGGTTACTCTTTCAACAAACAACCAATCGACATCGAATCTTTCCTCTTTCGAGAATTGCACGGTCACTGGAATCCCAGCTAGCAGCACAACTGGTATTATTTCATTGGGTGGAGGAACTCAAGCGGCATTTAGCTTTACTCGATGCAATCTCAATAATTTGGCAACAAACGGATCAAGTGATTTCCCATACTTTGAATTCAATACTGCCGCGATACTTTTCTCTATTGGAAATATC
>Ga0315900_10004593_pt1 | contig 19382 bp, 20 predicted proteins | sample LakEriMetagenome_FD_203521 | JGI IMG/M metagenome (GOLD analysis project Ga0315900, IMG submission 203521) | Freshwater fungal communities from buoy surface, Lake Erie, Ohio, United States - Buoy 12 MA114 | ecosystem: Environmental > Aquatic > Freshwater > Lake > Lake biofilm | place: USA: Lake...
CAACCGGGCCACGCACCACGCGCACATAGCTGTCAGACGCCGCGTGATTGGGCGTACCGAAGATGCCGAAGGGCTTTATGCAGCAGGAAATACCGATCAGGGGTCGCATGGGATGTTACACTTCCGCGACACCATGGCGGGATCAAGGCGATTCGGTTGATTTGCGAAGATTTTTTTGCGGCATGGGGGCTTCAGGCCACGAAGCCGTCGACCAGCACTACCTGGCTTTCCGTTGTTTCGATCCGCAGTTTCAAGAGCGGCGCGTATTCAGGGCTGAAATAGAAGGTGCGGGCGGCTTCCAGGCTCGGGAATTCCAGCACCACCATGCGGTTGAAGCCCTCGGCATTTTCAAGCCGCTCCATGGTGCCGCCACGCACCGCGTAGCGCCCGCCATATTGTGCGATCACTGGCGGGACCGCGGCGCGATAACGCTCAAAACCTTCGGGGTCCGTAACCTTGATGTTGGCGATCAGATAGCCGGGCATGGGGTTCTCCTTTCAGGTCAGTGGTGGCGCAAGCCAACGCTGGAAGCCGGGCCTGTCGCCAAGCTTGGCATACCATCGCGCTGCGATTGGGAATTCCGGCATGCCGGGCAGGCGCACCTCAGGGCCAAACCAGCGCCGAGCGTAACAACCCACAACAATATCGGCGATGGTCATCGTAGGCCCATCCAGATACGGCCCGCCATGGCGCGCAATCCAGGGATGCAGGATTACCGATTATTAGCATGTACCCGCAAGTGGCGCATTGATGAGCGCGTCAGTTGCATCACGCCTTGGGAACGACCCGAACAATACTGGTAAAATCGTGCGCGCCATGACTGCAGGCTGCCCACAGGTGCCTTCACTAGTCGTGCGGACCTCATATACTTTTTTAAGGGTGGTCCCCGATTTTTCGTAAAGATCAAAGGCACCATGCCTCGTAAAAATGCGTTCATTTATGGAGTGAGTTTGGCTGCCGACAACACCAAAGGTCGGTTGGAAGGTCGTTATACCGCCAAATGTTGTTGCCGACGAAACCCCGGTCTGCCCAAAAATAGGCGTCGAAAATACGCGCTGTTCAGTGCGACCGCTATCAATTCGAAAATCGACTAGTGCCACAAGTTGGGCCTCGCGCTCCGACTCCACAATTAACGCCCCATTCGACCGCAATTCGCTAGATGCAATACGTCGATGGGATTCAAACTCGAGTGTGCCCAGTTGCGCCCTGTCAAGCGCGGAAACGAAGACTCGTCGGTTATCAACCGTTGGAGCATCGGCGCTAAAGGCGGTTAGGCGAACCGTCGCGGCCGGTGGTCCCGAGGGCGCGTCTGCGCATCCAGCAGCGGCCATCAAAAATACAAGAGAAAATACTCTTATACTTACAGGGACGCAGGCAAACATAGCAGAGATCCTTTCACGTCAGTGGTGGCGCAATCCAGCGCTGGAAGCCGGGCCTTTCGCCAAGCTTGGCATACCAGCGCGCCAGGGTGGGGAATTCCGGCATGCCAGGCAGGCGCACTTCCGGGCCAAACCAGCGCCGCGCGTAGCAGCCCAGCACGATATCGGCGATGGTCATGGTCTTCCCATCCAGATACGGCCCGCCATGGCGCGCGATCCAGGCATCCAGGATCGCCCAGCATTCGCCGGCGGCCTTCGCCGCCGCTTCAATCTGCGCCATGTCACGCTTTTCAGGCGGTGTGCGTACCAGCCCCCAGAACAGGTTGCGCTCAGCCGGGCCAAGGGTCGTTAGCTGCCAATCCATCCAGCGATCCGCCGAAGCGCGTGCCGCAGGGGCCGCCGGGTAAAGCGGGCTTTGGACTTTCATCGCGAGGTAGCGCAGCACGCTATTCGATTCCCACAGCACGAAATCGCCATCTTCCAATGTCGGCACGCGGCCATTCGGGTTCATGGCGCGGTAATCCGCATCATTCACCCGGCCATGTTCCATGCCGGCATCCACGCGATCATATGGCTGCCCGATCTCATCGAGCATCCACAGCACCTTCTTCACATTGATCGAATTGGTGCGGCCCCAAAGCTTCAACATCTCAGCGCCTTTTCGCTTCAATCGCGTCCCAGATGGCGCGTTCCAGATATACCCCATCAAAGCGCGCCAATTCCTGCAGGCCGGTCGGGCTGGTGACGTTGATTTCGGTCAGGTAGCCGCCAATCACATCAATGCCGACAAAGATCATCCCGCGCGCCTTCAATTCCGGACCGATGCGCGCGCAGATCTCGCGCTCTCGCTCGGTCAACTTCGTGGGTTCCGGCCGGCCACCGACATGCATGTTGGACCGCGCTTCACCCGCCGCCGGCACGCGGTTGATGCCGCCCATGGCGACGCCATCCACCAGAATGATGCGCTTATCGCCTTCCCGCACGGCGGGCAGGTATTGCTGGATCATCAAGGGTTCGCGTGAGCGTTCGGTGAACAGCTCCACCAGCGCATTCATGTTCGGATCATCGGCACGGAGGTGAAACACGCCGGCGCCGCCATTGCCGAACAGCGGCTTGATGATGATGTCGCCATGTTCAGCCCGGAAATCCGCGATGCGGCGGCGATCAGCGGTGACCAGCGTTGCCGGCATCAAATCCGGGAAATGGGTGACGAACAGCTTTTCCGGTGCATTGCGCACCTGCGCCGGGTCATTCACCACCAAGGTCTTCGGGTGGATATGTTCCAGGATATGCGTGGCCGTGATGTAGCCCATGTCAAAGGGCGGGTCCTGGCGCATCAGCACCACATCGGCATCCCGGCCTAGGTCCAATTCGACCTCCGCCCCGAAGGTGAAGTGGTTGCCATATTCGCGCCTAAGCGTGATGGGCCGCGCCCAGGCAGTCACCCGCCCGCCGCGCAGCGCCAAGTCCCGCACATGGTAATGCCAAAGCTTATGGCCGCGGGCCTGGGCTTCCAGCATGAGGGCGAAGGTTGAATCACCATCAATATTAATGGTTTCAATCGGGTCCATCTGGACCGCGACGCGTAGATTGCTGGTCATGCCATGCACCCCATGGGTTAGCTCTCAAGGGGTCTTGAAGCCGAGAAAGCGGCGCCGCGCCAGCCCGGGGCTGGGCGGCGGAAGCCTGGGGTCTTAAAAAACCTCAACAAGCTTATTGCCTTTCCCTCGATGCCCTGCCTAACCTTCGCCCGTAATATCACGGTTGCCGCTCAAGGCCCGGTCAAAACGGAGGAGATTAGGTTCATGTCAGGCTTAAAAAGACGCGATTTGTTGCTCGCAGGCGCGGGTGTTGCGGCTGCAGGGACACTGGCCGCACCGATGGTCCATGCCCAAGGCAGCGCCGGTACATTGCGCTGCGGCTTCTGGGACCATTGGGTGCCCGCCGGCAATGGCATTTTGCGGGAACTCTGCGCCGAATGGGGCCAGCGGAACCGCGTGAATGTGCAGGTGGATTTCATCACCTCGGTCGGTAACCAGAACCTGCTGACCATCGCCGCCCAGGCGCAAAGCCGTTCGGGCCACGACATTCTTTCCTTCCCGACTTGGGAACCCGCTTCCAAGGCCGAATTGCTGGAACCGGTTGATGACGTGATGGGTCGGTTGGGTGCGAAATACGGCGCAGTGAACGCCGCTGCCGAATACCTTGGCAAAATCAAGGGCAAATGGGTCGCCATTCCGGCAGTTTCCGGCACTCAGATGAAGCCGGCTTGCGTGCGCTTCGACCTGCTGCAGCAGCATGCGGGCATTGACATCCGCGCCATGTGGCCGGCTGAAAACCGGGCCGGCCCGGGCGCCGAAACCTGGAATTGGGACACCTTCCTGGTGGCGGCAGAAAAGTGCCATGCCGCCGGCGTGCCCTTCGGCATGCCCATGGGGTCCTTCACTGATGCGGTGGATACCGTCGGCGCCATTTTCGCGTCCTTCGGCGCCAGCGTGATGGACGATAAGGGCAATGTGACCGTGCGCGGCAATGCCAAGCTGCGGACCGCCGTTGAATACCTGGTTCGGCTGTCCCGCTTCCTGCCCAGCGATGTTTGGGCTTGGGATGATGCGTCCAACAACCGCGCGCTGATTTCCGGCCGTTCGGCGCTGATCTTCAACCCGCCTTCGGCTTGGGCCGTTGCCAAGCGTGACAACCCTCAGGTTTCCGAAAATTGCTGGACCGTGCCGATGCCGGCCGGGCCGGAAGGGCGCTTCACGCCGTATCTGCCGTATTTCTGGGGCATCTGGTCCTTCAGCCGCAACAAGACCGCGGCGAAGGGCTTGCTGGAGTTCCTTTCCGAACGCACCAGCGCGGAGCGTCAGACCACGACTTCCAACGGCTATGACATCCCGCCCTTCCTGAGCATGAGCGACTTCCCGATTTGGGAAAACGAAGGGCCACCGAAGGGGACCGTGTTCAACTACCCGCAAAAGGCGCACCATAATGCGCGCACCAGCGTGGCCTTCGCGCCGGCGCCGGCGGAATTTGCGGTGCAGGCCTATACCAATGCACTAAATACCAAGACCATCGCCCGCATCGCTCAGGCGGGTGAGTCCGTGGATCAGGCCCTGAACTGGCTTGAGCGCGAATTGAACGTCATCCGTCGCGGCGGCTGAACAAGTGCCCATGGCGGGCGGCCCTGAGTAAGGGGCCGCCCGTTTTATAACGAATAATTTGGGGGATCAGAGGAAGGATGGCTTCCGCCACGTCAACCATTGGCGCCGATCAGGCGCGCGTTGGGTCTTTGCAACGCTTTGCGCGCCGGCGATCTTCGATCGCCTTCCTGATGGCCTTGCCGCTTCTGATCGTGGTGGGTGGGCTGATCGCCTATCCGGCCGCTTTCGGCATCTATCTTTCCATGCTGAACCGGCGCATGACCGCCTTTGTCGGCTTCGCCAATTATGAGATTCTATTCGAATCCGACACTTTCTGGGATGTCGTTTTCCAATCATGCTTTTTTGCCATTACGGCGGTGCTGCTGAAGGCACTGATCGGCTTTTGGCTGGCGCATATGCTGCACGGCATTCCCGATAAGGGGCAGCGCAAATGGCGCGGCATGCTGCTGGTGCCTTGGGTCATCCCGCCCGCCCTTTCCACGCTGGGTTGGTGGTGGATGTTTGATCCTTCCTATTCATCCATCAATTGGCTGCTTTCCATCATTTCGGTGCCCGAAATTCCCTGGCTTGGGCAACCCTGGTGGGCGCGTATTTCCATCATCATCGTCAATGTCTGGATCGGCGCACCCTTCTTCATGATCATGTATCTGGCAGCGCTGAAATCAGTGCCGGAACAGCTTTATGAAGCGGCCGCGATTGACGGCGCAACAGGCTGGCAAAGGCTGCGCTACGTCACCATCCCAATGATGGCGAATATCATTTCCATCACCGTGCTGTTCAGCCTGATCGTCACCTTCGCCAATTACGATATCGTGCGCGTGCTTACCAATGGCGGGCCGCGTGATCTGACGCATGTCTTCGCATCCTACGCCTTCCAGGTCGGGATTCTGGCCGGGAACATCCCGCGCGGTGCGGCAGTATCACTTTTCATGATGCCCGTTCTGGCTGTTTGCGCGTTTTTCGTTCTGCGCGGCGTCACCCGGCGTAACAAGGAGCAGATGTGATGTCGGCGACCTCTGCAAACCGCGACCTCCCCAATATCTACCACAAGGCGGGCAGCTTGCGCGCCGAACGGCGCTGGGCCCTTTGGTCGGCCTATGCCTCCCTTTCCGTGGCGGCGCTGATATTCCTTGCTCCACCTTTTTACATGCTGGTCACCAGCTTCAAGACCAGCGCCGAAATCGCCAATATGTCCGGCAATCCCTGGATCGTGCGGGACCCGACGCTGGAGAATTATTGGGCAATTCTGGAAAACCCGCTTTTTCTGAAGTTCTTCATCAATAGCGCCATTGTCACGACCTGTGTGGTGGCGCTGACTATGGTGATTTCAGTGCTGGCGGCCTTCGCGCTGGCGCGGATGCGCTTCTGGGGCAGCCAGGTTTTGGCGACAGGTGTGTTCCTGACCTATCTCGTACCGGATACGCTGCTGTTCATTCCGCTCTATCAGATCGTCGGCGGGCTTGGGCTGCTCAATTCCGTTTGGGGCCTGATCCTGGTTTATCCGACACTCACGGTGCCATTCTGCACCTGGATCATGATCGGCTATTTCGCCTCCATTCCCAAGGAATTGGATGAAGCAGCGCTGATTGATGGCGCCACCTGGCCGCAAATGCTGATCAAGATCTTCATTCCGGTGGCGCTGCCCGGCATCATCGCCGCAACGATCTTCGCCTTCACGGTTTCCTGGGCGGCCTTTGTCTATCCGACCGCCTTCGTCACCACGCCGGATCAGATGCCGCTTACCATCGGGGTCGTCTCCCAGTTGGTGCGTGCGGATACCTTCGCTTGGGGCCAGATCATGGCAGGTGCGCTGATGGCAGCACTTCCGCCCGTGATCATTTATGCCTTCCTCATGGATTATTACATCGCTGGCCTGACCGCCGGCGCGACCAAGGGTTGATCGAAAATGGCTCAGGTATCGCTTCGCAAAATCGTCAAGGCCTATGAAGGCGGCGTCCAGGCGGTAAAAGGCATTGACCTTGAAATCGCCGATCATGAATTCGTCGTGCTGGTCGGGCCTTCGGGCTGCGGCAAATCCACCACGCTCCGCATGATTGCGGGGCTTGAGGAAATCACCTCAGGCGAAATCGCCATTGGTGGCACGGTGGTGAATGACATTCCGCCGCGCGACCGGGACATCGCCATGGTGTTCCAGAATTACGCGCTTTATCCGCATATGAGCGTCTATGATAACATGGCCTTCGGCCTGATGTTGCGGAAATTCCCCAAGGCGGAAATTGATCGCCGCGTGACAGAAGCCGCACGCATTCTGGACATCACGCCGCTTTTGGAACGCAAGCCGAAGGCGCTTTCAGGCGGGCAGCGGCAGCGCGTGGCGATGGGCCGCGCCATTGTGCGCGACCCAAAGGTGTTTCTGTTCGATGAACCGCTTTCCAACCTGGATGCCAAGCTGCGCGTCCAGATGCGCACCGAAATCAAGAAGGTTCATCAGACGGTGAATACCACCACGGTCTATGTGACGCATGACCAGGTGGAAGCCATGACCCTCGCGGATCGTGTCGTGGTGATGAACCACGGTATCATTGAGCAGGTCGGCCCGCCGCAGGAATTGTATCACCACCCGGCGACGAAATTCGTGGCGGGCTTCATCGGCAGCCCTTCGATGAATTTCATTCCCGCCAGGCTGGAACAGGCTTCTGGTGCGCTCCGGCTGCATTTGCCGCATGATATTGTGCTGGATGTGCCGGCGGCACGCACGGCGCGCTATCAGCCCCATGCCGGCAAGGATGTGCTGTTCGGCATCCGCCCAGAACACCTGACAGATGACAAGCCCACGGATAAATCCAACACCGCACCCGTCACGCTGAAGCCAGAGGTGATTGAACCGATGGGCATGGAAACGCTCGTGCACTTCAAGCTGAATGGCACGGAAGTTTCCGCGCGGCTTGATCCAGCGACCCCGGCGGCCGTTGGCGCGCCGCTATCCCTGATTGCGCATATGGATCAGATGCATCTGATTGATCCCACCTCTGATAAGGTTTTGTAATGAAACGCCTTGAAGGAAAAACCGCCTGGGTCACCGGCGCGGGCAGCGGCATTGGCCGCGCGATTGCCATTTCGTTCGCGGCAGAAGGTGCCAAGGTTGCACTGACCGGCCGCCGCGTCGCGCCGCTGGAAGAAACCGCGAAGATGATTGGCAGCGCCGCGGTGATTGTGCCGGCTGATTTGACGGATGAAAAGCAAGTTGCCGCCGCACTCGCCAAGGTGGAAAGCTCCATCGGTGGGCCGGATATTCTGGTGAATAATGCTGGCGTGAATTTGCCCAAGCGCTATCTGCATCAATTGACGCCTGAAGCCATTCGCAGCCTCGTGGATGGCAACCTCACCGCGCCGTTTTTCACCTCGGTGGCGGTGCTGCCGGGCATGCGCAAGCGCGGCGGCGGGCATATCATCCAAATCGCCTCCATGGCGGGGAAGAATATCTCCTTCCTGTCGGGGCCTGGCTATACGGCGGCGAAGCATGGCTTTGTGGCGCTCTCGCAAAGCATCAATCAGGAAAACGGCATTCATAATATCCGTTCCTGCTGCATCTGCCCCGGTGAAGTGGCAACCGATATTCTGAAGAACCGGCCAGAGCCCGTGCCGCAGGAAGATATTGAACGCCTTTTGCAGCCGGAAGATCTGGCGGCGATGGCGCTCTTTGTCGCGACCATGCCGGCGCGCGCCAATATCACCGAAATGCTGGTGACGCCGACCTATATGCGCCTATTGGCGCCACAGGCGAAAAAAGTGGCCGCCATGTAATCGCGCCGCGCCGGCCTTTGCTGTCGGCGCGCTTTCCTTCTTTCGCGGAGTTACTTTCATGGGCAGCACCCCTCCCGTCATGGTCAATGCTGAGGCGCTTGATGCGCTGGTCGCCAATGTGTTTCAGGCCGCTGGCTGTGATGGTCCGGAAAGCCAGCGCATCAGCCGCCATTTGGTAGATGCGAATCTGGCCGGGCATGACAGCCACGGCGTTGTGCGCGTGCCGCGCTACGTGGAATGGCTGGAAGCGGGTTATGTGCTGAAGGGCCAGACCGCTGATGTGGTGACGGATGGCGGCGCCTTCGCCGTGATTGATGGCAAATGGGGTTTTGGCCAGACCGTGGCGCCTCAGGCTGTGGATTTTGGCATCAAGCGCGCGGTTGAAAATGGTGTTTGCATCACGGCACTCCGCAATGCCGGGCATATTGGCCGCGTTGGTGCCTATGCCGAACAGGCGATGGAAGCCGGGCTGATTTCGATCCATTTTGTCAATGTGGCGGGCTCCATCCTCGTTGCCCCCTTTGGCGGTGTTGAGCGGCGCTTTTCGACCAATCCGGTCTCGATCGGCGTGCCGCTACCGGGCCGGCCCATCCTGCTTGATTTCGCAACATCGCTGGTGGCCGAGGGCAAAGTGCTGGTCGCGTCATCTGGCGGCAAGGCGTTGCCGGAAGGTGCGCTTATTGAAGCGGATGGCCGGCTTTCGACCGATCCGCATACGCTCTACGGTCCTTATGACGCGGTAGGGCCCCGCGATGTTTCCAAGGGCACCGGCGCCATTCGCGCGTTTGGTGAACATAAGGGCTCAGGCCTTGCCTTCATGTGCGAAATGTTGGCCGGCTGCCTGACCGCAGGCGGCACCAGCGGCCCAGTTTCTGAACGCACGCGCATCGCCAATGGCATGCTTTCCATTTTCATCTCGCCCAAGCATTTCGGCACCCAGGCGGAGTTTGAGCGCATGGGTCTGATTTATGCGGATTGGGTTTCACAAACCCGCCCGGCAGACCCGGAAGCGCCCGTTTTGCTGCCCGGTGAGCCGGAAGCGACGCGCCGTGCGGAACGGCTTTCTGATGGTGTGCCGCTGCCACAGGATACCTGGGCGAATATCATCGGCACCGCGAAGCGGCTTGGGGTGAATAGCACGATCTGAAGCAGGGCTTCGTTATGCGGGCCGCAGCAAGGCGGCCAGCATCGTGACATCCGGCGCTGCATGCAGCGTATCCAAAGCGGCCATCAGCGCATCGGTCCTGGCTTCCGGCAGATTGCCCGCGAAGCAGGCGCGCACCTTCGCGATTTGCGCCGCGCGTGGCAGCGGGTTTTCTGGGCTGCCCAAAGCAGCTTCCACGCGTTGATCCAGCTTGGTCCCGTCGCGCAATTCGATTTCCACGCGCTGCGGCACCACGGCATTTTCATCACTGTTGCCGTCACCGAGCAAGGCAACCCGCGCCGCCAAGGCATGCGTCGCCGGGTCACGCAGCAAAGCTTCCGAAAAATCACCAAGCCCGACGCTGCCAGAGAGCAGCGTACGCGCGACCACATAGGGCAGGCAGAGCCGCGCATAATTGCCGGTCAGATCAGGCTTAATCGGCCGCCCCACCAGGCGCATCGCAAGCGGCGGCAAATAAAGCCGCACCGCCGCCACATCGCTGCCACGTAGCCCATGCGCCGCGATCAGGCGCTGCACGCCATCAATCGCGGGATGGGTCAGCCGGCCAGAGGGGAAAGGTTTGTGCGCAAGCCGCGTCACCTGCCAAATGTTGCCCAGCGCCGCCAAGCCAGGCGCCAGATCATGCTCCGGTTCGGTCAGTTGCAAAAAGCCGAAGGGCCCGGTCAGCCATTGCGCTGGCCCTGCGGCACCCGCTGCCGCTAAATCCGCTGCACGCAGCCCCGCCATGGCGGCGAAGCCCATCTGCACCGGCAGCGCCATAGACCCTTCCGAATGTGCCTGCATGGTGCCGGGGATCTGCCCAAGCAAAAGCCCCGCGCCGGCCGAGGCGGTGGCCAGATCAAAGCGGCGCAGTCGCGCCACCGCGCCATAGGCACCAAACATCCCCGCAGTTGCCGGGCGGAAAAACCGCATCGGCCCGCGCGCCGCCGCCCCAATGGTACAGGCCAGATCAAGCGCCAGGATCACCGCTGCCATGAAACGCGCGCCGGATACGGGGCGGCCCTGGCGGCTTTGGCTTTCAGCCTCAGCCATGGCGGCGGAAACTGTGGGCGTCATGGCATGCACCACGGCGGCTTCATGGATGGCGTCAAATTCCAGCGCATGAGCCTGAAAGGCATTCATGAAAGCGGCCTGGGAAGCGGGCAGCTTTACCCCATCACCCCAGAGGCTCGCCTCCTCCCCCGCGCCCCAACCACGCGCTGCCGCCAGCAAACCGGGCCGCGCCGCATGCGCCATACCCGCTACACCAACCGCGAGCCCATCGAGCAGAAAGATTCGCGCAGCTTCCCGCGCTGCTTCGGGAATGGCGGCCTCTGGCATTTCCAAAAGGTGGCGCAGCAGGATGGTCTCGGCAGTGTCTGTCATGCCACCCATGCTGCCTGTGCGCCGTTTCACGTCAAGCACCATGGCGCATCGCGCCGCTTCGTGCTGGCATCATGCCAAACGGAGGAACCCACATGGCCAAGATCAAAGGCATCGTCGTTTGCCCACAGCCCCGCGCTGCGGATGTTGGGGCAGAGATTTTGCGCCGTGGCGGCAATGCCTTTGACGCGGCGGTCGCCACCGCCTTTTGCCAAATGGTGCAAGACCCTTTCATGTGCGGTATTGGCGGCATGGGCACTTTGCAATTCCGCGACGCCAAATCCGGCCGCCAGGGCATGATTGATTTCCACGCCCGCGCGGGCGCAAAGGTCAGCCCCGATATGTGGGCCGCCGATAGCAAGGGCAAATCCGAAATATCCGGCTATGCGCTGTTTGAGGATCACCGGGCAGAGCTTGGCTATAGCGCCATCATGACCCCCGGCACGGTGGCTGGCTTTGCGCATTTCCACGCGCAGTTTTGCAGCATGGATTGGGCTGATTTGCTGGCGCCGGCCATCGCCATGGCGCGGGATGGCGTGCTGGTGACGCCCTTCTTTCGCGATTTCCTGGAACGCAAACCCCAGCCCGGCTTGCCCAGCGGCATGCAGCGCGTGACAAAAACCAAGGCCTGCGCTGCGCTTTACTTGAACCAGGCCGGGCAATTGCATGAGGTTGGCGAAAAGCTTGTGCATGCCGAGATGGCGCGGACGCTGGAACGCCTCGCCACCCAGGGCGCGCAGGATTTCTACACTGGTGAGATTGCCGGCCAGATCATCAATGACTTCGCGCAAAACGGCGCCTTCATCACCGCCGATGATTTGCGCGATTACCGCGTGCGTGAAAGCGCGCCCGTCATCGGCACCTATCGCGGCTATAAGATATCATCGAACCCACCGCCCGGTTCGGGCGCGGTGCTGATCGCCATGCTGAATATTCTGGAGCAATTTGACCTAGGCGCTTTCCCCGCCGGCAGTGCCGGGCATTATGATCTGGTGGCGCGTGCCATGGCGGCGGCGCATCACGACCGTGACGAAGCATTGGGCGATCCGGATTTTGTGCCGGTGCCAACCGAAGGCCTCATGTCAAAGGACCGCGCCGCCGCTTGGGCCAAGCGCATCCGGGATGGATGGCTGCCCGGTGGGCGGATTGGCGAGCCCCCCTCTTGCACCACGCATCTTTCCGTCTGGGATGCAGCGGGCAATTCCGTGTCCGTCACGCATACGCTCGGCACCGGTGCCGGCGTGGTGACACCAGGGCTTGGCTTCAATTGGAACAACGCCATGAAGCTGTTTGATATGCGCCCGGGCCGCGCCAATAGCATCGCGCCCGGCAAGGCGCGCACCACCGGCATGGTGCCAACCATTGTCTATAAGGATGATGAGCCGTGGCTGATTGTCGGCGCGCCGGGGGGCAGTGTGATCATCTCCGCCGTGCTGACCACCATCATCAATGCGATTGATTTCGGCATGTCGGCGGTGGAGGCAGTTTCCTTCCCGCGCATCCATTGCGAAGGCGGGCCAGTTTTCTGCGAAGCGCGCGTGCAGGGGGATGTGGTGGCAGCACTCAAAGCCTTGGGGCATGAGGTACGCCATTCGCCGATTTCCTATGACCCAACCATGAGCCGCGCGCATGCCATTCTGCTGCGTGATGGCAAGCCCGCCGGCGGTGCTGATCCACGCGGCGGTGGTGGCGTCGCCGTGGCCTGGTAGGCGCTATTCCCGAAATAGCACCTGGAATATAGAACACGGCAAAGCAATTCTTCGAAAGCAATGGAAATGACGACACAACGCAAAACCGCTTTGATCACCGGCGCCGGCCGCAATATTGGCCGCGCCATCGCGCTTGATCTGGCGCGCATGGGCTTCAACGTCGTCATCAATGGCTCGCGCAATCGCGACGCCTGCGAAAAAGTCGCCGCCGAAGCCCGCGCGCTTGGCGTGGAAGCTTTGGTTGCCATGGCCGATGTTGGCGTGGCCGAGGAATGCGCGCGCATCGCCCGCGACGCCATTGCCAGCTTCGGCGCGGTGGATGTGCTGGTGAATAATGCGGCGCTTCGCCCCGATGGGCGCTTCCTGGAAATGAGCGATGCGGATTGGCGCCGCGTGATTTCGGTTGATCTTGATTCCAGCGTGTGGCTGGCGCGCGCCTGCCTGCCAGGGATGTTGGATCGCGGCTGGGGGCGGATTGTGAACCTGCTCGGCATGAATGCCATTCACGGCTATAATGGCCGCGCGGCGGTTTCGGTTTCGAAGCACGGGCTTTGGGGGCTCACCAAGGCTTTGGCGAAGGAATTCGGCGCCAAGGGCATCACCACCAATGCGGTTTCTCCCGGACCCATTGCGGGTGAGCGTGATGATGAAGCCGCGCATCACCACATCGCCAGCATGATATCGCGCGTTCCCGTCGGCAGGCTTGGGCAGCCACATGAAATCGCGGCGGTTGTCTCCATGCTGGTGTCAGATGGCGGTGCCTTCGTGAATGGCCAGATGATCCAGGTGAATGGCGGCGCGGAGACTTGATTATGGCGGCGTGAAGCCGGGCGGTGGCAAGGCCGTTCCGCGCGGGCCAAAGGCGCTTTGGTTTTCGCTTTTCTCGCAGGCGGCCAGCGCCAGTGCCAGCAAGATCACACACCGCAGGGCCATGCCGCGCTCTCCTTACCCAATACGCCAGGGTTAGCATGAAAGCCCGGTCTAGGCTAAAGGCGCGGCCATCCAAGCCTTGAACGGAATGCCCGCCATGACCACAACCGAACCCAGTATCCAACCCATGATCGGCCTGATCGGCGGTTCCGGGCTTTATGATATGGAAGGGCTGGAAGATCGCCGCTGGGTGAAGGTACGCACGCCCTGGGGTGACCCTTCCGATGAAATCCTGACCGGCAGGCTGCATGGCGTCCCTTGCGCCTTCCTGCCCCGCCATGGCCGCGGCCACCCGACGCCACCCTCAGCACTCAATTACCGCGCCAATATTGATGCGTTGAAGCGCATTGGATGCACGGAAATCATCTCGCTTTCTGCCGTGGGATCGCTCAGAGAGGATTTGCCGCCCGGCCATTTTGTCATTGTGGACCAATTCATTGACCGGAGCTTCGCGCGCGAGAAATCCTTCTTTGGCACGGGCTGCGTCGCGCATGTTTCGGTCGCGCATCCGGTCTGCCCGCGCTTGGGTGATGCGCTGGAAGCGGCTGCGCGCAAGCTGGCACTGCCTGTCACACGCGGCGGCACATACCTGGTGATGGAAGGCCCGCAATTCAGCACCAAGGCGGAAAGTGAGCTTTACCGCGCCTGGGGCTGCAGCGTGATTGGTATGACGAATATGCCCGAAGCGAAACTCGCGCGTGAGGCTGAGCTTTGCTACGCCACCGTTGCCATGGTGACCGATTTCGATTGCTGGCACCCTGACCATGACGCGGTGACGGTAGATCAGGTGGTGAAGGTGTTATTCTCCAACGCCGATAAGGCACGCGCCTTGGTACAGCATGTGGTGCCCAGCCTTGGCGCCAAGCGCGGGCCCTGCCCCGCCGGCTGTGATCGCGCACTTGAACATGCACTGATCACCGCACCCGAAAAGCGCGACCCCGATCTGCTCGCGAAGTTGGATGTCGTGGCGAAGCGCGTTTTGGGCTAGAGCAGATCATGTTCAGATGGAATCATCTGGACGGATAAGGATGCTCGAAAAAAACGATGTAGATCAGGTTGCGTGAACCGATCTGAACGCAACGCGCTCTACCCCGGCACACGTATACGCGCGCGCAGCCCGCCCAAGGGGCTGTCTTCCAGGAAAACATCGCCGCCATGCGCGCGGGCAATATCGCGCGCAATTGCAAGCCCAAGGCCGGTGCTGCCGCCGGCCAGGCTGGTGAAGGGCTTGAAGGCATCCTCGCGCAATCCTTCTGGAATGCCTGGCCCATCATCATCAATGACAATATCCGCCCAAATGCCGTGTTCACCGCGCTTTTGCTGCGCCAAGGTCACGGTCACGTGTTTGGCGTTCTTGCGCGCATTGTCCAACAGATTGCCGAAGCAGCGCCGCATGGCGCCCGCGCGCAATTCCATGCGCAAGCTATCTGGCGCCTGAACGGGAATGGCGGGACCACCGCGAGACTGGCGCGCGGCAACATCGCGCAATAGCAAGGCAAGATCGGTTTCTTCAGCCTGTTCCACACCTTCGCCGCGCGCAAAGGCAAGGTAATCTCCGATCAGGCGATCCATTTCCGCCACATCTTCCGTCATCGCTGCGGCATCTTCCCGCGCGGCTTCCGGCAGCATGGCAAGCCCAAGCCGAAGCCGCGTGAGCGGCGTGCGCAGATCATGGCTGATGCCAGCGAGCATTTCGGTCCGGCTATCCACAAAGCGGCGAATACGTTCTTCCATGCGGTTGAAGGCAGTCGCGGCCTGGCGCACCTCAGCCGCCCCCTCTGGCTTCATCGGTCCCACCGTGCGCCCCATGCCGAAAGCCTCAGCCGCTGCCGAAATCTTGCGTAAAGCACGCACCTGATTGCGCATGAACAGCCCCGCCACTACAAAGAGCAACAGCGAAGACCCCACCAGCCAGATGACGAAAAGATAGATCGTACCGCTGAACAGCCTTTTGCGCGCCACTTCCACATGCAGCACACCATCGGGCATTTGCACGCGAATGATCACACTCCGCGGATCGCTTTGCCAATCAGCATCAAAGGGCAGGCGCACACGTTCCTGCATCGCCGCCGTCAAATCTTCTTCCAAGGGCAGCCAGGGCAAGGCAGCAGGCCGGCTACCAACCGTGGTAAGCCTTGCCCCTGCTTCATAAGCCAGCGAGAGATTGAGCCGCCAGGAAGCTTCGCGGAAAATCCAGCTGCGGTCCGCTTCCTCCGTTTCGCGTTCCAGCAGGCCGACAACCATCGCGACATCACCCGCGACGCCAGCGGCCAGGCGGCGCGAAATCACATCCAGATGGCTGCCATAGAAAAGCTGCAAGGCAATTGCCTGCAGGATAACCAGCGGCACCAGAATGATCAGCAGTGATCGCCCCAGAAGCCCGCGCGGCACTAGCCGGCGCAAGCCCCGGTCCAGCGGAGTCACGGCCCCGGCCTCAAGACATAACCACGGTGGCGGATGGTCTGGATGAAGCGCGGCTCACGCGGATCTGGCTCCACCTTGCGGCGGAGCCTGGTCACCTGCACATCGATCGCGCGTTCGCCGGCATCAGGCGTGCCAAGCGCTTCGCCGATATCCTCACGGCTCAGAATCTCGCCGGCTCGTCGCGCGAGGGCTTGCATCAAGGCGGCCTCTCCGCCCGTTAGGCGAATAATGCCATCTGGGCCGCGCAATTCCGCGCGTTCAATATCAAACCAGCGATTGCCGATCTGCATCGGCGCCAGATTATGCGTCGCAGCCGGTGCCGGTGCGGCGCGGCGCAGAATGGTGCGAATGCGCAGCGCCAATTCGCGCGGGTCAAACGGCTTCGCCAGGTAATCATCCACGCCCTGTTCTAGCCCCGCGATGCGATCATCCGGCGCGCCGCGCGCGGTCAGCATCAGGATCGGCACTTCCTGACCTTCGGTACGAAGCGCGGCGGTCAGTTCCAGCCCTGTTTCTCCCGGCATCATCACATCCAGCACCAGAAGATCGAAGGTCATATCCGCCAAGGCGGCGCGGGCGGTGGCAGCATTTTCGGCAGTGCTGACACGCAGGCCCTGTTCGGTCAGAAAGCGCTGCAATAATGCGCGCAGACGCGCATCATCATCCACAACCAGAATATGTGCAGGATCATCATGGCCGTTCATCGCCTGCTGCCCTCAACATCGGGCCCTTCCAGCCGCGCCAAGCTTGCTTGCGCGTCTTCACCCATCAGCCCGCGCATCACACGCCGAAAGCCTTCAACTGCGGCAGGGCCGGCTTCACGATAGGCACGCATCACCGTCTCTCGCTGGCGTTCAAACAGGCGGCGTTCCAAGGCCATGCCTTTTTCCGTCAGCGTCAAGCGCCTTTGCCGCCGGTCGCTTTCGCCCGGTGCCTGTACCACATAGCCATCGCTCATCAGCGGTTGCAGCACGCGCCCCAAGCTTTGCTTGGTAATGCCCAGAATGCCGAGCAATTCGCCAACGGTGATCCCCGGGCGGCGTCCTACAAAATGCAGCACGCGATGATGTGCGCGCCCCATATCAAGCGTGGCCAGAATTTCATCCGCCCCAGCCGTAAAATCCCGATAGCCGAAGAATAGCAAATCCTGCGCAAGCCGGAGTTCTTCTTCCCGTAGGAACAGCAGATTGCGGCCGGCTGGCAAGGCGCGTGCCTCGGCCATTTCCGCAATGATTGTGCTGCCCCGTGTCGGCATTTCCCGCATCCTCGTTTGGACAGGATTATTGACGCATTCGCCGTCCCTGTCCAACCGAAAGGCGCCAATTGTGCCGCGCTTGGCAAGGCGCCGGCAGGCTCTCTATATGATCCCATCATCAGCGCCGGAGAGAAACCCCATGATCACGCGCCGCCCCTTGCTGGCCGCCGCCTTGCTCGCCACCCCTTCCATCGCCCGCGCCCAGGGCGAATGGCCGGTGCGGCCGGTGCGGATCATTGTGCCCTGGCCCCCGGGTGGTTCCACCGATGTGCTGGTACGCATCTACGCCGAATTGATGCAGCCCATCCTGGGGCAGAATTTCATCATCGAAAATCGCCCCGGCGCGGGCGGCAATATTGGCATTGATGCCACCGCCAAGGCCGCGCCCGATGGCTACACGATGGGCATCGCTTCCGTCGGGCATTTGGTGATCAACAATTTCCTTTATGCCCGGCTGCCCTATGACCCGGCGCGGGATTTGGTGCCGGTCGGGATTGCCTGGGATTTGCCCAATGTTGTCGTGGTGTCCTCTCAACACAATCCATCGCGCAGCTTGGCTGATTTCAAGGCCTGGGTGCGCGCCAAGCGCGGCGGCTTCACCTATGGGTCCCCCGGTGTTGGCACCACGGGGCATTTGACCGGCGCGCTTTTCGCCGGGCGCGTCAATGTTGAAGGCACCCATGTGCCCTTCCGCGGCGCGGCGCAGATCATCCCTGCCATGCTTTCGGGAGATCTTGATTCCGCTTTGGATAACCTCGCTTCCTATGTGCCGGTTATTCAGGAAGGGCGGATGCGGGCGCTTGCCGTGACCTCCGCCACGCGCTGGCCGACCATGCCGGATGTGCCCACCATGGCCGAGGCCGGGCTTGCGGATTTCGTCGTTTCTTCCTGGCAGGGTTTTGTCTTCCCGGCTGGTACCCCCCGCGTCGCCATCGAACGGGTCAGCGCGGCGTTGCGCCGCATTGTCGCCGACCCCGCCGTGAAGGAACGCTTCCTGCGCGTGGGGGCCGAAGCCGTCTGGTCCACCCAGGAAGACATGATCGCGCGCGCCCAGCGTGAACGCCCCATGTGGCAGGAGGCGGTCCGGGTTTCAGGCGCGCGGCTGGAATAGCGGCGCGTGACGCCCACCGCCGCCTGGGGCAATGCGCTTTTCATTGACCACGCCATCCTGCGCCTGGGTTGGCGCAATTGGGGCGTGGTAGCGCCGGGGCGGCTTTACCGGTCCAACCACCCGCTGCCTTGGCAAATACGCCTGGCAGCGCGGCGTCATGGCATCCGCACCATCATCAATCTGCGCGGCAACCGCGCCGATTGCGGCGCCGATGCGCTCAGCCGGGCCGAAGCGGCACGGCTTGGCCTGGCGCATATAGACGCACCCTTCGAAAGCCGTGGCGCACCACACAAGGACCGCATCCTGCGGCTTGCAGGGATTTTCCGGGATATGGACGAACCAGCCCTGATCCACTGCAAATCAGGGGCTGATCGTACCGGGCTGGCGGCAGGCATTTGGCTTTTGCTCCAGGGTCGCCCGGCGCAGGAAGCGCTGGCCCAGCTATCCCTGCGCCACGGCCATGTGGCGGCGGCGCGCACAGGCATTCTGGACGCTTTCTTCAAAAGCTTCGCCGCCTTCCAGCGCGACAACCCCGAAACTCCCTTCCTGGATTGGCTGCGCGATACCTATTCCGAAGCCAGCCTGAGGGAGAGTTTTTCAAGCAACGCTTGGGCTGATCGGCTGGTGGACCAGGTGCTGCGCCGCGAATGATCTGCTGGGCGCCTTGATTTTGCCCCTTTTTGCATCGCATCAATTCAATTAAATCAGATGTTTATAGTGAAACATGCAGAAACAAGGCTTGAATCGCTTTTGGCAAACCTTCATGGGAAAGTAACGCTGGGTTGATGAGGGCTGCGCCCCCTGCGCGGCTTTCAGCCCAGAAATGAAGGATGCGATGGACGGTTTTCTTCCCGCGGAACATGGCAGGCGCAGGACGCTCAAGGCACCTATCGGGTGCGTGGGCGATGGGCTGCACACTGGCCGCAGGATGTCCCTTACGCTGCACCCCGCTGCTGCCGGCGCGGGCATTCAGTTCCGCCGCACCGATCTTGGTGTGGATATCCCGGCCCGCTTCGATTTCGTGACCGATACGCGGCTTTGCACCACCATCACCGCGCCCACCGCGCCGGAAGCGCGCATCGGCACCATTGAACACATCATGGCAGCCCTTGCGGGTGCTG
>Ga0315900_10004595_pt1 | contig 19374 bp, 16 predicted proteins | sample LakEriMetagenome_FD_203521 | JGI IMG/M metagenome (GOLD analysis project Ga0315900, IMG submission 203521) | Freshwater fungal communities from buoy surface, Lake Erie, Ohio, United States - Buoy 12 MA114 | ecosystem: Environmental > Aquatic > Freshwater > Lake > Lake biofilm | place: USA: Lake...
CACCCACATGCGTCGCCGGCACCAATCATGGCCGCGTGGGCTTCGCCGACTTCGCCGAGAAGTTCGTGCCGCACTTCTGGAAGGACGTGGTCGAGCTGTACTTCATCCGCCGACCGCGACCCGAGCGCATCGTGCTCGGCAACATCTTCGAGAACGTCGACCACATGATGTATGGCTACGGCCGGGCGCCGATTTTCGAAGGGGGCACCATCAAAGGCTGGCGGCTCGTCGATCCTGCGGCCGTGCAGGATCCCGTCACGTTCGTGCCCCTCGACGACGCGGCCCGGGCCGAACTGCGCACGCTCCTCGGCCTCCCCGCCGACGCCCCGCTCGAGGCCTGGCTCGACATCGGCTGACGTCCCACGCATCTCCCCGCGGGGTTCGCACACTCGGGCTCGGCGAGCAAAAAACGCGGCCTGTGGCTCCGGTCCGCCCTTTCCCGATTCCAACCAGCTTTACCAGCCCGCCGGTCCTGCTCTGGCGATGCCCCGCGTCGGCCGCTACTTTCCTCGCCTCCAGGAGCAAAGGCAACGCCATGGACCGGCGCGGATTTCTCGTCTCCACCCTGCTCGCCGCCGGCGGCTGTCGCACCGCACAGTTCGCGCGGATCGTGCAGCCGGGCGACGACCTCATGATCGGCAGCCACCAGGCGGGCCAGGAGACCTTCCGCCCGCTGGTGCAGGAGGCCGTGGCGAAACTGCTCGCCCGCCACGTCGCCGGCCCCGTCGTGCAGGCCTCGTTCGACGGCGAGGCACTCCCGCCGCCGGTGAAGCGGATCTGCTTCGTCGCCGTCGAGAACAAGAGCGCCGAGGAAATCGGCGACTTCAAGGAGCGGATCTACGAGATCATCGACCAGCGGATCCTGGAGTCGGAGGTCTTCGAGTCGATCAACCGCCGCTTCGTGGACGCCGGCCTGCGGGACTCCCGTCTGCGGCCCGACCAGCTCATGGTGCCGGAGAACCGCCGGGCTTTCGCCGCCCTCATGGAGCAGCAGGGCCAGCCGGTCGACTACCTCCTCTATGCCACCATCACCTCGGGCACGACCCGCGAGAACCGCGACTACCAACGCGACTACATGCTCACGCTCGAACTCGTCGACGTGGCCACGGGCAAGTACGACAAGCAGTCGGCCGCGATCAGCAAGGGCTACCACCACAGCCGGCTGTCGCGCTGGCGGGCCACCAACCCGCTCGCGCCGCGGTGACACGGCGACCGCCATGCTCCCCCTCGTGCTTTTCCTGGTGATCGGCACCGCGGCCGGCTGCGCCAGCCACGGGCAGCAGATGCGCGACGCGCGGGCGGCGTTTCACCGGGGTGACCTCGCAGCGGCCGAGCGGGCGCTCGAGCAGCAGCGGGCCGGGGGGGGCGACGCCGACGTGCTGGACCTGGATCACGCCATGGTGGCGCTGGCTGCCGGCCGGCCCGCGGATGCCGAGCGGCTGTTGCGGCGGGTCCGCGACCGCTTCGACCACCTGGAGCAAACCGACGCGGGAGAGACAGCCCTCACGCTGCTCGGCGACGACACCGCCCGGGCCTATCCAGGCGAGGATCATGAGAAGGTGCTCGTCCGTGCCATGCTGGCCCTGGCCGACCTGGCCCACGACGGCGACGACGCCGAGGCCTACAGCCTCCAGGTGATCGACAAGCAGCGGCAGATCGTGGAGACGGCCGCCCGTGACGACGGCGGCAACCCGAAGGCCGCCTACCCGCAGATCGCCATCGCGCCCTACCTGCGAGGCGTGCTGCGCGAGGCGACACACCGCGACTATGACGACGCCGCGCGGCACTTCCAGCTCGTCGCCGCCTGGCAGCCGGAGTTCACCGCCGGCCCCGTGCATCTGGGCCGGGCCGCGACGGGCGTCCACTCACGGCGCGGCAACGGCGTGGTGCACGTGTTCGCGCTCGTGGGCCGCGGCCCCTTCAAGGCCGAGGTGGTTGAGATGCCGTCGTCGCTCTCGGTGGCCATCGCGGGTGAACTGCTCGCCGGGCCGCTCGGCAGCCCGCTGCCGCCCACCATCGCCCCGATCACGGTGCCCCGCATCGTGGCCGTGCCGAGTGGCGTGGCCGGCCTGCGGGTGCGGGCGGGCGACTGGCAGGCGGGCCGGACCGAGACGCTCACCGACGTCTCGGCACTCGCCATTTATCAGCAGGAGGCCGTGCTTCCCCAGACCATCGCCCGGGCGGTCGCACGGCGCACGCTCAAGAAAGGGACGATCTTCGGCGTGCAGCAGGGCCTGGGGCTCTCCCGCGGCAGTCTTCCGGCGGTCGCCCTCGACGTCGCCGGCGTGGCCTGGGAGGCGGCCGAGCGGGCCGACACCCGCTGCTGGAGCACGCTGCCGGCGACGATCCAGGCCTGCCGGCTGGAGATTCCGGCCGGTCGTCACATGCTCGCGCTCGAGGCGGTGGACGGTGGCTCGCGGCCGCTCGGCCGGCCCGCGACGGCTGAAATCGACGTCGCCGACGGCCGCGACACGTTCATCGTCGTGCATGTTCCCGAAACGGGTGTCGTCGGCCGACCACTCGTGGGCGGTCGATGATCGAAGCCGCGTGGGGCTGTCCATGCCCCAGGAGTCGGCGCAGGTGGCCAGCGCAGCCCCGACCAATCCGCCTCCGGCAGATCGGTGCCCGGCGGAGCGCAGACACCTCCGAGAGAGCGAAGGGCAGGATGCCCGAAGCGAACGTCCGGCGATGGGGCGTGGGCAGCCCCGGCCAGCGTCACGCGCGAGGTTCAAGCGAGCGTTCTCTCAGGCCCGGTAGCGGTCGCGGGAGACGTCGGGCTTCACGCCTTCGGGCGTCTCGTCGCTGCCGATGTCGAACCACTCAGGCTTGAACTCGATCCGGGCCTGTGTCTCGGGATTTGCCAGGGCGATGTTGCTCACCAACGCGATCACCGCGTCGGCGATCGCCACCTCCGGCTTGCACCGCGGCTGGTTCTCAGGCGCCGGGTTCCGCACGCACCAGGCCCAGTGCTCCATCTCCTCGGTGTAGCCGCGGGAGGGCGGGGCGGCGTCGCCCCCCTTGCCGCCCGCGGCGTAGCTGCCACCGCCGCTCTCAGTGGTGTCGAGTGTCGGCGATCCGTCCTTCGCTTTGGCCACGGTCACCCGCGTGTCCTTGGCGGCATCCTTGTAGAGCATCACGTCCTGCTCCCGCTCCAGCACGAGCGTGCCCTTCGTGCCCATCACGACTTCGCCATAGTCGCCGAAACCATTGCCGTTGATAGACGAATAGGTGACCACGACCTTCTTGTTCTTGTCCTCGTCGTAGCCCGGTGCCGGATACTCGTACATGCAGTAGACGTGGTCGTCGATCTCCCGATCGGCCGGGAAAATGCTGCGGTTGCCCACGGCCGTGACGGTCAGCGGCTTCACCTTCTTCCCCTCGCCATGCATGGCCGAGACGAAGATGCCCGCCGCATCGAGCTGGTGGCTGCCGAGCTCGGCCATCAGGCCGCCGCCGGTCCGGTTCCAGAGCCGCCAGCGGATCAGCTCCTCCATCGGAGAACGGGGCGTGCCGTCGGCGAGCGTCATCGGCGTGTAGCCGTATTTCGAAGCCTCGACCACGCGGTCGGAAATCTGGGCCTCGAGCTGGGCGATCTGCTTCGTGAGCTTGTCGATGTCGGCCGGCTTGGCCGTCGTCAGGTCCTTCTTCCAGCCGGCGAGACGCTTGGCGAGCGACTCGTCCTCCGGCATCGGCGGCTTCCAAGAATCCTTGCCGGGGAGGTTGCCACGGTGCCACTGCGCGCGGATCGAGTGCAGGTCGCCGAGCAGTCGAGCCTTGCCGATCGTGTGCACGGCGTTGTCGTAGAGCACGCTGTAGTGCCGCTGGTGGCCGGTGGCGAGGATTTTGCCGGTCTCGCGCGAGACGCGGCCCATCTCCTTGCACTCGTGGATGCTGTGCCCCATCAGCTTCTCGGTGAGGACGTGCTTGCCGGCCCGCATCGCCTTGATGGCCGCCTCGGCGTGCAGGTGCAGGGGCAGGGCGATGATCACGGCCTCCACGTCCTTATCGGCGAGCAGGTCCTCGTAGGCCCCGTAGACCTTCACCTGCTCGCGGGCCGCATCCTCGGTGGACCACTTGTACTTCTTCATCAGGCCCGGACGCGCCGTGTTGGCGCTCGGGCTGGAGACGTCGCCGTGGAACGCGCGAAACACGTTGTAGGGACGGATGTCGGCGATGGCGACGACATTGAGATAGTCGGGGTTGTGGGCTCCGATGAGCACGCTCCCCTCGTCGCCAGTGCCAAGCACGCCCACCCGCAGTGGGTCGCCCACGCTCCTGCCGTAGCCGAAGTAGATGGAGCCGAGACCGGCGCCGGAGGCGAGGCCGGCGGCCACGGCGCCGCCGAGGAAGTCGCGGCGGGTGATGGCCACGGCATCGGCGAAGTTCTCCTTGCCGACCTGCTTCTGCTGTTCCGAAAGGTTCATCGCTTCACCTCGGTCGAGGCGGCGCAGCCTCCCGCGCACCAGCGCGAGAGCGGGCACCACTGCTTGAGGAAGTAGTCCAGTCCACTCCAGCCCCCGGAGGGCAGGGCGGCGATCACGAGCAACGCGGCGAGTTCCACCCACTGGTTGTACGTCGGCTGGGCACCCGACACCCAGAAGGGCTGCGTGGCCACCACGCTGGCGAGGAACATGGCCCCGCCCATGGCGTTGAACTTCACGCCCACGCCGAGCACCAGGCAGGCGCCGATCGTGAGCAGCGACCAGCTCACGAACCGGTCAGCCTTCCACAGCGGCGACTGCTCGACGACCGCGGCCCGGCGGCGGTCGGCATCGGAACCGAGCTGGGCGTCCCAGGCGGCGACGAGCTTGGTGCCGATGGCGTCGGCTTCCTTCATCCAGCCCGCTGCCTGCCCGGCCAGTTCCGCCCGCTTCTTCGTCACCCGCGCCCGCTCGAACGGAATCGCCGCCGCACCGGGCTTCCGCTCCATCGCCGCCAGCCGCGCCACCTCGAGCCGGTAGGCCGTGAGATCCGGCTCGATCAATCCGCGCCAATCGTCAAAGGCTGCAGCGGCATCGGCCAGGCTCTTTTTCGCGGCGGCCGTGGCGGCGGCGTCGAGCGGCAGCCGCTTCATCCGCTCGCCGAGCAATTTCCGCCATGACGCGACGACGGTTTCCTGCCAGGCCTTCCCGGCCTCGGCGGCCGATCGGCCGTCGACCGCGCCGAGCGTGCCGTGCCAGTCGCCCGTCTGCGGCAGGGCAGACCGATACCAATCGGCGAGCGGACCGACAGCGGCCTTGCGGAACCCCACGCTCGACCAGTCAGGGTCGCGGAGATGCGACAGCCCCTCCAAAAAAAAGTGAAGACCGACGACGATCCGCAGGAAGGCCAAGGCAGCGACGGTGAGGCGTGAAGAGCACATGGCGGGCACCAGGACCAGAGCGTGGCCGCGAGGCCGTATCGGCCGGCGTGCACCCTTGAATTGAACCGCAGACCCCGCCGGCGGCAAGAGCCCGGTCTGCAATCATGCCCGGACCCTCGCCGCCCGGCAAAATCGGGCGGCTTTCGTACCCCCCGGCTTTGGCTTGCCAGCGGCCCCCCCCGCTGCGACAACGTCTCCATGCGCATCGTCCTCTGCTACCCCGTCGAAGCCCGTCACGTCGCCCAAATCCAGGCCGTGGCCCCGGCCGCCGAGATCGTCGACGCCGGCCAGGAGCGGGTGGCCCGGGAACTTCCCGAGGCAGACCTGTTTTGCGGCCACCCGAAGGTCCCCGTTCCGTGGGACGAGGTCGTGACCCGGGGCCGGCTGCGGTGGATCCAGTCCTCTGCCGCCGGACTCGACCACTGCCTCGTGCCCGCCGTCGTCGGCTCGGAGATCGTGGTGACCAGTGCCTCCGGCGTGCTCGCGGACCAGGTCGCCGAGCATGCGTTGGGGCTGGCGATCGCCTGCACGCGGCGAACGCGGCTGTTTCTCGAGCAGCAGGCCCGCCGCGAGTTCGTCCGCCGCCCCACCCGCGACCTCACCGACGCCACCGTGGGCATCGTGGGCCTCGGCGGCAACGGCCGGCGGCTGGTCGAAGTGCTCGCGGCGTTTCGCTGCCGGATTCTCGCCACGGACTGGTTCCCGGTCCGCCAGCCGGCGGCGGTGGAGTTCCTCGGACCGCCGGAATCCCTCGACCGGCTGCTGGCCGAGAGCGATGTCCTCTTCCTTTGCCCGCCGCTCACCGACCGCACCCGCAACATGATCGACGCCGCCGCCCTTGCCCGCATGAAGCGTGGCGCCATCCTCGTCAACGTCGGCCGTGGCCCTCTGGTGGATGAGAACGCCCTGGCCGACGCCCTGGAGAGCGGCCACCTCGATTCCGCCGGCCTCGACGTCACCCCGGACGAGCCACCGCGACCTGACAGCCGCCTGTGGACGGCCCCGAATCTGGTGATCACGCCCCACGTGGGCGGCCAATCCGCTCGTCGCATCGATGCGATGACCGACTTCTTCTGTGATAATCTGCGACGGTATCTGACGGGGAGGCCGCTGCGGAATCTCGTCGACAAGCAACTGGGATTTCCCGAGCCCCCTGACTCCCCCTTTTGCTGACCGCCGCCGCTCGACAATGAACACCACCGTCATCCGCGAAGAGCCGCCGACGATCTCCGTTGCCGGCGACGTCGGCAGCCGCTGTCCTGACGAACTGCTCGCCCGCTACGGCGAGATTCTCGGGGCCGGCAGGCTCAACTGGACCGAGTATCACACTCTCTCCCGGCGGCTCGGCGCCGGCGGCCAGGGCGTCGTCTATCTCACCACCCGTCGCGGCACCGACAACTTCACGCTCCCGGTGGCGCTCAAGATCTTCTCGCCGGAGCGGTACGACTCCGAGGATCTGTACATCGAGGCCATGAACCGGATCGCGGCCGTGGCCGCCCGCGTGGCCCAGATCCAGCACGACAATCTGCTCGACGTGCACAACTTCGTCGAGCAGCGGCGGATCCGCATCATGGAGATGGAGTGGATCGACGGCTACGACCTGTCGCGGCTGCTCGCCCCGGAGCTCCTGGAAGAGACCCGGGCGAGCGTCGCCGACGCGCGGTGGAAATACCTCAACGAGGTGATCGTGACGGCCGGCCCGCGGCAGTCGCGGCTCAAGCCCGGCGTGGCAATCGCGATCGTGCGCGAGTGTCTGGCGGCCCTGGCGGCCTTGCACCGCGAGGGCGTCGTTCACGGCGACATCAAGACGGCCAACATCATGGTCAAGCGCACCGGCAACGCGAAGATCATCGACATCGGGTCGGCCCATGCCGTGGACGAGCCCCCCCCCACGCGAACCTGCACGCCGGCGTACGCCGCCCCCGAGGTGCTGGAGGGCCGCGAGAACACCCCCCGCTCCGACCTCGCCAGCCTCGGCTACGTGCTCGTGGAGATGCTCTCCGGCCAGCAGCCGTTCGCGGGCCTGCAGTCGTTCAGCGACCTCCTCGAGGCCAAGCGATCGCTCGTGCATCGACTGCCCCAATTGCTGCCGGCCGACGTGACCTGCAACGAGCTGCTGATGAACTTCTGCCGCGGGCTGATCGCCGCGGACCCCGACCGCCGCTTCCCCAGCGCCGAGGACGCCGATCTCAAGAAGGGGGGCGCCGCGAGTTTCCACCGCCAATTGATCGTGGGCGGCCTGGCCAGCGAGTACGAGAACGAGATCCGCGCCTGGCTCGAGGAGCTGGCGATCGACTGACGCGATCTACGGCCGCGGTTCGACCGCCTTGCGGACCGCGTCGGCGTTGGGCATGCCGCGGATCGCGTCGAACACGATCTGCCGATCAGCGTCGTCGCGGGCGAGCCCGAGGATGGTCCGGCACATCGCTACCCGCTCGGCCTCGTTCGCGGCGAGCTGCCGTGCGATCCGCAGGTAGCCCTTGAGGGCCCGATCCCGGTACTTTCCCGCGGGAATTTCCTTGGTGAGTTCGAGCAGCACCGGCGCGGCATCGGCCGTCATCCACGTGCCGAGCAGCCGTGTGCCGGCGTCCCGGAGCGGCTCATCGGTGCTCCGCGCCGCGGCGGCCACCGCGGCCAGCGCTCGTGGGCCCCCGACCTCGCCCACGATGTCGAGCAGGGCGATCCGCGTGCCCACGGGGCCGGTGGCGATCACCGGCTCGAGCAGCGCCGTGCAGCCGTCGCGGTCGGGCATCCGCACGCAGGCGGTTCGCAGGGCCGCCAGGGCCACGGCGGAGTCGCCGGCATCGTCGGAGCCGATGGCCCGCTCGATGATCAGCTGCAGCCGGCCGAAGTCCACCGTCTCGCCGGCCGCGGCGAGGGCGGCATGGCGGACGCCTTTGTCGGGCGACTTCATCGCCGCGATCACGTTCGGCAAGGCCGCGGCGATCCGCCGCCGAGCCACCAGGTCGAGGAGCAGGGGCAGGGTCGCGGCATCGGCGGCGGCGAGCCGCCCGACGAGGGCGTCGTTCACTCCGGCGGCCTGCAGGTCGGCGATCGACGCCTTCGCCGCGGCGGCGAGGGCGGCATCTTCCTCGGCGGCAGCGGACAGCAGCGCGTCGAGACTCGCCAGGTCACCCATCCGTCCGAGCGACTGCGCCGCGGCCAGCCGTGTGGCACGGGCCGCGTCGCGGCGGCTCGCGATCCCCGCGAGCGTCGTGCAGGCCAACGGCCCGCCCCTGTCGGCCAGGGCGGTGACGATCAACGCAGCGCGGGCCGGCACCGCCGATCCGATCTCGGCCACCAGCGCGGCATCGACTTCGGATTCCTGGAGTTCGCGGGCCACCGAGAGGCCGATGCCGAAGAGCCGCCGATCGGCCGCGCGGAGTTGTTCCACGAGCAGGGGCACGCCGGCCGGTCCGCGGGCGAGGATCGCGCCGCGGGTCGCTTCGGCGATCCGCTGCGGCGGCACGTCGGCCCGCCGCACGGCGTCGCAGAGGGCTGCCGCGTCGCCACCGCGACCAGCGGCGAGCAGCCGCTCGGCGGCCACCACACAGGCCTCGGCGGCCGCGTCCCGCACCGCGGGCGGACCGGCTGCCAGGGCCGGCCGCAGAGCCGCCACCGCCGCCTCGTCGCCGACGAGGCCGAGGGCGATCGCCGCGGCGGAGGCCACGGCGGCGTCGCCGTCGCCGAGGCGTTTGGCGAGCAGGCCCACGGCCTGGGCGTCGCGGCGGACACCGAGCGAGTTGATCACACCGATGAGCAGCGTGCCCTGAAGTCCGCCGGCCGCCTCTCGCAGGGCTCGATCGCAGGCGGCGTCGGGAATCGCCTCCAGCGGAATGCGGGCCCACGACGCCAGCCGCTCGTTGCCCAGCAGCTTCGCCAGGTCGGGCACGGCGTCGGCCGACCCGTGAATCGCCAGCCGCTTGCAGGCCAGCGCCTTGTCGGCTTCGGGTGCGTCGGACCGCAGCACGGCGATCAATTCCTTCTCCTTCGGGCTGGCGCCGTCTCCGGCGGAGGCGAAGGAGCCCAGGCCCAACACCGCGGACAGCGTCAGGAAAACGGACAAGGCGCAGGCACGCATCTCACATCCTCCACGGTTCACGGGAGGCCTCCGACAGGAGCCGGTTGGCCTCGTCGTCACCCACGAAGCGGTTCGTGGCGTTGTCATACCGCACGGTCCGCCCCAGCGCGATCGCCACATTGGCTGCATGACAGGCGATGTGGGCGTTGCAGGCCGCCTCCTCGTTGCCCTTGGGCTTGGCCCGCGTCTTCACGCAGTCGAGGAAGTCGCGGACATGGAACTTGGCCGGATAGCCGCCGATCTTGGCGACCGTGCGGCCGGCGAGAAGATCGGGCGACGAGAGCACGAACTTCCCACTGTCGCCAGTCTCGACCCAGCCTGTCTCCCCTTCGAAACGCACCGGGCAGGAGCCGAGTGGAATCCAGCCCTGCTCGCGGAACACGAGTTCCACGCCGTCGTCGTAGCGGGCCACGATCTGGCCGTCGCGGGGCGGGGCATACTCGACGGGGGGCGGCCGGTCGTTCACCGCCCACTGGCAGAGGTCCGCGCAGTGCGAGCCCCACTCGAGCACGCCGCCGCCCACCAGCCCGCCCCCCTTCTCGAAGTTGAAGCCGTCGAGCAGCCGCGGATTGAACGGCCGCCAGGCCGCCGGTCCCAGGTAGAGATCCCAGTCGATCTCCTGCGGATCGGGGGTGGGCTCCGCTGGCAGCCAGCCGCTCATGGCCGCCTGCATACCGGCCGGATGGGCGTACACCCGCCGCATCTTTCCGAGCCTGCCGGTGCGAGCAAGCTCACAGGCGAAGGCGAAGTGCGGCAGGTTTCGCCGCTGCGTCCCGGCCTGGAAGACCCGGCCCGTGCGCCGGATGATGTCGCGGAGGGCGAGGCTCTGGGCGATGGTCTTCGTGCAGGGCTTCTCGCAGTAGATGTCCTTGCCGGCCCGCGCGGCGTGGGCCGCCATCGTGCCGTGCCAATTGGGACCGGTGGCGATCAGCACCGCGTCGATGTGCTGGAGGTCGAGCAGCTCGCGAAAATCGCGGTGCATGGTGCAGCGGTCGTCGCCATGCTTCTCGTCGGCCATCTTTTTCACGGCCACGCGACGGGCCTCCTTCACGTCGCAGACCGCGGCGAAGCGGACGTCGGGCTGCTCGAGGAAGGAGCCGAGGACGTGGCCCCCGCGGCGGCCGATGCCAATGCCGCCGACCACGATCTGCTCGCTCGGTGCCGGGACACCGTCGAGCCCGAGGGCCGATCCCGGGATCACGACTGGCGCGATCGCCGCCGCCGATCCGGCGAAGAGCAGGCGGCGACGGGAAATCCGGGCAGACTGCGAAACATGCCTCCCCGCGGAGGATGCGATAGCCATCGACCGGGGCAACCCGCGGGATCGCCTCGGCCGCGCCTTCGGCCTGCAAATCCTGCGGTCGATCAAGTGACCAAAGGCTGTCCACGGACAGCGTGGGGCCGAATCCGATGCCATGCAAGCGTCCTCCAAGGGACTATCGAGCCGACCGTCGTGAATGATCCAGATCCTAACCGAAGTCCATTCATTGTGCAGCGCACCGGATGCGCCGCGATTTCAGCGTTGCAGCCGTCGGTAGATGCCCCGCACGATCGCCGTCGTGGCCCGTGGAGCCAGCCGCTTGAGCCGCCACAGCCAGCGGGCCTGCGTGCCCACGACCACGTACCGCCGGTTGGTATGCACGGCCCGGAGCACGCGGCCGGCGACGCGCCGGGAGTCCCACCGCGAGGCATCCATTCGGCGCCGTGCCTCGCGGGCCTCCACGGCGCCGGTAAAGTGCCACGTGTCGAGGAGCCCCGAGCGGAAGAAACCGGCGCAGACCACCGTCACGCCCGGCCGGCCGCGCGGGCACTCCGCCGCGATCGCCTCCGAGAGCGCGACCACGCCCGCTTTGCTGGCGGAGTAGGCGGCCATGGAGGGCGGGGCAAGAATGGCCGCGATCGAGGCGACGTTGACCACGTGTGACCGCCCCGGGTTCGCACGCAGCCAGGGCAGGAACGTTTCGCAGCCGAGCGCCGTTCCGAGGAGGTTCGTGTCGAGCACGCGCCGCCACTGGACTTCGGGCAGCGTGCCCACCTCGCCCGTGGCCCCGACCCCGGCACAGTTCACCAGCAGGTCGAGCGTCGGCCATTCGTCCCGCAGGCTGTCGTGCAGTGCCCGCCAGGCGACGGCATCGCGTACATCGAAGCCAGCGATCCGGGGTGGCGGACCGACGTCACCGGCTGGATCGCCCGCGGCATCGAGGGCGTGCGGCAAATCGACGAGGGCCGTCCGCCATCCGGCGCGACGCAGAAGGATCGCGATTTCGCGCCCCAGGCCGCTGGCACCGCCGGTGATGATCGCGGCCCCGGGAGCCATGGTGCGGCGGAAGAACACGGGCAGAAAGCGAGGGTGACGGGACTCGAACCCGCGGCCTCCAACGTGACAGGCTGGCGCTCTAACCAACTGAGCTACACCCCCGTGGGCCGGTATCGGCCGTTGGGCAGTTTCGCCTCGCGAGCCGAAAGTATATCGGCAATTTTCCGCCGCAACAGCACCGGCTTTTGCCGCCGGAAACGAGCGGATTTCGCCGTCCGCGACAAAGGCCATGGATGGCTTTGTCCACGGAAAACTCGCAGACCGGGCAACAGGTCTGCCCGAGCAGGATGCGACGGCCATCGACCCAGGCAACCCTTGGCGTTGCCTGCGGTCGATCAAGTGGACAAAGGCCATGGATGGCTTTGTCCACGGAAAACTCGCAGACCGGGCAACAGGTCTGCCCGAGCAGGATGCGACGGCCATCGACCCAGGCAACCCTTGGCGTTGCCTGCGGTCGATCAAGTGGACAAAGGCCATGGATGGCTTTGTCCACGGAAAACTAGAGCACGCCGCGGGCGGGGTCGAAGCCTTTTCGTTCCGCCACTTCAAAGTCTTGGGCTGCCTGCCGCTCGAGGCCGATGGCGCGGCAGGCGAGGCCCCGGTGATGGTGCATCACCGCCAGCGCGTGATCGAGTGACCGCAGCCGGTAGGCGATATCGTCGGGATCGGCCCGGCCGGCGAGGCCGGCCACCTGCCGGCGCGACTGCTGCGTCCTGCCGATCGCCTGATTCAGGTCATCGATCGCCTCGCGATGTCGGCCCAGCAGGTGGAGAATAAAGCCCCGCGTGTCGAGAAACTCTGGCGCGTCGCCGCCGCTGCCCGCGAGGGCCAACTCGATGTCGGCGAGCGCGGCCTCCAGGTCGCGGCCCACGAGCGCCCGGATGTAGGCCCGATGATTGAGCGCTTCCGGATTCTCCGCGCCCGACAGGTCGACCGCGGCCTGCGCATCTGCCAGAGCCGCCTCGACGTCCCCCGCGACCACGTGGGCCAACGCCCGCGTGCGGCGCGGCAGCGCGGATGTCGGCACGAGGGCGGCCGCCCGGCCGGCCTCGACGATGGCCGCTGCGGTCTGTCGACTCTCCAGCAACAGGTTCGCCCGCCAGCAATGCAGGCGGCCGCGCCCCTGGGCGTCGGCGGCGTCGAGCCAATCGATCGCACGCCCCACTTCCGCCACGGCTGAGGCGACGTCGCCGCGGGCTTCCCGCACGGCCGCCCGCTCGAGTGACCACTGCACGACCGCTTCGCGGGCCAGCGGGCCGACGAATGGCCAGACCAAGGCCGGCACGACGACCGCGCCGAGGGCCGCCAGCAGCACAAACCGCTTCAGCGGCCCGGCAACCCGGCCACGGTCGGGCGCAGCCGACGGTTCCGCGTCCGCGAACCGATCGCGCGGATCCGCTTGCCGAGGCGTGGCCCCACGCCGGCCCCGCGGCGCGGCCGGCTCAAAATCGCGGGGAATCGGAAATCCGAGTCGGTCGTACTGCATGGTGCGCCAGTATGTGCAGGGCCGCCACTCCGTCTTCCGCACTCCTCGACCGAAGCCCAATATCCAATATCTTAGTCAAAACCCACGGTCGCGGCGATCAGCGGCACGGGCGGGTTTGACCGGCCCACATGAGTCGCGTAGTCTCCCGGCACCGCCGCGGAGACCCGACCCATGCCGCTGTTCGAGATCGAGACGAGCGCCCACATCATCATCTCCTGGGCGGTCGACGAGCAGGCAGCGGCCGCGGTCGTGGAAGACGCCTACCCTGGGGAGAAGGTGGTGCGGCTTACCCGCCGGCCGCGTGACACGTGGGTGATCTCGAAGTCGGCCCTGGGACTCACCGACTCGCGGATCAACCCCTGCAACACGGCCCGCGAATGCCTGTCGCGGGCGGCGGGCGACAAGCTCCACGCCATCCGTCTCTACATGCACGAGACGGGTGACGATCTCGACCGAGCCCGCAAGGTGATCGAGTCGAACATGGTCATGGGCTGGTGATCCGGCCGGACGGCCGCCGGGCCACAGCGAGAATGAGAAAGACCGCGCAGCGGCGTATTCTGCCGCCGCCGACGCCGGTGCTCCGCCAAAGACGGATGCGCTCTAGCGACGGCGTGACGGCAGCCGAAGCGCCAGGCTGACGAGCGTATTCGGCGTGCTGAGGCCGCCGTTATCGGCGACAGCCACGAGCGCCCGGCTGCCGTCAAGCAGCGGCGGCCCCAGGCACAAGCCCTCGAGGTTGCAGCCGAGCGAGTCTTCCCACAGGAGCCTCTTGCCCAGAAAGTCTTCATCCCGGTCGGCGAGGTCGCGATCCACGGCCGCGACGTCGGCCGCGTGCGTCGTGTCGACCAAGAAAATCCGGCTCTTGAACGGCGGCACTCCCGGGCCGGCCGCACGCTCCAGCACGAGCAGGCGGCCGGCGCCCAGGGCCACGATCGCGGAAACCCCGGAGAGTGGTTCGCCCGCGAGCATGCGGACAAAAGCGTGGGGCGGCTCGACCAGGTAGGCAAACTGTCGGACGGCCCGCGGCGGATTTGCGGGAAGCGGAATCTTCACGACCCGCACGACTGTGCCGCCGCCGACGCGCGCCGCCGGGCCATCGCCGGTCAACGCCTCCTCATTGGCCGTCCAGATGCTGCCGTCGTCGGGATCGACGGCCAGCGACTCGGGGCCGCGATTCAGTCGGCGCTGCCGCATGTTCTCCGGCAACGGCACGATCCCGAGCAGGTCGCCCCCCTGCTGCGACACGGCGCGAATCGCCGGCGTGTCCTCCTCGGCAAGCAGGAGACAGGCTCCGGGATCGCGAGCCTGCTGGCGCGCCTGCCGCGTGGCGATCCGGACCCGGAGCGGCTCGGGGCAGACGGCGACATCCTCGAAATCGTGCACGGCGGCGAGCCGCACGGCCCGCAGGGCACGGACTGCCAGGGGCTGGCCCGCCGGCGAGAGATCGAGCGCAAAACGAAGCAGCAGATCGCTGTTGTCGAGGACGGCGATGTAGCGGTCGTCACCGAGCCAGGTCACGCCGCTGATACCTGTGATCCGCACGGGATTGCCGTCGGCGTCGGGCGCCTCGGCGGGCAAAGCGAGCGTGCCGCGCACATCGACCCGGAGCCGATCGTCCTCTCCGGACGGCACGCCGACGGCCTGACAGGTCAGTCCCCAGCCGGCCAACAGCCAGGCCACGGCTTTCACATATCGCATGCCTTCGAGCCTACCGCGCCGCCCGCCGCGAAGCGCGGGACGATTGCGATCACGGCGCCGCGGTCACCGGAGCGTCAAAGCCCACCGTGCGAACGTCGCCCGCCTGTGCCTCGGGCGCGTCCGCAACAAGAATCGCCCGGTTCGGCCGGTAACTCGACGTGCCGCCCGGCCGGTACACGGGATCGGGACGGCGCGGCGGCGGCACCGAAGCTGGAGCCGCAGACGGCAAACCGGCGGCCGGCGGCGCTGGAAATCCCGACGCCGGCGCCTGCGGCGGAACCGCCAGCGGAGCCACGGCCGACGGAGACGCGGCAGGCAACGGTTCGAGCGCCGCGGGCATGGCGGCGGGGAACGCCGCTGCGGCCGGCGGCGGAAGAGCCTGATCGATTGCCGAGCCGCCGCCCCCAAAACGGCTGCCGGTGGCAGACTCATAGCGAGAGCCGGCGGATACAGACGCTGGCTGTTGAGCAGGCCATCCGGCTGCCCCGCGGGCGTCGGCAACACGCTGCATGTCTGGCGGCGTGGCTGGCGGCGGCGGCAGTGTGCCGTAGCCAGCGGCGCCGGTCGCAGCCGGCGCCGCCGCGCTGATGGCCTGCACTGGCGGCAGGTCGTTCGGTGCCGCAGGCGGTTCGGAGGGCAGCGTGGCGTAGGGCCCGACCTGCGGCGAGATCGCGGAGAGCGAGCCAGCAGTCGGGGCGGAGGTCGCGCCGGCGGGCGCCGTGGCGATGGCGACCGGATCGGCCTTGGCGGGAGGGGGCGTGACGCCGTAGGTCACCGGCGCGGTCGCTGCCGGCGGCTCCGCGGTAGCAACGGCACCGGCGGTTGGCGAACCGCCGTTGAGCACGTAGCCGTTGGGCGTCGTGGTCGTGGGGTAAGGCTTCGCCGATGCAGAAGGCTTCTCGGTGCCGCCGTTGAACGACGGCGCCGCTGCGAGTTTGGAGGCCTCTTCCTTGGGCCCGCCGCCGAACGTCCACCACGAGGGCTTCATGCCCGCGGTGCCCGTCTTGCAGCCAGTCGCGCTGGCGACGAGCAGGCCACCGACCACGAGAGCCGCGGCAGACCATGCCGGGCAAGACCGTCCGGCAACATTCACGTTCATGCGCACCTCCGCAGAAAACCGGCCGGAGACAGCCCCGCCGGGAGGTGTGGAAATAGGGGCCGCCAGGCGGCCGCGTCAACGGCAATCGCAGTCGACGCAGCCGCCGCAGCTTGCCAGCCGGCCGTTATTTTCCGACGGCCGCGAATCGCTTGCCGACCGCGTCCCAGTCGATGACGTTGTAAAACGCGTTGACGTAATCGGCCCGCCGGTTCTGGTAGAGCAGATAGTAGGCGTGCTCCCAGACGTCGATGCCGAGCAGCGGCTTGTTTCCGTGCATGATCGGGCTGTCCTGGTTGGCCGTGCTCTCCACGACCAGTTTGCCCTGCGGACCCACAGACAGCCAGGCCCAGCCGCTGCCGAACCGGCCCATGGCGGCCTTGGTGAACTCCTCCTTGAAGTTTGCGAAGCCCCCGAACACGGAGCGGATCGCCTCGCCGAGGTGCCCGGCCGGCTCGCCGCCCTTGCCCTTGCCGATCGTCTCCCAGAACATCGTGTGGTTGGCATGGCCGCCGCCATTGTTGCGAACCACGGTGCGAATCGCTTCCGGCACTTTGTCGAGGCCGGCGATCAGCGTTTCAACCGGCAGCGCCCCCAGGTCCGCATGCGGCTCCAGCGCCTTGTTGACGTTGGTCACGTAGGCCGCATGGTGCTTGTCGTGATGGATCTCCATCGTGCGGGCGTCGATGAACGGCTCCAAAGCGTCGAACGCATAGGGCAGGGGGGGGAGCGTGTAGGCCATGGCATGCTTCTCCGGAGGGTGGCGAAATATGGTGGCGGGATCGTACCGCACCCTTCTCCCGACGGCAAACGCCAGGGCTGACCCTGCGGATGGGCGCGATCGCACCGCCCGCACCGCGGGCGCCGACGCTGCCGAACCTGCGAAGTATGCCTGCGGCGGGGGCCGGCCCGACGGGCATGAATCCCGGCGGCGGGCCGCGCCGAAGAAACGTTTCGTCGGGCGATACACGGTCGGCAGGAGGCCGGCTCCGCTCCGCACGGCCCCCGCCTGCGCGTTCCGCGTGCTGCAGGTCGGGGTCCGCACCACCCTCGAATGGATTCGAGTCGCTCCCATGTCCCTCAACGGCAGCCAGCGCCGTGATCAGCGCCGGCGACTTGTCGTCTCCTGGAACCGCTCGAGTAGAGGCGACTCGGCCACTTCGGTATCCGACGCCCGGCCGATGGCGGCCTACGGCCCGGAGGCCCATCCCGAAAAGCAGAGGGGCCCGGCCACGCTCCTGCCGACCGGAGCTGGGGGCTTGGCCGGAGCCGCAGTGGTGATGCTCGTGCCGGTCGTCGCGGCGCTGGCGCTCGCCGCCGCCGGCCCGGTCTTTGGCCGGCCCGTGTTCCAACTCGAGGGCCGGTTCGCCCGCAGCATGCAGGCCGCGTCCGCCTGCTTCGATCCGCGAAGCATGCAGTCGCTGGCCGGCTGGCTGTCGCAGGTCGCGCTCGGCGTGGCCGCCGCCGTGGCCCTGATCGTGCGGCTCATGCGGCGGCACCGGCGTGATGATTACAACGGCCGATACCGCGCCTGGGGCTGGCTGGCCGGGCTGTTCGTCATTTCCTCGTGCGCAGCCGCGGTGCCGCTGGGGCCTCTGGTCGCCGCCGTGGTGACGGACGCCACGGGTGTGGCCCTCGGCCCGGGCGGGATTGGCTGGTGGGTCTGCCTGGCGACGGTCGCCTACGGCCTCGTCGCCTTGTGGACGGTGCTGCCGCTCCACGAGCGTGGTGCGACCGCGTTCTGGCTTGGGCTCGCGCTGATGTCGTGGGCAACATCCGCGGGCTGCGTTTGGCTGGGCGGCGGCCGCGACTTGTGGACCATCGCCGGGCACGCGGCCTGGGCCCTGGGCGCGACGTTCGCCGCAGTCGCCATGCTCGCCGCGGCTCGGTCGGTAATCCGTGAGGTGCGTGGTCAGTGCGTGCCGCAGACCCCCAAGGCTGATCGGCGGAAGTCCGAGCGGCCGGCCGCGACACCGGTCGCCGAAGAGTTCGTCGCGGACGAGGAGCCGGACTTCACCGCCATCGCCTCCGACGCCGCCGGCGACGAAGAGGCCGGCTCCGCGGACGACTCGGAGCAGGAGCACCGCCACCTCTCCAAGGCCGAGCGGAAGCGGCTCAAGAAGCTCGCCCGCATGAACCGCACGGCGGCATGAGGGCCGGCGGACGGCCCCGCGATTGACGCGCCGCGGCCGCCTGGCCGATAGTCTCGCCGGAGGTTCGCACCGCATGCCACAGCCCGTCGTCCGCACCCGCTTCGCCCCCAGCCCCACGGGCTATCTGCACATCGGCGGCGTCCGCACGGCGCTGTTCAACTGGCTCTTCGCCCGCCGCCACGGCGGCGCGTTCATCCTCCGCATCGACGACACCGACGCCGAGCGCAACGTGGACGCGGCCCTCGAGCCGATCCTCTCCGGGCTCCGCTGGCTGGGCATCGATTGGGACGAGGGGCCGGGTGTGGGCGGCCCGCACGCGCCGTATTTCCAGTCGCAACGGGCCGACCGCCACAGGGCCGCCGTCGAGCGGCTCCTAACGACGGGCCATGCTTACCGTGATTTCGCCCGGCCCGAGGAGCTCGACGCCGAGCGCAAGGCGGCGCAGGCAGAGGGCAAGGCATTCCTCTACAGCCGCCGATTCGCCGCATTCGACGAGGAGACGGCCGCGCGATTCCGGGCCGAGGGCCGACAGGGCGTCGTCCGCCTGAAGATGCCCCGCGAGGGGGCGCTCGTGATCGAAGACGCCGTCCGCGGGCGGGTGGAGTTCGCCTGGGAACGGGAGCAAGACCACGTCATCCAGCGGGCCGACGGTTCCTGTCTCTATCATCTCGCGAGCGTCGTGGATGACCACGACCTGGAGATCTCCCACGTCATCCGCGCTGAAGAGCACCTGTCGAACACGCCCCGGCAGGCGTTCATCGCGCTCTCGCTGGGCTACCCACTCCCCGCCTACGCCCACCTGCCGCTGGTGGCCGAGCCCGGCAGCCGCACGAAGCTCTCCAAGCGGAAACTGGCGCAGTATCTGAAAAACGCCGACTTCAAGCAGGTGATGGACCATGGCCAGCGGATCGCCGACCGCCTCGGGCTGAAGGCCGAGGCCGACACGTTCAACCCCGTGATCGTCGACTTCTACCGCGAAGTCGGCTACCTGCCCTGGGCGATCGACAACTATCTGGCCCTGCTCGGCTGGTCGTACGACGACAAGACGGAGTTTTTCTCCCGAGAGCAGCTCGTCGACCATTTCACGCTGGAGCGGATCAATTCCTCGCCGGCGAGTTTCGACCCGAAGAAGTTGTGGGCCGTGCAGGACCATTACATGCACGCCCTGTCGATCGACGAGA
>Ga0315900_10004597_pt1 | contig 19372 bp, 31 predicted proteins | sample LakEriMetagenome_FD_203521 | JGI IMG/M metagenome (GOLD analysis project Ga0315900, IMG submission 203521) | Freshwater fungal communities from buoy surface, Lake Erie, Ohio, United States - Buoy 12 MA114 | ecosystem: Environmental > Aquatic > Freshwater > Lake > Lake biofilm | place: USA: Lake...
CATTAAAGCATTCTGGTGAATACGTACATAGACTAGTCGCAAAACATTTTTTAGATAACCCAAATAATTACAAAGAAGTAAACCATATAGATAGAAACAAACATAATAACCATGTATCTAATTTAGAATGGTGCGATAGACTTCACAATGTAAAACATCAAAGAGAAACTCAAAAATTAATTAACAATTAAAAAAATAGAAAACTTGGGATATACACAATTTACAGTAGATCAATTAGAAGAAATTATCTCTAATCATTCGCCAAAAACAATTTTAGATTTTGGTGCACAAAACATGTATAATCAACCGGAACTACCAGCTCCTTACGCTAAAGAGTGGTATGAGAACGAAAAGAAGATGAAATATGTTTCTATCGACATTAACAACGAGCACGGTGCAATTGCTGTGGATTTAAGTAAACCATTATTAGATCAAACAAAATTAGACGAGCGCCTAATAGATCAATATGATTTAGTAGTAGATGCCGGCACAACTGAACATGTCGGAGTTGATGGCAAGCATGACACTGAAGCTTTCTACAACGCGTGGAAAACTAAATACGACTTATGCAAAAACGGAGGTATTATATACTCCGAAAATCCAAAAACAGGATCTTGGCCCTGTCACGGATTTAATTATCATACATTAGAGTTTTATCACCAATTAGGAATAGCGCTCGGTTGCCAAATACTAAGTTTAGGTGAGCACGCCGCATGCCATAATATCATTGATGGATGGAATATTTATTGCTCGTTTATAAAACCAACAGCTACTCCGTTTATCTCACTAGAAGAGTTTAAAAAGTTAACTTATAAGTTAAGTTAATGAAATTAGCAGCAATATATAACGTTTGGGACGGTGTAGAGTTATTGAAACACTCAATAGCATCAATAAAGCAAGACGTTGACTTAATAATAATTGTTTACCAAGACATCAGTAATTTTGGAGAAGAATTCAATCCATTACCTGAAATAAAAAAAGCTGTTTATGGGATTCCTCATGTTTTACACAAATATGTACCGACAGTTGGAAATGGATTTGTAAATGAAACAACCAAGCGCCAAATAGGAATAGAAATAGCTTATAATTATAATTGTACACATTTTTTAAATTTAGATTGCGATGAAATTTATGAAAACTTTGCTAAGGCAAAAAATTTATACATTAAATCAGGAGCACAAGGATCTGTCTGTAAACTATTCACATACTTTAAGTTTCCAACTCTCAGATTTGAAACTGAAGATGGCTATTTTGTGCCTTTCATTCACGAACTCAAAAGCACCACTACTGCTGGCAGCAGCGTGGGTTATCCTTTTTATTGCGACCCTACTAGAAGCATTAATTGCAACGATGTAGTCTGTTTGCCGGTCCACATGCATCACTTCTCTTGGGTTAGACAAAACATTGAACGTAAATGCAGAAACTCAAGCGCAAAAGCAAACATCGAAAATGGAACAATGCTACAGAGTTATTATGATCCAAATTGTGGACCAGGTTTCTATGTAAAAGACGCTGATAAATATTTAATCGAAGTGCCAAACCAATTCAACATTAATCTGTAATATGGAAATAGTAAAAGACAAAGTTAAGAAACACAAGATCACAACCGAAGTGTATAAACGTATCAGTGAAATTGCAGCCGGAATGGTTCCATGCTCAAAAGTAATTAACGGCAAGCGTCAAATGAAGCGCGTAGTGAAGAAATGCACATGGGAAACAATGTCGCCACAGAATCGCGAGCATATCGAAAAGCACAATCCAAAAGATGCTAATAAAAAAGGACCATACAAAGAAATTTGGATGGAACCGGTTTTAATAAACCATAAAGAGTGTTTGCTTGCTGAATATAAAATGCATGGAGAGGATGGAATAACTTTTTATGTTGAAACTATAAACAAAGCCATCGCCAATGAAAATAGCAGTACTGATTCCGGACAGGAGTGATAGGCCAGACTTTTTAGCCAACACTTTACGATTAATAGAAAGTCAGACCGTTAAACCGGACCATGTAGAGGTAGTAAACTTTCCAGCAACGTCTGAAGCTTGCGATATAACCGTCCGTTACCGTTATGGATATGATAAACTTTCTAAGATGGGCTTTGATGTCATTTTTTTTATGGAAAATGATGACTGGTACACCAATAACTACATAGAAACAATGCTTAATGCTTGGAAAGAAGCTGGTGAGCCGGATATTTTTGGAACAGATTATACTTTTTATTATCACATTCGCCAACAAGGACGCTTCACTATGGAGCACTTCAACCGAAGCAGCGCAATGTCTACTTTAATAAAACCGAATTTAATATTCGAATGGCCGCAAGATAACGACCCTTACACGGACGTTTGGCTATACACTAAGTTGAAGTATGGTGTATTTCATCCAGATCCTAAAAAACCAATTTGTCTTGGCATCAAACACGGCGTTGGAAAGTGTGGTGGAGAATGCCACACCACTTATTTACGTTTATTCAGAGAAGGCAGTGGCGCTTTCGTTGACCCCAACATGGTTTGGTTAAAATCTATAGTTGATGAGGAAAGTTTTAAATTTTACCATTCAATATCAAGTCAGCAAAACGAGGCCAACTCGCCAACTTAACATCTAACTTCATTTCTTTAAAAAATCTATAGACATAAATGTCTCTAACTACTGTATTGTAGATGTTGACGTCCAAATGGTGATTCTGAGACGAAGATGTTTTCTTTGCCCAAATGAAATTACCTTTTTTATCAACCACTCGATGTTCTGCAGCATAATGAGAAAAATAATTTTCCAAACCATATTTTCCGTCTCTCGGTTCAGGGAAATTTAAAAATCCTTGCGGTTGTTCTTGCTTCGGCTCAGCATTTCTGTCCCACTTAAAATTAATACGAGCCATCAACCGGTCCTTTAAATTATTAACGCGCACCATGTATAATTCGTTTGGACGACTTGCGCTATTCTTAAAAGAAGCTTGCTCTATATGCATTGGAATATACTTATCTTCCTTGTCACCCTTCAATCCAAAAATAAGATGGTTGCTTTTTTCTATATAATTAAAAACCTGGTCCTCAGCGAAACCAGTATCTATTCCGCTTGCAGTAATTCTCATCGTGGTGCCATCCTCTAAAGTATAACTCGCGCTAAGTATTTCTTCAAATTTTTTCCAGACATTATTAGGTTTAGACACATCATAACTAAACATTTCTCTGGTTATGTTTTCCTTTTTCTTCCAACTTTGATTTGCAATAAATGTACCTAATGATCCGTGAGTGATACTATAAGTACTGCCAGTTTCGCTATGTGCAATAACCTCATAATCCAAGCGGACGTCATCATAATCAGAATTAACTCCAGCAACTCGACCACCTAAATCGGCAGCACAAGTAAGCATCACTATTTTACCATTACCATCTTTAATACTTTGAGCTTCAGGAACAGTTCCTATTTGATATGATCTTATATTTAATTGTAATTGATCTACCTTAACAGAGGTTCCCGGTTCTTCATAAGTTTCTCCGAGACAAACGTTCACAAATGTTTTATAAAGCGCCTCGTTTCTAGGTTGATTAGAGGGATTGGCTTCTAAAAAGTCATTAACATAATGTTCCCAATCGTACATTCCTAAAGGTGCATACAAACTGTTTATATGATAACTGTAATATCCAAGTTTACTAGGCTTAGCCGTTGGTTTCCAAAAACCCTTGTTTAACAACTCATGCTTGTTTTTGTCGGTAAAAAAACCACCGCATTCCTGACAAGTGTACCCAACGGACTCTGATACAACGGTACCGCTTTCATCTACATCCCAAGTTATACCGGCGGATCTGTTATCGGTATCCTTAACCAGCGTCGACCAAACCAATTCTATAAACTCATTGCAACAAGGGCACGGTATCATAAATTTTCTTTGATCGCCAAGTAAATATGCTGGTTTTATATTACTAGTTTCTTCTCTTTCTGGAGTTGATATATAAAATATTTTACATGTATCAGCATAAGCAGCAAAGCGCTGCTCTAATAATTTACGAGTACTTCCTGATTCTTTACTTTCCCCTTTAACACTCTCAAAATCGTCAAAAAAACCGGTTTGAAGGTCAATTTGCCTTAACCCTTTATGGTTATTTGCACTAATAATACTTACATATCCTTGCGGAAATTCCTTTTTAAAGTTTGTATCACCTGATTTGTTTGCGCGATTCCTTTGGACCTGTGGTTTTATATATGGCCTCAACCCACAACTATCAATCATTAAATCTAATTTCTCCATTGACTTTTCAATCAGATCAGGCGCACCAACTGTTATTAAAGTATTGCCCGGATTATTTTTAATTATCCAACCTACTCCCGGATAAATTACACCGGCAGAGCCACCAACTTGAGCCCCTTTCATAATTGCAACTGTTCGGGCCGGATGCGATTGAGAAAGACAATCAATGATCTCGCGCATGTAAGGCGTCCTGCTGTATTTAAACGGTCCAGGGAACGGCTTTTGCATGATCATATTTTGCTCAGTCCAATCAGACGGCTTAATGTCGGAAATGTTAACGCTCCCGCTTTCAAGCAATGCTTTTAATTGATCTGAATATAACTTACTCTCGCTCACCTACCCCCCTTTTTTCAGAATAATCATTTACTATGTTGTCTATTGATTTAACGCTAAGTATCGTCGCTTTGTTTATAGCCGAATTAAACCATTTTATTAATTCACCACTCATTTCAGCTACATCATTTACATTTAATGAGTGTTTTTTTGAAAAAACCCTAGTAAATTCCCTAGAATTATTATGAACTTCAGTAATTATTGACTGGTTATGTTGTAAGAAAACAGGTTTAATTAACTCAGATGGAACAACAACCCCTTTCAACTTCTCTTCTTTTAGCCTTAATAAACGAACTTCCTGCTCCAGTTTTTCAACTTGAGCTGCCGTTTTCTTTAAATCTAACGATGCATAATCCTCTTTTTGACTATCAATATCCTTTTTTATAACCGCTACTTCCGGTCCTGCTAAGGATTTTGTTTTGTTTTTTTCTAAAAAAAATTTATTTCGAGGGTCTTCACCGTCAATTTTATCGTCACTTAGTATTATAACTTTTTTTCGACTTATATAAACGGATAACCTTTTGGTTTCAATTCCACAAGCAACGGCAAATTCTTTTTTTGTATATATTGTCATTACATTACCTTTTACAAATACCAATAAACACTAGTGTTGCCATGATTTACGCAACAAAAATAGTGTTTTGTTGTCAATTTAACAACAAACTTAACAACAAAAATCGAAATTTAGTCGTTTTAGTTCTTTTTCGAAGCCTTGCATTCATTGCGCTGGTAAAAATATGGTCTGGGAGTACCTTGTACACTAGCTTTGTATAACTAGTGTATATATAGATAGTGTTGTCATACAATAGTACTAAGACTTGCAGCTATGTATATACTACAGCCACGCTCTGCTTAGTCCTATACGCCTATGATGTGGCGTGGTTGCTTATTAAGCGGCAGTGTTAATATATATGACTGAAAGTCTGTTAATGACCTTGCTAATACGTATGTATAGCCTAATGCTTTAATGCGCGCCTTAAAATCCTTTTGTGCTGGTGATTGTCTACCCGTTGATGTCTTAGTCTCTACCCATATCAACAGGCCATACCCATGTATCACTATAAGATCACTGGCACCGGCCAATAAGCCAGTGCTCTTCATTGTCATCGCTTCCCTTCCATCGCGTGTGCCACCATTAGGTACACTCATTATAAGGCAACGTGGCTCATGGTGAACCAAGCAATAAGTGTTTGTGTACCAACGAACCATTTCGGCCTGTATGCGGTCCTCTGAGTTAGCTTGCATCGTTGTAGGCTTTTTGTAGTATATCAAATGCATTTATACCCTTTTTATTCAAATGATCTAAAAAGAACGCAATTCCTCCATATTTGTAAGAAACTTCATTTTCTGCATTTTTTGCGATTTTTTGCAATTTATCTAATAATTGCGATTCTGTGAGTTTTTCGTTTTTTGGCATGTGCAAATATATAAAGCAGGTAGCAATAATCCAAAAGCAAGGTAAATAATCTATCCTGCTTTTATTGAAAGCCTTGCTACGACTGACCAAAAGCAGGTAAAGCAGGTAAAGCAGGGTAAATTATACTGGAGAGAATCATGGCTAAAAATAAATTCGTAAAAAAAAATAATCGGTAAGCATGATATATATATAATATATAAATATAATTTTATCTTGCTTTACCTGCTCTACTTGCTTTTGACTAGTGGTAGTGCGGCTTTCGGTAAAGCAGGATAAAATTTTTATCCTGCTTTACCCTGCTTTTTTAACATTTACCCTGCTTTTTTAACAAAATAATAGTTATATTTGGGCATGAAAAAACTAATGGGTTTTCTGTCATGCACTATATTTTTGCTGACAATGGCTTTTACTGCTTCAAGCCATCCACCAATCGAAAAGCACCCTGAATACAAGGCTGATTTAATCGTTAGCGAATTTCAAATAGCAAGTGTAAGTATTTTTGAATTCAGTAAGCCACCATCGGTGGATCATTATGAGTTTGGAGACATTACAGTGAACATGCATGTAGATTATGATAAGGTCGGTTTGCGCGCCTGTTATTTGATGCCGAAAGGTTTAAAGAACAAAGATCATAGGCCATGGCTGTTCTATCGAGTAAAAACATGTTAAATATATTCAAAAAGAAAAACCCCGACAGTGATGCCGGGGTTTTTTTATGGTTACAATTGCGAAACTAAAGCGCCTCCATATCTTTATTAAGTTTGGTTATACGAGTCTCAATAATCTTAATAGCACTTTCGCTTAACGCCTTGAATACTTCTGGCGAGTCGCTATGAACCAATGTTATAACTTTATTTTCGGTCTGCTTCAATTCGCTTAATTGAGATTTTAGCACCGCTTCTTCTCTGGCAATAGCTGCCGCTTTTTTGTAGGCTTCTTTTTTCATGTTTGTTTTTATTTATGTTTATCGTTTATCCATTCTTTATATTCGGCTTCAAAGCGCCGCCACCAATCAATCAGTCTTCTTAACATAGAAACTTCCGTTATCAAGATTAAGCTGGCGAACCAGTGACGACCTAAACAACACAAGGCCAAATTTGCCATCCATCCGTTCAAGGTGAACATTAAAGCCTTTGAGCTGTGTTATTTTATATTCTTTGCCATTCTCTCGTCTAACGATCGTGGCGTCCATTAATGGATCGAGTGATAATACCATGCTATATATATTTTTTAATTACTGAATAATAACGCGCTCCGCGATCTTGTATTGGAGTGCCGAAAATCTTTTTAAGTTCCAACCCGAAATATTTAAAACCACGAATTTGTTGCTTGCTGTTTTGTTCAATCCAATCTTTAATTTGGGTGGCTGTCATCTTTTCAACCAATTCACCTTCCATTAATGATTCGTGGAAGAACTGAAGAATAAGTTCTCGCTCGGTGTTGACGTCCTCAAACTCTTTGCTCATTATTGCCAAGCCAGCAAGATCCTCTTTGGTTAATTGCCAGCTTTCGCCGCTTTCATAAGCACGAACCAACTCCATGAATAATTCATTTTTATCTATTGAGTTATATTCTTCATGGTCTATTTTAACCACCTCAACAGTCAAGATACGAGTGTTGCCGGTCCGGTCATTTATGATCCGTGTATCATTCGAAGTGCCGCACAATATGGCGAGGCGTTTAAAATCTTCGTTACCACGTCCGTATGGAGCACGAAGCGAGAACACTGACTTTGAAGTTAGCTCTTTAAATTGCTTTTCGTCTTGTTTTGACTTGCCGCCCATTTCATCATCCATTACGATAAGCTTTTGGCACATCAATAACTCATCATCTTTGCCACGGTCAAGTTTAGACTCAGCATAATATTTTTGCAATGGCTCAGGCAACAAGCCGCGGAACCAAGTCGTCTTGCCAGTGAATTGACCACCAACCAAAGCGAGCACATATCTAACTGGATGACCATTATAAGCAGCAATAATGCCGATTAACCATTTTCTCATAAACACATCGCAGAACGGCGTATCAGAATAAATAGTGCGGCAAAGCTTCGTTATATTGTCTGTAGTGTTACGGTAGCGGTTCTTTTCAATGTATTCGGTTATTGGATTATACTCTTGAGTAAAATCGCTATAAATAATCCGCTCGCATAAATCGAAGGTAACGTCTTTTATATTAAATGCGGCGCGAGCGCGGAGGTAAATTGAGTTCAAGCGCTCTTTGTTGATCTCACCCTTGGTTGTATCTTCCACGGCACGAGTGATGGTATTCTTTCGGAGCGGATGGTTTTGGTTAACCCATTCCATTAATGATTCAATTAATCGCTCAGGGTCTCCAGCCACTGAGGTTTGAAGATTAAGATCATTACGTTCAAAAACTTCCTTAGCAACCTGGGCGGCTTGGTCAGGTTTATAGCCATTAATTTCAACCAACTGTTTTGCTACAGAATCTTGAGTGCGACCAGAACGTTTACCAATGCTGGCAATTTGAACTGCTTTTTTTGTCTCGGATGGAATATCAATGCCTGCTTGTTTAAGCATCCAATAAAGCGTGCCGACAGTTATTCCGTTCGTATTACGTTGGCATGAAATAGTGTATTGGCGGTCCGCATGCGCTGAATTATATTTGCCATCCATGGCACATAATGCATGAAACCACTGGCGACCATTTTCGCCGAAGCCAGCAGCTAAAGCAAATGCCAATTGAAAATATTCTTGATATGTCGGCGCAAGGTTGATGCCACGATTAACGGCAGTTTTTATTAACTCAGAAACAACATCGTCGCCAATAACAACTGGCAGCGAGTTTGGTTTATGTTTTGGTTCGGCTTGTGTTTTTGAGACCTTGGACTTTTCGTTTATTTGAAGTTCAGCATCAAATGATACATAGCGAAGCGATGCAACGTTTTGTGGCGCTGGGTCAACTACAATGCCATAGGTATTGAAATAATAATTTCTAATCCAACGGAACGAATCCTTATGCTTGGCTGGATTAATTTTTATAACGCAAGCAAGGCCATTGCCGGATGCTGATTTAAAAAGAGCGTATGTGTATGGATCAGAAAGCAGTGCTGTTTTATCGCTATAGCCATCAATGTCAATGCATATAAAAGACGAGTGAGCGATTAAGCCAGCCTCTTTTCGTGCACCAAATGCGCCTGATATTGTTACACATGGCAGCGTTTCTTTTAATTGGTTGCGTAGCTTTTTATCTGGCTGCAGCCGAACGGTCTCTATAGCGGTCTGCCATTTTCCAAATTTTACACCTTGTAGAAAATCAACCATCGAAATGGTTTGAGTCGACGAGTTGTCCTTGGCGTTGGTATAAATGGAAATATTGCTCATATAATAAATAGGCAAGCCCACGGCGCTAAAGTCGCCAAACCACCTTGCAATGATGCAGGGAGCGCCGAGGGTGATTGCTTTATCTTAAATGTGATTTTCATGGTTGGTGGTTTGGCTGGGTGCAATTATAAGAATATTTTTTTACTTAAACCATTTTATTTTATACCTGTTAATAAAACCGGCAGGAAATTGAGACACCCATCCGCATTTGCAAGTAAATTGCTGCTTCAAAGAATCCCAAACCGATCTTGGATTTCTTAAATTACATTTATGACCACCGCAATATGGCGTGTAATTTTCTTCATTCATTAAGTTATGTCTAACTATTGTTTCTTCTTTCATGGTTACGCTGTTAAAAATTCTATTTCATTTATTTTTTTATCGGCAAAAGTTACGCCGCCTTCTCTGAGTTCAAATTCTAGCGATTCAAGTTGGCGTAAAATCCACTCATCACGATATTTTTTAATTCGGGCATATTCACCAATTGCCATGGCTCCACGGCTTCTCATTATTCGCCAAACGTGTTTAGCGTTAATTTGCTTCACGTTCTCAAGTTCGATTAATTCGGGTATTGTGCATTGAGATAAATATTTACCGGGTATGCTGGTGCGGATATTGTTTGTAAGCTCAACCAACACACCGCGTTTAAGTTCCGCCTCGGTTACTAGAAATATATAACCGCAATAAGGACATTCTTTTGTTTGCATTGATAACATAGCTGTACAAGCCTTACATGATTTTACGGGAGCCGCTCCAAGCGTGTTTCGCTTCTTTTTTGGGGGTTCTAATTTCCAGTTTCTGTTTTCTGCCCATAAGCCATGTCTAGTAAAATTACCACCATAATCCAACACCAAAAATTCTTTTTTTGTTGGCGTAACTCTTGAGCCTCTACCGCAACCTTGAAGCCATACAGTAATAGAGTTAGTTGCCCTGTTGAATACAACACATTCTATGTTTGGGTCGTCGTAACCAGCAATAAATATATTGGCATTAACTAAAACAGGAAAAGCTCCAGAACGGTGTTCTTTCAACAAATAATCTCTTTTTGTTTCATCCGTGTCACTGCTTATAGCAAACGCTTTTATTCCAGCGGCAGTAAACGCTTTGGCTGTTTCTTCTGCGTGAGAAATATTTACACAAAACACTATAGTACGTTTGTCCTTTGCTTTTTCTAGCCAACCATCTATTACACCATCATAAATTTTTGTATTTGAAAAATGTTTATAATTAGATTGGTCTGTAAATTCACCAGAGTTATCTGTTTGTAAATCAGAGAAGTCATCTTGTGATTCGTAACCACGGCAATTTGATAAATAACCAAGCTGTATCAACTCTGGAATTTCAATTGAAGAAACCATGTGAGTGTAATATTTGAATAAATTTTTTCCAACAGGTGTTCCCGTGCAACCTAAAGCTTTAGTGTCTGGATATAATTCAAAAACCTTATTGTAAGCGTTTTTATGCGCTTCATCCACAATTATTAAATCAAATTTAACTTTATCGAATAAATCAGATCGACGCTTAAACGTTTCAACCATACCAAAAAAAAGCATAGCTTGTTCCGGAATGTTTGAACTTTTACTTTTAGCATCTATTCTATAAACTGCAATTTCGTGAGTTGAAACAGCTTTAATGTTTTGTTCAAAAATTTCTGATCTATCGGACAAGCACAAAACTTTTTTTCCTTTTGATGCGGCAGACGCGCAAATTTGAGAAAACGTAAGGCTTTTTCCTGCGCCAGTTGGCATAACAAGTAGTATTCTCTTATGAGTTCTGTAAGCCTCTCTTACTTCGTTAATTGCTTTTTCTTGATATGGTCTTAATTGAATCATGCGTATATAAATGGGGTGTTATTAAATGAGCGTTTATTTATTTTACCTCTAAGGGTACTTTCCTTGTAAACTGACGATTCAGAAGCTTCCCTTACGTTGCCGTAAAATATACCGTTCTCTGTGTTTAATATTAAGAAGCCTTTGCCTAAATTGTAGGTTTTATTTAGTGCCGTCCTCTCTGAAGATAATTTCCTTCCCGTAAGTTTTTCTCTTATTTTTTGTTTTGTTTCTTCTGATAATTTGACCCCGTATCTCGGATTATTTTTACCAGTCGCTCGTTCTTTTATTTTTGCCGTAAACTCTATTGTATGCTTTTTGCCATAAAAACCATTTTTAACGCCAGAGCAGTTTCGTTTTCTTACAAGCGCTTTTTCTGATATTATTTTCTTTGAAGCTTCGCTATGTTTAAAACCTCTCGAACCTTCCCCGCCAACAGTTAAATTCAAACCAATATCTTTATTACTAAAGCTCTCGTACTTATTAATATAAAAAACTTCCCTTTCACTTAATGCTTCTACATCGCAGTATTCCAACACGTCAAATAAATGATTTTCAAAACCGTGTTTTATAAAAGAGTTTCTTAATTTGGTTTGACTTAAAATTTTCTGTTTTGATTTGTAATCTTTTATACGATTAGGAATGTTAATAGATTGACCTATATAAACCCTTCCGCTTGGTGATGTGATTCTGTAAATACCAGATTTCATAATAAAAATATCCCTACTCCAACAAAGGCTATCACACTCACCGTGAATACGGTTAATGGCAATGTTGTTTCGGGAATGTTTTTAAAATTTCTCATAAGTGTGATAGCGGTACAAATATACTAAATTAAATTAAACTTCTCTAAAAATTCTTCTGTGGTACAATTCAAATGGCACTTCTCATTAAAGCAAACAACCTTATCCTCGGTGTCCAAGACGCCCATGTGATGCCCTTGGTCATTGCAAAAAACACATTTACCAAACCAATGAATACCAACTTTGTGTAGCGGAATTATCTCGTTTATTTTATCAATAGCGATCTGTTTTTTTAGTCGCTCTTGCTGTGTTTTAGAAAGGATAATTTCCCATGCCATCGTCGAGGTTTAATTTTTTACGTGTCTTAAATTCACTTTTACCTTTTTCATTTCGTGACCATTCAATATATTTTTTTACATTCGCTGAATTGGTTAACGCTTGAATGTTGCTGGCGAAATAACCATTTGTTTGATTCACGCGGTCAATGTGCAGGCTAGTTTTTCCGGTCCCTTTTTTATGCATGTATTCAGTCTTTACAGCGAAGGCTAAAAATTGTTTGAAGCTTAATCCAAATACAACACCACGGCGTTTGCAATTATTTCTTAACGTGACGTAGGCATACATTTCAGGGTTATTGGCTTTATAACGTGCTTGAGCGCATGAATAACAATAACTACCCCGCTTTGCTATTTTTTTGCAACTTTTCGTTGCGCAAGGTTTCAATGTGCTCAAAGTAATCTTCAATCGCTTGCACTGTTTTCCTGCTACCTCCGCCTGTTCTGATAGCTTCTCCAATTGTGTTAGTGGTAATTTTGGAGTGGTCAGCAATTTTTTTGATGTCGCCATGTTCGATCTTGTTTTTTGTTTTTTGTTTTAAGTGAGTCATTTAGTTATGTATTAAATTAATTAATTCTTCGTCTGTCATTAAAAGTTCTTCATCGGTTGTGTAATACACTATTGATTCGTCAATAATTTCGCCACTCTTGCAGCCTGATTTTGTAATGGCTGTTTCTAAATCTACGTGAGCTACAATGTAAAACGTATTTTCTTTTTTGTCGTAAATTTCTCTAGCCAAATAATCTTTGCCTTCAAAATTTATTTTGTATGGAGCGTTATCTTTTTCATGCGCAAAGATAAATTCTTTATTTAAAAATTCATCAATGGCACCGAAATAATCAAAATCCCAAACCTTGCTAGCGCGTTCTTCTTCGAATCGCTGAGTAAAATCTTGGCACAATTTCCATAAGCTACCAGTGCCATCAATGTCTAATAACCGTTGAGGTTTCTCATCGTCCGGCTTTTCATTCATCAATGTTATTCTTTCAACTATTAAATGATGGGTCTCTGCCCAACATTTAAAACCTTTAGGAAATACCGGTTCTTTTTCTATAACTTCTTTATTAGGCTCTTTAACAGGTTTTCTTACAGCGTCAGCATATTGACCTACGGTTATATTTTCGATATCATCTAAAGCGATGATTTTATTAATGATTTGATTTCGCATTTTATTTGGTTTTTTTCGTTAATATCAAATGAATATTTAAAGAACAATTTTGCTATCAGCAGAATCAAGAAAGCCCTGAATAGCATCTTCATAAATTTCACAATGTAATACGTCATTGATTTTTTTTTTTACAGTCCCGGATCAGCATCACTAAACTCATAAATATCAGAGTTATTAAAATTGCCTCTTTTCCTAGCAGGCACAATGTCTTTTAAAGGTTGCTGTTTTATTACTAATACTTTAGGCTCAACTTTCGGTTCAGTGCGTAAAGCTTCGTTTCTAACCTCATCATGTTGCATGAACTTAAACCCGTTTTCTAAAAGCTCATTGTGTTTAGAGTTGTTTTTTCTGCTAACGGCAATGAACTCATTTTGTTTACTAAAAAAGCAGTCGCCTGTCCCTGAACTAAAAGCTTGTTGAATCGTCTTGTAAGTTTTCATTTTGTATAGGGGCTATGTTACTAATTATTTTAATTTAAAAACTGGAGCCATTGAATACTTGCCTAACAAGTAAACGTATTCTTCTCCTTTGTAATCAACGTTAACTTTTTTCTTGATAGTTTCACCGTCGATTTTGGCAGTAATGAAATTACCTTTTCTTTCTATTACTGTAGCAGTCCATTTACAGTTTGAATCGCAAATACTTGTTGCTGTTATTGCTGATCCGGTTTGAATTTTTGTAGTTGTATTATTTTCCATTTTTATAAAAGTTAATCGTTTTTCTTACACAAATATACAAATAAAAAACATATAAACAACAAATAAAACACAAATAAACGTAACTTATTGATAATCAACGGGTGAATTCCAATATTGGAAGTTATATAATGACGATTTTGGAGGTTCCTGAATGAAATTAAAGAGGACAAACACATGTTTTTGGTATTTGTCCTCTAATACTAATGCTTTTTTATTCGATTTGTTGCGTCGAATGATGTTCTTTTGTTTATGCATTGCCAAACTTTAAAACTCCTTTAGCCCAGAATTCATTGTAATTAGATGAACAGTCAATAAAGAATGGCGGAAAACATTTTCCAAGCTTTGTGCTGTAAGCAATTATATACGCTCGCTTTACGCCAGCCATTTTGCAATAATGCCACATTTGGTTATCGTAGCCCATAAACTCGACTAACGCTTGGAGGTTTGTCGCTTCAGTTATTTTAAGATCAATAACCGCATGGCGCTCCAATAACCAATCCAGCCTTCCTTGTGATGGCATTTGTAAACCATTATAAGCAACTTTTGCAGTGAATGCTACTTGAGGTTTAAATCGCTTTATAAGATCGCCAAATTGGTTTTGAATATTTATAGCAATCTCTCTGCTCACTGCGTAAATTGGATCTGTTACATCAACCGAATCCGGGTCGGTTAAAATTTTATCTACCATTGAGCCAATTAAAACTTTTGGAGTGGCAATAAATTCCGGTGTTACGCCCTGCTTTTCTCGTTTTAAAAAACTATGAGAAAATCCTTTTAAAGAAAAATAATTTGATGCTGGCAAATTATCATGGCGTACAATGTCGCTATAGGTTATATCGCCAACTCTTCGGTGAGGTAACAGTCCACGGCGCTTTAATTCGAAATAACTTTCTGCCGTTGCTTGAACGTCAAAACCAGCATCGTGGGCACCTTGCATTTCTTTCTGGAACAACCAGCGATAAAGTTCTTCCAGTTTGGGCCACTTTAATCCATACGCTGAAGGAATTCTTAACACATCAACTGTAGCCCTCATTGTACAGAGTTGGTCTAAATCAATTTCAGGATCCATTCCCGCCCGCAATAACTCTGCTTGAAGTATTGGCATGTCAAATTTTATATTGCGCGCTACGATTAATCCTGCGGCTCTGACTGAAACCATAAAAAGTCTTAATGCTGATTCAATTGGCGTGCCGTTAGCTAAACTGTCTTCGGTAGAAAATCCATTGTCTATCCAAAACTTTTCTTTTGGAATAACCCAACCGGCTGGCTTTATTAAAATACATTCCTTGTTTAAAAGTTCGCCTTCATCGTTTCTGACCTCCCAAGCAAGTTGCGCTATTCTTGGAAAATTATCTACATCAGTATATTTAGCGTTCCAATCTTTCGGTAATCCGTTTGTTTCTGTATCAAAAATTATTACCATGATTAAGGCCCCCAACCGCTAAAAGTTTTTTGCTCTTGATAACCTCTAATAAGCAACATTAATCCTATTATAAAATTAACTACGATTGAGAATCCACCCATACAAGAGGCAAACATTAAAACACCTTGACTTGGTGCGGAAAAAAGACTGATAAGGTGAGCGCCAATAATTACAATAAATGGCGAGCCGGTTGTCATCAACATTCCTAATAGTATTTTTTTCATAATTTACTTTTTAATTTCAATGTTATTTCCCCATAAACAAAGGAAGATTATTAACGCAAGTTTCCAGTCGTAAAAATAGAAACACAAACCGAATCCCGATAGGGATAAAATTAAAGATAATATTATTTTTTTCATATTACAATTTATCTATTTGAATGAACATAATTCCAGACACTTCAAAATTATTGTCTTTGTTTTTCAAAGAAACCAAAGCGTCACCCATTTGCTTTACTGAAAGGTTAAACCATTTTTTAATTCCAAGTTCTTCTTTTGCGGTAGTCCAATTTGCTGAGAAGGCTGAAATTATTTGGATAGCGGTTTGCTCGCTGTCCTCCATATTTAGTTTGTAAACCGATTTTATTTTTTTACCAAGACTTACAACTGGCTGAGTTGTGTTGCTTGCAATAGCATCTAATTTAGCCGCTACAGCATCGTCGTCTTTTTTATCTGCAATTACCTCCAAAGCATCAGCGGCTTGCTGTTTAGCTAAAGCTAAACTATCCTCTTTATTTTTGAATGCAATTCCGTAAAACTCAAATCTTGAATTTAAAACAGATACATACTTTTCTAAGAAATTATTTGGCGAAATAAATTTAGCTGAAGAAAGTTCCAACCAAATAGCATCTACTTCATCAGCGGTTAAGTAAACTGTAGCCACGGTTGGTTTCACTAACGTGAAATGAAGCACTGTCAAATAAGCTCTTGCTTTAACTAAAGTTTCCGGTAAGTTTTTTTCGCTTACTCCTTTGGTTAAGCATTGCTCGTAATATTTCGAAACCGTTTGAACTATCAATGTTTCAAAATTAGCAAATTGAGAAGTGATGTTATTGCTAATCTGTTCTCTTACTCTTTTTACTTCATCAATTTTTTGCTGAACAATAGCGTCTGCTTTTTGCTTGGTTTGTTTTACAAACAACAAAGCGTCTTCATAAGATTTTATTGCTGGGTCAAATTCTTTTTCTGATAACATCAAGGTTGAAGTAACAACATCTAATTTTGACGTTAATGCTTTTCTTGTATCGACCACTAAAATTTTTTCAGACTTAACTGCTTTTAGCGTCGATTCATATTCCAGAATCTTTGCCGGATCGTACGGAAGATTTTTTATTTTATCCAAAGCAGCGGCTGTCATTTGGATTAATTTCAGTTTAGTGTTGGCTACTGCCACGCCCATGTTTTGCCATTGGGCTGCTTTTTTTGCAAGTTCTTCTTGCGATACTACTTCTGTGCTCATAAGGTTTAAGGTTTATTTATTTATTTAAGGTTAACATAATTCCGTTGGATCAATATCTTCATTAACTACAGTTGCTATAGCATCCTCCACGGCGTTCTCTTCGGATGATTCTTTAACTACAGAAGTTATTGGCTCTGCTTTAAAATCCATTGCAACTGCCATGTTTCTATTTCGCTCATTCATATTGGTGCCAAGTTTATTTAACCCATGTCTGATAGCTTTACTGCCAGCAAATTCAGGGTCTATTCCTTTATTAAAGCTGGTGTAGTTTCCATTAGCGCTTCCACCAAACTTGGCAGCGCTTTTTTGTTTCCACTTTTCAAAATAAGGTTTTCCAAAAGTTATAACTTCCCATCTTGGTGAAGGATAAGACGGCACCAAGAATTCAACCGTAACAGTATCAACTGCTCCGCTGTCATCGTATGTAAATGCAGGGCGCTTATTGTCTAATATTCTGCCCGCTTGTCTTGCTATTGATAATCTACCGTTTGCAGTTGGATCGTAATTTAAAACTTCTTTGTATTGCTTTTGGTTATTAACTGTTCCGATACAAACTTTTCCGGGAAACAAATAAACAAGTGCTGAGTTTGGAGCCAGCGTTAAATTGTCGCTAATACATTGCTTTACAACCAACATTACCGACATCGGGTCGCATGATAATAATTCCGGTTTAATGGACATTATCATTTGAAGGTTTCCAATTTCTTTTATCACCAACCGCTCAGCTTCTTCTATCGAAGCGCCACGGGGTAGATTTGCTAACACTAACTGAATCAGTGTAGGCTTGCTTTTTTCTACTAAGGCTATTGCTGTTTCCATTTTATAAGTTATTCATTTTTTCATCAAAAGCATCGAACGCTTCGGTGCCGAATTTAAAGCCGCGTTTAAAGAATTGGAACAGGAACCCTACAACGTAGAGTTCCCATCCAAAACAAATTAAAAGCAGCATCGCTGAGGTCCACAATAATGTCTTTCTCATATTACATTGGTAAATCATCGTTGTCTAAATTTCCGCTCGGCACGAATACAGCAGGCGTCTCTACTTTTTGCTCAGGATGACCTGCCTGAAAAACTGGCTGGTTACTTGGTGTAACAATTGTAGATCCTATTTTTTCAATTCTCCAAGCTTCAAGCGTGTTGAAATATTTTATACCTTGAGGACCATTCCATTCTCTGCCTCTTAAATTAAAGTGAGCCTTAATCTCGTCACCTTCATTTAGACTATCCAAGACAGAACATTTGTCTTGCGTTAATTGAAATAAGCAATGTTGCGGATAAGGCGTTTGCTCTTCTGTTGTTAAAACGAATTCACGTTTTTGAAATCTGTCTGATACTTTCTGAGTATCAAATTTTACTTTTAATCTTCCGATTACTTCCATGGTTACTTGTTTTTATTGTTTATAAATTTTTTAATTTGTTTGAGGCGTTTCTCTGGAATATCACCGTATTTTAAATAGCGAGTAACATTTGGTGGTGCTACTTTCATATAAGCTGCCAGCTTGCCTTTCGAACCAACGCCTTTCTTGACGAGGGCTGTTTTAATTTCTAATAATTCTATTTCATCTAATTGCATGGCGACAAATGTATAAATAAATTTAATTAAAAAATTAACTAAATTTTAAATAACTGATTATCAGACAGATTATTTTTTATCTATTGTGGATCAAAATAAGTTTAGTATCATTGTGCTATGAATAGCTAAAAAGAACAAAAACAAACAAACTATGAAAAACTCAAACGAATACGCAAGAATAGAATTTAACGGTTCAAAAACTTATATGGTAATTGATAGCGCAAACCAATGTTTATTTGCTACTTCTTCAGAAAGAAAAGCAAAAAACTTTTTAGCTAAAGTTTTGAAAAATGCAGGATATTAAGATAAAATTAACTGAATACAACTATAATTGTTCCGATGGGTGTTGCACTTATTACGGGACAATTACAGAGGTTAATGGCGTTGAATTGCCGTGCCACAATCAAGATGCAGAAACAATATTAAGACAAGTTTTAGAACACTTGGGATATAAAGTAGTAATAGAAAATGAATACGATAGTTAATTTCAAAGTTGGCGATAAATGCCAATACAATAAAAAGTTTTTAGATAGCGAAGTCGTTGAGATTTTGCAAATACTTGATAGACATTGTTTAGTGTTATTTCCAAGTGGCTATAAATTATGCACTACTTTAAGCGGATTATATCCTTTACAAAATGGAAATTAAACACGGAGGCAAAAGAGCCAATGCAGGGCGTAAAAGCCAATACAAAGAAGAAACGCAAACAATTTCTTTCCGAGTACCAAAATCACTAATTGAACCGATTACTAAATACGTCAAACGTGCGCTGGCAAAAAGTAAAAAATAAATTGTACATAACG